>Ga0307418_1000338_pt1 | contig 14041 bp, 6 predicted proteins | sample SalMarWE160220MG_2_FD_202160 | JGI IMG/M metagenome (GOLD analysis project Ga0307418, IMG submission 202160) | Salt marsh sediment microbial communities from the Plum Island Ecosystem LTER, Massachusetts, United States - WE1602-20 | ecosystem: Environmental > Aquatic > Marine > Intertidal zone >...
GTCAGGCGCAGGCTCAGGTCCAGCTTCTTCGGCACCACCGCCGCGTCGAAGCGCACGTCCACCCCCAGGGGCCGGACCTGGTCCTTGACGGTCTCCAGGCGCTGCATCAGCTCCGGGGTCATCGCCTCGGCGTGGGGGGTCAGGCGCACCCGGCCGTTGGCGAAGCCCCCCTCGGTGAGCTCCGCGACATCCACCGGCACCCCCTGGTGGGACAGGGCCTCCTTCAGGGCGCCGACGGTGGCCCGCTCGCTGCCGTGGAGGAATGCCTTCGTGCGGGTGCGCAGCTGGGCGTCGGTCTCGTCGGCACCGGCGGCGGTAGTGGCGGCGGGGTTGGTCACCGACTGGATGCCGGCGATGGGCTTGGCGAGGATCACCAGCTGGTCCGGCGCCACCCCCTGGGGGTTGGTCTCCCGGTCCCGGGCCTGGACCTGGGCGGTGCTTTGGCCCTCAAGCAGGGTCGCCGCGGCCACGGTCTCGTACTCGATGTTGCCGTCGATGGTGAGCACCCGGGTCCCGGCCGGGACATGGATCTCGCCGTGGCTCCCCGGGGTGCGGCTGAGCTGGAGCTCGCCGCTGAAGCGCCCGGCCCGTACCCGCTCGACGCCGAGCAGGGAGACGACCTTGTCCAGCGCCGAGCCCTCGGCGGTGTCCAGGTACGCGGAGCGGTAGACCCCTTCGAGCTGGGCGTAGAGCCGGGCGATCTCCAGGCCCACGGTCTCGGCCAGGGTGCGGAGCACGCTGCCGACATGGATGTCGTTCACCGCCGCGGCGGTGCCGGTGGGCAGGTAGTTGACCTGGAATAGGCTGCCCTCGTCCGGCCATTCGCCACCCTCCAGCCAGACCAGGGACCGGCCGTCGCCGTCGAGACCGTAGTCGGTGTCCTTCCTGAACTGGTGGGGCTCGCCGTTTCGGCTCCCCCAGACGGAGACCAGATCCGCCACAGGGGCCATCGCCAGGGCGTAGCCGTAGGGGGAGCTGCCATCGGAGGGCGGGAAGGCATGGGGCTCGGCGGCCTGGCCGCCGAGGATCCCGGTGAGCAGCCCGTCCATGACCTCTTGGTAGTTACGGCGTCGGAAGCTCATTGTTCGAGCACCAGGGTGAAGGGGCCGATGGTGAGGGTGCGGGTGTCGCCCACCGGCAGGACCAGCAGACGGACATCCACGCTGGAGCGCCGGCCCGGGGACGGGGAGACCTCGGCCTCGACGATCTCGCCGATCCGCGCCTCCTGTTTCAGGGTCTCCAGGATGCGCAGGCGCAGCAGGTTGCGGGTGGTCTCGTTGTTCGGCCGGCCGATCAGCTCGTGGACGCGGGAGCCGTAGGTGGGGTGGCCGAGCCCGGACAGCTCACCGTAGGGGGTGAGCAGCCGGATGATCACGGCCTGGGCCAGGTTGTCGTGCCCGGAGGTGATGCCTAAGTCCAGCGTGCGGCCCTGGCGCGCCGGCCCGAGCCGCTCGACGGACTCGACGGTATAGACCGGGCGCAGCTCGCGGTGGAGCAAGCGTAGCCGGATGTCGGTGAGCAGCTGGGGGTCCATGGGTCAGCCTCCGATCATCACGGTGCCCACCGCCACCACGGTCCCCGCGGGCAGGTCGGCGGGGTCGTTGCAGGTGGTGGCGGTGTCGCCGTTGCGGGCGGCGGGCTTGCCGTTGATGAAGACGCTGCCGCTGCCGTTCTGGATCGTCGCGCTGTTGGCCGGCGGGGTCTGGAACGGGCCGCCTTGGGGGATGTGGGGGGGCAGGTTGCTGGCAGTGCTGCCCTGCACGGCCGCCGGCAGGCCCTGGATGTTGACATCGCCGCTGAGTCCGCCGTCGACCATGCCGGTGAAGGGGTGGGGCAACGGGGTCGGCACCGGCCCGCCCGGGGACGGGATCATCACGATGTGGCTGTCGGTGGCCATCACCTGGTCCCCCTGTTTCGCTGCCGGCTGTCCCATCGGGTGGTCCTCAGTTGATGTTGACGGTGGCGCCGTTGATGTTGACCCCGGCGCTGCCTTTGAGGTCGAGCTCCCCCTGGGCCTCGATCGCGATGTTGCCCTGGCCCTTGATCGTGACATCCCGCCGGCTCTCGATGGTCACGCCGCCGTCCCGGGCGATGCTGAGCGTCGCCTTGCCGCCATCGACGCTGAGCTCCACCACCGGGTCGTCGTCCTGAAGGGTCAGAGTGAGGCCGCTGCCCAGGCGCAGGGTGAGTCCGCGGCTGTCGCCGCTGTCGAGGGCCAGATGGACCGCCTCGTCGTCGCCGGCCTCCGGCGGCAGGTGAAGCACCGCTCGGCCCAGGTCGTTGACCGGCGGGCGGTCCTCGTCATTGTAGAGCCGGGCGGTGATCACCGGCGCGTTGATGTCGCCGTCGAGGAACTGCACCAGCACCAGCTCGCCGACATCGGGGATGGCGGCGGCGCCGATGCGCTGGGTGGCCACCGGGACCTGCTTCAGCACCATCCCCGAGTCCCGCAGGGCGACGCTGCACGCATAGTTGTCGCTGTCGGAGTCGCTCGCATGGGGGTGACTCTCCTGCACCACCGCCAGCTCCGCGGTGCGGGTGCGGCGCAGCTCCTCGCGCACGATCCGGCGGATGGTGTCGAACAGGGATGCGGTCACAGGAGCCCCCCGCCACCGCCGTCCGCCTCGACCGGTCGGCAGATGTCGATCCGGGTGGCGAATCCCCCGGCCTTCGAGTAGCCGTGGCGCACCCGGCGGACCAGGTAGCTGCCGTCGAGGGCACTGTCCGGGGCGCCGGAGACCGCGATCAGGCCGGTCGGGCTCACCGATGGGGCACCGGCCACCAGCAGGGTGCCGGCGCTCGCCATGAGTCCGGCCGCCCGGGCCCGGGCCTCGGCGCTGCCTCGGGCCGCCTCGGCGCTGCGCAGAGCCGGATCGGCGATTAGTCGCGGCGCCGTCCCGTCGCCGGCATCGGCGGTCGCTGCCGCGGGGTCCTTGAGCAGCCAGGCCCAGGCGTCCTTGCCCTGGCTGCCGGCGGCGCCGGCCCCGATCATCCGCACCCCGGCGACGGCCGGGGTGCGGTCCCGGACCTCCAGGGCCAGGATGTCGTCGCCGTAGTTGAAGGTCTGCACTGGCTGCCCGTCCGGCCAGGGCCCGAAATGGAGCTTGCCCTCGGCGGTGAAGCAGGCGAGGTAGCCGCTCTTCAGGGCCAGGGCGGCGATGTGCTCCCAGGCATTGCCGCGGTCGTCGAGGGCCAGGAACGGGAAGTCGGCCCCGGACTCCAGGGTGCCGGTCTCGACCCCGGCCTGGTCGGCGAGGTCGGCGACGATGTCCCCGGCGCTCTGCTGCTCGAAGCCCTGATTGACCCGCAGGCGGGACAACGCGGCGGCGCCGCTCACCGCGGTGATCCGGCGGCTGCCGTCGATGGCCCGGCCGATGCCGTCGATGGTCGCACCGATCACCGGCCGGGCCTCGCTGTCCCCGTAGCCCAGGGAGATGGTCCCGCTATCGCCGATCGCCAGCTCCGGCGCCCCGTCCACTGCCGCCACCCGCAGCACCGCCCAGTCGACGGCCGGGGCCGGGGCGAGCTCGATCTCCAGCCCGATCAGGGCATCGGCCCAGGGATCGGCGGCGGGACCGGTGACCAGGGCCATCGCCGCGCCGAGCAGACCCCCGACCCCGCCGCCGGCGGAGAATTCGATCGCGAAGACCGGACGCCTGAATGGCGTGCCCCCGCCGCTGCCGCTCAGATTGAGGATGTCCATCGCGGGTCCGCAGTCGGTGGATCAAGGCTGAACATTTTCCCCCCACACGTGCTCGGGCGGTCGCGCCGGGATCTGCATCCCGAAGAACGCCGGATCGGTGAACGGCGGGTGCGCGGCCTGGGGCTGCGCATAGACGTTGAGCGTCGCGCCCTCGCGGCTGACGGCGTAGATTCGAGCGTTGTCCTGATCCAGCAGCAGCCAGCGCTGATGCTCGACGTCGCGAATGACCGCAACGTTCGCCGACAGCCGCGATGCCGCGGGGAAGCCATTGCGCAGGACCGCCGGCACGATGAAGCTGTTGAGGCTGTTTCGAGTGTTGGCGGCCGCCGGGATGTTGAAAAGCGGGTTCGGGGGGGCGGGACTGGGACCCTCCAGAGACACCTCGATGTGGTTTGAGCCGCGGCGCAGGGCGTACGTGTGCAGGTTTTCGGGATCGGTGATCAACCACAGGTTGCCGACCCAGTGAAGCGTGACGAAGGCCTGTCTGCCCAGCGCGTGATCGTTCGCCGCGAATTCCGCCCAGAGGTCGGGGGTCAGGTCGCGACGGTCGAGGGCCGCGCCAAACCCTGAGTCCACATCGAAGATCGGCTGCAGCTCGGCGGTGATGCCCCGGTGGACGTCGACATAGCTGCCGAGGCCCTCGGCCGTCGTCGTGAGTGCCGCGGCATCGTTTTGCACGTTCCATTGCAGATCGTCCATGGCGAGTCCGAGGCCCTGCACCCAGCTCACGAGGCCGGCCTGCCCGTTGGCCCATTGCCGCCGCTGTTGTGGGGTGCTCAGCTGCGGCAGGGTCGCCGCGTTGGCATGCTGAAATGTGAAGGTCAGCGTGATCGGATCGTCGTCGGGATCGTCGGGGTCAGGGTGAACCTTGTAGTAGGTATCCCCGAGATAACGCTCGTGGCGGCGTCCCAACGCGGCCTGCCAGTCCAGGACGTTGCCGTGTCTGGCGACGAACATGTCCCGCAGCTGCTGCTGGGTCCTGTTCTCGTTCAATGGATAGACGACGTACCAGCTCTGCTCCAGATATTGATCGGCGGCCACGAGGTCATTCCCGACCGTCCAGAATCGAAAGGTCTGCAAGTGTTTGGGCGCGTAGACCTGGGGTCGCTGAAGATCGTCGGCGTCGTCCTTGCCCAGTGCCTCGCTCATCGCATCGACGAAGTCTTGGCTGCGTCCGATCTCGCAGCCCCGGACGTAGAAACGGGTGCGCACGTCGAAGAGCACGTCCGGCACTGTCGGGAAGGTCCCGTGGGCGATCGCGTCGCGCAGGGTGTCGTCGCTCACGCTGTCACCACCGGGGGTCAGTGGAACGGTCATGTTCCCCCATTCGTTGGCGTGGGAGACCATGTTGACCTCCCCCCAGCGGCGCTCGTTCTGGGGTGCCGGGGTCTGGGGCGGATGGTTCACCAGATGGTCCCGCAGGTCCCGCAGCGAGTCTCCGGCCAGCGACTCCACATGGGTGCTGGGATTGAGCTCGAAGTACCGGGTGGCCGACGCGTAGAAGCGATCGTCGACCCCGCCCATGATGAAGGTGATGCTCTCTCGCTTGCCGAGAGGGGCCGTTCGCAGGGCCTCCTGCTGCCGGGTGAATTCCAGAAGCGGCTCGAGATACCCGCGCCGGCCGGCGTTGCCCGGGTGGTCCAGGAAGGCCTGGATCACGTCGGGGTGGGAGAATTCCAGCCGCCGGCGGTAGCGCATGTCGTCCAGGTGTGCCTGCTGGAGTCTGTGCGCCCTGTAGTCGTTCTCCAGCTGCTGCTGCGCTTCGGTTAGGAGCTTCAGATACTGGCCGGCGCTGGTCTCGATCTCGCCGACGATCTGCCGCTGCGTGCGATCCCACCGGAAGCGGAAGGCCATGACGACGTAGCGCTGGTCGTTCACCGGCTGGTCGTCCTCGCCGACACTGACCTCGCTGACGATGCTGTAGGTGACGATTTGCCCCTCGCGGCCCTCTTCGACGACCCACAGGAGCCGGCCGTGGTCGACATAGAAGCCGATCCTGGGGTGCATCGCCTGCACTCCGTCGTCGTCCGCCGCGGGCTTCACCCCCACCGCGCCGACGATCAGGCCGGTTGCGATATCGATGGCGCTGACCGCCGAGGTGTCGGTATCGCGGGCCGCCTCCATCGCTGCGCAGTCCGCGGAGGTGGCGGCGGCAGCCCGGCTGTCGGGACCCATGACCAGGCTCTGGATCCAGACCGTGCTGTCGGCCTCGAGACGCCGGGTCTCGGCAAGCTCATGATCCCAGCAGGCGCTGAAGTAGCCGGCGCAGTAAATGTCCTGTTTCTGCCGCCACCGGCCCCGCCAATGCCCCTGGAAGCGGTCGAAAGCGTTGTTCTTCCCCTGGGCCTTGAGGTTCGCCAGGGCCTCCGGGTCCCGGTTCGAGCGCAGGTGGGCGACGATCGATGGCCGATCGAAGTCCCGCAGATCGGGCTCGATCGGTACCAGGGATGCTGGAAGGGTGGCGGCACTTCCCGGCTCACCGCCGAGCTGTGCGGTCCGGCGCTGGGCCTCTTCTCGGGGTAGCAGTGGCACCCCGGCCTGGCCGATCTCGGTGGTCTCGATGACGCCGGCAAAGTGGTAGGCGTCCTCGTGGATCGCGGCGTAGCGATCCCAGATCCCCTGCTCCGCGGCTTCGGTGGCACGGGTGGGGCGCAGGGCGATCGCGACCTCCCGTTGCAGGATCGCGCTCGCGGCCTCTCCGGTGGGGACGGTCTCGGCGGCCAGCGGGACGATCTCGATCGGCGGGTCGACCCCGTACTCGTCCTCGTCGAGTTGGATGTTGAGATGGGTGTTGAGCTCCTCGCCGGCCTGGGCGGTTCTGCCGAAGATGGCCACCAGCCGCTCGGCGTCGCCTTCGATCTCTAGGATATGCCCGCCGTCGGGGCCGTCGAAACGAATGTCGTCGCCGCCGGACTCGGTGCGGCGTTGCAGCTCCAGGCGCAGCACCCGGCCGGCCTCGGCGAGGCCCCATTCGACCTTCACGTAGATCAGGGACGGCCGGCCCACCGGGATGGTCTCCGGATAGCCGATGGTCACCCGGGCCCGGGACCGGTCCTTGCAAATGGTCCCCTGGACGATCTCGATCCCGATGTCTCTGCGGCAGGGCATGGGGCGGGTCCTCGATGGGCGTCCGGGCTAGGCCGAGGTGATGTCGAGGGTCAGCGTCGCGCTGACCCTGGCCCCGAGGTTGTTGCCGTGTCCGGCCCAGGTCTTGGCCGCGGTGCGGATGGTGTTCAGATAGAGTCGGCGCAGCCGGGTCTCGCGGTCGTCGCCGGCCTCGGGCATGGCGAAGCTCTGGTCGGTGTCGAAGTCCGGCTGATAGACGACCCGAACAACCTCGCTGCTGCCGGCGGCCTTCGTCGGCGGGGCCTCGTAGGTGATGCGCACGATGCCGTGGGCATTGGTGACCCGGTTGAAGCCCGATCCCGTGACCACCCGGCCCTGGGTCCGGCCACCGGGGTCCGCCGGGCTCAGGACATAGTCGTTGGGGTCAGTGACGTCCAGGTGCAGGTTGTAGCCGTCGAGCGGGCGGCCGGTGGCGTCGGTGACCTGGATCACCAGGGACTTGATCCCGAGCTCCGGCAGCGACGCATGGTCGGATAGCGGGGAGCCGGGGGTGGTCTCGGAGTCCCCCTCGGTGATCCGGATTACCGGCATCAGCAGATTGTTCAGCTCGAAGATCGACTGGGCAATCCGGGCGAGCCCGGGCTGGTTGTCGTGGAAGGCCTGGAGGACGGCGCGCAGGAAGATCATGCTGCCGCGGTCGATCTCGGCGAGGGGCGGGTCCTCCGGGAACATCCGCAGGGCCCGCCAGATGGTCTGCGCGTAACGCTGGCTCTGGGCCTCGCTCGGATGGGTGTCGAAACCCCACCAGTAGCTCGGCGCATCGGCGAAGCCGACGTCCGGGCAGCACAGCGCACAGTGGATCTGGTAGAGCGCGCAGGCGATGTAGCCCTCGTTGCGCAGACCGAGCTCGGGCGCGTCGAAGGCCGGGGCCGGGGCAGAGTCAAGCCCTCCAAAGAGATACCGGTAGGGTGCTGAGCCGGTGTCGGACACGCCCTGGAGGGGGGCCGAATTCGGGCCTGCCGCTTCGGCCATCCGATAGCCGCGTAGCCGCTCGTGGGGACAGTACTCATAGCCCCAGAAGAGCCCGACGTACTCGGCCCACCCCTCACTCATCGCCAGGTTCTCGGTCGTCAGCCTTCGGCGGCTGTGGGAGCGCGAGAGCTGAATCAGCCCTGCGATGGTGAACGGCGGATAGGGCAAGACGGCCTTGTAGAAGACCCAGTGGGACATCTCGTGGATCAGCACATAGTCGTCCCAGGCGTCCGGTCCCCGCCCGTCCGGTGAGCCCATCCCGAGATTGACGTCGAGGAACTGCCAGCTGCCCTCCCCGGAGATCAGGTCGACGTTCAGCTTCCGCACCGCGTCCGGGCGGCCCCAGCGATGCTCCGCCTCGTCCATCCGGGTGTGGCGCTGGTACCAGCGCTGACCCTGGCGCACGACCTTGAGGACATGGATCGCGGCGTTGGTGCTCCTCGCATTGCCGAGGACCTGGGTCTGCTCGTAGCGCTCGGCGGCGAAGTCGTCCAGAGGCTCCGACTCGAAGTCGTGCGAGTCGTCGAACCAGCTGACATCGCCGACCTTGACCTCCAATCCCAGGTCTGCGCCCCAGTCCGCCTTGGTGATGACATGGAGCATCACGTCCGGCAGCTCCTCGCCGCGGTCGGTGATGTTGGCCTTCAGGTTGGTGCAGGTGCGGATCAGCCGGATGCGGTCGTGGCCGGTGTCGGCCACGGCGAGCAGGCCGTCTGGATTGTAGACGGCCCGGGTCGGCCGCTCGAAGACCGTCTGCGCGGCTAGCTCGGGAAAGTAGAGGGTGTCGGTGGCCTTATCGCCCCGCAGCAGGTTCCTGAGGTCCCACCAGAAGAGCAGGCCGCCATCGGTGTGGGTGGCGAGGACCCGCTGCTGGGCGCGGTCGGTGATCAGCAGCCGGCCCTGCGGGTCCACCGAGATCCCGCTGGGCGCGGGGATCCCCGCCGGGGCCGGCACCGGGAAGGCCCGCCGATGGGCGTCGTCGGGACCGAACTGAACGATGCGTCCGTTTCCGGTGTCCGCGACATAGACGTTGCCGGCGGCGTCGGCGGCCACGTCTTCGGGTGCGTCGAAGCTGTCCCCGGCGGGCAGGGCCAGGGACTTGACGAAGGTGCCGTCGCGCTGGAGGACCTGGACCCGGTCGTTGTCGCGGTCGGCGACATAAAGCAGCGGCTCGGTGCGCTGGACGATCGCGAGGCCCCGGGGGTGATCGAGCTCCGTGTTGGCGCGGCCGGGGCTGCCGGTGCCAATGTCCGGGGCCTGGAGGGCCAGCGGGCTGCCGCTGTAGCGGCGGATGCGGTGGTTGTTCGAGTCGACGACGAAGAGCATGCCGTCCGGGTCGATGGCCAGGCCCACGGGGTCGTCCAGGTCCACGGTGGGCGCACCGGCCGTGGTGTCGGCGGTCAACGCCCCGTTGGCGTCCGGGGCGAACAGGAGCACCCGGTCGTTTGCCGTATCGCTGACCCAGAGCCGGCCCTCGGCATCGAAGAGGACATATTCCGGTGCCTGCATCCGGTCCTCGGCGTCTCTTCGGGTCCAGGGTGTGCCGACGGCCCGGGGTGCCTCACCGGCACCCCGCAGGCTGCCTTCGGCGGCGAACGGTGAGCCCCGGTGCAGGCGCCGGTTGGCGGCGTCGGCGACATAGACCTCGCCGCGGGGGTCCAGGGCCAGGCCCATCGGCTCCGCCGGAGTGCCGGAGACCTCCGGCTGCCAGTCCACCAGCCGTGCGCCACTGTCGGCGTTCACTCGCTGGACCCGGTGGTTGCCGGACTCGGCCACATGGACCCAGCCCTGGACGCCGTCCACGGCGATGGCCTGGGGGGTGTCGAATTCACCGCCGCCGCTCCCGCTGCCGCCGCCGCTGTGCTCCCAGGTGACCTGATGGGTCCCGGCGCCGGTCGCCGGGTCGATCCCCCAGCGGGAGACCCGGTGCAGCTGTCGGTCGCAGACGAAGAGCCGGTTGGCGTGATCGAAGGCGACACCCACCGGCTCCTGAAATTGATCCGGCCCGCTGCCCGAGGCGCCGACGGTGGCCAGCGGGAGCAGATCCACGCTCAGGCGGTCGCTGGCCCGGTTGGAGCGGTTGCCGCCGGTGGAGATCCGGATCTGGAACAAGGCCACGTCGCCGCTGCCCGCGTTGGCCACCGCCAGCAGGTCCGTGCCGTCCACCGCTGGATTGGTCCAGACCGCGAGGCCACAGGGGCCGTGCAGCTCCGCCGCCGGCAGTGGTGGCAGGGTCAGATTGCCGATCGTGAGGGCCTGGATGTAGGTGCCGCCGGACTGGTCCCACCAGCCGGGACGAAAGACCCGGAGCTCGTCGCGGTCGCGGTCGGCGATGAACAGGTGGCCGTACTGGTCCACCGCCAGGCCGGCGAGGGTACCGGGGGCCGGGGACCCGGGGGTGATGACCTCGCACAGCCGCCCGTCGGGATAGAAGCGCAGCACCCGATTGCCGTCGATCATGAAGACGAATCCGTCCGCCCCGGCGGCCAGCGGGCCCACCTGGTCGAAGCTTCCGCCCCCCAGGGTGCCCACCGGTGCATCCGGCGGGTCGAGCCGGCTTTGCGGCGGATCGGGGAAGGGCTCTGTGGTCGGCTCCACCGTCGGCCAGGCATCGAAATAGGGATAGCTGTTGCCGTCTCCGAAGTTGACGACCCGGCCCTGCACCGGGTCGAAACCGGGGCCGGTCAGGGTGTCGTCCGGGTTCAGCCAGTCGAAGATGAACCAGTCGAACAAGAAATAGTCGTGGTCGGAGAGATAGACCCGGGCGGTGCCCGCCGGCAGGGCCATCGGGTTGCGCTGGTTGGACGTATCGAAGTCCGCGTAGGCCAGGCGCAGGTGGACCGGCAGGCCCATGAGGATCCGTAGCGGGTTGTTGGCGTCCGCGTGGTCGGTGATCTGCGGGATGCGCCGTTGGGCATAGTGGGTGGTGACCCATTCATCCGGCAGCGTGAAGCGCCGATCGGCTGCTGCACCGACCGGCAGGGTGCGGCTGGCCTCGGGCAGGCTGACGGTGACATAGGGGTTGAGGCTCGACTCCTCGTCGTCCTCGAAGCGGATCTGAACCAGGGCATGGCCGTTGGCATCGGTGACATCGCTGCCGCCGGAGAGGTTCGGGTCCCAGAGGCCCCCCTTGTGCTCGATCAGCAGCTCGGCGTTGGGTACCGGGATCAGGCGTCGCTGGGCCGGGTCGTAGGTGCTGACCTCCAGATGGATGCTGCGGGTGACCTCGGCCATCAGATGGATCCCCCGACGCTGATGCTGCCACCGGCGCTGCCGCCGCCGCTCAAGGCCCCCTGGGCGGCGCCGAGCAGGCGGTCGAAGGCCTCCTCGGTCTGGCCCAGACAGGCGATGAAGTCGGCCTCCAGCTGGTCGAGCTTGTCCACGAGCGGAGAGAGGACGACGCGGAAATCGATCTCCGCCAGGTGTCCGAGCACCGCCTCCCAGGCCGTGTCCAGCGGCGGGGCCAGGCTCGCCCGAGGGTCCACCCGGTCGAGCAAGGCCTGGAGCTGGCCCAGGGGCTCGCCGATGGAGGCCAGGAGCACCGAGGGCCGGGTGTCGGCGACGACCTGGGTCAGGTCGGCATGGATCTCGTCCAGGGGCGCGGCCAGGGCGGCGGGGTCCAGAGCGTCGATCAGTGCCCGCAGCTCGCCGATGGCGGCGTCGATGTCGCCGGCGACGAAGTCCACCCGGATGGTCTCGACGATGCCCTTGACGCGGTCCAGTCCGTCGCGGACCTGGTCCAGGGCCGGGCCGATGTCGAGCTGGTCGACGAGGGCGAGCAGGCTGTCGTAGGTGGCGTCCAGCTCGGCGCCGATCTCCGCCGGGCTGATCGGCAGCAGCCGGTCGATCAGGGCGTCGTAGCGCTGGTCCAGCTCGGCGACGAAGCGGGTGGGGTCCGCTAGGCGCATGATCCGGCGGAAGGTCTCGGGGTCCAGCAGCTCCCGGGCATAGGGGGGCAGCATGCCGAGCAGGCGCTCGCGCAGCTCACTGTAGACATCGCCGAGGTCGGGCAGGGCGACGTTCTGTTTGAGCCCCTCCAGGGCGGTCAGCGAGCGGTTGTAGATCTGCATCAGCTCGCCGAGCTGGAGCTCCGGGTCCAGGTGGGCGGACAGGGCCAGCCGGGCCTCGACCCCTTGGGCCTCGACGCCTGCGGTGAGATCGAAATACTGCCCCTTCAGCTGGTTGTACCGGGTCGGCAGGTTCAGCGCCCGCAGGGCCGCGAGCAGGGTGTCGATCTGGTCGCGGATGCGCTGGGCCAGGGCCTCGGGCTCCAGGCTGTCGAGGACCCTGAGGGGGGCCTGGAACATCTCGAACAGGGTGTCGATGAGTCCCTGCTGGATGTCTTCGAGCAGCGTCAGCAGCGGGGCGGCCAGCTCGGTGGCCGGGGCGAGCAAGACCGACGGGCGGAAGCGCCCGAGGACATCCTCCAGGCTCGCGAGCTGCTCGGACAGCGGCGCCAGCAGCTCCGAGGGCCGAAGCCCTCGCACCCGGTCCTGGACGGAGCCGACGGCGCCGGAGAGGTCGTCGATCCAGCCGGTGACGTCGAGGTCGGCGACCCGGTCCTTGAGCCCTTGCAGCTGTCCATCCAGGGGGGCGATCAGGGCGCTGCCGTCGATCCCGTCCAGCGACGCGGTGGCACCGCGGAAGGCGACGGAGGCCGGCTCCAGCAGCGCCGAGGGCCGCAGCTGCGCGAGGGGCTGCTGCAGATACTGGGCATGCAGGGCGTCCAGGGGTGCCAGCAAGGCTGCCGGGTCCAGGGCATTAGCCGCGTCGCGGATGACATCGAAGGCGGCGAACAGGGCCTCCAGCAGGCGCTGGGGGTCGAGTCCGTCGAGGAGCGACAGGGCCTGCTCGTAGCGTTGCTGGAGCTGCTCCAGGGCCTGCTGGGGGATTGCCTTGATTGCGGCGAGCTGGTCGGACAGGGGGTTGGTGATGGTGACCGTGAAGTCGATCTCGACGATGACCTGCAGGGCTACCTTCAGGGCCTCCTTCAGCAGGTCGTTCAGCGATTCGGTGTCGATCTCCCGCAGCTGACCGCTGGTGTCGTCGATAGCCCCGACCACCGGCTCGATCACCAGGGTGAAATCGATCGGCAGCAGGGCGTCGACGATCTCCGCTACCTTACCCCGCAGTGTCTCCATCAGCTCGGGGATCTGAAGCCCCTCCAGGTAGCCGACGAAGGTATCGATGCCGTTCTCGGCGGTGGTTACGGCGTCGGCGATTGCAGTGTCCACCGGCTCCAGCACCCCCGTGAGCTGGCCGATGAACTGGTCGATCCGGGTCTGGATGTCCCCGAGGGAGCCGGCGACGCTGGCCGCGCCTGGATCGTCCGGGTCGCCGGCCACCGCGAGGCGGGCCTGCTCCAGGGTGTCGCGCAGATCCGCCTCGAAGCGGTAGTGAAAGCGGCCGTCTGCGCCCTGCGAGCCGAGATTGGCGGTGAGCCCGTCGAGCTGCCCGGTGAGGCCGTCGAGCCAGGCGCGGATCTGATCGAGGAGCCCGGTGAGCCCCTGCTCCAGCTGGCCGATACTGTCTTCCACCGTCGCGAGCCGTTCGCCGAGCAGGTCGCCGAGGGACGGGATGTCCACCTGCTCCAGAGTGTCCCGGGTGGAGGCCATGAAGTCCAGGAGCTGGGTGCGGACGATCGAGAGGTCGACGCCGTCGATGGCGGCGTCGATGCGGTCGAACAGGGCATTGAAGGGGTCGTCGATGCGCTGGATCTGCTGCACCCGCACCCCCAGCGCCGCCTCCAGCCGCTCCCGCAGAAGGGCCTCCAGGGCCCCGGGCTGGAAAATCGGGGCCTCGATGATCTGATGCAGCACCCCCAGCACCGGGCGCAGCTCGGCCTTCAGGGACTGGATCCCGGAGATCGCCGTGGTGACGCTACCGCGAAAGGCGGGGAAGTCCGCGGAGACCGCGGCCTGGACGCCGCCGAGACCGGCAAAGACCCCGTCCAGGGCGCCGCCGAGGGCCTGGAGCCGGGCCTCGGGCAGGGCGCCGTCGGCGAAGGCCCCGAGCTTGGTGGCGAGGCCCGCGATCTCGCGATAGCCGAAGGCGTCCAGCACGCTCTCCATCGCCCGGCGGAAGACCTCGGCCACCGCGGCGGCGGGGTCGTCGAGGGTGTCGGCCTGCTCGATCAGGGGCATCAGGGTCCGGTGCATCGATGCCAGGTTCTGGGCCCAGGCGTTGAGCTGCTGGGCCTCGGGGCCGTCGAGGCTGGCGAGGATCCGCAGCACCTGGTCG
>Ga0307418_1000340_pt1 | contig 14007 bp, 17 predicted proteins | sample SalMarWE160220MG_2_FD_202160 | JGI IMG/M metagenome (GOLD analysis project Ga0307418, IMG submission 202160) | Salt marsh sediment microbial communities from the Plum Island Ecosystem LTER, Massachusetts, United States - WE1602-20 | ecosystem: Environmental > Aquatic > Marine > Intertidal zone >...
ATTACACTCTCGTATTTTGTTCCAATTTTATCAGGTAATATCTCTGTATTTCCAACAGCGCAAAACGAGACAGATTCATTCTGTTTGATATTTTCAATTTTCTGTCCTTCAATAGCACAATGAAAATATATGCAGTGGTCAATGATACAAAAGTTCAGAGGCACACCATAGGGTTTCCCATTTTCAGTGACTGTCGATAGCACCCCATATTCCGCCTTGTTTAATAAAGCTATTGCTTCCTCTTCCGTGATAGCACGGTCTTTTCTGCGCAATTCTTGCATTTTCTATACCGCCGAACCAGTGATTATACCGTTCTATTTATCATATAAACTGTAATGATATACAGAAGGGTTGTAAAACGCAATGTCTTTAAATTTCGTACAACTTGTCACGCGCACATAAATTCCTAAATATTAGATATCTAATCGGTACTCCACCAAAAGAGAAACCCCACTCTCTGATCTGAGAATGGGGTTTTGCATCTACGTTCAGTTTTAAATAATATCTGAGATACTGCAAATTATATTGAGAAATCTGGCCGTCCTTATCCAGAAACCTTGCTATCTTATATGTGCATATTGTTTTTTGGGGATGAACATCTTCTTTCCGAAGCATTGCAACGTCAAACATGGCATTATGAGCAACCATTATGTTGTCTGTGTCTGCGAACAATTCTATTAATGACCTCCATGCATCACTGTTCTTAAATTGAGGTTTATCTTTGACCATCTCGTTGGTGATATGATTGACGCTCATTGCCTCGATTGGTATGGGTTTGCCGGGATTAAATAATTCATTCACAATGAGACCGGCTTCTGTTTTAAAAGCAATCTGGCAAAGCCTGTCATCTTTATCTGTGCCGGTTGTCTTTGTATCGAGAAAAACAAACATATCTATAATTTTTGTTGTTCACAGAATTTGGAATTGAACAATAACATTATGATTTTTTAGTTAAAAACTGCCTTATAAACCTTTCAAAAATGCAATTAAAATAATAAAACCGCCTAGCACGGAAATAGGAAAGACAAAGACGGAGCCAATTTTTAAAATAAGAAGCAATGCAGGTATCACTATAAATAGGATTAACCCTATAACGGTCAGAGCACTAAATCCCTTCATAAAATCAATAATAAACTCTAAAAATCGATTTTTTTTCTTATGATCTTGTTCATACGTGTTGGACAATTTTGGATCCTCAACTTAATAGTTTCTTGGCGTTATTTCATTATTATTATAATTAACCTTTCGGTCTAATTCCCATTAATGCTATTTCTCAAATTCCCGGAACACTTGAAAGTTACAACCTTTCTCGGTGCCAACATCATATCCTCACCGGTGGATGGATTCCTACCTTTACGTTCCTTCTTTTCATTTACACAAAACTTTCCAAACCCGGATACCAAAACATCCTCACCTGAAGTCAGCGTGTTCTTGATGATCTCTAAAAGGGTTTCTACAATTTCTGATGATTCGTTCTTGGGAAAACCGGTCTGATTTTGGACTGATTCAACGACCTGAGCTTTAGTGAGTGTCATGCGGCGCTCCTTGGTGAGGTGGATTTAAATTATATGTATTTTATGGACTAACTCATATGGGCGGTTTATGTCAAGAAATTAAATGGGTTATCGAATTTTATTAGTAAAAGAAGTCTACCTGAAAGGTGATGATGTTCGTATTAGGGGCAAGATCAGGTTAAGTAGCGCAGGGGAGTTTCACCCTGACTTTTTATCTTTAGGCATACATCTTATCAATCCATTTCATGGCATCTACATCGCTGATCTTCCCAAGATATCGCTCGGTTGTTGAAAGATTTGAATGTCGCAATATTACCTTCGAGACGATCTCGATGGGCACACCCGAGCGACTTGCATAGGTGGCTGCATGGCGCCTTAAATCATGTGGCCGGAGATGAATGCCCACCACATTTCCTGCTTTGGCAACCATTTCCCTTGCGGCCTCATAACAAATCGGGAAAATGCCCTGATGGGGTTGAACGCTTTTTTCCCTCTGTGATCCGATCTTTAGCTGTAAAACAATAGTTGGATTAACGCAAAAAAAACTCAATCGAATGACTTAAAGGAATCTTGAGGAGTCTGACCAAAGCATCGTGAATTTAAAACCAGCTTGGATCGGAACAAAATTATACAAGATGTTGTGTTGACGGGATGACCAGATTTTTCTTAAAATATTGAAGCTTAGTGATAGATAGGTTTTTAGTATTGCATCGATTTGGAATCATTAGATATCTGGATTTTTTGCAAGTTATCAAAGATTTTTAAACCCCCGATTGCTATCGGTTATCTCAATTATAAAACGTTTGAAGATCAAAAGGCGAACTACAATATATTGTACTCATCTTATTTTTCCAGAATGGGAAATACTGATTGAAATCTCAAGACACACAAGCACAAACCTTTTCATTAATTAATACTTGACTTGAATCTGTAATAAATACCAACAAATAAGGTATTGACATATTTTTGTTTTTTGATATATTGCTTTCAAAATAAATCATTATCATACTATGAATCCGGATCATAAATAGCATCTGCTGGTCTCTTCTATCAATATTGAACCTCAATTGATCTCGCTTTAAATATTTCAACTTGTTTCCTCTGATTGTTGTTTCCAAAAGCAGTTATCGACACGGGACTTATTAGAGTCACCTTTATTAATATTAGAAACACCTTAAGGGAAACGACCCATTCTAAAATAGAACATCTCTTAGATACCCAGTAATTTGTGGACATAAATTTAAGGGTCTTTCTCTTTTAATATTTCATTAAGCATTTCGATGATGCCATACATGACATGATCAGATTTGGCTTCATTGGCAAAGAGACTGCTTTCTCACGCTACTGTATCGGAATGATAGAATGAAGACAAGATCCCCCACCATCGCTAAAGTCACTCGCCCCATTCCCACAGGGGTTTATCCCAGAAAACGCTTGTTTGGTCTGTTGGACCGCAAAAGAAAGTATCCGGTAATCTGGGTTTCAGGTCCTCCCGGCTGCGGCAAGACCACGATGGTTACCAGCTATTTGGAGACTAAAGAAAATCCTTGTCTGTGGTACCAGGCAGATGAAGGCGATGCTGACTCTGCAACCTTTTTCTATTACCTGGGACTTGCGGCAAAAAAAGCCACACCTCGAAAACGAAAACCGCTCCCGCTTCTTACTCCGGAATACCTGCCCGGCCTCCCAACCTTTACGCTGCGTTTTTTTGAGAACCTTTTTCATCGTCTCAAGGCACCATCTTTTCTCGTTTTTGACAACTATCAGGAAGTGCCTATTGAGTCACCTTTTCATGAAGTGGTTCGCCACGGGCTTTCCAATATCCCTAAAGGCATCAATGTGATTTTAATCAGCCGTGGTGAGCCACCTCCGGTTTTAGTTCACATGCAGGCCAATAATCTGATGGAAATGATCGGGTGGCAGGATCTTCGTTTGACCTTAAACGAGTCCAATGACATCGTCAAACTTCAGGCACGGCAGGAGGTTTCGCCGGAAGCCATAGAGTATATACACACCTTCACCGATGGATGGCTGGCCGGTCTGATGCTGATGCTAAAGACCGCAGAAATAGAAAAAATAGACCCGCGTGAGCTTGATAAGGTTCCAGCTGAGAGAATATTTGATTACTTTACCGGTGAAATTTTTGACAAGGCTGATGAGAAAAGTCAAAGATTTTTGCTCAAGACGGCCTTTTTGCCCAAAATGACGGCAAACATGGCAGAAGCACTCACCGGCTTTGAATCTGCACATCGCATTCTTTCTCAATTGAATCGTAATCATTGCTTTACTGAAAGGCGTTTTCGAAGCAGTCCTGCTTTTGAGTATCATCCTTTGTTCAGGGATTTTCTCTTATCTCGCGCAAAAGAGACATTTTCTCCAGAATTTCTTTCTGATTTACGCTGGCGTGCAGCCGTGCTTCTCGAGGAAGCTGATCAGACAGAATCCGCAATAGAGCTTATGCGTGATGCCGGCGACTGGGAAGGGATGGTTACATTGATATTAAAACATGCTCCTGCAATGTTGACACAGGGTAGGAATCGTCCTCTGGAGGAGTGGCTGTCCAGTCTCCCAAAAGATATATTTGAAACAACACCATGGCTTTTTTATTGGATTGGTGCTTGTCGCCTACCCTTCGATGCTTCAAAGAGCCAGCACTATTTCGAGCAAGCTTTTTCAAGGTTCAAAAAGAAAAAGGATTCAGCCGGAACGCTTTTGGCCTGGGCGGGAGTGATCGATTCAATATTTTACTCTTGGAAATTCAAGCAGTTTGATAAATGGATTCAAGTGCTCGAAGAGCTTATGCAAAATTTCGAAAAGTTTCCTTCCAAAGAGATTGAAGGAAAGGTTGCGTCAAGTATGATCGCTGCCTTGGTGGTCATAAAACCTCAGCATCCTGAGGTTGAGACCTGGATGGAAAGAGCTCTCTCATTGGCACGAGACAATAAAGATGTAGAAACTCAAATAAAGACTCTCCAGCATTCAGCGATTCATGCAATGTTCACAGGGGGTTCCCAAAAAGCAGAACCTTTTATTGATTTTCTAAGTGAGTTTGCGAGGTCCCCACGTGTTTCACCTTTGGGCCAAATAACAGTGAGAATGGCGGAGGCAACATGTCATATGCTTAGAGGTTCGCACGAAAAGTGTTTGGAAGCCGCATTCGAGGGTCTGAGACTATCCAGGGCAACCGGTGTTCACGTTATGGATTTTATTTTGTTAGGAAATATAGTTGCATGTGCTCTGGAAATAGAGGATTTGAAGACCGCCGGAAATGAACTTGGAAAAATGTCTGCCCTTTCGGACAGCGCCGCACCGTTTGAAAAAGCCTTTTACTACCACCTGAAAAGCCGAGAAGACTTTATCCGAAACGATCTTAATTTGGCTGCTCATCATGCAAAATTAGCTTCTAATCTTGTCAGTATGGCCGGACGTAGCTTTAACATGGGAATATGCTGGCTGAGGGAAGCGATGATTCTTTACCGACTTGGAGAATACCAGCAAGCTTGCCGGCTTCAAAAAAATGCTTTGGATTTAGCACGTCGTTCTGAAATAGGAATTGTTGAAAGCAAGGCTTTGTTTGCTGGGGCATATTTTGCCCTGGACCAAGATGATGAAACTTCGGGCTTGAAGTTGCTCCAAAAGGCTTTAGCGACGGCCAAAGAACTGCGATATTATTTTAATGCTGATGATGACCCTAAAGTGACAGCGAGACTCTGCGCCACAGCACTGGAGACCGGAATAGAAGTTGACTATGTACAAGAGATCATCCGGACGCGAAAGCTGGTCCTGGATGATTTGCCCCTTCATTTAGAGAATTGGCCCTGGACAGTACAAATATTCACACTTGGGCGGTTTGATTTGGTTATAAATGGAAAACCTTTTAAATTCCCCAAAAAAGCCCAGAAGAAACCTCTGCAAATGCTCAAACTGCTCGTTTCGTTTGGGGAAGGTCAAGAGGTCAGCAAAGCTCAATTAAGCGATATCCTCTGGCACGAAGCTGACGGAGACCGGGCTCAGCGATCTTTTGACACCACGCTGTACCGTCTTCGCCAACTCCTCGGTCATGACAGAGCGATCATTCTCCGAGAGGGGAGATTAACCCTCGACCTACGCTATTGCTGGGTGGACAGTATGGCTTTCGAACGCATGCTGAAACGGGCTGAGGATTACGCCAAAACTGAAGACAGAAAAAGCGCCATTCAATCACTTGAAAAAGCCGTTTCGCTGTACAAAGGCCCATTTCTTGGCGGAGAGGTGGATGAGCCATGGGCCATCTCCTATAACGAGCGTTTGAGGAGTAGATTCTTGCGCGCTATAGAAAGGCTTGGAGATTATCTGGAAGAAGAAGGTGATTTGAACAGGGCGGTTGAATGTTTCCAGAGAGCCATCGAGATGGACGACGTCGCTGAGATGTTTTACCAGCGACTGATGATCTGCTTTAAAAAACTTGACCGCAAAACCGATGCTCTGTCGGTATATCGGCGATGCAAAAAGACCCTTTCATCCAATCTGGGGCTCGAACCTTCCAATGAAACAAACGCAATAAAGGAATCTCTTTTCGAAGAATAGGTATATTTTTTAAACACATAATTGATAAATTGATTGAACAGAATGATCTTGATACGGCGGTTGCTGCTTAATTACATGATATGGAGTCTGATTGCGATCCTGGGTATATCATTACTATTTCAGAAAGCTTCATTTGCAGGGGCACCGGTTCACGGCGCAAAGGCTGCCGGTATGGGAACTGCCTTTGTGGGTGTGGCGGATGACCCTTCGGCTATAATGCACAATCCGGCAGGACTTACTCAACTAAAAGGGACAAATATGTATGGCGGAGGAACCGTAGTCCTACCGTCAACAGAATATACCAGCCCCACTGGTCAATCTGAAGAAACAGACTTCAAGGTTTTTTTACCCCCACATTTTTATATCTCATCCGACTTTAATATGGAGGACATCGTCCTGGGCCTGGGGATTTTTTCCCCATTCGGAATCGGAGGTCGATACTGGAGTGAAGATGGTCTGACGAGATATATTTCCACGGAAAGCACGATTACAACCCTTAGCGTCAACCCCACATTGGCCTGGCAGGTTACCCCCAAACTATCTATAGGGCTTGGTGCTTATTACCTTCATTCTTTCAACACCGCAGAGAAAATGCTTAATCAATCCATGTTCGGTGCAACGGACGGCAAGTTCAGCCTCAATGCCGACGGGGGCGGATGGGGGTATAATCTGGGCATTCTTTTTGCACCGCTTGAGAAGCTGCATTTTGGTTTTGCTTTTCGGAGCAAAGTAAGTGTTGATCAGAAAGGAGATGCCGAAATCGAGAATATTGCCCCTGCCCTCCAACCAATATTTGGTGGCTCACATTTTAAGACAGATGTCGAGACAAGTGTCACTCTCCCGGAAATCGTCAGTTTTGGAATCGCTTACAAACCAACCACCGTTCTGACTCTGGCATTTGATGTTGAATGGGTTAGGTGGTCACGGTTCAACCAGCAGATCATTGACTTTACAAATGAAGTTCCGGCTGCCGGCTTTTCTGATATTTTAGTAGATCTTGACTGGAACGATCAATGGCTCATTAAGTTCGGTTTAGAATACTATTTAAATGAAAGGTTTGCCTTAAGGGCAGGGTATGCATTTGTTGAAACGCCTGTGCCCGAACACACCCTGTCACCCGCCAATCCGGATGGAGACGGACACAATTTCAGTATCGGATTCGGGTACAAAACCGGCAAGTGGATTGTGGATGCTTTCTATACGGTCGAAATTTTCCAGGATAGAGACGTTAACAATGATATCTTGAGCGGCGAGTATAAAAACATTGCCCATTTTATCGGGTTTAGTATCGGAAACAAATTTTAAAGAAATACCCCGTTATTTTTAGCCCATCTTTCTTTTAGTCGATCCCTCATTTCCCCATTATTTTGAAAAAAAATCATAAAATTTTCATTTTTTCTCAATCTGTAAGGTATCTGTAAGTTTCCGAGTGTTATTTGTCAGTCAAATCTTAATCGCCTTTTTTGGACCAATGACGTTACGTCTACGGAGGTGACCTTTGGAAAACTACATTGTTCGTATATACCGGCGGGACCAGGATAAACCTGCTGAGATAGCAGGGCTTGTGGAATTGGTTGAGGCTGAAAAGAAGCAGGCATTTAAAAGTATGGATGAACTTTCGCAAATTCTCTGCAGCCCCGTGAAGAAAAAGGGGCGAAAGAGAAAGAAATCAAGTCAAAAAATAATAGGGTGACCTTGAATGGAAAAACACCGGCTCATGTCCTTTGGCTCTGCCAATTGCCTCCTACATGAGGAATGGGGTGGCTGTACCGGCGGCTGCCCCTTCAAAACAATTTTTAATGAATTTGATAGTTCGCATAATCCGTTGCCAGAATAAGACGAGAATAAACACGTTATGATCAAACTTGGGCCGAAGCCCGCTGATATGAGGGAAATGTCGTCTGATGATATTTTTATATCAAGATTAAAACTTCTTATCATTATGGTTAAAGCGTATTTAATAGGTTATCCGCTCGGCAAATATCAAAAACGCGCCATCATAGAAAATACGCATTATGTATTTTATCGCGCGATGCAGATGAATGCCAAATCCCAACAAAAAGGAAACCAAATCTTTGTCAGTCGAACAGATGTTATTTGCACATTAGAGACTTCTGCAAGGCAACATTTTTATCAAAGGGTTCAGCTTCTTGCTGTAATAGCTAAGGCTCTGGCCGAAGGCTATCCCACGGGTAATTTCAGAATCAGGGCAATTAACGAAAACTTGGACAAGATATGTGAAATATTTCTAATTGATTTCCAATTGAACGACGTGAGCTTTCTGAAGGTGGCTTGAGACGGATCAGGGCAAAACAAATTAGGCATTTTAGACCAAAAATTAAACATATTTTCAATTTCCTTAACCAAAGGAGGTGAAAGATGCCCATCATTACCATCTCAAGATCTTCCTATACTTATGGCAAAAAAGTTGCAGAAGCGGTTGCCGACACTTTAGGTTACACGTGCATCTCCCGTGAAGAGCTTATGGATGCCTCACAAGAGTTCGACATGCCTGATTTAAAGCTTGTTCGGGAGCTGCCCATCATTTTAGATCAAACCGTCTTCAACAAACATCGATACATCTCCTACATCCGATCTGCGTTACTCAAACATTTAGTAAAAGGCAAAGTTGTTTATCACGGCTTCTGCGGACATATTCTCTTAAAAGATATCGACCACGTGCTCAAGGTGCAGATTACAGCCGATCTTGAGGATCGAGTGAAAATAGTCATGGATCGTGACGGCTTTTCAAGAATTGATGCTTTGCTGTTCATTAAAACAATGGACGATGCGCGTAAAAAGTGGTGCCAAAAGCTTTACAGGATCGATCTTTCAAAGGTCTGCCAGTATGACATCTCCCTGAACATCAGCAAAATTCCAATAGACGAAGCTGTGGATGTCATATGCAAAACCGCTATGCTGGAGAAATTCAGAACAACACCAGAATCACGGAAGGCAATGGTTGATCTGCTTTGCACAGCTGACGCCAGAACGCAAAATCTTACGGACTCTGAAACGAATCGTATTTGTTCCCTTGCTTCTTTGATGAAAATTTAATCAGCATATTCCCAACTTCTATTTTAGAAGAGAAATAGAGATTCATTAGTATATGCAGATCGAACTGTTTATGAACCATTCGATTTTTGAATGGAGGGTAAAGTATTGTGGAAAATAAGATTTGTCACAACTGCTGGAATTACACTCCTGCCCGCACTACCAATAGGTTGCATGAAGATCATGTATCGCTTGAATGTTCTTCATATTGTGATTTTCATAAAGATTCCCGCTCTGTAAAACCAGATGATACGTGTGAAAATTGGGAAAGTAAGATGTTAAAATTGATACCCGCTGTTAAGGTCCTGTATGCGAGATGATGGCAAAACAAACAAAAATTGAACTCCACGAAACAGGAGACGATATGACTCGAAGCTGCAATAATTGTGCTTTCTTCGTCAATAATCCTAATCCACCGCTGGAGCATTCGGGTTACTGTTTATTTTTCATGTTTGATAATATTGATAAAAAAGAGTCTCAAAAAAAGATAAAAATAACCAAGGGCAAAGAAATAGAGATTGCTGAAAGTTGCGAGGGGTATCTTGATGTCGCCAATAATTAAGTTGGCCATTCACTATCCTTTATTACTGCATTTTAAACCAATAGGCATCAAAATCTGAAGGCTATGATCATGAAAATTTGTCAAGATTGCCATCAGCTCAAACACCGTATAAAGGAATGGAACTACTGGAGTGGTGCTGTAGATCCCCTGCCTTATATAGATAATGTGATTAAACCCCACAAGCATCTGATGTTTGAAGGGAGAAAACCCGATGGAGCAGGAGCTCATGTGCTTGTATTACACTGCCTAAAGTGTGACCAGTGGTGGAAACTCTCCGCTTGGCCGGTATTCGGGTGCCTTGAAGTTTTGCCTTACTTACCGAAAGATCATTCATCACTTTAGAAGCGACTTTTTTTGGCTAAGAAGGTGCTTCCAATGGAAGAAAGACGTCAATATGAAAGGTTTATTTTTAGACTTCCTGTAAGGCTGGAATCCATGATTAAAGGTAGAAAAGAAGTTTTTGATCTTGTGACCAAAGACATATCTGTTTCCGGAACATTTGTAACCACACTAACATCTTTTTCAGAAGGTACACGCTTTAATCTGGATTTCACCATCCCAAGGAACACAATTGTAAAACTAAATGGAGTAGGGAGTATGAGCGGGTACACTGGATACATTGTACGTTCCACCCCTCAAGGTTTGGCAATTCAATTTGACAAAGAATGTCAGATTGAGAGTTTAAAAGCCTTATAGTGTATTGTAGAAGAGATCAAATTCATTTAAATTTTCATTATTATGCTTTGGGAACGACCGAATAAGATTCTTTTCAGATCGGGGGATATCTCCTACATATATTATCATCAATGATTCTATTCCTATCAAAATAAACCTCACACAATGTCAAACTCTCTACCCGCCGGCCCACCAAAATCCAATCCGAAAGTTCGTTCCAATTCCTTGCGCCGCATTTCATTTTCATTGTTCAAAAGTTGGCACTCGCATACCAGGCGCCGGCCGATTTTTTCCTCGATCGAGTCTCTTGCAGCAAAAAAGTCGAGGCTGTTTTTCTGACAATAGGATTCGAGATTTTGAAATGGCCTCCAGGCTGGATTTCTTGGATAATGGCGTTGACCACAGGTGTAGTAGCTGTAACGGTAATTGTGGCCGATGACTTCACTTTTTTGCAGTTTATTTTGGAGGAGCTTTATAAAACCTTTAAAGAACTCTTGGAAATTTTTATTGATACTCAGTTCCTGCCAGGTTTTTTCATTTGTGAGGATTTTTTTCGTGTGTTGCATAATTTATTTCTGCTCCTTTTGAAATATGTTCGGGGGATGAATAAACAACAAGAGCATAAAGGCAGGCGCAGACACGGAATTGGAATCTAAAATTTCTTAACAAAAAAGGAACTTTTCTGGAGTTAAAAACAACTTTTGTTAATCTTTTCTAAGGTTTTGGTCTCTTAATGATATCATAACCTCTTGACTTTACGTTCAATTTCGTGTAATGGCAAGATAACGCAACATTTGATTTCGCGATTAACAAAGTTCAAATAAAATCTGGGATAATTCCCTATGTATGAGTATATCCCCCATAAAAATAAGGCTTTTCACCCCTTTACAGATCCTCCTAAACTATTCTATTAGAATAACTGGTAATTTGCCATATATCTCAATCCGATTTCAATTGGGCAATACTTCCTATTTTGCAGACCTAACCTCCTATTTACTTCTTGCTTTATTATGTTTTTTTCATTCGTTTTTCCTCAATTTATAAGGTTATTCCATGGAGAAACCCCTCAAACTTTACATACCTTGCTCCTGACAGGACCAGTCAGTGTTCTGTTAGGAGACTAAATTAAAATTCCAAAAGTCGAAGACATGAAAGACTTCCGAATGCTTTTTAGACAAGGAGGAAACAATCATGAAGAAGAACAAGATGACCATTGCTATTTTGGGTTGTATAGGCGTTTTCCTCATCGCGGCCTTGATACTGGTGTCTGCTGCACAGGCCGGGGAAAAGACTGTAAAGTTTAAAATTGTTGCCCCCATTACCAAGATGGAATTCATTCTGGTTCCGGATATGAAAGGACACGTTATTGGTGTGCTTGAACGGAGAGGTGTTGCTATCTATGAAAATGGGGAAATCGCGGCCTACCATGGTATGATTTCTTTTGACGCATTCAAGGAACAGGCGACTTGGAGTGGATATTCCGAAATTAGCTATGCAGACGGTTCCATGACTATCTGTAAAAGTCAAGGTACACGCTCGGGCAGTATGCCTCGCTTGATTAAGGGCACGGGTGAATACATCAAGGGAACCGGCCGGTTTGAAGGTATCAAAGGGAAAGTCTCCTTCGAGGGCAAGCAGAATATACCCTATACCAAGGATGCAACCAAAGGTGACTTGGTCAGTGACGCCACTGTGACCTATACTTTGCCTAAAAAATGATTAAGCCAGACTTGAGTGGTTCGGTATTTTTGTCATTTGTCAATAGGCGAGGTCAGAAAAGGCCTCGCCTTTTTTATTATCTGATCCTTTGATACCTGCAATTTATCGCTGCGGCATAAAATCCCTCAATAAATCTGATATGTTATGAGTATCACACTTGGATAAAGCCTCAAGGCGCTTACCCCGACGGCAGCACACACGAGCCGTGAAGTCTTGGCGTAAAACGCTCCGGGCCGGACACAATGGGTTTCCCAATGGTCTTTGCCATCTCTTTGAGCATTCCAAAAAAAATCCGTTCATGAAACGGATAGAAAATATACCAGTACACAATTCCCCAGAGCCCCTTGGGTAAAAAGCGCGACAGCATCTGAAAATCCGTGTACTGATCTCCAATTGGATGAATTTTAAATTCAAGCAAGGCTTCGCCGGGAATCTTCATTTCTGCCAGCAATAACAATCGCTCCTTCGGCGCTACCTCCAGCACCCGCCAGAAATCCAAAAAATCTCCAACCCGCAGTTCACTTGGATGTCGCCGTCCCCGACGCAACCCCACACCGCCGAACCATCGATCCATCAAGCCGCGCAGCCGCCACAACCCCTCGGCATAATACCAGCCGATGTTACCGCCGATTCTGCTAACGGGCTGCCATACCTCATCCGGAACCGCTTTTATTCGGGCCCGATACCCGCATTGCATAATACTGCCACCGGCCCATTCCGCATCGCCGCAATGGGCCCATTCGGGCGTTACCACGTCTCCGGCATCGGCCCAGCAGGTGTCCACCTGCTGTTGTATCATTTTATCGAGCGCTGTTCGAATTGCCTCACGGGGACTGATCAGGTTCTGAGGAATGATCCGTTGAATGCGTTTGTCCGAACATACGGCATTGCTTGTCAATCCTTGGGTAAGCGGCAGTGCGATCCAATGGGGCACCGGGCTGATGAGATGTATCCAGTAGGCACTGAGGGTGGGGGTTAACACGGGAACCGGTATAACCCGTCGTTTGGGCAGTTTTGCTTCCTGCGTATAAATATCCAGCAAATCCCGGTATGTCACGACGTCCGGCCCGCCGATATCATAGGTCTGGCCGATGGTCTCATCGTGTTCGAGGCAGCCGACAAGATAGCCGACAACGTTTCGAATGGCGATCGGCTGGTTCAAGGAATTTACCCAGCGCGGCGTGATCATAACAGGAAGGCGTTCCACCAGGTACCGCAATATTTCAAAGGATGCACTTCCGGATCCTAAAATCATGGGCGCCCGCAAATCGGTCACCGGCACTTTGCCGGATTGAAGAATTTGTGCCACCTCGATCCGGGAATGAAGATGCTTGCTTAAGGGACCGCCCTTCTCTTCCGACAATCCACCGAGATAAATCATCCGTTCGATACCGGCGTATTCCGCCGCTGATACCATATTTTGAGCGGCCCTGCGGTCGGCTTCAACAAATTTGTGTTTCTGAGCGATCATGGAATGAACCAGATAATAGGCGACCCCACAGCCCGAAAGCGCCTTTTTCAGAGATTCCGAATCGAGGACGTCGCCCTTTGCCAGCGCCACATTCGGATGATGCCCCCATGGACGACAGGCCAATTTTTCAATGGATCTCCCCATGGCGCGCACCCGATACCCCGCGCCCAGCAGGGCTGGAATCAATCGTCCGCCCACATAACCGGTGGCGCCGGTAACCAGAACGGGCTTGTCGTTTTTCATTGAAGCCACCTCGTCTCCTTTCCTGAATCTTTTACAGACCCGAGGCTTCATGTGTAAGGCATTTAAGGGTGAAGCCATAGTGGACTATTGCGAACCCTTAATAACACAGCAGATGAAAGCCTCGGGCTCGTGAAAGTTATGCATGATTGCGCAACTTCAGTGAAATCGGATGAGGATTTAAATAAAACTGTTGCGCCAGATAC
>Ga0307418_1000341_pt1 | contig 14000 bp, 14 predicted proteins | sample SalMarWE160220MG_2_FD_202160 | JGI IMG/M metagenome (GOLD analysis project Ga0307418, IMG submission 202160) | Salt marsh sediment microbial communities from the Plum Island Ecosystem LTER, Massachusetts, United States - WE1602-20 | ecosystem: Environmental > Aquatic > Marine > Intertidal zone >...
AGCGCGGCCGCTCGGTCGGCACAGGTGCACGATCCCCCTCGGGCGGCAGTCGCACGCGGGAGTGCAAGCGCCTGCGCCGGGGCAACCGCACCCTTGCCCGCCGTCGAAGCGGGCTACTCAGCCTGAGCCTATTATTCGGGTGAGGTGGCTCAAACCGTGAGCCCCCCAGAACCAGAGGCACAGTGCACCGCGACGGCCAGTGGTGTCAGGATTTTTTACACTCGCCCGAGCCGCTCACCGGGGACCCGGCTTAACCCTCTGTTTTTTTACCTCGTCTGGTTGCTGGCTTACAATTTGCTGAAACCCCGTGTCCGGCCGGTAGGGCCGGCTGACCAGGAGGGTCGGGCGAAAGTCACCCCAAGGCGGTGACCGGAACTGGGCGATAGGCGTCGTCCCTGCGCCTGAGGGCGGAGCGACAAGAAGAGCCGGGTGCATGCCGACGACGAGTCCCTAACAACAAGCGATGACGGCCCGGGTTGCCGTCCGACTGCCTCCCGAGAGACCACTATGGCCCCTGCCCCCCAGCTTACTGATCGACGACGCTTCTCGAGGGTACCCTGCGACTTCCCCGTAAGGGTCGAAAAGGTACCCAAGCGTTCCCTGGCCGACACCGAGAACCTCCTGTCCGAGGACCTCAGCGAGGGCGGCATCCGGCTTTCCTCACAGCGTTTCTTTCCGGTCCAAGAGCGGATGCTGCTGGAGCTGGAGACACCCGAAGAGCCCGGTTCCATTCGCGCTATGGGGAGAGTCGTCTGGGTCGAGCAATCATCCTACACGGATCAATTCCGGCTTGGCGTGGAGTTCGCGGACCTCAGCGAGCATGATCGCTCGCGGCTTCGCGGGATCGTCGAACAACAGCAATTCGGCGCGTAAGCCACGCGCGGGGGACCCCGGGGTGGGTGCCGGCTTAGCCACTGCGGTCATTGGCCCGGTGGGAAGGTTGCCAACCCTGCGCATCCTGTCGGACAATCCACAGCCGCCGTCCGGGCAGCGCCCAGCGATCATCCGCTGAGATGCCCCGGCGGGGCCCCGCCGCTCGGGATACACTGATCAATCCGGATTTCCCGCGGCCATGGTCTTGCAACGCGTTGATTTCGTTGCTTTGGCTCACGCAGGGTCCAAGTAGATCAGCGCTTCCCCAGCGACGGAGCACCCATTTGAAGCGGCCTATCTCGTCCGTCTGGTCTGCCGTATTCGCACTGTCCGTCCTGCTCATGGCGGGCTGTGCAACCACAGGGCCGCCGAAGGTTCCGATGGTCACCTACGACCCAAGCAAGCCCCACGCCCTGCTCCCCGGCGGGACCATGGAGAACGCGAGGTCCGTGGCGATGGGGGCCGCCGTCAGCAAGGGATGGAAGATCGTCGACTCCACCGGAAACCAACTGCTGCTGCAACGTACGCTCGACGCGACGCCTGATCCGCAGGTCACGGGTGTGCAGGTGCCGGGGGCAAAGCCGCCCCTGGTCCAGGTACAGACGGGATTCTTTGCGCGTCCAAACGGCGTAGAGGTCACCGTCGGGGCCGACCTGATCACCAACCGAGGAACCAAGGAAGAGCAGAAACGCGACTTCACCAAGGCCTACAAGAAGGACCTGATGCACTCCCTCGCCTCCCTGAAGAAGGCGTGGGCTGCAACAGCCCCTCAAGTGGCCAATGCCATGCCGCCTCTGCAGGGACCAGGTGACCTGGGAGCGCCGCCGACGGCGGAGGAGAGCAAGGAGATCGCTCAAACCGAGGGTCCCGGCCAGTGGGGACCTACCAACTGGAGCAATGAAGCCGCTCCTGCCAACCCGCAGGCAGCGTCACAGTCACCTCCCCCGCCCGCCGCTGCTCAGGAGACGGCAGCCCCGGCGGTGGCGGAAGATGCGCCTTCCCGCCCGCCTCGCGGGGAAGATCGCGACCAGGGAGGGAGAGGCATGGTCGTCCTCAACGAGCGTGCGGACACCGGACTCTGGGCCTATTACGCCGAGCAGTACGCCCGAGCTCACGGGTGTGATTTAACGGGCCAAGGGGCGGTCCTGGTCGAGAAGCAGCCGGAGTACGAGATCCATCGCGTGGACTGTCAGGGCGGCCAGAAGTTTCTGCTGCGCTGCAATGCCGGCAGCTGCGAGGAGACGCACTAGCGCACGCGGGCAGAAGTCAGCGGGCGGGAGGGCGTACAATGCCGGGACCGGCCGGCCAACCCCAGATCCAGATGCGCGTCTTTCGAATAGTCTTTCTCAATCAGGGCAAGGTCTATGAGATCTACGCCCGCCGGGTGCGGCAAGGGGACTTCTACGGGTTCGTGGAGGTGGAAGATCTCCTGTTCGAGGAATCCAGCACCGTATTGGTGGATCCGTCCACGGAGCGGCTCAAATCCGAATTCAAGGGCGTCAGCCGGACGATGATTCCGCTGCACGCGGTCATCCGCGTCGACGAGGTCGAGAAGCAGGGGCAGGGAAAGATACGGGACTTGAGCGACAAGTCCAACGTCGCCCTCTTCCCCAATCAGATCTACTCGCCCGGTCGGGACTCCGACAAATAGCGGACCGGCGCGGTCGTTCCGTCAGCAGGATGGCTCGGTGCTTCTCTGGGCGCGCTGAGGCCGAATCAGCGTCCCGCGTGACACCCAGGCCCGCACCGCGAGGCTCCGCTGCCGACTTGCAGGCGGTCGCCGACGCCCTCACTGTCCGTACGTTAGCAACGGATCGAGAACATCAGACTTCGCCAACCAGACCCAGCAATCCCCCATGAACCGCAGAGAACGCATCCAGGAGCGGCTTCAGGCCCGACTGAACCCGCTGCATATGGAGGTCGTCGATGAGAGTCATATGCACAGCGTGCCGGAAGGGGCCGAGTCCCACTTCAAGGTGATCGTCGTCAGCGACCAGTTCGGCGGAAGTAAGCTCCTTGCCCGCCACCGCGTGGTCAACGAGTTGCTGCGCGACGAGCTGGCCTCCGGTCTCCACGCCGTCGCCTTACACACCTGGACGCCTGAGGAGTGGTTCGAGAAGGGCGGCAGCGCGCCGGACTCGCCGCCCTGTCTCGGCGGTTCCAAGGCATCCTGAAGCGGCACCGCGGGCACACCCGCGGCCTTAGACCCCCGAAAAACCAAAAGCCGCCCTTACGGCCGGCTCCCTCAGGAAAGGGAGGGCCTCCACGCGGAGGCCCTCATGTCGTCAGCGGGCCTTGTGCTCACCCGACTTCTGGACGTCGCTTTGGACACCTTGCACCGTCACCACCGGGTGGCTGGCCTTCTCGGCCGTCGCTTGAGGCGGGTGAGTGACTACCACCGTAGTCCCCACGACACCAACAATCAGGGCCACCGCCGCAAGTGCTGCTAACATCATCGCCTCCACAACATCAGCATTCCATTACGTGCTAATACTCTAACACGCCGGCACGCCAGAAATCACGCCCTGTATCACACAATTGCCATGGTTTCTTGCGGGCACGCTGCATAGAAGCTGCGCCTGCCGTTGCGCTGAGGGTCGACGGCCGCGCCGCCGCCGGTTAGATCACCGATCAACAGGTCCCAGGTGAAGCTGTCCGCCGGTCATTGTATTCTTACGAGTTGCGCGTCGATCGCGCACCCGCAAGTTGCGGAGTCTGGTGGCGTTGGTTCTTAGAAAATCGCACAAGGGAAGTACCGAGTTAGCCGGGAGACCGGCCCGGCATACGCCAAGAAACCGAGGCGTTGCAGGGCCATAGGCGCGGAAGAGTGGCATTGATCGGTGCTTGCCGAGCTGAGGGTGAAGAGCTGATGAGGTATCCATGCAGCTGCTGAAGGACTATCTGGATTTGGGCGTCTTCGGCGTCCTGGGCTCGATGAGCTTCCTCCTGCTCGGATTTGTGATCGAGCGCTTTCTCTACCTCAGATCCGTGGATCTCGGCCAATTTGACGACGAAGCCCAACTGAATGTCGCCCTGACCCGTAACCTCACGGCGATCGCAACCATCGGAGCGAATGCACCCTACGTCGGCCTGCTCGGCACGGTCCTCGGAATCATTATCTCTTTCTATGACATCAGCCGGGGCGGAGCCATCGACACGGCCACCATCATGCTCGGCCTCGCCCTTGCCCTGAAGGCAACGGCCCTCGGTCTGGTGGTCGCGATTCCCGCGATCGTTTTCTACAACAGTCTCGTGCGAAAGGTCGAGGTACTGACGGCCGCCTGGCGCAGGTCTCGTCCCCAATGAAGCGCATCGACACCATCAATGTCATCCCCTTCATCGACATCATGTTGGTGCTGTTGGCCATCGTGCTGACCACGGCCACCTTTATCGTGGAGGGACGGCTTGATATCCGGCTGCCCGAGGCTGCCACCAAGACACAGAGCGCGGCCCACCAGCAAATCGAGATCGCCATCGACAAAGCCGGACAGATCTTTCTGGACGGCCATCCCCTCTCGGTGGATGACCTGCGCGGACGCCTGGCATCGCTGGACAAGGAGACACCGGTCATCCTTCGGGTGGACGCGGAGGTCCGCTTCGCCAGGTTCGTCACCGTGGTCGACCTGCTCAAGTCGCGGGGACTGCAAAGACTCACCATTCTGACCCGCCAAATGTGAGTCCATCGGCCCACCACCTCGCCTGCTGTAGAAGGCGAGCGTTCCTGATCTCGGCCTTGGTGCACGTCAGCCTCCTGATGGCCATCGTGCTGGCCCGGCCTGCGGGCCAGGCAGGCTCCGGAGGAGGGTCGCTCGTCGACGTCAGCCTTTCTGCGTTCCAGACCCAGGCCGCCGCAGCCAGCGCGCTTTCCGACAGCGCGCAGGATCCTCCGGCACCCCGGCAGTCCGAGCCCGACGACGAGACCACGATGGATGTCACGGAGCAAGCCGTCGAGGTGACCCAAGAGCCACCGCCCCAGCCCAGCGCGGTGCGGGAGACGCCCCGTACCGAGCCTGCTCCGAAGAAGGAAACGAGTGCTACGAAGAAGGAGACGGCGGCCCCGAAGGCGGAAACCGCTGCCAGTCGGACGCCAAAGCCGGAGCCCAAGCCGCACCACAAGGTGCACCACGCCCGGGCGAGGCCACACCACCCGCATGCGCGGACGAAGACCACTGCGAAGCGACGGAGAGAGGCACCCAAGGCCCATAAGCCGTCGCCCGTGAAACAGGCAACCGCAGCGGCCGGCGCCGATCGAGCCACTGCCAAGAGCACCAGTCGCTCCGCTGGCGGCGGGGCTGAACGGCAAGGGGCGGCGAGCCGCTATTTGGCCGAGCTACAGCGGGCCATTGCCAGGCACCGCTTCTATCCCCGGGACGCGCGGCGCCGCGGGCTCGAGGGCGAGGTCGCAATTTCATTCGTGATCCAGGCCGACGGACGCATCACCGATGTGCGGGTGGCGAGGAGCTCGGGGTCCGACTCGCTCGACCACGCAGGCGTGAGAACGCTCAAGGATCTTGGCCGTTTCCGGCCAATACCCGAAGAGCTCGGACGCTCCCGCTGGATGCTGCGCGTGCCGATCAGCTATGCGCTGCAGTGACGGTGGGACGACAGCTGCCGGTAGGGGGGCGTATATTGGTGAACATGGACCAACAAAGCAGAGGACGAAGAAAGTGCCGATGGCCGAGCTGAATCTGGAGCATGTCCGCCCCTTGCGGGAAGAGCTCAATCAGCACCCGATCTACGAATCCCTGCGCAGCATCGACGATCTCAAGGTCTTCATGCGCCACCACGTATTTGCGGTCTGGGACTTCATGTCCCTCCTCAAGTACCTCCAGCAGCACATCGCCCCGGCTCGAACGCCCTGGATGCCCCTCGGCGATCCAGCCCTCCGTCACCTGATCAACCAGCTGGTGCTGGAGGAAGAATCCGATGTTGCGCCCGGCGTGGACGGCGCGCCCGTCTACGGCAGCCACTTCGAGCATTACTGCGCGGCCATGGACGAGGTGGGGGCGGACAGCACAATCCCGAGACGCTTCCTCGACCTGGTCCGGGAGCAGGGCATCGACAAGGCCCTCTACTCCGCCCTGGTACCTTTGCCCGCGCGCTCCTTCTCCGAGACGACCTTCTGCTTCATCCGCGAGGATAAGCCCCACGCCGCCGCTGCCGCGCTCGCGATGGGACGGGAACAGGTGATCCCGGAGATGTTCAGGCACTTTCTCCGGGAAGTGCACATCAGCGAGTTGCAGGCCCCGTCCTTTCACTATTACTTGAAGCGCCATATCCACCTGGACGAGGACTTCCACGGTCCCCTCTCCCTGCGTCTCCTGGAGGTCCTGTGCGGAGATGACGCCGGGAAGATCGAGGAGGCGGAAGCAGCGGCGGAAGAGGCGATCTGTGCCCGTATCCGCTTCTGGGACGGCGTGCTGGAGGCCATCCAGGCACAGCGGACGTCTTGAGATCCCGCCGGTGACGGCGCAAAAGGCGCCAAACTCGCTGGAGCCCGCTCGTCAGCTTTGGGCGGGCCGCTTCCGCGGTGTCCTATCCACTCACTCCCTCGCGGAACCGGGCTACCCGTTCGGCTCAGTGGTGCCCTACTGCCTCGACCGGGGCGGATTGCCCCTCTTTCTCCTCAGCCATCTTGCCCAGCACACGCGAAACCTGGATGCCTCATCCCGGTGCGCCTTCACCGTCGCCGAGGGGGCGGAGGGAGATGCTCAACAGAGCCTGCGCCTCACCTGTCTGGGGGACTGCTCCCAGATTCCGGCTGCGGAGACCGCAGCCGCGGAGCGTTACTTGCGCTATTTTCCGGATGCCCGGATGTATCTGGACGCGCTCAAGTTCCGGATGTACCGTCTCCGTCCGCTGCGCTTTTACTACAACGGCGGCTTTGCGACCGCCCGTTGGCTGGGGCGCGAGCGTATCCTGCCGACCGTCGCATTGGACGAAACCACCGAAACGGCCGTGCTCGACCAGGTGGAGCGGAGGTGGGCCGCGCATCTGCAGACACGGATCGCCGGCAGCCGGGATCCCACGGAGGCCGTGCTCGCGGTCGGGATCGACCCATGGGGCATCGACCTGCGCTGGGGCCCAACGCTGCGTCGCATCCCTTTCCACCAACCGCTCGCCTCGGCCGCGGACCTCGACCGCTGTCTGAGTAAACCCACCGATCCCCTTTAACAGCCCGGCCACTCTCCGGAGAAAAACCATAGCTCAAGCAAGGTAGATTCCCTCCCGACCGGCCATATCCTATGGTTTGCATCCTACTTTTTTAGTCGGTTTTTTGGAGGAAGAGGCCTATGACGCTTACTGTGCCGGTGGATGGTGAAGGGTTCCTTGTTAACCGGGATGATTGGAACGAGCAGATTGCCGTCGAGCTTGCGCGGGGCGATGAGTTCGACATGACGGATCAAATCATGGGGTACATCCGCGAAGCCCGCGCCATGTACGACAACGACGGCGTCGTGCCTCCCATCCGCATCTTCGCCAAGAAGATGGGTGTATCGACAAAGGACCTCTACGGGACCTTCAGGAAGGGCCCCATGAAGCTCATCTGCAAATGGGGCGGTCTGCCTAAGCCGACAGGCTGCGTCTAGCCTTTTCCAGCCTCTTTGACCCGTTAGGGCCGTCTCTCCAAAGAGCCGGATACTGTACGGCGTTCAGGGGCGAGCACTTGCCGGCCGTTCCCGAGAAGGGCCGCGCAAGGCAGCCCCATGTCGGCGCCACCGGCTATTTCCCGCTTGTCTGCAGCGATCAGGGCAGAAGCCATGTTCCGTGCTCGCTCGCCCACGGGGGCCGACCGTGTTGGTGCACCCTTGCGGAACCTTCAGTTACTTGATGACAACATCTCCCGACGTTCGATCCACTGGCGCAGCCGGACCGCATCGGCGAAGTGAGAGCCGCGGCCTTCGCCGTGCAGGAGGATGATCAGGGTCGGACGGCCGCCGATCTCCGCCTCCATCGCCAGACATCTGCCGGCCTCCTCGATGTACCCCGTCTTGCTCAGCCCGATCTCCCAAGCCCCCGACCGTACTAAGCGGTTCGTGTTGCGGAAGCGAACGCCGTCCAGCCTTCCGTGTTGTTCAACAACGTATTCCGGGCTCGACGTAATCGCCCGGATGGTGGGATAGGTATATGCGGCCCTCACCATACGCGCGAGGTCCCTCGCCGTGGAGGTATTGGTAGGGGTCAGTCCCGTCGGGTCGTCGAAGTGGGTAGACAACATTCCAAGGAAGCGGGCCTTTCGATTCATGGCATCGACAAACGCCCGTTCCCCGCCGGGGTAGTTGCGGGACAGGGCCGAAGCCGCGCGGTTCTCCGACGCCAGAAGCGCCAAGTGCAACAGCTCCTCGCGCATCAATCGGGTACCCACGGGCAGCCGTGAACGGGAGTGCTTCAGGCGGTCCACATCCGCCTCTGTGACCGTCAGGAGTTGGTTCGGCGGCTGATGCGCGTCCAGTACCACCATGGCCGTCATCAGCTTGGTGATGGAAGCGATCGGCAGCCGTTCCGTGCTGTTCTTCTCGAATAGGACCTGATCCTGTTCGCGGTCGACAACCAGGACCGACCTGGCACTGAGCCGCGGCACGCGGACGAAATGGTGTTTGGCGCCCGATCCTTGCTCCAGCCGCAGCAGAGCGAATGGGGGGACGGGGTGGTGCCAGACCCCTTCGTCCAGGCGGGCACTTCCTTTCGCAGGAACGGCCTTCGCCGTGACCATCCTCGCCTTCCCTGCCCGCACAACCACATGGCGGTCTCTCTGGTGCCGGTTGCGCTTTGCCAGTCTCTTGTGGGTCGGCTTGGCATGCCCGAAACACGGCTTAGTCGCGGCCGTTCCGTGCCGCTTGTGGGTTCTGCCGGCGGCATGGGATTTACGCCTCTTTGCCGTTTGGGTCCGGGCGCTGGCCCTCTTGCCCCTGGAAAGGGAGCGCGCCTCGTGTTTTCCCGAGCTGGCGTGCCGAGCATGGCTGGGCGCTTTCCGGCTCCCATGGTGCGCCGCAGCTTGCGCTCGGTGGCGATGGTGGGGCGAGGTCTTTGTGCTGTGAGACTCCTCCCCTGTTGAGCCCGCCGAGACACTGACCGGCGCGACACCAAGCGCAGCGACGAGACACGCGATCAACACCGGAGTGCGCACATTCATCTCCCCTAGCTCCAGTCCCTTTAACCCCGTTGCAAAGCGGCTATGCGCGGCCTGGGGACGCACTGATGTATTCGGAGACTGGCCGCGCATATGCAATCAAGTCCCCGGGTTGCAAGGCCATAGCCCCCAGAAAACGGATCAACCAGTGCTTGCCTGGGCGTTAGATATTATTCGCGTCCGCGAGCTAATCTTAGCATCTCTTCGAAAAATGCGACCTAGCGCGTTGATCTGGGACAAGAAAGGCTCAACGAACCGCCTCGGAAAGGACGCACCGCATCCGAGCTTCGGTAAAGCGCACGGTGCGGGGCACCTGCCGTCAGGTGCTGCCCTCGACGTCAGAAGCAGACACTCACTCGCCGAACGGGCTCCCACGCCGGATCTAACTAATTGATCCCATAGGATTTCGCACAAGGCACGGGATTCGCAGGGGCCAAACGACCGGAATCAGAGGTAGGTCAGACGCGCATGGGATGGGGTCAGTCGGGCCCAGCGCACGGGAAGGGGCAAGTGCGGAGCCCTGCAGGCATCAGAGCATCTGCGCGACCGACACAATGTCCGCCGGGCGGCATCTTCGTGGTCTGCAAGCTCCCGACCTTCGGCGCGGTCCTCTGCCAAGGGCAGCGCTTACTTGACCGGGTCGCCTTTCAACCTGGGTCTTGAATTTCACATGATGTCTACTGAAACAGCCCAGATCGCGCCGGAGGCTCCTGTCCCTTCCAGGGCGGTTGGCAACAGCAAAGAGTCGGACGCCAGTGCCTCCGATCGCGGTCGCATGAGAGACGAATCGGTCGCAAGGGCCCTTCTCAACATCGAATACCCGGGGTTGCGCAGCATCCTGGTGAAGCTGAAGGAGAAGGTGACCTGGGCTCTGGTGGACCACGCAAGTCACGCGGCCTCGGACGCCGAGCGGCAACAGATAACGGCCGACCTCCTCGCCTTCAACCGGCGGGCCGACCATTTCGAAGACGAGCTGATCGAGCGGCTCTTCGCGCCCTCTCTCCCCTCACCCCCCGCCAGCACAAGCTGCGAGGATCCTGCCGCATCCCCAAAAGAGCTTTCGCTGCTCGATGAAGAAGCGTTCGAGCGTTCGCTCGAGACGAGGAAGCTGGCCGCCCATCTCTCCGATCGCTTCAACCTCCAGCTGACAGAGCTGGAGAGCCTGCTCCGGGCCAACGGCCGGCGGACTCCTGCCGCCTCCGTGGAGGATCTTCCAGTGGCCGCCGCCCGAATTGCGGAAGCCCTGGGCCAGCTCGCAGATTCCATGGATATGGGCCTCTCGTCGCGCCGGGTCCTGTTCAGCTCGGCCAAAGACACCTTCGACCGGGAGCTCGGAGTCATCTACGAGAATCTGCTCGCCGCCGTCAGGAGCCAAACCGGTATCGCTGGGCGCGCCCGTTCCAACTCCGGGCGTCAGCGCCTGGAGGAGGCCGCCAAGACCGCCAGGCGTTCCTCGGAGGCGGGGCGGCACGGCACGGGAACTGAGGCGCCGCGAGATCGCGAGCCACGGGGGATCGCCGGCTCCCCTCCCGACCTCCGGCTATCTACGGACGGCAGCCCACCCCCTGCTGCGCTCTGGCCAAAGCTGCCGGCGGTCGGTGACACCCCCCCGGCCATCGTGGAGGGGCTGGATCGTGTCGCCAAGGCCCATGGATTCCAGAAGGGGCTGGAGCGCGATCACCGGCAGCGCGCTCGGCTTGCAGCACAGCTGTGGGACGCGGTGCGGAAGGGCGTTACGCCGTCTTCGGAGACGGATGCCTGGTGGCACCAACTCCAAGTGCCACTGCTGACGACAGCAACGACGGACCCCGAGTTCTTCGTGCGGCCGGATCACCCGGTCCGTATCCTGTTGGACCGCCTCGACGAGCTCGGCAGCCTCGTGGGGCAGGACGCCGACGCGGGCCTGACGCGCAGCGTCCGCGACACCGTCGAACACCTGCTGACCCAGCTGAACGCCACCACTGCGTTCGATCGAGTACTGTTGGACCACCTAGCCGGCCAGATCGAAGAGGTGGCGGAAAATCAGAGCCGTAGCTATCAACGCAACGTTGAGCGAGTCGTGAAGACCTGCGCAGGACGTGACCATCTGCGCCACTGCCGGGAGGGGGTTCAGGCGGAGCTCGATCGCCGATACGCGGGCAAACAAGTGCCGCCGACCTTTGGCGAGGTCTTGAGCTCGGGCTGGCGAACCCTTCTGGAAATCAGTCTGCTCAAACAGGGCGAAGAGGGCGCCGAATATCGAAGCCATTGGGAAACGCTCGATGCACTGGTCCAGCGCCTCGGGGGCGAGGCCCACACGGTCACGAGCCGATTGCCGGAGGCCGATGTGCTGCTCGGCCGACTGGCTGCGGGCCTGGAATTCGCCGCTGTCGACCCGCTGCAACGCGCAGCCCTGCTGGAACGGCTCGGCAGGCTGTTTGCCGAGGCAGAGAGGGGATTCCCCAAGCTGGTCCCCTACCGCAGCTTGGCACGGAACCCGGAAGCCTCACCGCCTCCGGAGGGCACCAGCGCCGAGGAATGGAGCTCCGCCCTCGGACGCGCCCGCGACCTGAAGGTTGGGGATGCGGTCTTGCTCCGCGGTGCCTCCGATAGGCGCCAACAGCTGAAGACCGCCTGGGTCGGCGAGGGGGGATGGCTATACACCCTGGTCGACGAACGTGGGCTCAAGGCCGCCGACCTTACCCCCGTTCAGCTGGCGACAAAGCTTCTATCCGGCCAGGTGGCGGTGGAACGGGCAGAACGACGCCCGCTCACCGAGCGGGCGATCGACCAAATGCTTGACGCCTTCAGGCAGCAGGTCGAGCGGCAGGCGGCGAGCGATCCCCTGACGGGGCTCAGTAACCCATCCAGATTCCAAGCCCATCTCGCGCGCGCCCTGACAGACGTGGGTAGCGGGACTTCCCACTGCCTGTTGTGGATCGACGTGGACCAGTTCACGGTGATTCGGAACACGTTCGGGCTTGAAGCGGCGGATCAGCTACGGGCGGCGATCGCCCGCCTACTCAAACAGCACCTTGCCGGCAAGGGAACCCTCGCCTTTCTAGGCGGCGACCAGTTCGCTGCCACCCTTACGCGATGCGGGAAAGATCACGGCATCGATCTGGCGGACGAGTTTCGGCGAGCGGTCTCAGACCTGTCCTTCTCATGGGAAGAGACCAGCATATCAACCGCTGTCAGCATCGGTGTCATCGATCTGACGGAGATCAACACCTCCTGTGCGGATGTGCTCAAAGCAGCAGATGCAACCGTCTTTGCCGCCAAACGCGAGGGCGGCAACCGCTGCCTCCTGTACAACGGCGATGACGGCGTCATTTACCGCCGCAAGAGCTCGATGGACTGGCTACGGCGGGTGGATCAGGCATTGGATCGGGGCCATCTGGATCTACGCTGTCAGCGAATTGCCCCGGTGGATCCCGACTCGGGTCTCAAGCCCCATTACGAGCTACTGCTCGGTGTGCGCGACGCGGACGAGCAATCCTTGGATATCAGTCAGTTCATCTCAGCCGCCGAGACCTATAACCGGATGTGGGCTGTGGATCGCTGGGTCGCGCGGACAGCGTTCCAGTGGGCCGCCGAGCATGGGGCCGTGCTGGAAGGTGTGGGAGGGATAGCGATCAACCTTTCAGGCCAGAGCATGAACGACGAGGGGATCGTCGATTTCATTCGCAACCTGTTTGCAGACACCGGCGTATCCCCCGAGTGGATCAGCTTCGAGGCGACGGAGACAGTGGCGATCACTCACCTCGGCCGCGCGTCTCACATCGTTCGCGCGATCAAATCCATGGGCTGCGCCTTCGCCCTCGACGATTTCGGCAGCGGCTTCTCCTCCTACTCCTATCTCAAACAGCTTCCGGTCGACTGGCTGAAGATCGACGGCTCCTTTGTTCGGGGGATTCACAGAGACCCGACAGATTACGGAGTCGTGAAATCGATCCATGAGATCGCTCATTTCATGGGCAAGAAGACGATCGCGGAATACGTGGAGGACGACGCCATTTTGCTGAAGCTGCGCGAGATTGGCGTCGACTACGCACAGGGGTATAGAATCGAAAAGCCATGCAGACTGGGCGAGCTGGTATGACTGTGGCCAGGCGCCGCCCGGCGCGCGCCTTCAGCCGTCCACCCGGACACTGAGGCGAGCGCCACGCCGCTTCCGTTTCGCTCCACCATGTATAGCGTGACCAAAGAGATCCCCTTCTGTTATGGCCATCGGCTGCTCAACCATAAGGGCAAATGCCGCCACCTCCATGGCCATAGCGCGCGCGCCGTGATCCGGCTGGAAAGCCCCGTGCTCGATGCCCTCGGGATGGTGGTGGACTTCGCCGACATCGGCGACTACGTCAAGTCCTGGCTGTCCGCCGAGATCGACCACAACATGCTGTTGTGTCAGGAAGATCCGGTTTTGCCCCTGCTGCGCAAGGCCGGCGAGCAGGTCTACGCCATGGAGGAAAATCCAACCGCCGAGAACATCGCCCGACTGATCTTCCAGCATGTGGAGCGGGGCGGGTTCCCCGTGGTGGAGGTGGCGGTCTACGAGACCGAGTCCGCGTTCGCGAGCTATCGGAAAGAATGGGCCGACGGCCGAGGGGCGAGGGCCGAGAGCTAAGGCGATTGCCGGAAAATCTTGTACCCGACTGCGGCGGATTTTCGTTCGCCTTCAAGGAGCGCCGGCGGAAGCATAGCCCGGCCCTGCGACTGGCGGCGAGACACCGAAGACGGGCGAAAGGACAAGCAAGACCGTACAGGATTTGACAGACATCGCCTAGGAGCCGGAGACACGGCGGTTACGGCCCAGAGGGCTTTCCCGGAGCAAGCCTCCGGCTGCGCGGACATCCTGATCCAAGCCCCGCGTCGCTCTCCGACCCCGTTGCCCTTGACCGCCCACCTTCTTTTGCGTTGGCCCCTCAGCCCCCGCGCATTCCGATCACACCTCCCCGCGATTGTAGTCCGGCTGGGCCGTGATCTTGTGAATGCTGAGGTCCGCTCCCAGGTACTC
>Ga0307418_1000342_pt1 | contig 13994 bp, 12 predicted proteins | sample SalMarWE160220MG_2_FD_202160 | JGI IMG/M metagenome (GOLD analysis project Ga0307418, IMG submission 202160) | Salt marsh sediment microbial communities from the Plum Island Ecosystem LTER, Massachusetts, United States - WE1602-20 | ecosystem: Environmental > Aquatic > Marine > Intertidal zone >...
GCTGCTGCTGCGGCTGGCGGGCAGGCTCGTGATCCGTGTCTATCGGGAAGAGGGCCTTCTTGGCGATACCAGCCACGGCACCCGGGACGTCGCCATGCTGATCGCCCAGCGACCTTCGGAATCCTAAGCCGGCAATCTCAAGCCGGCTTCATCACGGCGCGGCGGGCGGGCAGCTTGTTCAGGTCGACGGCAATCTCCCGGGCCAGCTGGGCGACGGCGCGACTCATGGCTGCGGCTATGTCCGAGTAATTCTTCAGGGAGGCGGGCTCCGTGATCACGGCGCTGCCGGAGCGCAGCACTTGACCTTCCTCTCCGCCGCTGACGATGTGCCAACGGGCGACCAGCACCGCCTTGTCATTGGCACCGACATCGAAACGATCCGCCTCCACGACCACCTGGTAGTCGACAGGGACGTAGCGCGGCCAGGGGGCGAGACTGACCTGATTCGTGTTGACCAGCAGACTCAAGTCCATGGCAAGGACCCGCGTGAAATTGTCCGTGACCGGCTCACCCCAGCGGTGAAAACTGGCCAGCTTCAGGGAGTTGCTGCCGGATCGGGTGACGATCTCGGAGCGGTCGAGATAGGCCGGCAGCTTGATCGGCCCGACCCCCAATGCCGGGTGATTCCTGCGGCCTTCGGCGGCACTCGGGGAATCTGCGGCGGGAAGGGGCGTCAGGACGTAGAACTTGGAAGGAGGGCTGGTGGCACAGGCAGACAATCCGGTCGCCAGGAGCGCTGCAGCCGCCCAAGTCCGAACCATTCCACGCGTCATCCGAATCTCCTTGGGAAGCTTTGACCTGTTCGGGAGCTGGCCGTGCTTAGGCAAAAGGACATCGCAATAGAACAGTGCTTCCCTAGCGCCGCCCATGGAGCAGGGCTTCGGGGTGGCGGTCGAGGTAGTCCGCCAGCGACCGGATGGCCCTGGCCGCCTGGGAAAACTCCGTTAGCATCTGTTCCAGATTCTGGCGTGTCGTCGAGCGGTCGTTCAACATGGCCTGCGCCTCTGCCAGCGTGCCCTTCGCTGTGGCCAGGGTCTGATCCGCGGTTTCCGCGACGCGATCGAGGCGGGCAACAAGGGCGGCCGCCGGCCCCTGTCTCAAGGCAATCGTCTCTCTCGCCTGATTCATTGCGGCGGTGGCGGCCTTCGCCGCATCACCCAGCTGCCCGACCAGGGATTCCAGGCTGGCATTGACCTTCGCGGTAATGGCCTTCGTATTGTCCGCAGTCTCCTGCAAGGAATCCAGGATCTTGGGAATCGTGGGCGAGTTGATCGTGTTCGCCAACCCCTCAAGGATAGACACCGTCTTCGCCGCGAGCTGATCCAATGGGAGGGTCTCGATAGTCTTGCCCAGCTTCTCCAGACCGGTCTGCATGGTGCCGATTTGGGGGTAGGGTGTTTCTAGATCGGCGATGTTCGCTGCGCTGCCAGGATAGAAGTCCAGGTTCACGTAGAGTTGACCGGTGACGAAGCTCTGCATCGCCAGCTGCGCCCGCACGCCTTCCTTGTCGAACACCCGGCCAAGCTCGGCATCGGTCATGTCCGGGAATGCCGCCGGCGAGCCCTTGCTGGTGCGGAACTGACCGCGGTTGATCTCAATGGTTACCAAGATGTCCACTCCGGTCGGCTGCCCTTTCGTCATAATGACCAGCGGACTTATGTCTGTGACCCGTCCGATGGTTACGCCCCGCAGCGCAACCGGGGCGCCGACCGAAAGTCCATGCAGGGAGCTGGTGAAAACCACCACAAAGTGCCGGGGGTGGGCGAAGAGGTTCCAGCTCCCTAGGAACACGACCAGTAATATCCCCAGGGCGACCGCCCCCAGGACGAACGACCCAATCAGGCCGGGATTAGCCCGCCTCGCCATTCGCACTCTCCGTTGAATCGGCGGGCGCCGTCTCGCCGCGCCGCCTCAGAAACGCCTGGACCTTGGCATCCCGGCAAGTATCGAGAAGGCCCCGAGGCCGGCCCAGTGCGATCTGAGTCCGGGTCTCGACATCGAGGTAGACAGAATTGGTTCCGATCCCCAGCAGGCTCGCGAGCTCATGGGTGACGACGATCATGGTGGTCCCCAGGCTCTCGCGCAGCTCAAGGATGAGGTCGTCCAGCCGACGTGCGCTGACCGGGTCCAGCCCGGCCGACGGCTCGTCGAAGAACAGGATCTCAGGATCAAGCGCCATCGCGCGCGCCACGCCCGCCCGCTTCTGCATGCCGCCGCTGATCTCGGAAGGATAGTAATCCTCGAACCCCGCCAAGCCGACCAGGGCCAGCTTGTAGGCGGCCACCTCGCGGATGGCAGCGGCGCTCAGGTCCGTGAACTGCTCGAGCGGGAGACCGATATTCTCGGCCAGCGTGAGGGAGCTCCAGAGCGCCCCGCCCTGGTACATTACGCCCAGCCGCCTGAGGAGGGCATCGCGGGCCTCCCCCTCCGTCTCCCAAAGGCTGACCCCTCCGATGAAGACCTTGCCGGCCGCCGGCCGCTTGAGACCGATCAGGTGGCGCATCAGCGTGCTCTTACCACAACCGCTGCCGCCCATGATTATGAAGATGTCGCCGCGTCGTACGACGAAACTCAGATCCCGCATGACCACAAAATCGCCGTACGCCATGGTCAGTCCGTCAACCTGGACATGGGCCTCTTCGGCACTGGCGGACGGTGCGATCCAACACCCCTGAGCCGGCCTCTGGGCGTCAGAGATTGAGGGCATTGAGCACCACCGCGAAGATCCCGTCGGCCACGATGATGGCCACGATCCCGGACACCACCGCCGAGGTCGCCGCCTCACCCACCGCCGAGGCACTGCCGCTCGCCCGCATCCCGGCCGCGCACCCGGCAACCGCGACGATGGCCCCGTAGACGACGCTCTTCACCAGGCCGATCACGAACTGGGTGAGGGTCAGCGCGGCGAGGGTCTCTTGCCAGTACTGGGGCAGGGTGACGTCGAACAGGCTCACCGAGACCGAGAGCCCGCCGCCGATCCCGACCAGATCCGCATAGAGCGTCAGCAGGGGCATCATCAGCATCAGTGCCATGATGCGGGGAAGCACCAGGAACTCGACGGGGGAGATCCCGAGAGTCTTCAGGGCATCGATCTCCTGGTTGACCTGCATGGTGCCGAGCTGGGCGGCGAAGGCGGCCCCGGTGCGACCGGCCATGATGATTCCGGCCATCATGGGACCCATCTCCCGCGCCATGGCCAAACCCACCAGGTCAGCGATGTAGATCTGGGCCCCGAAGCGCGCGAGCTGGATCGCTCCCACAAAGGCCAGGATCAGGCCCACCAGGAAGCTGATGAGCGACACGATGCCAAGCGCACGCGGCCCCGTTTCCTGAAGCACCAGGCCAAATTCCACAGGGCGGTACACGGCCCGCCCGCGTAAGAGCGCGCCGACAGCGAGCACGACCTCTCCGAGGAAGACGACGAAATCGGCGGTCCTCTTCCAGACCCGTATCGCCGCCTCGCCGGTCCGTACGGTGAGTCCAGGCCGCGCCCGCGGACTCGCCCCCTGGCGGGGCGGTACCGCGGAGGCGAGCTGAAGCAGCTTGCGCACCCCATCGTCCAGCCTCGAGCCGTCGATCTGGGCACTCCGCTCGGCGGCAAGGGCCCCGAGCGCCCGAAGAAACACCGGAAGCGCGGTGTCCCACCCGGTTACCTCTCCGGCATCGATCAGGATGCGGCGGACTGGCCCGTCTGCTTTAAGTGCCTCCTTGACGAGAGTGACCGAAGGCACTTCCTCCCTCAGCAGCCAAGGCCCCGACAGGTAGAGCGTAAGCGTCTGGTCCGACTCACGTCGAATCTGGAGCCGCGGAGCAGCTCGGGACGCCTCCGGCGACTCGGGAGGGAGTGAATGCAGGGTGACCATGCCGTTGGACTAGGCCGCTCCTGAGAACGCGGGGGACAAACCCGATCGCCTCACGTCTCCTCCAGCATCAGCGCGTGCCACTGTTGCACGGACGGAAGCCGGACGCGGGCGACGGCCGCAACGAATCCTGGTTGCGGGATGCAGTGGTGAATCTGAGGCGAATCCGCCGCGGGTTCACTCTTAGGGCCGAACAGACCCCGCCCGTCGGATTTCACATCGGCCTCCAGAGCAGTCCAGGCGCGATAGAAATGGCCGAGCCGCTCCGGAAAGGGGGCAGCGATCACCAGCTCGGCTACCGCGGGCGGAAACATCCGCCGTGCGACGGCATCAAGCTCAGTGCGGGGGCGTACGTGCTCGCAATCCACACCCACCGGTTCTCGCAGGGAGACACCAAGCAAGGCAAGATCCCCGCTGGTAGTCAGATTAAAGTGCAAAGGCGTGTCCTTGAGGTAAGGCTTTCCCGCGCTGCCGCGCAGAAAGACCAGGCTTTCGGGTTGGCGGTCCAGGTAGCTGGCGAGGATTCTCCGCAGTCCGCCCTGGGCGCGCAAGTAGCGCTCGCGGTGAAGGACAAGCCGAAGTCGTGCCGCCCGTTCCCGTTCTGCGTCGGACAACAAACGCCACAGTTCATCGGCCCGTGGCGCCCCCTGTCCGGCCGTCGCGATCTTCCACAGGTGCAAGTCCCCGGCGTGCAGCGTCGGCGTGTGGTGCACCTTGTCCCATTCGAGGGTGTGAATGTCGGCAAATCCCTGCATTTCAGGCTGCGAGCAGTCGGAGCGCTGCTTCCTTAAGGCCAGAGGCGGCAGGTATATAATCAAGCCAGCGATCGACGAGGTAGGTCAGGTGGGGGTTTCCGATAGATATCTGCTGGAAGCACGGCTCGAAGCCCTGTGCGAAAAGGGTTGCCGCCACGTCTGGCACGACATCGAAGCCCTGGAGCGGGGTGAAGAGTTGGTGGAGACCAGGGGCCTCTCCGCGGACGAACGTCGATGGCTGCTGCATGAGCTCAAGCAGGTCATGGCGGTCTATGCCGGTCGTTGCACCACGGGTTGAATCCTCAGCGATCTGAATCCCAGCCGAATCTCGCCCCGTCCGACGGGACCCGTTGGACGTTGGTTATTTTGTCACTCGAGAAGGTTTCATGACCAAGATTTCGCGCATCATCAGTAACGAGCTTCAGGTCCGTGTGGAGCAGGTCGACGCGGCGGTGCGGCTGCTGGACGAAGGGGCCACCGTACCCTTCATCGCCCGCTACCGCAAAGAGGTCACTGGGGGACTGGACGACGCCCAGCTGCGCACCCTGGAGCAGCGCCTCGGCTATCTGCGGGAGCTGGAAGACCGCCGCGCGACTGTCCTGCGCAGCATCGAAGAGCAGGGGAAGCTCACCGACGAGCTGCGGGCAGACATCGAGGGCGCAGACACCAAGCAGCGCCTGGAAGACCTCTACTTGCCGTACAAGCCTAAGCGTCGGACCAAGGCCCAGATCGCCCGCGAGGCCGGGCTGGAGCCCCTGGCAGTAGGGCTGCTTGACGACCCAACGCAGCTTCCGGAGCAGCTCGCCGCCGCCTTCGTCAACGCAGGCAAGGGCGTGGCGGACATCGACAGCGCCCTTGAAGGGGCGCGCCAGATCCTGATGGAGCAGTTTGCCGAGGACGCGGAGCTCAGCGGCCGGCTGCGGGACCACCTGTGGGAGCACGGGATCCTGGTGTCCCGGGTGATAGAGGGCAAGGAACAGGAGGGTAACAAGTTCTCCGACTACTTCGACTTCCGGGAGCCAGTCCGCAGGATCCCCTCCCACCGCGCCCTGGCCCTCTTCCGCGGGCGCAATCAGGGGGTGCTGTCCCTCGACCTGATGGCGGGGGAGGGCGAGGACCCGGATGCTCCGTGCCGACACCTGATCGCGGAGCGTTTCGGGATCCGGGATCGCGGCCGGCCTGCCGATGCCTGGCTGCAGGAGACGGTGCGCAAGGCTTGGCGGATCAAGCTCATGGTCCGGCTGGATCTGGACATCAAGTCGCGCCTGCTGGAGGCTGCCGAGGCGGAGGCGATCCGCGTATTCGCCCGGAATCTCAAGGCCCTGCTGCTGGCCGCACCCGCCGGCCGTCTGCCAACCATCGGGCTCGACCCGGGGCTGCGGACCGGCGTCAAGGTGGCCGTTATCGACGGCACCGGGCGCGTCGCGGCAACAGACACCATCTATCCCCACCCGCCGCGCAACCAGTGGGATACCTCCATCGCCCAGCTGGCCGCCCTCGCCAAGGGGCACGGGGTGAAGCTCGTCAGCATCGGCAACGGCACCGCCTCCCGCGAGACCGACCGCCTGACTCGCGAGCTGATCCGCAAGCACCCCGAGCTCGGTCTTCGCTCCCTGGTGGTCAACGAGGCGGGGGCATCGGTCTACTCCGCATCCGAATACGCCTCCCACGAGCTTCCGGACCTGGACGTATCCCTGCGCGGGGCGGTGTCCATCGCGCGGCGCCTGCAGGACCCGTTGGCGGAGCTGGTCAAGATCGAGCCCAAATCCATCGGCGTCGGACAGTATCAGCACGACGTCAATCAGACCCAGCTCTCCCGCACGCTCGACACCGTGGTGGAGGACTGCGTTAACGCGGTCGGCGTCGACCTGAACACGGCATCGGTGCCCCTGCTGGCCCGGGTCTCCGGCCTGACCCGAGCCACCGCAGAGAACATCGTGCGCCACCGGGAGGAGAAGGGCGCGTTCAGCAACCGCGCTCAGCTCAAGAAGGTCCCGCGTCTGGGAGATAAGACCTTCCAACAATGCGCCGGATTCCTCCGGGTTCTGGACGGCGACGAGCCCTTGGACAGCTCCGCGGTCCACCCGGAGGCCTATCCGGTCGTCCGCCGGATCCTGACCAAGGCGGGGAAGGGCATCCGCGAGCTCATCGGGGACACGGCCACCCTGCGTCGTCTTCACCCGGGGGACTTTACCGACGACCAATTCGGTCTCCCGACGGTCAAGGACATCCTCGCCGAGCTGGAGAAGCCGGGACGCGACCCGCGGCCCGAGCTCAAGGCGGCAGAGTTTCTCGAAGGCGTCGAGACCCTCGCCGATCTGAAGCCCGGCTTGGTGCTGGAGGGGACAGTCACCAACGTCACCAACTTTGGGGCCTTCGTGGACATTGGGGTCCACCAGGACGGCCTCGTGCACATCTCCGCCCTCGCCGACCGCTTCGTCAAGGATCCCCACGAGGTCGTCAAATCCGGCGACCTTGTGAAGGTCAAGGTGCTCGATGTGGACCTGGAGCGGCGGCGGGTTGCGCTCAGCATGCGCCTGCAGGACAAGCCGGAGCCACAAGCTCGGGCCGGCGTCCAAAAGGGACAGCGGACCCCAGGGACACGCGACGCGCAGCGCTCCAACCCGCCCCAGCAGCCTGCACCCGATGGCGCCATGGCTGCCGCCTTTGCCAAGGCGAGTAAGAGCCACAGGTGATGGGCATCCGATGAGGGGCCGGCCTGGTCCGGTGCGGGACCGAATCTATAAAGCCCCGTCTCCGATCCACGGCACCGGGGTGTTCGCAAAGGTGCACTTTGCCTGCGGGGACTACATCGGCAGCTACGAGGGCCCGGAGGTCAGGCGCGACGGTACCTATGTCCTGTGGGTCTATGAGGAGGGAAGAACACCGATGGGGCGCAGCGGGCGCAACCTGCTGCGCTACCTGAATCACCAACGGCCGGGTAACGCCGCGTTCCGCGGGTTCGACCTTTATGCACGCCAAGCGATCGCCCCCGGCGAGGAAATCACCTTCGATTACCAGGGGGAGGCACAGGAGTCCAATCCTTGATGCATCCGTCGCACTCCCGTCTCTCGTCCCCGGCATCCCTCATTTGACGATCAGGCGGAAACACCCGTATCGTTCTTCCGCTTTTTGCTTCAGGTGACCCAAGGGCGTCTGCCCGAGGGCTGAAACGGGAAGCCGGTGCGCCGTCAGATCAAAGCCTGCGGCAAAGCCGGCACTGCCCCCGCAACGGTAAGCGGGCGAAGGGCCAGCATGAGGCCACTGTGCACAGGCACGGGAAGGCGCTGTCCCCAGGGGAAACTCATCCCCGCCCGCGAGTCCGGAGACCGGCCTGAAGATACGGGCCGGCATCGCGGAGGGCGGTAGCGGCGGCTTTGGGCAACTCCCCGATCCGCGTCGCCACATCGACCTCTCCCCGTTCGCCGGGCGTTGGACACGCACTCTGTGCGGGTGTGCACGGAATGGTGAGGGGTATGAGAAGGCAGTTATTTTCGGCGGCGCTGCTGTTGGCGAGCCCCGCCGTCTCCCATCCCGACAGCCAACAGACCGAGCTTGCGCCGGTGGTGGTTACCGCCACCCGAACCTCCCAAGCCGCTGACAACGCGCTTGCCTCCGTCACGGTCATCGACCGGGCCCAGATCGAGCAGCGCCAGGCCCAGACCGTGGAAGACCTGCTGCGCGGGACGGCCGGCATCGAGCTCTCCAACAACGGGGGACCCGGCGAGCAGACCTCCCTGTTCCTCCGCGGCACCAACTTCAACCAGACGCTTGTTCTGATCGACGGGATCAAGGTCGGCTCGGCGACCACAGGTGCCGTGCCGTTTCAGGACATCCCACTGTCGCAGATCGAGCGCATCGAGGTGGTGCGCGGACCGCTCTCGAGTCTTTACGGGTCCGAAGCCATCGGCGGCGTGATTCAGATCTTCACCCGCAAGGGGGGCGGTCCTCTTGCGCCGCACCTGACGATCGGCGGCGGATCCTACGGCACGTACGATGCCGCGGGAGGAATCACCGGCGGAGGCGATAACGGGTGGTTCAGCCTCTACGGCAGCTACCGAAACAGCGCCGGCTTCAACGCCTGCAATAACCCTCTCGGCTGCGGCGTGGTGGAGCCGGACAGAGACGGTTACGACAATCTCGGCGGAAGCGCCCGCGCCGGGTACCGCTTCTCCAGCGGCACTGAGGTGGACCTGACCTGGTTCGGGACCAAGGCCCACACGGATTTCGACGGGGTCATCGCAAACCAGAGCAACACGGTCCAGCAGGTGTTTGGGGCCAAGCTGCTGCTGAGGCCCTTGCAGGCGTGGGATGTCAACCTGTCCGCCGGACACAGCATCAATAACGAGGACGACCTGAAGAACGGAAGCTTCGTAGACAGCTTCGATACCAGCCGAGACGTCGCCTCGCTCCAGAACAACGTCTACATCGGAAAGAGGCAGACATTCACCGCCGGGGTCGACTACCAGCGTGACCAGGTCGGCGGCACCACGGATTACACCGTCGATTCGCGGACCGACTGGGGGCTGTTTGGAGAGTACCAGGCGACCTTCGCGGACCAGAACCTGCGCGTCAGTCTGCGCCGGGACGACAATCAGCAGTTCGGGGACCACACCACGGGAAATGCGGCCTGGGGCCACACCTTTGGGAATGGGTTACGCGTCACCGCCTCCTACGGCACCGCCTTCAAGGCCCCGACATTCAATGACCTGTATTACCCGCTGTATGGCAATCCGGACCTCAAGCCCGAGCAGTCCAGGAGCTGCGAATTGGGGCTCTCCCGCACGCAGCGATGGGGACACTGGTCGCTGCACGCATATGAAACCATGATCAGCGACCTCATCGTTTCCCTCCCGCCGGACTATATCCCGGTCAATTTCGACAAGGCGCGCATCCGCGGGCTGGAGGCGATTGTGTCCGCCCGGATCGCAGGTTGGAATGTGGTCAACAACCTCACGCTCCTGGACCCCGTGAACGAGTCTGCCGGACCCGAAAACGGCAATCTGCTGCCGCGTCGGGCGCAGCAGTCGTACCTCCTGGATGTCGACCGAGCCTTCGGCAGGTTCCAGTTGGGGGGCAGTCTGTATGTGGCCGGGCGGCGCTTCGACAACCCGGCGAATACCATCCGCCTCAACCCATACTCGCTCGTGGGTCTGAGGGTAGAATACGCCCTGAGCAAGGCATGGCGCCTGCAGGGCCGTATCGAAAATCTCTTTAACACAAACTTCGAAACAGCGGCGTACTACAATCAACCAGGCAGGGCAGTCTATCTGACCCTCCGCTATCGGCCCTAAGGCAAGAACGAAGGAGAACGTCCGATGTCATCACTCTCCGCTCGCAACCAGCTCCTGATCGGTCTGGTGCTGGCCCTCACCATGATCGCCACCCGCCTGCAGCATGCCTGTGGCGTCGGCCACATCTTAGATGCCTCCTGGGCTGTATTCTTCCTGGGAGGGTTCTACCTCCGTTCCAGCTGGGCTTTTGCTGCCCTTATGGCCGAGGCAGTCCTGGTGGACCTCGCCGCGACAACCTGGGGCGGGGTGAGCAGCTTCTGCATCAGCCCGGCGTACGCGCTCCTGTTGCCGGCCCACGCCGCCCTCTGGTTGGCAGGCCGCTGGTATGCCGCGAAGTACCGTGCCACCTGGTCCACCCTGCCCACGCTCGCCGGCAGTGTCTTTGTGGGGACAGCCTTGGCAGAGCTGATTGCGAGCGGCGGCTTCTATGCGTTCTCCGGCAGATTCTCAGAGATCACCCTGGCGGGCTTCGGCGGTCGGCTGGCGGAATACTTCCCGACTTCCCTCGAAGGCGCCGTGATCTATGTCGGCCTTGCTGTCATTGCTCACACGGCGGTCTTGAGTCTTCGCGACACACCCGCGTTGCGCGTGACCTGAGGCTGTGCTTCCCGAACGACCCGAACCCTAGCGATCCCAAGGAGATACCGATGCTCGACACGCCGCGCGGAGATCTCACCCCTTCGACACCAACTCGCTTTCCCGGTGCGGGAGGGCAGGCAGAGGAGAAGGCCGGCAAGAAGGACAAGAAGGGTCCGAAGCGCGCGGAAATGGCGAGAAGTCTCGCGGCCCTCGGGGCGGAGCTGGCGCGGCTCGATGTGGCGCTCCGGCGCCTCGATGATCGGGTGGGACATCTCCACAGCGTCCAGTGGGCGCAGCAAGAGGCGAACAGTGTCACGGCGTCGAAGATCTCGGGTCTGGCCGAGGCGCTGGAGCGCGCGTCCGCGGACGCTGCCGCGGCAGGCAATCGCGAGCAGGACCTGCGGGCGGCCCTGACCCAGCTCGAAGCCGCGGTCGAATCCCTCCGGGCCGAGGCCGGCGTGATTACCGAAAGCCTCGCAGACATCGCCGCGCAGCCGGACCGGGATACGGCCCTGTTTGTTCTCGAGGACCGGATCGCGGGTGCGGAAGAGCTGATCGCCGCCATCCAGCCGAGGCTGGACGAGGCTCAGCCAGACCCGGAGATGAGCGCCGACCTTGCCCAAGCCCTCTCCGATCTGGAGTCCCTGCGCCGGCAGGTTGCGGAGGGTCTTCGGGGCCAGAGTGAGCGCGTTGCGTCCTTGGAGCAGCGGCTCGGCGAGCAACTCCAGGCGCTGACGGTTGCCATCCCGTCCGAGGAAAGGTGGTCCGATGCCTATCGCGGCTTGCGGGAAGACGTGGACAGTCGGCTGCAGTCGCTGTCCCGCGAACTGGAGAACGAACATCAACGCGCCGAGGTCGCCCGGGCCCAGGAGCATGACTGGACCCACCAGCACCTGGCCAGTATGAGTCGAAAATTCGCCTTCGGGTTGGGCACCCTGGGGCTTGTTCTCCTGGCCCTGTCCGCCGCCAACTGGTGGCATAGTGACGCGAAATTCGACTCCGTGGCGGCCGGTCTCGCCAACCAGGCCAATGCACGTGCGCCCGACCATCAGGGGGCTCCGGTGGCGGCAGATGTCCTGGGCCCCGATTCCGCGGTCGACCGACTGACTGCGACGATCCAGACCACCCAAGCCGAGAACAGCCGGCTGGCGAAACGCCTGTTCGCCCTCCAGACGCCCGAGCGAATCGCCGCCGCTGACGACATGCGTGCCCGAGTTCAACGCCTCGAACAAGCACAGTCTGATCTGCAGCGAAGCGCGGAAGAGAGCGCCAAGCTGGCGGCCAGCCTGACCGCACGCATCGACGCTGTCACCCAGACTCAACAGACACCCACCGGGCAAAACCCTGCCTCCGCGGGCCAGGGAACCGCCAACTCCCCACCTGCATCGCCCTCGGCTGGGTCAGTCCCTGTCGCAAACGCGTCTGTTCGGCAGCCTGTCAGCCATGCCTCCACGCCCGCTGCTGAAAAGCCGCAACCGAATGCGTCTGCGCCGCTGACTGACAGACACTACGTCATTCAGCTGATCGGCTTCCGGAGCAAATCAAGCCTAGAGCCGTTCGCGCGGCGTTTTGGCGTCGCCGACCGCGCCCGCTATATGCGGTCCAGCTATCAGGGAAAGGACTGGTACGTTGTGCTGATAGGTAAGTACGCGACCGAAGCCGAGGGCCTAGCGGCAGCACATCAGCTTCCCGAGAAGCTCCAGCAGCTGAAGCCATGGGTGCGTCTGCTCCCGGCGAACTCGCAGCTAGTCCCGCTAGAGTAGGGCACAACCCCCCGGAGACAGACCGCCCGCGGCTTTTGGTCGGCGGATGACCCGCGGACGCGCCCGCAAGTACCCCGGCAAGTCTCGTTTCAGCTAAAATCTGTGATGGAGTTCACATTGAAACGCGGCCAAGAGACCCACCGGCATGCGGGATATCATCCGGCGCGGCGAGCGGGTAACCCCCCTGTTTCCGGCGCAGGCCGAAAAGCCGGGCGTTGATGCGCCGGCGGGGGGTGGCTCACAGACCGGCAAACGTTCGTCGGCACCCTTCCCGACTCGCAATGCGGGCGCAGTGCTCGAGGCTCTCCGCGCAAGCTCCCGAGCCGCACGAAAGGCCCGCGGCGAGGTCAACGTCCCGGCCGAAGGGGCCGAAATCTCAGACTTGAGCGACCGCATCCTGGGGCAAACGGAGGCGCAGTTCGCAGACCCTCGGCGGAACCGACCGCAGGGACACACGGCTACTTCCACCCGACCACAGCTTCCCCCAGGAAACGACGCGATCACTGGACTGGGGCGGCAGCTCGACGCCAACTCTGAGCTGTTTCGAGCCCAGGGAGTGCGGCTCTCAGCTATCGAGAAACAGCTGGACGAGCAGACCCACCGCCGGGAGGCAGCACTGCAGGACCTGGGGACCAGACTCGACAAACGCTTCGATGCGATGGAGCGCCATTTCGCGAGCGCGCGGGACCGTGCACAAGAACTTCGCACCCGGGATCACGAATGGACCCAGAGCAGCCTTGGGCGTCTTGGCCGCTATCTTGTCATTGCATTGAGCATACTGACCCTCGTCACCCTTTCTCTATTTGCCCTGAATTGGTGGCGTATTAACCATGGATTGGATCGACCAGAAAGGGCTCTCCATAGCGAGATGTCGACGCTATCGGGTGATTTGAGCGTGCACTTTGCCCATCTCGAACAAAGCGCGACGGACCTGCAACAGGCCGTGCATCGCGTCACCGGACTAGTCAACAGACTCAACGAGCAAATTGGCGTCCTTACGAAAGAGCAGGTCGAGCTCTCGCGTCGGCTGGACGCGGTGACAGTCAACGCGCTGGAGGTGAAGAGTCCGCCAACCGTACGTCCTGCGCAGAGCTCCCGCGTGAAGGAGCCCGCGACGGTGGCGAAGGAACGCTACGCCATCCAGCTGATCGGCTTTCGCACCGAGGCAAGTGTCGTTTCATTTGCACGCCGCTTCGGTTTGAAGGGCGAAGTGCGGTACCTGAAAGAGTCTGACCGAGGCAAAGACTGGTACTTGGTACTCCTCGGAGATTACGCGAGCTACGCTGAGGCTGCAGCGGCGGAGAAGCAACTTCCGCCAAACCTCAAGGACCTCAAACCGAGGATACGGCCGGTCGCTCCGGGCACCGATCTCACTCCGATTGACGGACTGTGAGGCCAAGCCAAGGACAGCGTAGACTTGGCACCGCGCTTCTTCGCGGACAGCCCCTGCAGCGAGCCCTTGCGGCACGCCTTGCGCCAATGGGAGGCGAGGGCAGGCTATCCTGGGCAGCTGCGTTTCCTGTGTGAGTTGTTGGATTATCGGATTGCTGCCGCGGCCTCCCGGTACGCCTGTTCGGGTGGGTTAGGCTGGGACGCGTGCGTAAGAGATTGTGCGGAGAGCGCCATCGTGCACTTGACATAATATACATTATGCGCAATTCCCGATGGGCCAGGATCGCCCAGGAAGCCGCGCCCCGACTGGTCTGAGGCCGATCTCCTCACTGAGGGCTTCGCGGCCAATCC
>Ga0307418_1000346_pt1 | contig 13915 bp, 13 predicted proteins | sample SalMarWE160220MG_2_FD_202160 | JGI IMG/M metagenome (GOLD analysis project Ga0307418, IMG submission 202160) | Salt marsh sediment microbial communities from the Plum Island Ecosystem LTER, Massachusetts, United States - WE1602-20 | ecosystem: Environmental > Aquatic > Marine > Intertidal zone >...
GCGTCACCCGTACCAGCCGATTGGTCGGCCTGACCAGCAGGATCGACTCGACATAGTCCGGGGGCTCGGTATCGACCACCACGCGCTGCGTCCCGTCCGGGCTGCCGGCGTCCGAGTTGACGAGCACGGGCTTGAGATCCGGAAAGTACTGGACCAGACCCGCGTGCGCGGCGCGTACCACGTAGCCGATCGTGGCCGCGTTCTTGAAGCTGGGGATGCCGACCATGATGTCGGCTCGTCCCAGGCGGGCGATCTCCTCCCGGATGGCGGGCGTCAGCGTCGTCGCGGGCACGCATCCACCCTACCACCGGCGTGGCCCGGCCGAGGAACGGGTTACGGCTGGCGCCTGGTCGCTGCTGCCGGCTCGCGCGCGTTTCGCGGCGCCGCCCCGATCGCCCAATCCGGGTTCTCGCGACCGGCGAGGTAGCGGCTGTTGCTGCCGCGGTAGGAGAGCTCCGTGAATCCGAGCGCGCCCCAGGACGCCAGGACATCGGTCGATGAAGGGCGGACGAAGGCCGAGACGCGGACCAGGTCCGACACCGCCAGGACGGCCTCGAGCAGCCGCTTCCGTTCCAGCAACGGCACGTCGTCGAGCGGCTGGCCGTCGAGCAGCAGCAGGTCCGTCGCCACGAACGCATGGCGCTCGCCGCTCGCGAGTGAGTCCAGGGTCGCCTGCTCCTGCCGCGCCAGCCGGATCTCCCGATCTCGGGCCGCGGCATCTCGACGAGCGGGCGATCGCCGGCGGATCCACCGAGGCACGAGCAGCGCCGGGCGCTCCACCTCGGGCGGGCTCGGGACCGCGCCACGGTCGCTCTTGAGGGCTGCTGTCGTGACGTGGCCCTCGACGATCGCCTCCAGGGCGGTGAAGCCAGTCACCAGCGCCTGCACGAGCTCCCGGGCGACCGTCAGCTCGGCCCCGTCGCGGAACAGCGCGGCCTCGTCCGGAGTCAGCGCCGCGACCGTCCGCGCCCCACCCCATTCGGGCTCCACGATGGCGTTCGGAATGTCGTGAACGAACCGCTTGCCGGGTCGTTGCGGCTGCCAGGCTGCTGCGACGTCTCGCGCTGTGCTCCCTGCCGTCATCGACCGAATGCTAACGCGAGCGGGCACGGGCACGGGCACGGGCACGGGCCTTCGGGTCTCGATGCGGGACTCGGCCGTGGACCGCGCCCGGCAGGTGGCGGTGTCGCGTCAACCCGCGATCCGCAACCTCGGCCAGCCTGCGCCGCCGACCGCCTGATCGGCGACCTCGCGGGGCCACCGGCAGAGGGCGACTGCACGGTCGAGGCCCGTTCGGATGACCCCGGCAGGACGAACGTACGGTGTCGGGCGGCACCGCCGCAAGGTCTTATTCAAGGCACGCAGTCGTATGTTGCGGGTCACGTCTGCGCGCCGCTGACGTGTCACCCAGAGGCCAAGACGGTCGTGCATGAGCCAAGCCCCACGTTGATCACCTGGACTCCGCTCCCAGCAGCCTTGCCTGTGCGTACCTACCGTGCCACAGGGAGCGCGCCGGGGATGAGCCGTACCGTCCGCGCCACGCAGCGCTCTCACGGGACGCGACCAGGGCACCGAGGACCCGGACAGGGTGGTCAGGCGCTGGTCGAGTTCGCCCTCGTGTTCCCGATCCTGATCACGATGATGATGGGCTTGCTCGAGTTCTCGTTCATGTTCAACGCGCTGCTGTCCATTGGGCATGCCACGCGGGATGCGGCGCTCGTCGCAGCCGAGGCCGGGAACGCCTCGGCCGCCGACTGCATCATCCTTCAGCAGATCGAGAACGACGTAACGGCACCGGCTGACCCCTCGCGGATCGTCCAGGTCGTGATCTACCGGTCGGACCAGAACGGGGCGGTGTATGGCGGGCAGGAGAACATCTACACGCGGACCGGCTCCACGTCCTGCGTCCTGCCCGGTGGTCAGGCGCTGACCGTCCCCTATTCCGCCGATCCGGGGGAGCTGACCTACCCGACAGACAGCCGGTGCAACGTCCTGGCCGGTGACGTGCTTGGCGGCTGCCTGCCCGGCCATGACACGGTGGACACGATCGGCGTGAAGATCGAGTACCGGCACACCTGGGTCACCCCGCTCGCGAACCTTGTCTCCCTCGGCGGGTCCGGCACCACCCTGGTCCAGTCCAACGCCATGCGCATGGAACCCGTGCTGTGAGCGGGCGCCTGGCAGGGTGGCCGCTCTCGATCCGGTCGCGCGCGGCGCGGCCGCGGACATTCGGGCAGCGGGGTCAGAGCGTCGTCGAATTCTCAATCGTCGTCCCGGTGTTCCTGCTCCTGTTGCTCGGGATGCTCGAGTTCGGGATCGCGTTTACCCACGACCAGACCCTGACCTACGCCACCCGTGAGGGCGCCCGCACGGGTGCGTCCCTCGGCAACGGCTCTGCCGGCTACCCGTGCACGACGCCGAACTTCGACGCACCGATCGTGGCCGCTGTCGAGCGCGTCCTGGAGTCACCGGGCTCGCCCATCGACATCACGCGGATCAGCACGATCACGGTGTACCGGGCCAAGACCGACGGAACCTCGACCGGCTCAGCCAACGTGTGGTCCCTCGACGTGGGCGGCGGGCCCACCGTGGACGGACGAGCCCTCGACTTCAAGGAGACGTTGACCGGCTGGGCGCCGTGCTCGCGCAACAACGGGGTGGGCGCCGATGCGCTCGGCGTCTCGCTCACCTACCACTACCCGTTCCAGACCTCGCTCGGCGGGATCATCGGCTTCTTCGGAGGCTCGAGCTGGTCGTCGCTGACCATGTCGGACAAGACCGTGATGAACCTGAACCCGACCAACCAGTAGGGACGACCGATGCCCTCGATCACACAGCTGCATCCCACCGACCGCCCTGGGTCCCGTGCGCGCGGACGGTCCCGTGGCCAGGTTGCGGTCATGTTCGCGCTCTCGATCACGCTGTTCGTGGCGCTGTGCGCCATCGTGGTGGACATCTCCTTCTACTGGGTCGCCACCCTGCGAGTCCAGCGAGCAGCCGACGCCGCCGCCCTGGCCGGCGCCGTCTACCTTCCGGGTGACACCACAACCGCGTACTCGGTGGCCAGGACGTCGGCGACCGAGAACGGCTACCCCGATGGCGGGGACGTGACCGTCACGCCGGTTCAGGACGCAGGCGATCCGCGCCAGCTTGACGTGACGATCAGCGCCAACGTGCCCGCGTTCTTCGCGCGCGTCGTCGGGATCACCTCGTTTCCGGTGACCCGGGCGGCCAAGGGTGTGTACGTCCTGCCCGTCCCGATGGGCAGCCCGCTCGCCTACTACGGCGTTGGCGACTTCAGCGTGAACACCGTCACCACGGTGACCAACCCGCACACGGACGTCTCCAGGCCCGGGTACACCTCGAGCTCTGGCGCGTGGTCGAGCCCGGAACGCGGGTGGTTGACCGGCACGAGCGCGAGCCGCTTCACGACGTCTTCCTCCAACGGCCAGCGGCAGGCGTGGACCGCGTTCAACATCCCGAGCATCAGCGGCTCCACGCTGGACGGCCTCGTCGTCTCGTTCAACGCGAAGGTCAGCACGGCGTCCTCCGCCTGCCGGGTGCAGGCCGAGCTCTCATGGAACGGTGGTAGCAGCTGGGCGAACGTGCCGCTGGAGACGGGCACGCTCACGACCGGGAACAACGTCAACTACACGCTGGGCTCGGCGTCCGCCCTCGCGGCCTGGGGCAACAACCACACGTGGGCGGCGGGGGACTTCGCCAACAACAGGCTCCAGGTGCGCCTGACCTATCTGAAGGGCTCCGGGTGCGGGACCCTGTCGCTCAACACGATGCTCGTGACCGTCCACTCGCACACCGTCTCCACGACCTCATCCATGACGACCACGCACGGCGTGAGTGACGGCGGGACGTTCCTGGCCAGCCAGGGAGGCTGGGGCGCCATCATCACCAAAGGTGGCAACGAGCAGAACGGGGACGCCTACGCACCTGCCAACAACGGCGGCTACTCACCGGCCAACAACGCCAAGTACGACGCGAGCGGTTACATGTACGTCACGCAGCTGCCGTCGGGCGGGACGGTCAAGGTGTTCGACCCGGGCTTCTGCGCCATGGGCTCGAACGGCGTCGCCGGGTCGATGGGCGCCGGCGATCACTGGATCGGTAGCAGCGGCACGCCCGTTTCCACGTACTACACCCTGTGGAACACGAACGGGAAGGTGGGGCTGCCCGCCGCCTGGACGCAGGTGTACACGTCCGGCACGAAGTTCGAGAACCAGAAAGGCTATGACCCCGCCAACACGGCGCCCAACGTCGCCGATGGGTCGGGCCCGTCAGGCGCAACGGACAGCTGCGACGTCTACCACAACACCTGGTGGACGCTCCCGACCGGCGCCCTGGGCGGCGGTACGTACGTCCTCCAGGTCCAGACGTCGAAGACGAGGCCGCCCGCCAGCAGCGCCGACGCGTCGATCAACGACGGCACCAATGCCGAGAACATGTGGGCCATCGAGATCGTCGGCAGCGGTGCGAACGTCTACGGCAACGGCCGGATGACCGTGTACAACAACCTCCAGGCGTCCGGCGCGGGGCAGCAGTTCTACCTGGCCAAGATCGACCAGGTGACGGGCATCGGGAAGACCGCGTTGATCGACCTGTTCGACCCGGGAGACCTGGGCAGCGGGGCCAACGGCGTCCTTCAGATCTTCAGCCCCGACGGCGGAACACCGCATGCGGTGACCTTCGACTACACGACGGACGGGAACTGCGTCGCCGGGCGCAGTGACGATTGCTCCGGGACCGGCGTCAGCCAGATCCAGACCTCCAAGAACGGCTCCAGCAGCTTCAACAACACGTGGATCCACATCAGCACCCCCCTGGGCAACACGTACGGACAGGCCGGCGGTCTCTGGCAGGGCGGCTGGTGGCAGATCGTCTATACGACCCCGCAGGGTGGCAACGACACGACGACGTGGCAGGTCTCCGTCGTGGGCAACCCCGTCCACCTGCTGGTGCCCTGACCGCCGGACGGGCGGATCCCTCCGCCGACTTCCGGCAGGCGTGACGCCGGTGAGCTTCAGTCCGGGTAGCCGCCGGGGTTGGCACGGCGCCAGGCCCACGCGGACCCGATCATCTGGTCGAGGTTCGACCGGCGAGGCGCCCAGCCGAGGATCTCGCGCGCCCGCTCGTTCGCCGCCACCAGCACCGGCGGGTCACCGACACGCCGGGGACCGACCGAATGCGGGATGGGCCGGCCGACTACCCGCTCACCCGTGGCGAGCACCTCGCGGACGGAGAACCCGGAGGCCGTGCCGAGGTTGCAGACGAGGGGCATCGATGCCCCGCTCCCGCCTGCGGCTGTGGTGCGCGGATCATCCGGCGCCGTTGCCTCCAGGGAGGCGACGTGGGCATCCGCCAGGTCGGCGACGTGAATGTAGTCGCGGATCGGGGTGCCATCGGGCGTCGGATAGTCGCTCCCGAACAGGGTGAGGGGCGGTCCCCCTTCGGCGGCGATCAGCATGTTCGGGATCAGGTGCGTCTCGGGACGGTGGACCTCGCCCAGCCGCTCCGTCGCGCCGGCCACGTTGAAGTAGCGGAGGATCGCGCACCGGAAGCCGTACGCGGCCTGGTACCAGCGCAAGGCACCCTCGAAGGTACGCTTCGTCTCGCCGTACGGGTTGATCGGGCGCAGCGGCGCATCCTCTGGGATGGGGGTCGTGTCGGGGGTTCCGTACACGGCGGCCGTGGACGAGAACACGAAGCGCCGGACACCGGCCGCCCGGGCAGCCTCGAGCAGCGCGATGCCTCCGGCCACGTTCTCCCGGTAGTACCTCGCCGGCTCCTGGATGCTCTCCCCGACCAGCGACCTCGCTCCGCAGTGAAGGATCGCGTCGACGGCAGTCCGCTCGAGGAGAGCACGGACGAAGGATTCGTCACCGTACGAGCCCACCACGAGAGAGGCGTCCGGGTGAGGGATCCCGCGATGGCCGGTGGACAGGTCGTCGAGGACGACAACCTCGTGGCCGGCCGCGAGGATCGCCTCGACGGACACGCCGCCGACGTAGCCGGCGCCGCCGGTGACGAGGACCTTCATGTGCGATTCCTCCCAAGCAGGCGATCGATGAAGCTGCGTCGGCGTGGCGGGACGGGCCGAGCCTGTGGAGCGGATGTGGCGATGGGGGGCATTGGTCCCGCCACCCGGCCTGGCACGGACGGTGCCGGCGGGGACGCGGCACGGATGTCGTGTCCTGAGCTCGCGAACCCGGTGCCCGGCGTGGTGGCGGCCTCAGGCTGGCGACGTTCCGCGGCAAGGCCTGCGGCAGGAGTCCCGGATGCTCCCGTTTCGGCGGGCCGCCGTCCAACGGACGTTGCCTCGCCGGCCGCCGGCGCCTTGCCTGTCGGCGGTTCCAGACCGCGTTCGAGGTCCGGGCCCGAGCGCGCGGGGGACGGGGCTGCTCCCGCCGGCTCCGCCCTCGCCGACACCGCGGCCGATGGCGCTCCGGAAGGACGGGGTTCGGCCGGGACAGCGGGTCCGGCATCCCGTGGGACAGGTGGGACCTGGCCGGCCGGTGGCACGGGGCCCGGCAGGGGCTGGCCACGGTGCGCGAACACCTCATCCAGCCGGGCCACGAGCCGAATCGCGGCCACGTTCTCCGGATCGATCGACAGCGCGCGCCGCGCCTGCCGATAGGCCTCCGCGTCGTCGGCGCGTTCGAGCGCCACCCGGGCCAGACCGACCACGGCGATCGCGTTCCGGGGGTCCGCGTCAGAGGCCTGGCGATACATCCGCTCGGCCTGGTCGACAAGACCGACGGACAGCGCCCGCTCCGCCTGCAGCAGCAGCTCGATCATGGCACCGCCGGCCCGGCGTCCGCGTCCGCGTCCGCGTCCGCGAGCATGCCCTGGGCGAGCAGCAGCAGCGAACCCCGATCGTTGAGCGCCGGGTTCGCGATGACCTGGTCCGTCAGGGCGTTGAGGATCCGCCCGAGCGTGGGCCCCGGCTCCAGCCCGAGCTCGCGGATCAGGTCGTTGCCATCGATCCGCAGGGCATACCGGTCGAGGGCGGCCTCGGCCTCGATCTCCGCATCCACGCGAGTCTGGAATGCACGCTGATCGGGGTCGTCCGGTGGCATCCCGCTGCCGATGTCGTCGGCACGTCGGAGCTCGAACAGCGCGTCGACGTGCTCTCGACCGACGCGCTTGATGAACCGCCTGACGGCGGCGTCGGTGGCGTCGGGATCGACCGGGAACATGTGATGCCGGATGAGGTGTGTCACCTCGTCGGCGGCGGCCCGCGGGTAGCGCAGGCGGCGGAGCAGCGCATCGGCCTGACGGGCGCCAACCGCATCGTGGTGATGGAAGCGGTCGTCGGCGAGCGTTGCCGGCTTGCCAATGTCATGGAGGAGCGCCGCGAGCCGGACGACCGGCCGGTCTGCTGGCACGGCGTCGACGGTGCGCAGGGTGTGGTCCCAGAGATCCTCGCCGGGCACCTTGTTCTGCGCGATCCCGCGCTGCGCCGCGAGCTCGGACGAGAGGACCTCCAGCAGGCCGGTCTGCTGAGCGATCCGCAGCCCGATCGACGGTCGTGGCGCGGCCAGCAGCCTGGCCAGCTCGCCACCGATCCGCTCGCCGGACAGGTGAACGATGAGCGGCCCGTTGGACGAGATCGCGCCCAGCGTGGCGGGCTCGATCTCGAGCTCGAGCACGGCGGCAAGTCGGACGGCGCGGATCATGCGCAGGGCGTCCTCTCGGAACCGTGCGTCGGGATCGCCGACGGCGCGCAGGCGCCGGCTCCCGAGATCGTCGAGGCCCGCGAACGGATCGACCAGCTCGTACGCGTCAGCATTCGGCCCGGCTGCGTGCCCCCAGGCCATCGCGTTGATGGTGAAGTCGCGCCGGGCGAGGTCCGCCACGACGTCGTCGCCGAACTCCACCCGATGTGGTCGGCGGAAGTCCGCGTACTCGTGCTCGGTCCGGAAGGTGGTGATCTCGAACACGCCCTCGTCGCGTCGAACGGCGACGGTGCCGAATCGGTTCTCGTACACGGCACCATGGAGCAGGGCGACCAGCCGATCGGGTCGGGCATCGGTGGCCAGGTCCCAGTCGACGGGCTGGCGGTCCAGCAACACGTCCCGGAGCGAGCCACCGACCAGGTAGGCGGCGTGCCCAGAGCGATGAAGCTCCTCGAGGAGCGAGCGCACCCCCGGGGGGATGGCTCGCTCGAGCCGATCGCTCGCGTCCGAGCCGTGGCGCGACGCCGCTCCGGCCAGGTTGGCCATGGCTCCGCTCAGTTGCGCCCGAGGAACAGGTACGTCCTCCAGGCCTCGTTGCGGTCGTCGACGAGGTACGGCGTGAACAGTGAGTACAGGTCACTGCGGGGCTCGAACGGCGCTCGCACCAGTCGCAGGCGCGCCTCCTCGGGGGTGTGCCCGCCCTTGCGGTGGTTGCACGGCTTGCACGCGGCGACCAGGTTCTCCCACGTGTGACCCCCACCCCGATGGCGCGGCAGCACGTGATCCAGGGTGAGGTCGTTCGACTGGCGACCGCAGTACTGGCAGGTGTTCCGGTCTCGGCTGAAGATCTCCCGCCGGGTCAGCTTCACGCGAGGGCGCGGGCGCTTGATGTGGTGCTGGAGACGGATGACCGATGGCGCCTTGTACACCGTCCGGACCGTCCGGATCTCGGCGTGGTTGTACTCGATCACCTCGGCCTTGGAGCCGAATACCAACCGGAACGCCCGCGGGATGTTGCACACGTTCAGCGGCTCGTAGTTCTGGTTCAGCACGAGCACGACGCCGTCCATCGGCCGAACGATAACAGGACCGCCGAGAGGGGCGGCCCGAAGGGTCGGGAAGGCGACCGAGGTCTCGGCGGCTGGCTCCTTGTCAGACCCTCGGCGGGTCCATCGCCCGCTCGATCCGGGCGATCTCGACCTCGATCCGGCCGACCTCGCTGGACGCCTGCTCCCACTCGGGGCTGCCGAGCGCCGCGGCGTTGCGCCGCCGCCTCGCCTCGTCATGCTGGACCAGGAGCTGTTCGCGGGCTCTGGCCGGCCGGCCGTCACCGGTCGTAGATGTATCGGGCATCGTTCCTCCGGGAGATGCTCGCCAAGCGTACCGCGCGACGCCGATCGACGGGTGATCGCCGTCTCGCTACCCGCTCATGTCTCCCCCGTTCGTGTTCCGCACTCCGCCGCGTGTCGACGCCGCCGACCTTCGCTGCTGCTGACACCTGGCCAGCCACCCACCACGCGGGTGCCGATTCCAGGTCCCGGCCCGGGATGTGTCCACCTGCCCGTGCCGTGGGTACCAGGGGCAGAATCCGACCACGGACTTCGCCAGCTACCCGCGGCATGGGTGTTGGCGCAACTGGGTCGATCGCGGACCTGTCCCACGGCCCGCCCCCCGGGTATCTGGCCAGGTCGGGCAACGAACGGGCACGGCTGGTCATGGTGTGCTCCATAACATGCGCGGCCGTAGTAGCATGATAATCGCGGAGATTCATGCGAGCGTCAAGGCGCACGTTTATTCGCTGGAGTACGATCCGCCCGTGACCGAACCGGCTCGTTCCGAGGGGCTGCCCTCGGGTCCCGCATCACCCATCGCCGAGGAGATCCGCCTGCGGCTCGCCGATGCGTGGGGCGAGATGGGTGCGGCCTGGGGCGTCGCGCCCGCTATTGCGCGCGTCCACGCGTACCTCATGGCACGCCAGGAGCCGCTGACCGAGCGCGAGGTTCGTGAGGCGCTCAACCTGAGCCATCGGGCGGCCAGTCTGGCCCTCGCGGAGGCCGAGGCATGGGGCTTGGTCGAGCGGGTCGCCGAACCGCGGCGCGTCGGCCGCCGGGGTCCGGCCGGTGCGGCCTACATGGCGATCGGCGACCACTGGCGCTGGTTCGGAAGGGTCGTCGCCGAGCGCAAGGTCCGCGAGGGAGATCCGATCATCGTCGTGCTCGAGCAGACGCTGGGTGACACGGCCGTCGCGCTCCAGCGGCACCCCGGGGACGCCGATCTGCTCAGGCTGCGCGACTGGCTGTCGACCTTCCTGGTGTTCGTGCGCCTGTTCGATCGCGCCGTCGGCCTCGTCTCGCGTCTCGAGCCGACCGAGCTGGAGCGTGCTCTGCGGCTCCTGGGCGAGGTACCCGACGACACGATCATGCGCCTGGTCAAGCTGCTCGACGGGCTTCCGGACGAGGACGTGCTCGGCCTCGTCGAGGCCCTGTCGCGGCTGTCGCCGACGTCGGCGCGGCGCGCGACGACACTGATGTCGGGGGTCGTTCGAACGCTCGTCCGATAGGACTCCCGGGTGGGGTCGGGCATGCCTGTCGAGGTCCCGCGCGCTGGGGATTTGCCGGGTGCCGTGCGATAATTGTCGGGTGACGTCGGGCCGAACCCGCTCGAACGGGCGACGACCCCGGGGCCAGCCTGCCGGCCGACCACTCACGCGTCCTCTCGGAGAGCCCTACCAGCCATGACCGAAACCTCCACCTGGGCCACCAAGAAGGGCCTTGCGCAGATGCTCAAGGGCGGCGTCATCATGGACGTCGTCACTCCCGAGCAGGCAACGATCGCCGAGGAAGCCGGCGCCGTCGCCGTGATGGCGCTCGAGCGCGTCCCGGCCGACATCCGTGCGGCCGGCGGTGTCGCGCGCATGTCCGATCCATCCATGATCGAAGGGATCATGGCCGCCGTGTCCATCCCGGTGATGGCCAAGGCCCGGATCGGCCACTTCGTCGAAGCGCAGGTGCTCGAGGCGCTGGGCGTGGACTACGTCGACGAGTCCGAGGTCCTCACCCCCGCCGACGAGCACAACCACATCGACAAGCACGCGTTCAAGGTCCCGTTCGTGTGCGGCTGCCGGAACCTGGGCGAGGCGCTGCGGCGGATCAACGAAGGCGCGGCGATGATGCGGACCAAGGGCGAGGCCGGCACCGGCAACGTGGTCGAAGCCGTCCACCAGCTGCGCGACGTCCTGGCCGAGATGCGCAGGCTCCAGGGGATGCGCAAGGACGAGCTGTTCGTGGCGGCCAAGGAGCTGGGCGCGCCGTACGAGCTGGTCCAGGACGTGGCCGAGCACGGCAGGCTCCCGGTGGTCAACTTCGTGGCCGGCGGGATCAGCACCCCGGCCGATGCCGCGCTCGTGATGCAGCTGGGCGCCGAGGGCGTGTTCGTGGGCTCGGGGATCTTCAAGAGCGAGGACCCGGCCCGGATGGCCAACGCCATCGTCCAGGCGACCACCCACTACCAGGACGCGAAGATCATCGCCGAGGTCAGCAAGGGCCTGGGGGCGCCGATGCGCGGGCTCGCCATGGAAGCCATCCCCGAGCAGGAGCGGCTCGCGGTCCGCGGTTGGTAGGCGACGGCGGGGAGCCGCGGGGTCACCCGGAGGCCGCTGGCGTGAGAATTGGGGTGCTCGCCCTGCAGGGCGCCTTCGCCGAGCACGTGTCCGTCCTGCGCGGGATCGGCGCCGCGGCGGTCGAGATCCGGCTTCCAGGTCAGCTTGACGACGTCGATGGTCTCATCATCCCGGGCGGCGAGAGCACCACGATGCGCCGCCTGATCGACCGCTGGGGTCTCCGCGATCCGATCCTCGGGCTGATCGAGCGGGGGGCGCCGGTGCTCGGGACGTGCGCGGGCATGATCGTCCTGGCCCGGGAGATCGACGGCGACGAGCCGCCGGTGCTGCCGGTGCTCGACGTGACGGTGGAGCGCAACGCGTTCGGGCGGCAGCTCGACTCGTTCGAGACCGAGCTCGAGGTCCCTGTGCTCGGGTCGCAGCCTGTCCACGCGGTGTTCATCCGCGCCCCGGTGATCGGACGCGTGGGCCCCGGCGTCGACGTGATGGCTCGGCTCGATGACCGCCGGATCGTCGCGGTCCGGGAGCGGAACGTGATTGCCACCTCGTTCCATCCCGAGCTCGCGGGCGAGACCCGGTTCCACCGGCTGCTGACGACGATGGCGTCCGAGCACGCCGACCCGGGTGAGGGCGTGGGGCGGCGGCCGCATCCGACGCGGCGCTCGCACCAGGAACGGTAGGCCGATGGCGAAGAGCGCAGGCAAGGTTCGGGCGGCGAGGCTGACCGATCTGGCCGCCCTGGGCGAGCTGTCCCGGCTGGCTCAGGCGGACGGCGACCGTACGCGATCGCTCGGGCTGCCGGTGACAAATCCGCGAATCGGCGTGTTCAGCCTGTTCCGGCTGCCGCTGGGTGCGTTCAGCCCCCACGACGTGCTGTACGTGTTCGACCGCGACGGCCAGATCGCCGGTCTGCTGCGCGTGGAGCGCGACAGCCCGCGGGACGAGTGGACCGTGGTCGAGCTCGACGCCGTGGGCGACATGGATGCGGGCGACGTGCGCTTCCGTCTGATCCAGCACCTGCTCCGGGATGGCGCCAAGCGCGGCGCGGTCCGGTTTCATGTGGCGTGCGTCGACGTCGACGACAATGTCGAGCTGTTCATGCAGGCCGGCTTCATCCGCTTCGGGAACGAGCACGTGCTGTTCCGCGAGCGCGGCCGGGAGCTGCCCGCCCCGATGGCCGAGGCGGCGGCACGCGACGCCTGCATCCGGCCGGCGTCGCCGATGGATGCGGTCGCCCTGTCGCGCCTGTACACCTCGGTCACGCCGGCGCCCGTGCAGCGTATCGAGTCGGTCCGGATCGCCGACTGGGAGCGCCAGGGTCGTGACTGGCGCGTGCCCCGTTCGTCGCTGGCACCGATCCTCCGCTTCGCGGACGTTGATGCGTTCGTGATGGAGGCCCCCCGCGGCGGTCGCGACGGCACCCAGATCGACGCGCTCGTGCAGGTCGGAGTGGCCAAGGAGGATCAGCCGCACTATCTGAAGGTCATGGCCAGGCCCGAGGCCGACGCGGTGCCTCTGATCCGGTATGCCCTCGGCGTGATCGCCGCTCGCGCAGACCCGTCGAACAGCCTGCGCCAGGGGGTGCTTGCCGCCGTCCGGACCTACGAGCTGCCGCTCGACCGGCGGCTCGCGGACGAGGGGTTCGAGCCGGTCGCCACGGTCACGCTGCTGATGAAGGAGACGCTGGTCCGCGTCGCCGAGCCACGGCTGGTTCCGGCGGGCGTCCGATGACCACGCACGACGACCCGATGACCACACACGACGACCCGAGCAACGCTGATGACGGCTCGATGGGGTCGCCCGGGGCATCGCGGCCCGCCGCCGAGCGCCGGCGCGAGACGATGGACGACCTCGACGTCCTGCTGGCGGCCCTGCCGCCCGAGATCGTGGAGGCGATCCACGCACTGCCCGATCGCGAGACGCTGATCGAGGTCGTGCTCGACCTCGGCCGCCGGCCCGAGGCGCGCTATCCGGCCGCCGAGGTGACGCTGCTCAACCGCGAGGTCGTAGAGCACGACATCGCCTACGTGGTCGACCACATCGGCAGCTTCGGCGACGACAACCGGGCCGGCATCGAGCGCACGCTCCACCGAATCAGCGCGATCCGTAACCGCAACGGGAAGATCGTCGGGCTGACCTGCCGCATCGGGCGAGCGGTGTACGGGACGATCGAGATCATCTCCGACTACGTCGAGACCGGCAAGTCGATCCTGATCATGGGGCGTCCCGGGATCGGCAAGACCACGATGCTCCGCGAGGCTGCCCGGGTGCTGGCCGACGAGCAGCGCAAGCGGGTGGTCGTGGTCGATACCTCGAACGAGATCGCAGGCGACGGCGACATCCCGCATCCGGCTATCGGCAAGGCCCGTCGGATGCAGGTCCGGACGCCGTCGCTCCAGCACGAGGTGATGATCGAGGCGGTCGAGAACCACATGCCGCAGGTCATCGTGATCGACGAGATCGGCACCGAGCTCGAGGCGCATGCGGCCCGGACGATCGCCGAACGCGGCGTCCAGCTGATCGGCACGGCCCACGGCAACAATCTCGACAACCTGATGCTCAACCCGACCCTGTCCGACCTGATCGGCGGCATCCAGAGCGTCAC
>Ga0307418_1000348_pt1 | contig 13889 bp, 10 predicted proteins | sample SalMarWE160220MG_2_FD_202160 | JGI IMG/M metagenome (GOLD analysis project Ga0307418, IMG submission 202160) | Salt marsh sediment microbial communities from the Plum Island Ecosystem LTER, Massachusetts, United States - WE1602-20 | ecosystem: Environmental > Aquatic > Marine > Intertidal zone >...
CTTCAACATGCTCCACGGGCGTGGTGGTGAAGATGGCCAAATCCAGGGGGCACTGCAAACCATAGGGCTGCCCTACACGGGATCCGGTGTCCTAGGCTCGGCCCTGGGCATGGACAAGTACCGCTGCAAGCTCGCCTGGCAGGGCAGTGGTCTGCCTACACCTCCGTTCGCCTTGCTACGCAGCGAGGCAGACCTCCCGCAGGCGGAGGCTGTGGGCTTCCCGTTGATGGTCAAGCCGGCCCACGAGGGTTCCAGCATCGGGATGGCGCGGGCGAATGACCCGACGGAGCTGGCCCAAGCCTGGCGGGCAGCGGTTGAATACGACGACCTGGTGATCGCGGAGCGTTGGATCACCGGCGCTGAGTACACGTGCGCCATCCTCCAGGGGGAGGCGCTTCCCCTGATTCGGCTCGAGACGCCCCGCGCCTTCTACGACTACGAGGCGAAGTACAGCGCCAATACCACCCGCTACGTCTGCCCCTGCGGCCTGCCGGCGGAGGAGGAGGCACGCCTGCAGGCTGTTGCCTCCGCGGCCTTCGACGCGGTTGGGGGCAGCGGCTGGGGACGCGTCGATTTCATGGTCGACGCTGCCGCGTCTCCCTATCTCCTCGAGGTCAACACGGTGCCCGGTATGACCGACCATAGCCTGGTCCCTATGGCGGCGCGGGCCCGGGGCATCGACTTCGATGAGCTGGTGTGGCGCATCCTGGAGACGAGCCTTGACCACAGCTGAGCCCGTCTCCCCCGAGCGCCGAAGGGTGACCAGAAATCTCACCCGCGCGGCCTTCGCCGCCCTGCTGATCGGGCTCATGGTCGGCGGCGGATACCTCCTGCTCCAGTGGGAGCCCCGGCATCTGCCGGTGCGGGTGGTGACTGTCAAAGGGGACCTGCGCCACATCTCGCGTCAGCGTTTGGTGCAGGCAGTGCTCGATCATCTGGACGGGGGCATCCTCACCCAGAATCTGAGCGAGCTGCAGGCCGCGGTGCAGGCCATGCCCTGGGTCCGCTCCGCGAGTCTGAGCCGGGTGTGGCCCGACCGCTTGGAGCTCAATGTCACGGAGCGCCAGCCGATCGCCCGATGGGGAACAAACGGGCTGGTGACTGCGGCGGGTGTCGTTTTCCGACCCCGCGGCGACCAGCTGCCCGCCGGGCTTCCCCGGCTGGCTGGACCGGACGACCAAGCTGCCGCTGTCGTTCACCAATTCGAGGGATTGAAGCCGCGTTGCGCGACCGAAGGGCTGGCGCTGGACGCCGTGACCCTGGACGCCCGCGGGGCGTGGACCCTCGGCTTCGAAGGCGGGCTTAGGGTTCGGCTCGGAACCTCCGGGCTGGAGGAACGGATCACCCGATTTCTGTATGCCTACCCGTTCGTCGCGGCGGCTGGGCAAGCGGAAAGCATAGACATGCGCTACAGCAACGGGCTTGCAGTGCGCTGGGCGACTGGGCGCTCTGCCCATGCGGGGCGGCCGGCGCGACCATCATAGACAGCGATTTGATTACCTCTATCCGCGGCCTCCGGGCGCGGAGACTTTAGGAGTGGAAGGGGATGTCGAGACGGGGCGAGAAGAGTCTTTTGATCGGATTGGACATAGGTACGTCCAAGATTGCCGCCTTGGTGGGGGAGGTAAAGACCGACGGCCAAATCGAGATCATCGGCATCGGCACACACCCCTCGCGCGGCCTCAAGAAGGGCGTGGTGGTGGACATCGAGTCCACCGTGCAGTCGATCCAGCGGGCGGTGGAGGAGGCTGAGCTGATGGCGGGCTGCGAGATCCACTCCGTCCACGCCGGCATCGCCGGCAGCCACATCCGCAGCCTCAACTCCCACGGGATCACCGCAATCAAAGAGCGCGAGGTGAGCCAGGCGGACGTGGACCGGGTGATTGATGCCGCACGCGCCGTAGCGATCCCGGCCGACCAGAAGATCCTCCATATCCTGCCCCAGGAGTTCATCATCGACGACCAAGAGGGCATCCGCGAGCCCGTTGGAATGTGCGGGGTAAGGCTGGAGGCCCGCGTGCACATGGTGACCGGCGCGGTCAGTGCGGCTCAAAACATCGTCAAGTGCATCCGCCGCTGCGGGCTCGAAGTGGACGACCTGGTGCTGGAGCAGTTGAGCTCTAGCTACGCGGTGCTCGGCGAAGACGAGAAGGAGCTCGGTGTTTGTTTGGTGGACATCGGGGGCGGGACGACGGACCTCGCGGTCTTCACCGACGGGGCGATCCGTCACACCACGGTGATTCCGATCGCCGGTGACCAGGTCACCAACGACATCGCGGTCGCCCTGCGCACCCCCACCCAGTATGCCGAGCAGATCAAGATCCAGTACGCCTGCGCACTGACGCAGCTGGCGGGTAGCGGAGAGACCATCGAGGTCCCAAGCATTGGCGAGCGCGGGGCCCGGCGCCTGTCCCGCCAGACGCTCGCAGAGGTCGTCGAGCCTCGTTATGAGGAGCTTCTGAACTTGCTCCAGGCGGAGCTGCGGCGCAGCGGCTTCGAGGACCTGGTGGCCGGGGGCGTCGTGCTTACCGGCGGCAGCGCCAAGATGGAGGGGCTGATCGATCTGGCGGAAGAGGTCTTCCACATGCCGGTGCGCCTTGGGGTTCCCCAGTACGTTGCCGGAATGGAGGAGGTGGTTCGGGATCCGATCTACTCCACGGGGGTGGGACTCTTGATGTACGCGCACCAGCACCGCTTCCTGCAGCGTCCTGAGCTGTCGGAGTCTCGCGGCCTGAAGGCCGTGCTCGGGCGCATGAAGAGCTGGTTTCAAGGCAACTTTTAGGAGCATCGCGAGGCCTTCTGCCAAATCGGCCCGCTATTGAAATCGAGCATTGCGGGGCTCGATTTCCAGTCGCCGACGCCGGTGATTGCCCAGCACGCCAAAGGATGGCACCACCGCAAGCGCAGGGAACCATTGTTCCCTTATTGGCTTAAGCAGTAACGGATCGCGAGGGTGCCGCCGGGCAACGCACGGCGGCAGTGCTTATAGGTTCAATCGAGCAAGAAAGAGGAGACAACTCATGTTCGAGCTGATGGATACCCAGACCCAGAATGCGGTGATAAAGGTGATCGGTGTGGGCGGCGGCGGCGGTAATGCGGTTAACCACATGGTGCAGTCGGCGATCGAAGGCGTGGACTTCATCTGCGCGAATACGGATGCTCAGGCCCTGAAGCATTGCAGCGTCAAGACCATATTGCAGCTCGGCTCCGGTATCACGAAGGGTCTAGGGGCCGGTGCCGACCCCGAGGTGGGGAGACAGTCCGCCATGGAGGACCGCGACCGCATCCACGACGCCCTCGAGGGCGCCGACATGGTCTTCATCACCGCCGGCATGGGCGGGGGGACGGGCACCGGCGCGGCGCCCGTCGTCGCCCAGGTCGCCAAAGAACTCGGTGTTCTGACAGTGGCGGTGGTGACCAAGCCTTTTCCCTTCGAGGGCGGCCGGCGTCTCAAGGTCGCAGAAGCGGGTATTGCCGCCCTTGGTGAGCACGTGGACTCCCTCATCACTATCCCTAACGAGAAGCTGCTCGCCGTTCTGGGTAAGGAGATGAGCCTGCTCAATGCCTTCAAGGCCGCAAATGACGTCCTGTTGCACGCGACCCAGGGTATCGCCGAGCTCATTACCCGGCCCGGCCTGATCAACGTGGACTTCGCTGACGTCAAGACGGTGATGTCGGAGATGGGACCGGCGATGATGGGGACCGGCAGTGCGTCCGGTGAAAATCGGGCCCGCGAAGCCGCCCAGGCTGCGATCAACAGCCCCCTTCTGGAGGACATCGACCTGGCCGGCGCGAAGGGCATCCTGGTAAATATCACCGCCGGGATGAGCCTGACCATCGGGGAGTTCGACGAGGTGGGCAACACCGTCCGCGACTTTGCAGACGACGACGCCACTGTGGTGGTCGGAACTGTCATCGACCCGGAGCTCGAAGAGGAGCTGCGGGTGACGGTGGTTGCCACGGGTTTGGGTGTACGGCGGCCCGCCAAGGTGGGCAAGGATGAGCCGACCATGCGGCTGGTCACCAGCGACCGGCCGGAAGCTGTCATCCCGGATTACCGCGAGATGGACCGACCAGCCGTCTACCGCAAGGGTTTTGCTGCAGCGGCGACCGCCCACGCGGAGCCGGCCCTGGACGCGGATTTGGATTACCTGGACATCCCGGCTTTTTTGCGCCGCCAAGCCGACTGAAAGGCCAGCATCGGCGTGGTTTTCCCAGACTTCTAGGGTTTTCCCCCAAAGGAGGATCACGATAGAAATCAATTAATTTTCTTGCAAACGCAGTTCGTTGCTGATAAAAATGCGGGAAAACCCTTAGCGCGGGGCCGACGCCCCGCCGTCGCCGCTTGGCGGTGACTGCGGGGGCGCGAAGGGTAACACACGCCGTGCGCCAGGGCGTAGTAGTCGCCATGACCCAACGGCAGCGCACGCATCGACCGGCTGCCCCGGCGAAGAACTTGGGATGCGACGGGAGACCGAGCAATGATTAGGCAGCGAACCCTGAAAAATATTATCCGGGCTACCGGTGTCGGGCTGCATACGGGCGATAAGGTGTACCTGACCTTACGGCCGGCCGCACCTGATACCGGGATCGTCTTTCGGAGGGTCGACCTGCCCGAGCCGGTCGCGATTCCGGCGTCGCCTGCCAATGTGGGGGGCACCCGGCTATCCACCACGTTGATCAAGGACGGCGTTCGTATCTCCACGGTGGAGCATCTGCTGTCCGCCTTTGCCGGCTTGGGCATCGACAACGCCTACGTCGATGTGAGCGCCCCGGAAGTGCCCATCATGGACGGCAGCGCGGGGCCTTTCGTCTTTCTCATCCAGTCGGCGGGAATCGAGGAGCAGAATCGGCCGAAACGCTTCATCCGCATCCGACGTCGTGTGCGGGTAGAGGAAGGCGACAAGTTCGCTGAGTTTGAGCCGTATGAGGGCTTCACGGTCGCCTTCTCCATCGACTTCGATCACCCTGCCTTTACCTCGCGAACCCAGTCCGCAACGATGGACTTTTCGTCGGCCTCCTTCGTAAGGGAGGTAAGCCGCGCCCGGACCTTCGGGTTCCTGCGAGACATCGAAGCGCTACGCCAGCAGAACCTTGCATTAGGCGGCAGCGTCGACAATGCGGTGGTGGTGGACGACTATCGCGTCCTTAACGAAGAGGGTCTGCGGTACGAGGACGAGTTTGTTAAGCACAAGATTCTGGACGCCATCGGAGATCTCTACCTCCTGGGCCACTCCCTCATCGGCGCTTTTAGAGGGCACAAGTCCGGGCACGCCTTGAACAACCGCCTGCTTCGCGCCCTGATGGCCGACGCGACGGCGTGGGAAGAAGCCACCTTCGAGGATACAGAGTCGGCACCCATCTCTTACATCCAGCCCGTGGTGGCCTCCTAGGGAAAGCACCGATCAATCCGGCTTCGTGCGCGGGACGCCTTGCCCCGCGCTGATGTCGTTCCGGGGGCCGGGCACGACCCCCGAAAATATCGGTCCCTGTCTAGCTTCGATCACCGCCGGCTCTCGCGACCCGGCGCAACGCCTCGGCCAATTCCGGATCTTCCGTCGCCGCTGCCGCCTCCAGCAGGTGGTCAGCAACTGCTGGAGACAATCGTGCCCCGCGCTGCTGCCTGGGGGCTGCGGCCCCCGATCCGCAGGAGGGCTGAACCAGAATCCGGCAGCAGCTCACGGAACACACCTTCCCGGCGAGAGCCTTCAGGAGATCGGGCGTCGAGAATCTGAGGCGGGATGCCCACGTCGGAGAATCGGTTGTCAAGACCAGCACCCCGTCATTGACGGCGGCATGCAGGCAATGAGTGTCGAGGGGTGGAGGAAGGGCGCGCCGGACGGCTCTCAGCAGGTCGGCGTCCCGCCTGATCGCTGCGACCAGGCTCGAAACCACGTCATCGGAACGAAGGTACCAGGAGGCATGCTGGATCGATCTTGCCATTCTCGGTGGTGAAGTCCCCGGGACAATCCTTGAGTATCCCCGTCCGGCTAATGGAAGCAAGCCCTCATTTGTATCGGCAGAACCCTGCGCCCTGTCTCTGCTCCGTGCTTCTCAGCCTGGATAGCCCTTAGGGAAAAGCGTCAACAATCTGCAGGTTGCGCTACCGGCCCTTTACGAATTGCAGCAGCCAGCCCGCCCCCGGGAGCGGCCTCGTGTTTGTCCTGCACCGCTAACCACTGCTAGCATGACAGCCCTTTGTGTAAGAAAGCCGCGTGCAAGAGGGCATGCACTGGACGGGATATCTAGCGCATGAGAGATCATTGCGCCGTCGCCTGGTCGGGGTTGTCTCGGCCGCATGTGGTGCGGACGCGTAAGCCCCGTGGGTTCCTCGCCGACCGGCAGACCAGAAGCACAAAAACCCCGCAGCAGGACGTCGCGGCGGCTCGGCAACGCAGCTCGGTCGCGCCGCTGAGTGCCCGTCTCATCCCTGTCACCGGCCGTCGGTTGCGGCGGACTGCGTGGCTGGGACTTTTCGGTTATCCTTCCGCTATTTTACCTATTCGGTGACTTGCCTTAATGGCGAACAATCTACTCAAGAAGATCTTCGGCAGCCGCAACGAGCGGCTCGTCAAGCGGATGTTGAAGACCGTTGCCTACATCAACTCGCTTGAGCCCGATGTAAAGAAGCTCACGGACGCGGAGCTGCCTGCCAAGACCGTCGAGTTTCGTGAGCGTCTTCGCCAGGGTACTGACCTCAATGACCTTTTGCCCGAGGTGTTTGCCGTGGTCCGCGAGGCGGCCTGGCGCGTCCTCGGAATGCGCCACTTCGACGTCCAGCTGATCGGGGGCATGGTGCTCAACGACGGCAGGATCGCCGAGATGCGTACTGGCGAGGGCAAGACCCTGGTGGCTACCCTGGCCGCCTATCTGAACGCACTTCCGGGCAAGGGCGTTCACGTGGTCACGGTGAATGACTATCTGGCGAGGCGTGATGCCGAGTGGATGGGACGCGTGTACCATTTTCTCGGCCTCTCGGTTGGAGTGATCAACTCATCGGGCGGGCTCGGGCCGGACAGCGCCTCCTACCGTTACGACCCGTCTTACAACCCGCCGGCGGGAGAAGCGGAGGGCGAGGGATACCGCCATCTGCGGGCGGTGAGCCGCAAGGATGCCTACGAGGCCGACATCACGTATGGCACCAACAACGAGTTTGGTTTCGACTACCTGCGCGACAACATGGCGTTCGTCGCCGATCAGCGGGTCCAGCGCGACCCCTTCTATGCCATCGTCGACGAGGTGGACTCGATCCTGATCGACGAGGCGCGCACGCCGCTCATCATCTCTGGCCCCTCCGAGGGCAGCACTGAGCTCTACCGGCAGATCGACCGCATCATCCCACGCCTGACGCGGCAGTCTCCTATCACCAACGAGGAGGGCCAGCCCGACTTCGGACCCGGGGACTTCTCGGTGGACGAGAAGGCGCACCAGGTATTCCTGAGCGAGGAGGGCCACCAGCACGTCGAAGAGATGCTGACAGAGCTGGGCCTCTTGGAGGAGGGCGAGAGCCTATATGACCCCTCCAACATCGTCCTCATGCACCACGTCTACGCGGCGCTCCGGGCGCATGCGCTCTTCCACAAGAACGTCGAGTACATCGTCCGCGACGGACAGATCATCATCGTCGACGAGTTCACTGGCCGCACCATGCCCGGGCGGCGCTGGTCCGAGGGGCTGCACCAGGCGGTAGAGGCGAAGGAGGGCGTCCCGGTCCAGCCGGAGAACCAGACCCTCGCCTCTATCACCTTTCAGAACCTCTTCCGCCTCTATCCGAAGCTGTCAGGGATGACCGGCACCGCCGACACCGAGGCTTATGAATTCCAGCAGATCTACGGCCTCGAGGTGGTGGTCATCCCCACCAACATGCCCATGATCCGGAACGACATGGGTGACCTTGTCTATCTGACCCAAAAGGAGAAATACAAGGCGATCACCGACGACATCCAGGACTGCGTCCGCCGCGGGCAGCCGGTGCTGGTGGGTACGGCATCCATCGAGACCTCTGAGCTGATCTCCGGCCTGCTCAACAAGGATGGGATCAAGCATGAGGTCCTGAACGCCAAGCAACATGAGCGGGAGGCGGGCATTATCGCCCAGGCCGGTCGATCCGGGGCCGTCACCATCGCGACGAACATGGCGGGCCGAGGCACTGACATCGTGCTCGGTGGCAACTTGGAAGCGGAGCTGCTCGCCAATGCCGACCCCGCCGGGACGGAGAAGATCCGGGCGCAGTGGAAGGGCCGTCACGCCAACGTCATCGGCTCCGGTGGTCTCCACGTGGTGGGGACCGAGCGGCACGAGTCCCGTCGCGTCGACAACCAGCTGCGCGGTCGATCCGGCCGCCAGGGTGACCCGGGCTCCAGTCGTTTCTACCTCTCCCTCGAAGACAACCTGATGCGCATCTTCGCCTCGGAGCGGGTCGGGACCATGATGCAGAAGCTCGGCATGCAGGAGGGGGAGGCGATCGAGCATCCCTGGGTGACCAAGGCTATCGAGAACGCCCAGCGTAAGGTCGAGGGACGCAACTTCGATATCCGCAAACAGCTTCTGGAGTATGACGACGTCGCCAATGACCAACGCAAGGTCATCTACCGGCAGCGCCGCGAGCTGATGGACGCAACCGACGTCTCGGACATGGTCGCCGCCATGCGGGAAGATTTCCTGGGGCGGCTGATCGACACCTATATACCCCCCGAGAGCCTCGAGGAGCTGTGGGATGTCCCCGGCCTCGAGAAGGCGCTGGAGGAGAATTTCGGCGGCGAATGGCCCGTCGCGCGGTGGTTAGACGAGGACCACGCCCTGCACGAGGAGACCCTGCGAGCGCGTGTCGCGGACCACGTCGCGGAACGCTATGTCGACAAGGAGAAGGTGGTTGGCGCGGACGTGATGCGCCAGCTCGAGAAAGCGGTCATGCTGCAGACGCTCGACACCCACTGGAAGGATCATCTGGCTGCCATGGACTATCTGCGTCAGGGTATTCACCTGCGCGGCTACGCCCAGCGGGACCCGAAGCAGGAGTACAAGCGCGAGGCCTTCCAGATGTTCACTGCCATGCTGGAGAGCATCAAGCAGGAGGTGGTGATGACCCTCTCGAAGCTGCAGATCCAGACGTCGCCGGATGCAGGGCAGATGGGTCCCTACGTGCCCCACGAGCAGGAGTTCGAGTTCAAGCACGAGGAGTTCCAGGGGTTCGACTCACCGCCCGAGGACGAGCTTGCCGAAGAGGCCATCGCCCCCCAGCAGCAGCCCTTCGTGCGGGATCAGCGCAAGGTGGGACGTAACGAGCCCTGTCCCTGCGGGTCCGGGAAGAAGTATAAGCACTGCTGCGGGCGGGCCGCCTGAGGTAAGGGCGCCCACCACCCGATGCCGGCTGCATCCAACGCAACTGATCCGCCGGCCGTGCCGTATTCGCGATCAGCGGCCCCTGGGCTGACAGACCAGCCCGATCAATGGGAGCCCGTGCCCGGGGTCCGCTTGGGCACGGCCGCCGCCAGCATCCGCTACCTTGAGCGGGACGACTTGGTCGTCCTTGAGCTCCCGGCGGGGACGTCCAGCGCTGCGGTATTCACCCGCAACGCCTTCTGCGCCGCCCCCGTCTTGGTGTCTCGGCGCCATTTGGAGATGACGGCGCCCCGCTTCCTCCTGATCAACTCCGGCAACGCAAACGCCGGTACCGGCGAGCAGGGGATCGCAGACGCCGAGGCCAGCTGCGCGGCCTTGGCTGCCCTCACGGGGTGTCGGAGGGAGGAGATTCTCCCCTTCTCCACGGGCGTGATCGGGGAGCACCTCCCGGTGGTGCGGCTGCAGGCCGCGTTGCCCGCGGCCCTTGGACGGCTGGGCGAGGAGGGTTGGCCAGCGGCGGCGCGTGCCGTCATGACGACGGATACGGTGCCTAAGCTTGCCTCCCGTCGTTTCACCGTAGCCGGCAGATCAGCGGTGATCTCGGGAATTGCCAAAGGCTCGGGAATGATCCGCCCCGACATGGCGACCATGCTCGCCTTTCTTGCGACGGATGTCGCCGTGGGTCCTTCCCTGCTGCAGACCTGCCTGCAAGACGCGGTTGCGGTTACCTTCAACGCAATCACGGTGGACGGAGACACCTCGACGAACGATGCTTGTGTGCTCTCCGCCGCCGGCACCCTGGGAAATCCGGTCTTGGAAGATCCCGAAGCTTCGGACTACAGGGCATTCCGCGCGGCGGTGGAGGCCGTATGCGCCGACCTCGCCGCGGCGATTGTCCGTGACGGGGAGGGTGCGACCAAGCTGGTCACGGTCCTCGTCGAGGAGGCCCGCGATTCAGCCGAAGCCCGCCGCGTTGCCGACGCCATCGCCCACTCGCCCCTGGTCAAGACTGCGCTCTTTGCGTCCGACCCCAATTGGGGCCGAATCCTGGCGGCCGTTGGGCGCGCAGGGGTCGATGGCCTGGACATCGAGGGGGTGCGCGTTTGGCTGGGTGACGTTCGTATCGTGAGCCGAGGGGAGCGAGATCGGGACTACACCGAGCAGGCGGGCCGGGAGGTCATGGCCTCGACGGAGATCACCATCCGTGTCGCCCTCGGACGCGGGATCGCGGCCGTGCGCGTGCTGACCTGCGATCTCTCGTACGACTACGTCCGCATCAACGCCGAGTATCGGACCTGACCGTCCGACGGAGCGCGACGAGATGGGCGTCATCCAGGTTGCGGCGGGGGCCATCAGAGACGCCCGAGGGCGCATCCTGGTCACCCGCCGGCCGGACGGAGCCCATCAAGGCGGCCGCTGGGAGTTCCCGGGCGGTAAGCTGGAGCCTGGGGAGGATGCGGAGCAGGCCTTGCGGCGCGAGCTCGAGGAGGAGCTGGGGGTGCGGGTGCTTACCGCCCGCCCGCTGATCCAGGTGCCACATGACTACGGGGACCGGCGCGTCCTGCTCGATGTCCATCTCGTGACCAGCTACGCTGGCGAGCCCCACCCACGAGAGGGTCAGCCCCTGGCCTGGTGGCACCCGGACGTAATGGATCCGGCCCTATTTCCGGATGCCGACCGCCCCATCATCACGGCGTTGCGTCTCCCGGATCTTTGCCTGGTGACAGCGGGCCCTGAACCCCATGGGACGGATGTCTTTTTTCGGCGAATGGAGCTGACCTTGGAGCGGGGGGTCGTTCTGGTGCAGCTGCGCGCCCACGACCTCGACCTCGCGGCGTACCGCATCCTCGCCTCCCGTGCCTTCGCTCTGTGCGAGCGGTTTGGCGCGCGTCTGCTGTTGAACGCGGATCCAGGCGCGACGCACGACCTCCCCTGCCACGGCTACCATCTCACGGGCGCGCGTCTCTGGGGACCGGAGGCGAGCCGCCTGGAAGGGCGATGGCTGGGGGCCTCCTGCCACAGTGCGAGAGACCTGGAGCGCGCCGCGGAGTTTGGGCTCGACTACGCCTTTCTATCTCCCGTTAAGCGGACGGCGAGCCATCCGGACGGGGTCCCCCTGGGCTGGGAGGGCTTTGCGCGCCTCGCTCGGGGGGCGGTCATGCCTGTTTTCGCGCTGGGTGGGCTGGGACCTCAGGACCTGCCGGAGGCATTTCGCCGAGGTGCGCAGGGGGTTGCTGGAATCCGCGGACTCTGGCCCGCAGATGTTCCTCGCGCCTGACCGGTTTCAATGGGGTCTTGTCTCCTCCCCCTCATCCTCCGGTTCCGGCCAGGCAAGCTCATCGGCCGGCTTGGAAAAACGATGCCCTTCGTCGAGCCATTCCCCGAGGTCGATGAGCCGGCAGCGTTCGCTGCAGAAGGGCCGCCAGCGGGACGCGGCTGTCCAAGCCACCGTGTTGCCGCAGGTGGGACAGGTAACGGTCTTGGTCATAGGGGGAGGGCTCGGTCAGAACACGCAGCACGTGAGCGTGAAAGCAACGACTTCTCGGAACTGTACCGGGCGTTCGGACTCGCCCGGACTCATGAAGCGAATGCTGAAACGATTTTTGTGGCCGCTGATCTCAGGATAGAGGGACTGGCCGCCGTTCAGTGTCACCCTTACCATTTGGGCGGGCGCCTGAACGTCAAGCGCCTCCTGGAAAAACCCATCGGGTGCAGTGACTTTTCTCGGGGTCGCGCTCGTGCGGGCGAGGGACAGCACCAGGTCGATTGCAGCACTCACCGGTCGCAGACCTTCCATCCACCGGGCGAACTGGTCCTGACGCGAGGCCGCGTCCTGTGTTAGCCAGTGGTGGTACTGGGGCAGGTCGAAGCTGCAGGTTCCGCCAGGGATACTGTTTCGCTGGGCGACACTCTTCAGGAATTCGTCGTCCCGCAAGGCGTGTGCAATCTGCCCGTTGAGTCCCTGCATAGCCGCGGCGGCGCTCTGGAGGTCCTCCAGGACTTTGTTCAGCGTCTCCAGGTCGACCCCGGGCTGGCGCTGAATGCGGGTGAGGGTGGTGGCATTGCGGTCAAGCTCCTTCAGGAGCTCGCTCTTTACGTCGGCGCGGGTGGTAACCGCGGTGATGTCGAGCAGGGCTTCGACTGCGGCGCGGCTCGCCCAAGGATCGTCCTGGGGCATGAAGTGGACGAGTTTCTTGAACAAATGCTCGAGCCGCAGGAAGGTGCGGACTCGTTCATTCAGCGGGTGCTCGAAAGTCAGTTGGGTGGACACGGAGACTTCCCTTGGCGTTTTTTGACGCGGCTCACGGTCGTCTTTGATTCTCCGGAATTATCCCCGTCGGGTAAATAGGCAATGACCGCAGTGCGGTGCCCCCCAGATTGGCTAAGCTGGCGTCCGGCCAGCGTTTCTGCTAGGAAGACGCCGGCCAAATTGATCCTGGAATTTGGCCTGGACAGGATCGACAAAACGCAAGATCTTGGGCGCACTAATTTTGTATCTTTGGAGGCGGCATGAGCGAGGCGCGGATGGACTATCGACAGCTGTTAGTGGCAGTCGACCTGGGGGATGCCACAGAGCACGTGATCAGACGTGGCGTGGAGCTGGGGCGCCGCTTGGGCGCTGCGGTGGACGTGGCGAATGTCCTTGAGAAGCCGCCCGGCTATCTCAAGCACACCCTATCTCGCGAGGACCTTTCGGCGACAGATAGCAAGAGCCGCCGCTGGAGCCAAGAACGTCTGGAGGAACTGAAGGGGCGTTATCCGGGTCTGCAGGGGGCTCACACGGCGCAGGGGCCCTCTGCGGACGAGATTCGTCGGCTGGTGAAGGAGATCCCGGCCGACCTTCTGGTGGTGGGTGTCCACGAACGGCCGGGCATGGCGGCGCTGTTCGGCGATCGGTCCGACGAGCTTCTCCATCGGGCGCCATGCGATGTTCTGGTGGTCAAGGATAAGGCGTTGGATGCGCCCCCGGGCTCCTCCAACCCCTACCGGCATATCCTCGCGGGCGTGGACCCGCGCACCGACGGATCCACCCTGGTGGTCGCGCGCGCGGTGCGGTTGGCGGAGGTCTATGAGGCTAAGCTGACCCTCATCCACGTGATCGATCACTTCCCCGTGGATCGCTCCAACGCAATGATTGCGCCGGAGGACCAAGACCCGCTGGCCTACGAGCAAGACCAATCGAGGCGACGCCTCCAGGAGGTGGCGGCCGATGCCGGGGCCGGTGATAGCGATATCCAAGTCATCGCCACCTCGACCACCGCGAGCCGCGAGATTCCCGAGTTCGCAAAGGCGAACGGAATCGACCTGATCGTGACCGGCTCCCACGGTCGCCATGGTTTCGGGCGGATCATCGGGTCCACGGCGGATGGCCTTCGGCACCGATCCTATTGTGACGTTCTGGTCGTGCGCATTTTTTACGACGACTAACCACGCCGGACTCGTCCCTTGCCAGCCCCGGCGCGGCGTGTCTCCGGAGCCTTGGTACCGGCCGGCTCCCGACCCTTTTGGGCGAATGCTACAATCCTCGCGACGCGAACGGACCCCCG
>Ga0307418_1000349_pt1 | contig 13838 bp, 11 predicted proteins | sample SalMarWE160220MG_2_FD_202160 | JGI IMG/M metagenome (GOLD analysis project Ga0307418, IMG submission 202160) | Salt marsh sediment microbial communities from the Plum Island Ecosystem LTER, Massachusetts, United States - WE1602-20 | ecosystem: Environmental > Aquatic > Marine > Intertidal zone >...
GGGTGGAGTTGATTAAGCCGATTGCGATGGAGGAGGGGTTGCGGTTTGCGATTCGTGAGGGGGGTCGGACGGTGGGGGCGGGCGTCGTCACGGCCGTGACAAAGTAAGCCCAGGCGCCTCTGCCGGAGACGGGCGGTGCCGGCCTACCACGCACCGCCCCCGTCTCTGCTATGCTCTTATCTTTGGGAGACCACCATGGCCAGTGACGTACGCATCAAGTTGCTGCTCGAATGCACAGAGTGCAAGCGCCGCAACTACACCACCCACAAGAACCGGCGCAACAGCCAGGGGAAGCTGGAGCTCAAGAAGTACTGTCCCTGGGAGCGCAAGCACACCGTGCATCGCGAGGTGAAGGTCTAGACCGGGACCATGTTCAAAGGCTTCGTGAACTACCTACGCAACTCGCGCGCCGAGCTCGGCCGCGTCACCTGGCCCACCCGCAAGGAGGTGTTCCAGGCGACCGAGGCGACGCTCCTGTTCGTGTTGCTGACGGCGCTCTTCCTGCTCATCGCGGACGCCACGCTGGGCAACCTCATCGGCCTGATCACCTGAGGTCCACGCCCCGCCCCGGGAGGCTCGTCGCTTCCCGGGGGCTCACGAGACGAGGTCTGACCCGAATGAGCATCGAGTGGTACGCGGTCCACACCTATGTGGGCCACGAGGAGAAGGTCAAGGAGAACGTCCTCAGTCGCGCCAAGTCGCTCGGCATCGCCGAGTGCATCTATCAGGTCGTGGTGCCGACCGAGGAGACGGTGGAGCACGCGGGCGGCGGCAAGAAGGAAGTCGTCAAGCGCAAGCTGTTCCCCGGCTATATCTTCGTACAGATGGATCTTGGCGACAATCCCGACGAGCCGAACGAGGCCTGGGAGGTGGTGCGCTACACGCCGGGCGTGACCGGCTTCGTCGGTACCGCCACGCGGGCCGTGCCGCTCTCCCCGGAGGAGGAGCAGCGCATGCTGGGCACGCTGGGTATCACCGGCTCGCGCGAGGCGCCCAAGATCAAGATCACCTTCAACGTCGGCGACATGGTCCAGGTGACCGCCGGTCCCTTCGCCGACTTCACCGGCGTCGTGTCCGAGGTGAACCCGGAACGCGGCAAGGTCAAGGTCCTCGTCTCGATCTTCGGTCGCGAGACCCCGGTCGAGCTGGACTACTCACAGGTCGTCCGGGCGTGAGCGGCGTACGGCCGTCTCCGCCCACGGCACAGCGTTCGGACCCCGGCTCCGGCCACGAGCCCGGGGGAGCTTAGGAGGAAGCATGGCCAAGAAGATCGCAGGCATCGTCAAGCTCCAGCTGCCTGCCGGGGGCGCCACGCCAGCGCCGCCGGTAGGGCCGGCGTTGGGGCAGTACGGCGCCAACATCATGCAGTTCGTGAAGGAGTACAACGCCGCCACGGCCTCCCAGGCCGGCGCCATCATCCCGGTGGAGATCACCATCTTCGCCGACCGCTCCTTCACCTTCATCACCAAGACGCCGCCGGCCAGCTACCTGATCAAGAAGGCGGCCGGCATCGAGTCAGGATCCGGCGAGCCGCACAAGCTCAAGGTCGGGTCGATCAGCTGGCAGCAGTGCCTCGAGCTCGGCCAGCAGAAGATGGCCGATCTCAACGCCGGCAGCCCCGAGGCGGCGGCCCGGATCATCGCCGGTACCGCCCGCTCGATGGGCGTGACCGTGGAGGGGGTGCCCACGGATGCCTAGACGCGGCAAGCGCTATCGCGAGCTGGAGAAACGCGTCGACCGTAGCCAGCTCTACGCCCCCGACACGGCGGCCACGCTGGTCAAGGAGCTCGCCACCGCCAAGTTCGACGAGACCGTCGAGGCGCACTTTCGCCTCGGCATCGACCCGCGCAAGTCGGATCAGACGGTGCGCGGCACCGTCGCCCTGCCGCACGGTACGGGGAAGACGGTGCGCGTCGTGGCGATCGCCCAGTCCGACAAGGCGAGCGAGGCGGAAGCGGCCGGCGCCGACGTGGTGGGCGCGGGCGAGCTCATCGACCGCATCGTGGACGGCTGGCTGGACTTCGACGCGGTCGTGGCCACGCCGGACATGATGGCTCAGGTCGGCAGCAAGCTCGGACGCGTGCTGGGCCCGCGCGGTCTCTTGCCCAACCCCAAGGCGGGCACGGTGGGCGTCAACATCGGCGACATCGTGCGTGCCCTCAAGGCCGGCCAGATCGAGTTCCGGGCCGACAAGACCGGTGTGGTGCACGCGCCGATCGGCAAGGCGAGCTTCGAGGCCGGCAAGCTGGCCGAGAACCTGAGCGCCCTCAAGTCGGCCCTGGAGGCCGCCAAGCCAGACGCTGCGCGCGGTCAGTACGTGCGTACCGTCCATATCAGCTCGACCATGGGGCCCAGCGTCCGGGTCTCGCTGTAGGGATCGAGGCATGATCGAGGCATCCCGGTGCGTAGCGGTTGCGATGCACCTCTGGCGTTGGAGACAGCAGGGGCCTGCCAGGCTTAAAGATCCTGCCGAGGCGTCCAAGGGTTGCGCCCGATGAGAACGCGAGTGCGTTCATCGGGAGGCGACCACGCTACGCTTCGCGGCACGCGCTCAAGGGACGTCGCAGTGACGTCCGGGCGCACGTTCTAGGCACGAGAGAGGGCCAACATGGCCAACCCAAGGAACCAGGCCTCGGTCAAGGAGCTGCATTCGCTCCTCGACGATGCCAAGACGTTCTTCCTGGTGGACTACCAGGGGCTCTCCGCGGGTGAGCTGGGCAGGTTGCGAGCAGGCGTCAAGCGCGCCGGTGGCCGCATCCTGGTCGCCAAGAACACCCTGATCGACGTGGTGCTCAAGGAGCAGGGCGTCGACGGGCTGTCTGGCACGCTCGTGGGACCGACGGCCCTGGTGCTCGTCGGTGAGGACCCGGTGGCGCCGCTCAAGGCGATCGCGGAGTTCGCCAAGGAGCACCCCAAGGACCTTCCCAAGGGCAAGGGCGGGCTGCTGCAAGGGGGCGTGGTCGGTGCGGAGGCGGTACAGCGCATCGCCAGCCTGCCCTCGCGGCAGCAGCTCCAGAGCGAGCTCGTCGGCACCCTGCTGGCGCCGCTGCAACAGCTGGTGGGTGTCCTGGAGGGTCCACAGCGGAACCTAGTCGGTGTGATGCAGAACTACAGCGAGAAGGACCGGAACGACACGCAGGAACAGGAGGCGTAGGGAATGGCGTTCGACAAGGAAAAGATGGTCGATGAGCTGAGCGGCCTGACGGTGCTCGAGCTCGTGGATCTGGTGGATGCGCTCAAGGACAAGTGGGGTGTGGAAGCTGCCGCTGCCATGCCCGCGGGGATGATGATGCCGGCCGCTGCGGCCGGTGGCGAGGCCGCCGCCGAGGAGCAGACCGAGTTCACGGTCGGCATCAAGAGCGCCGGCGACAAGAAGCTGCAGGTCATCAAGGAAGTCCGCGCCATCACCAGCCTGGGGCTGAAGGAAGCCAAGGACCTGGTGGAGTCGGGCGGCGTGGTCAAGGAGTTGATCGGCAAGGAGGAGGCCGACGAGATCAGGGAGAAGCTCGAGGCCGCGGGCGCCACGGTCGAGGTGAAGTAGCCGGGCGAAACGCGCGCGGGATGCAACCCCTTCGGGCTCGCCACGGCGGCCCGGATGTGGCGGCCCGGTGCGGCAGCAGCTCGGTCGCGCCGGGGCCGCCACCCAGATCACGCACGGCGGCCGGCCCTCGGGGTAAGATAACGGTTCGTGCTGTGATCCTCCGGACGGGTGCTTCGTCCGGAGCCGACACGAGGAGACGATTGGAGAATCACCGCAGGACGAAGGTGCTCAGGCACGCCCACCGGGGCGCGCGCGGCTCGCGAGGAGGGCGGCGGCGCGCGACCTGTCGTCGTGGCGTTCTCCCGACATGGGAACCACACGCCGGACGGTATTTTTGAGTCAGGGGATCGGTAGTTGACGTTCAGCCATCACGCACGTCCACGCGCGCCTCGCGGCGCTGCCAGCGCCGGCGAGCGGACGACGCGCGCGCGTCACCGGGGTTGAAGGCACGCACGGCGGCGGCCGTGGAAGCGCTCGCAAACGCGGCACGGCTTCGAACGAAGGGGTGAAGATGCGCGAGATTCGGACCTTCGGCAGGATCAAGGAAGTCATTGATCTTCCGAACCTCACCAACGTCCAGATTATGTCATACGAGACGTTCCTGCAACGGGGGGTGGCAGCCGCCCTGCGGGAGAACGTGGGCCTCCAGGCAGCGTTCAAAGAGGTGTTCCCGATCGACGAGACCGAGCGGGGACGGCAGACCGGGCTGGTTCTCGACTTCCTGGAGTACAGCCTGGAGGAGCCTGAGTACGGTCCCGAGGAGTGCCGCGAGAAGGACCTCAGCTACCACGCCGGGCTGTTCGCCAAGCTGCAGCTGGTCCACAAGGACACCGGCCTCATCAAGGAGGACCAGGTCTTCCTCGGCGACCTGCCGCTGATGACCGAGGATGGCTCCTTCGTGATCAACGGCGCCGATCGCGTCATCGTCTCGCAGATCCACCGCAGCCCGGGCGTGTACTTCACGGGTGCCGTGCGGGGCACCAGCCGCTCGCTCACGGCGAGCATCATCCCCATGCCGAAGCGCGGGCCCTGGATCGAGATCGAGTTCGACAACTCCGAGATCCTGTGGATGAAGGTGAACAAGCGCAAGTTCCCGTTCACCTTGCTGCTGCGGGTGCTCGGCTACGGGGACCAGCAGATCCGCGAGCTGTTCGCCGGTAGCGAGCGCCTGATCGAGCCCACCCTGGAGAGCGAGGATGCCGCCGGCATCACCCCCGACGAGGCGCTCCTGCGGCTGTTCACCGTGCTCCGTCCCGGGGACCCGCCCAAGGTGGACAAGGCGACCAACTACCTCTTCAGCTTGCTCGCCGACCCGCGACGCTACGACCTCGGCGACGCCGGCCGCTTCAAGATCAACAGCAAGCTCGGCCTGGATCATGCCAGCAACACGTTGCTCGGCTTCGACGACGGGCGCTTCGTGGACTACGGGCTGGTGCCCACCATCCAGTACCTGGTGGGGCTGCAAGCGGGTCAGGAAGGGTACCAGGAGGACGACATCGACCACCTGGGCAACCGCCGCATCCGCACCGTGGGCGAGCTGGTCGCCGACCAGATCCGGGTGGGACTGGGCCGGATGGCGCGCGGCGTGCGCGAGCGCATGCTGCTCGGCAACCCGGATGCAGCAACGCCCCAGAAGCTGGTCAACAACCGCCCCATCGTGGCGGCGCTGCGGGAGTTCTTCGGTCGCAGCCAGCTCAGTCAGTTCAAGGACCAGGTGAACCCGCTCTCGGAGCTGCGGCACAAGCGCCGCATCTCGGCGCTGGGGCCGGGCGGCCTCACCCGCGAGCGCGCCGGGTTCGACGTGCGCGACGTGCACCGCACGCACTACGGTCGCATCTGTCCGATCGAGACGCCAGAGGGCGCCAACATCGGCCTCATCACGTCGCTGGCGAGCTTCGCGCGGGTGAACGAGCTGGGCTTCATCGAGGCGCCCTACCGCAAGGTCGTGGACGGCAAGGTGACGGACGAGGTCGTCTACATGACGGCCCACGACGAGGACCACTACGTGGTGGCCCAGGCGAACACCGTTCTGAACGACGACGGCACCTTCGCGACCGACACCATCGTGGCGCGCAAGGTCGGCGACCCGGTGTTCGCCGAGCCGGCCGAGGTCGACTTCATGGACGTCTCGCCCAAGCAGATCATCTCCGTGCCGACGTCGCTCATCCCCTTCCTCGAGCACGACGACGCCAATCGCGCGCTGATGGGCTCGAACATGCAGTCGCAGGCGGTACCCCTCATCCGGAGCGACGCCCCGTTCGTCGGCACCGGCGTGGAGGAGCGCGTCTCGCGGGACTCCGGGACGGTGCTGCTGGCCCAGGAGGCCGGCACGGTCACCTTCGTGGACGCGCGTCGCATCGTCATCGAGTCGCCTGCGGGGGTGGAGCGCGAGTACGCCCTGACGCGCTTCCAGCGCTCCAACCAGAACACCAACCTCGATCAGCGCCCGACCGTCGACATGGGTCAGAAGATCGCGGCGGGCGACGTCATCGCCGACGGTCCCGCGTCGCAGAACGGGCGGCTGGCGCTGGGGCAGAACATCCTCATCGCCATCATGCCGTTCGACGGCTACAACTTCGAGGACGCCATCGTGCTGTCCGAGAACCTGGTTCGCAGCGACGTCTACACCAGCGTCCACATCGAGAAGTTCGAGAAGGAGGCGCGGGACACCAAGCTCGGTCCGGAGAAGATCACGCGCGACATTCCCGGCCTGTCCGAGGCCGCGCTGCGCGACCTCGACGAGGACGGGGTGGTGCGCATCGGCGCCGAGGTGAAGCAGGGCGATATCCTGGTCGGCCACACCAGCTTCAAGGGCGAGAAGGACCCGACGCCCGAGGAGCGTCTGCTGCGCTCCATCTTCGGCGAGAAGGCGCGCGAGGTGAAGGACACCTCGCTGCGCGTGCCGCCGGGCGACGGCGGCATCGTGCTGCGCACCGTGCGCTTCAAGCGCGGCGATCCCGGCGTCGAGCTCAAGCCCGGCGTGCAGGAGATGGTGCGCGTGTACGTGGCGCAGAAGCGCCGGCTGATCGAAGGCGACAAGCTCGCCAACCGGCACGGCAACAAGGGCGTGGTCGCCAAGATCCTGCCGCCCGAGGACATGCCCTACCTGGACGACGGCACCCCCGTCGACCTGGTGTTCAACCCGTTGGGCGTGCCGTCGCGCATGAACCTCGGGCAGATCCTGGAAACCCACCTCGGTCTCGCCGCGCTCAAGGACGGCGTCTCCTACGTGACGCCGGTCTTCGATGGCGCCCGCGAGGACGAGATCAAGCAGAAGCTCAAGGAGGCCGCGGGGCGCGACATCGAGGCGAAGGTGGCGTCGGGATTCGAGCCGGACCGGCGCGAGCTCGACGTGCACCGCCGCGCCGCCAAGCTGGGCATCATCCCGCCGGAGCTCGAGCCGCACGACGCCGAGCGCGCACTCGCCATGGCCGGCAAGGCAGTGCTGTACGACGGCCGGACCGGCGAAGCCATCGACGCACCCATCGTCATCGGCATCATGTACGTGATGAAGCTCTACCACATGGTGGAGGACAAGATGCACGCGCGCTCGACGGGCCCGTACTCGCTCATCACACAGCAGCCGCTGGGCGGCAAGGCCCAGTTCGGGGGGCAGCGCCTGGGCGAGATGGAAGGATGGGCGTTGCAGGCGCACGGTGCGGCCTACACGCTCCAGGAGATGCTGACCATCAAGTCCGACGACATCGACGGCCGCAACGCCGCCTACGAGGCCATCGTCAAGGGGAACGACGTGCTGGAGCCCACCATCCCCGAGTCGTTCAAGGTGCTGGTGAAGGAGCTCCACTCGCTCGGCCTCGACGTCCGCGTCCTCGACGACGACGACAAGCCGGTCAGCATGTTCGACGAGAGCGGGCGGCACTGGTGAGCGCGCCGTTGATTCGCACGCCACTCAGCTCTGGAGTCGCGAAGGGATGCCGATGAAAGACCTGCGAGAGTTCACCCGCGTCCAGATCCAGATCGCGTCACCGGCACGCATCCGGGGCTGGAGCTACGGGGAGATCACCAAGCCCGAGACCATCAACTACCGCACGCTCAAGCCCGAGCGCGACGGCCTCTTCGACGAGCGCGTGTTCGGCCCCGAGAAGGACTGGGAGTGCTCCTGCGGCAAGTACCGCGGCCAGCGCTTCGCTGGCAAGGTGTGCGAGCGCTGCGGCGTGGAGGTCACCAAGTCGACGGTGCGCCGCTACCGCATGGGCCACGTCGAGCTGGCCACCCCCGCGGCGCACATCTGGTACGTCAAGGACATCCCCAGCAAGATCGGCTCGCTGCTGAACCTCTCCACCAGCCAGCTCGAGCAGGTGCTGTACTTCGCCAAGTACATCGTCACCGACCCGCAGGGCGCGCACATGAACGGCCGTCCGCTGAGGCGGGGCGACCTGCTGACGGACGACGAGTACCGTCAGCTGCGCTACGGCATGCAGGAGACCTACACCGTCTCCGGAGGCGAGGACGCCAACGTGGCGGACGGCGAGCAGGTGGAGCAGGGCCAGTCGTTGGCGAAGGGCGTCAAGTCCAAGCTGGCCGGCATCGCCCAGTACCGCTTCCCGCGCAAGGTCACGCTCGACTACCGCGAGGCGCGTGACGGCCGCCTGGTGCTCCCCAAGAAGGACTTCATCGAGGAGGAAGACGGCTACAAGGGCGGGCAGCCCATCGCCGAGCTCACCGCCGACGTGGCGGTCAAGAGCGAGGACGAGGGTGTCGCCGAGCTGCTCCCCATCGGCTCGGGCGGCGGCATCCTGATGATCCGCGACGTCGACGACGACGAGGTTCGCTACGCCTACCTCATCCCGGACGGCATGGAGCTCGTGGTGGGGGACGGCGAGTTCGTCGAGCAGGGCGACCTGCTGGCGAAGGCCGCCAGCGGCGCCACGCTGGCGCTCCCCAAGGACGCCAGCGCCAGCCTGCGGGCCAGCAAGGCCAAAGGCAAGGACGTGACGGCCACGCTGCGCGTCGAGTGGGCGCGCCGCGAGGAACACGAGATCAACCCCACCATGCACGTCCTGGTGGGCGACGGCGCCGAGGTGCGCGCGGGCGACAAGGTCGTCGGCGCCATCGACGCCGCCCAGGAGATCGTGGCGGCCGCCGACGGGACGGTCGGCCTGTCGTACCCGGCGAGCATCATCGTCTCGCGGGCGCGCGTCTACCCCTACGAGGACGAGCCCATCGTGGTCAACGGCGACCGGGTGCTGCCAGGCGACGAGCTGGCCGACGAAGGGCGCCTCAAGTCCGATATCTCGGGTCGGGTCGAGATCGATCTGGTCCGGCGCCAGGTAAGGGTCATCGAGAGCTACGACTTCGAGGCCAAGATGGGGGCTGAGGCGATCGGCGAGCTGCTGGCCAGCCTCGACCTCAAGGCGCTGGAGGCCGAGCTCGCCGAGGAGATGAGCTCCCCGAGCCGGCACAAGCGCGCCAAGGCGCGCAAGCGGCTGGAGATCGTGCGCGCCTTCCTTGAGTCCGGCAACGATCCCGCCTGGATGATCCTCGAGGCCGTGCCCATCATGCCGCCCAGCCTGCGGCCCATGGTGCAGGTCGAGGGCGGCCGCTTCGCCACCAGCGATCTCAACGACCTCTACCGGCGTCTCATCAACCGCAACAACCGCCTGAAGAAGCTGATGCAGCAGGGCGCCCCCGAGATGATCGTGCGCAACGAGAAGCGCATGCTGCAGGAAGCGGTCGACGCCCTGATCGACAACGGCCGCCGCGGCAGCGCCGTGGTGCACCCCGGCTCCGACCGCCCCCTCAGGAGCCTCACCGACCTGCTGGGCGGCAAGCAGGGGCGCTTCCGGCAGAACCTGCTGGGCAAGCGCGTGGACTACTCGGGCCGCTCGGTCATCGTGGTCGGGCCGCAGCTCAAGCTTCACCAATGCGGCGTGCCCAAGCGCATGGCGCTCGAGCTGTTCAAGCCGTTCCTGTTCAAGAAGCTCGAGGAACGCGGCATCGTCAGCAACATCAAGAGCGCGCGCAAACTGCTCGAGCGCTACCGCGACACCCGGGACGAGATCTGGGACGCTCTCGAAGAGGTCATCCAGGACCGGGTGGTGCTGCTGAACCGCGCGCCGACGCTGCACCGCCTCGGCATCCAGGCGTTCGAGCCGGTGCTGGTGGAGGGGCAGGCCATCCAGCTTCACCCGCTGGTCTGCGAGGCGTTCAATGCCGACTTCGACGGTGACCAGATGGCGATCCACGTGCCGCTCTCGGTCTACGCCCAGTCCGAGGCCCGGCTGCAGATGCTCTCGAGCCACAACCTGCTCTCGCCGGCCCATGGCGACCCCAACGTGCAGGCCAGCCGCGACATCATCCTGGGGTTGTTCGTGCTGACCCAGGTGCACACCGGCCACCGCGGCATGGGGCGCGAGTTCGACACCCCGGAGGCGGCCTTCGTGGCCTTCGACGCCGGCGAGCTGGACCTCAACTCCAGCATCCAGGTGGCGGGCGATGCCACCAGCGTCGGCCGTCTGCGCTACCGCTTCGCCAACGTCGACGAGGCGCTGCTCGCGGTGGAGAACGGCGAGATCGACATGCAGGACGTGGTGAGCGTGCGGGTCGACGACGGCCACGTGGAGGAGACCAGCCCGGGCCGCTGCCTGTTCGCGCGCATGGTGCGCGAGACGCTGGCCGAGGGCGGGGTGGAGCTTCCTCCCGGCATGATCCGCTACGACACCGCCTACGAGAAGGGCGCCCTGCGCGACCTGGTGGTGGACTCGTTCAAGCGTCTGGGCATCGAGCGCACCGCGGCGCTGCTCGACGGCCTCAAGCAGTACGGCTTCGAGCTCTCGACCACCAGCGGCATCACCATCGGCATCGACGACGTGGCCATCCCTCCCAAGAAGCAGCAGCTGCTGGCCGACGCCGAGAACAAGCTCGAGCGCATCAACACCGCGTTCGAGCGTGGCTTCGTGACGGAGCAGGAGCGCTTCCAGCAGGTGGTGCGGCTGTGGAACGACACCACCGAGGCGGTGAAGGACGCGGTGTTCGAGAACTTCCGCGACAACATGCCCTTCAACCCGCTGTTCGTCATGGCGCAGTCGGGCGCCCGAGGCAACCCCCAGCAGATCCGTCAGCTGGCCGGCATGCGAGGCCTCATGGCCAAGCCGTCGGGCGAGACCATCGAGCTGCCCATCCGCGCCAACTTCCGTGAGGGCCTGGACGTGCTGGAGTACTTCAACTCCACCCACGGGGCGCGCAAGGGGGGCGCCGACACGGCGCTCCGCACGGCGGACTCCGGCTACCTCACCCGCAAGCTGGTCGATGTGGCGCACGAGCTGGTGGTGCGCGAGGACGACTGCGGCACCGCCGACTTCATCGGCATCGCGCTGTACAACCCCGACGGCCGGCCGCGGCCCCGGAGCCACCTGGAGATGAGCCTCTACGGCCGGACGCTGGCACTCGACGTGACCATGGGCGACCTTCACCTGCCTCAGGGGCACACCCTGATGAAGGAGGACATCGCCGCCATCGCCAAGCGCGTCGCCGACACCCCCGACGTGCGGGAGATCGAGGTTCGCAGCCCGCTCACCTGCCAGACGCGCGCCGGCGTGTGCCGTGCCTGCTACGGCCTCGACATGTCGACCATGCGGCCGGTGGGGCTCGGCGAGGCGGTCGGCGTCATCGCCGCGGAGTCGATCGGCGAGCCCGGCACGCAGCTGACCATGCGCACCTTCCATACCGGCGGGATCGCCACCAGCAGCGACATCACCCAGGGCCTTCCGCGCGTCATCGAGCTGGTCGAGGCGCGCAAGCCCAAACTCAAGGCCATCATCAGCGATCTGGACGGTGTCGTCTCCATCCAGGAGGACGATGAGCGCTACCGCGTCACGGTCGCCTCGGAGGACGGCGAGTTCAGCCGAACCTACCGGATCGACAAGGGCATCCGGCTACTGGTTCGAGACGGCGACCGCGTCGAGGCCGGCGATCAGCTCACGCGCGGGGCCATCAACCCCCATGACCTGCTGGAGTCGCGCGGGCCGGCGGCGGTGCAGGCCTACCTGGTCAACGAGGTACAGCGCGTCTACCGCGGCCAGGGCGTCAGCGTGCACGACAAGCACATCGAGGTGATCGTGCGCCAGATGCTCAAGTACGTCGAGATCCTGGAGCCGGGCGACAGCGAGTTCCTTGAGGGCCAGACGTTGGAGCGCTTCGACGTGGAGGAGGCCAACGACAAGCTCCTCGACGAGAGCAAGACGCCCGCGTCCTGGAAGCCGGTGCTGTTGGGCATCACCAAGGCGAGCCTGTCGACGAAGAGCTGGCTGTCGGCGGCGTCGTTCCAGCACACCACCCACGTGCTCACCGAGGCCGCCGTGTCGGGGAAGGCGGACAACCTGGTCGGGTTGAAGGAGAACGTCATCCTTGGCCGGCTCATCCCAGCCGGTACCGGACTGGATGCCATCCGGCACACCCGCGTGGCCGACGAGCGCATGTTGGAGAAGAACCGCGAGGCCGAGGCGCAGGTGGTTACCACGCCGGCGCGGCCGCCGGCCGAGCAGGAGCAGCGGCCCGAGGCCTGATCGCGCCGGGCGAGCGCAGGTCGCACCCTGGCGGGGGCCGGCCGGTGGCCGGCCCCCTTCTCGTGGCTGCTAGGCTTGTCTCACGATGGAGCGACGCGCGTCGGAGGAGCCGCCGGCTGCCGGTGAGGGGGGAGCCTTCGTCCTCGCTTTCGATCCCGGACGCAACCTGGGCGCGGCTTGGCTCGACCGCGACGGCAACGTCCTGCGGCAGGCCATCCTGACGGCAGGCGATCTCGAGCGCCTGGTGCTGCCGCCGGACGCGGTGATCCTGGTGGGCGACGGCACCGGCAGCGCCGCCTTGGTGGCGCGCTTGCGCGCGCTGGGGGTGGAGCCGCAGCTCGTCGACGAGGAAGGCACCACCTTGCGGGCGCGTGAGCTGTACTTCCGCGATCATCCGCCCCGGGGCGCGCTCCGGCTGCTACCACCCGGCATGCGCTCGCCGCCACGAAGCATCGACGACTACGCGGCCGTGGCGATCGCCAGGCGGTGGCTGGGGCGAGCGAGGCCAGGGACGCCAGGGACGCGCTGAGCCCGGGAGCGTCGCGCCGCTGGAGTTGCCTGCGCCGCGAGACCCTGCCTCAGGCGGGCCTGCGGGCGCGCAGCATCACCAGCGGGAAGAGCCAGGCGCTGCCGGCCGGCAGCGGCACCTCGTCGATGCCGTCGATGACGAAGCCCGCCTCCGCCACGGCGCGCGGGGTGTCGCGCCCGAGGTGGCAGCCGCGGCCCTCCAGGCGGTTCCACAGGGGGTCCAGGACATCCTGCACCCGTCCGACCCAGGCGGCGGGGTGGCGAACGTGCTCGAGCAGCCGCAAGCCGCCGCCGGCGACCAGCACGCGGCGCGCCTCGCTCAGGACGCCTGCCGGGCTGGCCACGCTGCATAGCGTCAGCTGCGCCACCACCGTGGCGAAGCTGGCGTCGGCGAAGGGGAGGTCGTGGGCGTCGCCGGCGACCACGCGGATGGGCGGGGCGGCGCTGGAAGCACGCTCTGCGGCGGCCCGGCGGAAGTCGGGCTCGGGCTCGAGCGCGGTCACTGCCACCCCCGCAGGGTAGTAGCGGAAGGAGGTGCCGGGCCCGGAGCCGATCTCCAGCACGGGTCCCGCCACCTCCGCCAGCAGCGCCCTGCGAGCTGCCGCTACGCCGCCGCCGTCGATTCTGGCGATCACACGCTCGTAGAGCCGCGCCGGGCCTCCGGCCCGCCTCTCCAGCCAGTCCCGCAGCACCCGCGTCGCCACTCCCTCCACGAGAGCGGGCCGGGGTCGACCCCGGCCCACCGGCGTTCCGCCTCGTTGGCTCGCCTGCGACGCTAGCGCGCGCCGCAGCCGGCGTCAGTTGAGCTCGTCGTCCTCGCCTGCATCCATCAGCGCACGGGCTTCCTGCACCGGGACGCTCAGCACCGCGCTGATCTCACCGGCGAGCAGGCGCAGGGCGCGCCGGTAGGCCTGCCTGTCGAGGTCCGGGAGGCCGCGCTCGAGGTCCCAACGGCGTAGCTCGCTGCCGAGCGTGGCGATCTGGTAGGGGTCGCCGCTGGTGAGGATGTCGGTCACCTTGCGGTGCCGTGCCGCCCACTGCTTGGGCAGCGTGATGCGCCCGTTGTTGAGGCGCTCCAGCACGCTCTGGACCTCCTCGCTGGTGAGCGCCGGGCGCAGCCCCGCTTCCTGAGGCGCGTGCACCGGCACGTACGCGCGCGAGGTGCCGTTGGGGAACTCCACCTCGTAGTAGTCGAGATCGGCGCCGGCGATCGTCCGTACCGTGGTACCGGAGACGATGCCCAC
>Ga0307418_1000351_pt1 | contig 13826 bp, 11 predicted proteins | sample SalMarWE160220MG_2_FD_202160 | JGI IMG/M metagenome (GOLD analysis project Ga0307418, IMG submission 202160) | Salt marsh sediment microbial communities from the Plum Island Ecosystem LTER, Massachusetts, United States - WE1602-20 | ecosystem: Environmental > Aquatic > Marine > Intertidal zone >...
TTAGAAGATTGCAAATATCTCCGCTGCAAACCAAAAAACTTATAGACGAAGCACTTGTTGATTTACCTCTTCGCAAAGCTGTAGATAATGCAACAAATTCTTCAATATCCTCACGTCAAAAAATAGTTAACCAAATTCCTTACTGGGAAGAGCTACGAACAAAAGCTCACTTGATAAAAAGAGACGTGATAGAAAATCTTGATAAGTATCTTGAGGAATTTGAAAACAACTGTCAGCAAAATGGAATTCATGTTCATTGGGCTGCAGATGAAAAAGAAGCCCGCAAACTTATTCTACAAATTGCAAAGAAGAATAATGTTGATACTGTTGTAAAATCAAAATCTCTTACAACCGAAGAGATTCATTTAAACGATTTTTTTAAGCAAAACGGAATTGAATCCCTTGAGACGGATTTAGGTGAATATATTGTTCAGTTAAATGAACAAATCCCATCCCATCTAACTGCTCCTGCAATACACCTAAGCCGGAAAGAAATAGGTAAATTATTTTTCGAAAAGTTGGGCTATAAATATACTGAAGAGCCAGTTGAGTTATTGAAAATAGCAAGAAAGATACTGAGAGAAAAATTTCTTTCTGCTGAAATGGGAGTTACAGGAGTAAACTTTGGGTTTGCCGACACGGGGAGTTTCTGTATTGTTGAAAATGAAGCAAACGCTCACCTTACTTTAAGTCTTCCCAAGGTTCACGTTGCTGTAATGGGAATCGAAAAAATAATACCAGATATCAAATCACTTCCTTATTTTTTGAAGCTGCTTCCTGCAAGCGCTACAGGACAGAAATCTTCTTGCTATGTAAATTTTGTAGGGGGACCAAGTAGAGAAAAGTACGGCGAAGGACCTGAGGAAGTCCACATAATTTTACTTGATAACGGAAGAACAAAAATTCTAAGTGATCCAAAACTGCGTGAATCACTTTTCTGTATCAGGTGTGGAGCATGTTTGAATGCGTGTCCTGTTTATAAACAAATTGGAGGACATGCTTATGGCTGGGTGTATATGGGCCCAATTGGTGCAGTCCTCATCCCGCAGTTTCTAGGAGAAAAGGAAGGAAAATATTCGCCATTTTTATCAAGTCTTTGTGGTGCTTGTTATGATGCTTGTCCTGTAAAAATAAATTTGCCTCACCATTTGCTTACACTTCGAAATAGAGTAGTAGAATCAAATAATTCGCGAGGAGTAGATAATTTAGTATTTAAACTTTGGTCATTTCTTGCTTCCAGGCCTAAACTTTATCGCTTGGCTACAAAGTTACCGGCTAAACTTCAAACTTTGATGCCAAAAGAAAAGTCATTTCCAGTCCCGGGTTATAGTAAAGAACGTAAATTTGCGCGCTTCGATTCAAAAGGTTTTAGACGAAGATTTTATGAACTAAAGAAGAATAAATGATATGAATAGCAGAGAAGCAATATTAAATAAAATACGTGCAGCGAATCAGACTCCTTCGATTATGAACGTAGATAATCCTGGAGTAGAACAAAAAATACAAGAAGGAATTGTTTCAGTTACGCCGGAAGATTTGTGGGGACAGTTCAAAGCCGAGTTTGAATTAATTTCCGGAAAGTTTTATTCAGTTATTGGTGTTGAGAAAGCAACTGATTTGGTTTCTGAATTTATTTCAGAAAACAAGTATAATAAAATCGGAACTAGTGGAGAAGAAATTTGCGAAAGTGCTATCAAAAAAGTACAAGAACATTCCCCGAAGCTGAAAGTTGTTTCATCTGCAAATCTCTCTTTTGAAGAACGAAAACAAGAATTTGCGTCTATAGAACTTTCTGTGGTTCATCCGTCTTTTGTGGTTGCAGATATTGGCGCGCTGGTTTTTTTATATAATAAAACTGGTACTTCGCTTCCTCATTTTTTGTGCGACAATACATTTGCGTTAGTTAAAAGAGAACAAATAGTTGCAAATCAATTTGAACTTTTTGAGAAACTAAGTGTTGAAGATTCAAAAAATATGGTATTTGTTGCTGGACCAAGTCGAACGGCAGATATAGAAAAGATTCTTGTACTTGGTGCCCACGGTCCGCGTAATCTTACAGTAATATTAGTAAATGAAAATTATCCAGCAATATAAATTAAGAACTATGGCCGTTTCAAAATATCTTGCAGTTGATTTAGGCGCAGAAAGCGGACGAGTAATAGTTGGAATTCTTGAAAATGAAAGAATCTCCGTTGAAGAAATCCATCGCTTCCCAAATCAACAAATTCATAAAGATAACAGTAGTTACTGGGATGTACCGTTTCTTTTTAAAGAAATAAAAAAAGGAATGTCTGAAGTTGTGAAAAAGGGACATGGTGATATTGAATCAATGGGATTAGATACCTGGGGTGTTGATTTTGGATTAATAGGGAAGAGCGGAGAACTTTTAGAGATGCCACATTCATATCGCGACAATCGAACAAACGGCATACCTGAAAAAGTATTCAAAATAATTTCTTCGGATGAAATTTATCGAAGAACCGGCATCCAAATTATGCAGATAAATTCCCTTTACCAATTATACAGTGTTAAGTTGGAAATGGAATCTCTATTGAATGAGTGCAATAAACTTTTGTTTATTCCAGATTTATTCAATTATTTTTTGACGGGTGAAACAAAATGCGAATACACAATTGCCTCAACATCTCAAATGCTTAATGCTGGAATAAAGACCTTTGATGAATCCATATTCTCTAAACTAGAATTGCCTATAAAGATTATGGCGCCAGTAATTAGTCCCGGAACCGTTGTAGGAAAATTACGTCCTGAAATCTCCCATGAAACTATGCTTGAGTCAATAGACATAATTGCGGTGGGATGCCATGATACTGCAAGTGCAGTTGCCGCTGTTCCTGCAAATGGAGATGATTGGGCGTTTCTAAGCTCAGGAACCTGGTCGCTTTTGGGAATAGAAATCAATGAGCCAATAATCGAACCATCACTAAAAAACAATTTCACAAATGAAGGCGGCGTTAATAACAAAATACGATTTATATCTGTTACTACGGGATTGTGGTTTTTACAAGGAATTAAAAAAAGTTGGGAGAGAAATGGAGAACAGTATAGTTACGATGAACTAATGCAAATGGCGGAACCTGCGGAAGAGTTTATTTGTAATATTAAACCTGACGACTCTGCATTTATTAATCCTTCTGACATGGTTGGAGCTATAATGGATTATTGCGTAAGAACCAATCAAGAATTTCCTAAAACAAAGGGAGAATTAGTACGAAGTATTTTAGAAAGTCTTGCACTTCGATATAAAGCAATCCTAGATAAAATTGAAAAAGTTTCTGGTAGAAAGATTAATAAATTACATGTTGTAGGTGGCGGTTCCCAGAATGAATTATTAAATCAATTAACTGCAGATGCAACAGGAAAAGAAGTTGTTGCCGGACCTGTTGAGGCCACAGCACTCGGGAATATAATTGTTCAGGCGATTGCCAGAGGCGAGATAGAATCATTAGAAAAAGCAAGAGAAATCATTTCTTTATCATTTACTCGGAAATTTTATATACCTGAAAATCATAAGAAATGGAAAGAAATTGATAATAGATTTAATAATATAATTCGTTAAGATGACGGCAATGTATTATGAGCTGAATTCAAAAGTATTATTGTTCGTATCCTAAAATTTTAAATAGAGTTTGAAAATTTTATAAAATTAACGTAGGGAGGACACAGCACATGCACACAATTTCTATGACCCTATTCGACTGGGCAATCCTTGCCGTTTACTTAGGGTTTGTAATATGGATTGGCTTCTACCTAAAAAAATATGCTAAAACGGATGAGGATTATTTCCTAGCTGGCAGGAGAAATAGTTCTATGATAGCCGGAGTAGCTTTCATGTCCGCTAACATGGGCGCACTTGAGGTTGTTGGTTATGCAGGCCAGGGGGTTGAGTATGGATTGTATGCAATGCATTTCTATTTAATTGGAGCAATACCTGCCATGTTGTTTTTGGGAGTTGTTATGATGCCCTTCTATTACAGCGGAAAGATTAAATCGATTCCCGGCTATCTTAAAGAACGTTATGATGAAAAGACACGTGTTCTTAATGCAGTAACTTTTTCTATAATGATGGTTCTTGTTTCCGGTATTGCATTGTATGCGCTTGCTTTGGTGTTGCGAACATTTCTCGGTTGGAACTGGGATATGTGTATATGGTTATCGGCAGCTCTTGTTGCGCTTTATGTTACACTAAGTGGATTAATGTCAGCTATCTTTACGGAAGTAATTCAGTTCTTCTTAATTTGGGCGGCCATCTTACTTTTGCCGATATTAGGAATTGTTGATCTTGGTGGACCTGCAAAAGCTTTTGCCGATTTACCTCATATGTACACATCAATTTGGTCCACTTCGGCAAGTGCTGCAAGTAATCCGATGATGGTTAGCTGGCCAGCGTTAGTATTTGGACTTGGCTTTGCAATTTCATTTGGGTACTGGACAACTGATTTCTTAATTATTCAGCGTGCTTTTTCGGCAAAGGATGTCCGCTCTGCGAGGATGGCCCCAATAATCGGTTCATATTTTAAAATATTACTGGGACTTGTAGTAGTTGGAGCCGGTATGGTTGGATTAGCGCTCTTGAAAGATCCAAATAGTGGATTTACATTACTGCGCGATGGCGGCAAAATTAAATATGATTCAGTTATGCCATTACTGATGATGAGATACTTTCCCCCTGGTTTGGTTGGCATTGGGGTTACAGCGTTAGTAGCAATGTTTATGGCAGGGCAAGCAGGCAATATGAGCGCATTCAATACTGTTTGGACCTATGATATTTATCAATCCGTTATTAACAAGAAAGCATCGTCGCAACGTCTAATTTGGGTTGGGAGGATTGCTACTATTATTGGAATTCTTTTAAGTATTGCGGGAGCATATTGGGCGAAAAGTATGCCAACAATAATTGATTATTTGCAAGCTATTGCTTCATGGATTCTTGCGCCGGCTGTAGCAATAATACTTCTGGGCATGTTTGTAAAGTGGATTTCTCCGAACGGTGCATTTTGGGGAATGCTAGTAGGTATGCTTGTATCGTTTTCATTATTCATGGCACTTCAACTGGGCTGGATATCAGCCGGAGCAGTTTCTCCCAGCGGAGGTGAAGGAATGATGGCGGCTAATTTTTGGCGCGCACTTTGGGCGTGGTTGATTAGTACAGTTGTAGCCATCGTTATAAGTGCTTTTACAAAGAAACGTCCCCAAGAAGAATTGGTTGGATTGGTCAGAAGTCTAACACCGAAAACAGTTATGGAAAATATTTCTTTATATAAGAAACCAGCCTTCTGGGCGTCTGTTACCTTAGTCATCTTTGTTATATTAAATATATTATTCTGGTAAAAATTAGGAATAAATACAATGAATAATGATAAAGAACAAATGAAACCAATATGGTATTTTGTTGGATGGATTTTACTAATAATTGGTTTTTTGGTTTTGTGTGCCGGCATATATTATTTATTTATGCCTATTCATCATGTTGTAAGACCAGTTGGCAAGCATGCAAATCTTTGGTGGGGTATTATCTTGATGCTAGCTGGTGCAATATTGGCGCATTTTAATAAAAAGCCAATTGAGTCTTGATTTTAATCTATCAAGACGGATGTTTTAAATCGAAAGTAAATTTTTAACACCTTTATGGCTACAATATTTGATATTGCAAAGAAGGCAAATGTATCAGTAATAACTGTTTCAAGATTACTTAATAATCCTAAAATAGTCAGCAAGGGTACATCCGAAAAAATCTTCCGGGCTATGGAAGATTTGAATTATCAACCCAGTCAAATAGCCCGTTCTCTTGTAAAAAAGCAAACCAATACCATAGGCGTAATAATGCCGGATGTTAAAAATACTTTTTTCAACAATTTATTCCGCATTATAGAGGATTACGCAAGCAAGCATGGCTTTAGTCTGCTTTTATGTAATACTGATGAAGACCCTGCGAAAGAAATGAAATACATAAAACTGCTTCAATCACAAAGAGTTGACGGCCTTATTATTATACCATGTGTTGTAAAATCAGTTGATTATTTGTTAAAAGGGAACATGCCATTTGTTCTTGTCGATAGAATATTAAGAGAACAGAAAACAAGTTATGTATCTGCTGATCATTATGCCGGAGCATACAATGCTACGGAATATCTAATTAAGTTGGGTCACAAAAGAATTGCTGTACTAAAAGGTTCGGGGGTTTTATTTCCAGATGTTATGAGATACAATGGTTTTGCTGATGCTATGAAGGATAATGGTATTAGGATTGAGGAAAAATATGTACAAGATTGTAAATTCAATGAGATGAAAGCGTACATTTCAACAATCAATTTGTTTAAGCTGAAGCAACGCCCGACTGCTATATTTACATTTAACAGTAAAATGATGAATGGTTCAATAAGAGCAATACAACGTTTGAGCTTACATATTCCTGAGGACATATCACTTGTATGTTTCGACCAGATAGCTGGTTACGAGATATTTAAACCTAAAATCACCTGTGTTATTCAGCCAATAAAATCGTTGGCAGTGGACTCTATATCTGCATTGATAAATTTAATCAAGAGGAGACACTTGCCAGTAGAACATGTAGAGATAAAACTAAAACCAAAGCTCATCATCGGGGATTCATGCAAAGCTATTTAGTTATGAAAAGTTTTGCATGGAATTAATTTATTATTAGTTCTGTTTTATAATGTTCTTTCCAAATCGGGAATATCTCTTTAACATTAGGAACATCGAGCAACCTATTAACAATATGCCTAATGTGAACAAATCCCAATGATAATGAGTGGGATTATAATTTAAAGTAATGTCACTGAGGTTTTGTTTTGAGGATTCAAAGAAATTGTTTGATATTAAAATGTTTGCATAACTCCACATAAATGAAATAAAAACAATTATTGCTCCTAGATATATTGACAACCATTCGACTACTTTTAATCTAAAGTTCTCGTTATGGTTTAACATAAACAAAATCGTGAGGGAAAGAAATATCATTGACAACGAAGAAATTAATGGAGCAAGAATAGGCGCAATCCAGGGAAAAGGAATTAAGAATAGTATATCCCATGTGAAAAATGATGAGGGCCATCCTAGAATCATTTTTACCCCTGCATAATAAGTAATATCCCAAATGGCGAAGCAAAAAAGGAAGTAAGCAAAACTTCGCAGCTTATTTTTACCTGCAATTAGCGCTATTGAAACAAGCATAATAATTGTGCAAAATTCACGAAGTATTTCAATTTTAAGTATGGGGTCCGGAATGATTTTTAGAGGAAATTTAAATCCGGTGGAATAAAAAATTTTTCTTATATAAACAACAACAATTGCTTCGAGAATTCCCATAGCTATGCTGAAAATCAACAGCAGCAATAATTTCTTTTTAGAGTTCTTTAATTTTTCCGTCGTAACACACCTTATAAATTATTGAAGATCAAGCTTAACCCTACGGTTCGTTAGATATATGCCATTTTAAACCTCACAATTATCCATTATTAAGCTAATTATAAGCAATATACCTTTTAAAACAATACGTTTTAGTTTGCATGTTAAAAATTCACATAGTATAAACTTGTGATTTCACTCATAAGTGTGAAGTACTTGCTGATCTTAATAATTCTTTTTAAGTATAATAAGAACAGAAAGAATATTTATGATAATAAGTTTACTATTTAATAGGTGAAGAGATGCAAAGAGATAAAAAAAAGATAGTTGTTGCTGAGGACGAGATGATTATAGCATTGGATGTAAAAGTATTATTGAGAAAATTAGGTTTTGATGAGGTATCTATAGTGAGATCTGGTAAGAAATTGGTAGAAGAATCTAAATTGATCAGCCCGGATTTAATTATTACTGATATAATGTTGGCAGACAATATTAGCGGTATTGATGCAGTGCGCTCAATAAAAGAAGAGAAAAATGTTCCGGTACTTTTTATAGCGGGATTTGGTAATGAGAATTACATAGAGGATGCAAAATCCATTTCACCTATGGGTTTACTTTTTAAACCATTTAATTCGGGTGAACTAAAGAATAAAGTTAGGACACTTTTAGAGAACTAATTTGAAAGTGTCGCAAATTAATGATATTCAATTTTTCCACAATAGCAAGATATTTTGATACAAGATTAACTTAAGATATTTTTTATAAGCGAAATATTAAAATCCTTTTATGCTAATTTGCATCATATATTTTAAAAATATTCAGCTTATATAATTGAGAACCTCTTATGACAAATGAAAGAATATACAATCACGGCATGGATAGACTACGTGCTTCTGAACGAGTAGAGAAATTGGAAGTGAAGCGAGTTGTTGATTTGTGTTTGAATGATGATAATGTAAAATCCCTCTTAGATATTGGGACAGGAAGCGGCTTGTTTGCCGAAGCTTTTAATAGTAGAGGTATTGAAGTTGCTGGTGTTGATATCAACCCGGAAATGATCGAAGCTGCCAAAAGATTTATCCCAACAGGTGATTTTAGAGTTTCTCCAGCCGAAAAATTACCATTTGATGATAAAACTTTTGATGCTGTATTTTTAGGTGTGGTTTTTCACGAAGTAGATGACTACAAAAAAACTCTGGAAGAAATAAAAAGAGTTGCACGTTCGCAAATCTTTATTTTAGAGTGGACGTACAAAACTGAAGATTATGGACCACCACTTGAACATAGACTAAGTGAGAATTTTATTAGAGGTCTTGCCGAGAGTATTGGTTTGAATCACTTTCAGGAGATTCCTTTAAAAAATTTAGTGCTTTATAAAATATCGGTGAAAAACTAAGCAGTAAGCAATTTTGTATTCTACAAATATTTTTCTAGTATTTCCCGATTTTTTACGCCTAAAAACACCTGGATAATCACACCACCTTCTACTACAACAGTAGTTGGAGTTGCTTTTACTCCAAATTTTCTTGCGGTATCCAGATCTCTTGAAATGTCAACATCAAAGACATTTCTATGTTTAGATTGTATTTTTTTAATAATAGGAGTCTGCGATTTACATGCATGGCAAGAAGGACTAAAAAAATAAACTAATCCCTTTGATTTTCCCCCTTCAAGAATTTTCAGCCGGTTGTTTAAGTCAGTTAAGTGTTTTCCTTTAGTTTTCTTTGCCAAAGATACAGTTATAAATTGCATTAAAATTAACAACAAAAATATTCCAAGAATAATATATAGTATTATCATTTTTTTCTAAAAGTGTTTAATGATTTAAAATTTGATTCAAATACTGTCGAAAGGATTCAAAACTTTTGTCCTAATTCAGACACTGAGAAAATTAGAGTTAGGCTTCTTCTTTTTTGACATAACTAAATTATACTTCATATCACACATTGTCCCAACATAAATTCTTATATTTTTTGAAACAAGAATCAAGAAATAAAGAGGTGCTTTTATGAAACAAATATCTGTGTTTTTTATGTTCATCCTAACTGGCTGCATTTTGTTAAATCTAACAAATATGTCAGAAATTTATGCTCAGAATATGAAAAATATGACTCCTAAGAACGAGAAACATTCTGTTTACTATACTCAACTTTCCGGCAAAAATATGGTTCCTCCTGTAATGACAAAGGCAAGTGGCCACGCTAAATTCACTTTTAGCAAAGATGGTAAGAGTCTTCATTATACGGTTTATGTTGCGCATATAGATTCGGTTTTTATGATACATATTCACCACGCTGCGAAAGGAAAAAATGGACCTATTGCTGTTTGGCTTTTTAAGGGTAAGCCTGTAAATGTCTCCGGGGGTGTAGTAGCGCAGGGAAATATCACTAATAAGGAAATAAATTTAGATACATTGAGAACCTGGATGGAAGAAGGCAATACTTTTGTAATGGTCCATACAAAATCAAACCCGGCAGGGGAAATTAGAGGGCAAATATATCCATATTCAAATAAAACAATGAAAAAAGAATAAAAAGATATATTCATACAAATTATAGTTGCTTAGCTGCTTAGAATTAAAGTCCTTGTAAAAAAGAATTGCTTGATTTTATTTTGCCAAGTTTTTGTTGACTATCTAAGCGGTTAAGTAACTATTTTAACTTTTGTTCTCTTATTCTCTCTGCTCTTCATTTGATCTTCCCCATTTGATATAGAAATAATAAATATCTTTTCTATTTTAGCAATTATATTTGGAACCTTTGCGTTCGAAAAAATGAAAATGTATTTTTTAAAGGAAGCAACTATGAAAAAAGCTTACAAATTAATTCTGGGCGTAATTCTTTTTACAGAATTAATTTCAGCGCAAAGTTTTACAGTCAAAGGAACACATTTTTTAGTTAATGGAAAACCATTTCAGACTATTTCTGGGGAAATGCCTTTCCAGAGAATACCCTGGCAGTATTGGAATGACCGGCTTCAAAAAGCCAAAGCAATGGGACTGAATACCATTGCAACATATGTTTTTTGGAATGCTGTGGAACCGAAACCCGGCGAATGGAATTTTACTGGAAACAATAACCTTAGAAAGTTCTTATTACTAGCAAAGAAAAATGGATTGTTTGTATTATTACGGCCCGGCCCTTATGTCTGCGGAGAGTGGGACTTCGGTGGTCTTCCGCCTTGGCTTCTTAGCATTCCGGATATAAGAATACGTTGTATGGACACACGCTACATGTCAGCTGTAACAGAATATGTTAAAAAGATTGCTGACCAGGTAAAAGACCTGCAAAATACAAAAGGTGGCACAATTGTAATGTTGCAGATAGAAAATGAATATGGAAGTTACGGTAACGATAAAGAATATCTCGACACACTAAAAAGTCTATGGGTTAAAAATGGGATTGATGTTCCTTTCTATACTGCGGATGGTGCAGCAACTTTTGCACTTGAAGCAGGTACAGTTAAAGGAACAGTGATAGGCTTGGATCCTGCTACAAATGAAGAAGCATTTGAAGTTGCACAAAAGTTTGAACCCGGCGTACCTGTTTTCTGCAGTGAATATTATCCAGGCTGGCTAACTCATTGGGGTGAAAAATGGGGAACTGTCAGTACCTCAACTGTTATTAAAGATTTAAAGTGGTTTATGGATAATAAGAAGTCATTTAATATTTATGTTTTCCATGGCGGAACGAATTTCGGCTGGGATGCTGGCGCTAATATGAGTAACAAATATGAGCCCACAATTACAAGTTATGATTATGATGCTCCTTTAGATGAAATGGGACAACCAACACAAAAATATTTCGCAATACGTAAATTATTATTACAATACTTACCCGCAGGAATAAAACTGCCAAATTTACCAAAGCCGTTGCCTGTTATAAATATTCCTAAAATTACAATCACTAAAACCGCTTCTATCTTTAATAATCTTCCTAAACCAATTGAATCAGTTCTTCCGGAACCTATGGAATACTTACATCAGTATCATGGATTGATTCTTTATCGAACAAAACTTGTTGGGCCACATTCAGGTAAATTGGTTATAACCGATTTGCATGATTTTGCTAATGTTTATGTAGATGGTAAATATATAGGCAGTCTTGATAGAGCCAAAGGACAGAACTCTATTGATATTCCTAAAACTGAAAAACCTGCGCAAGAATTGGAAATATTAGTTGAAGCTATGGGTAGAATTAATTACGGTCAACACATGATTGATAGAAAGGGAATAACCAAAAGAGTAACTCTTAATCGTATTTCACTCATGAATTGGCAAGTTTATCGTCTTCCAATGGATTCTACTTTTATGTCAGCCATTAAGTTTGAAAACCAGGAAAAAGTGTCTGAACCCGGAGCATTTTTCAAAGGGAAATTTGAGCTGGATAAACTTGGGGATACTTACATAGATATGAGTAATTGGAAGATGGGAATCGTCTGGGTTAATGGACATAATCTTGGAAGATATTGGGATATAGGGCCTCAGCAGAGATTATTCTTACCTGCACCTTTCTTAAAAAAAGGTGAAAACAAGATTATTGTCTTCGATATGTATAAGACTCAACCTTCCGAAATAAGTGGAGTGCCTGAGTTGAAATAATTTTAGATGAATGATTCTTTAACTTTTCTTCTTTGTTTTAACTTTTGCTGTTATGTAGTATAAAGCAGGTATAACGTAAAGAGTTAAAACGGTTGAAACTGCTAATCCTCCTATAGCTACAACACCCAAAGGAATTCTCATTTCTTTCCCCGCATCTCCTATTCCAAGCGCTAGAGGAAGCATCCCAAGAATAATAGCAATTGTAGCCATTATCTGGGGCTTCAACTTTACTGGACATGCTTCTAGCAAAGCTTCTTTTGGCAAGTATCCTTGTTCTCTTCTGAGTTGATTGGTATAGTCCAGAATTAAAATTGCGTTATTGACTACAATTCCGATCAACATTATTATTGCCATCATAGATGTGATACTGAATGCAATGTTTGTAATGTAAAGAGAGAGAATTACACCTATCATTGCGAGGACTATGGTCAACATGATCATAAGGGGTTGCCAGAAACTTTCGAGGATGGCAGCAAGCAGCATATAAGTTAGAAGAACTGCAAGGAAAAATGCAAAAATCATGTCTGCAATCATGTCATTCATCATCTGAACATTACCGCCCCATTTGATACTGTATCCAGGCGGCATATCGATTGTTGCGAGTCTGTTACCAATTTCTGTAGTTACATTTCCGAGTGGAACCCCTTTAGCCGGAGAGCCTGTAAAAGTTATTGTCGTAAATTTATCTCTGTGCAGAATTTTAGTATAACCACGTGTAAATCTTATATCGGCTAACTGAGACATACGTAATGCTCCTGCAACCGGAGAAATAACAGCAATATTTCCAATATCTTCCGGAGATTGAACAGAATTATCGTTAAGAGTTACAGTAATATCATATTCATTTCCCAGCTCTCTATATTTGGAGGAAGCAATTCCTTCTATTGATGAACGTAATGTAAGGGCAAGATCAGTTATAGTTAGACCTGCCTCATCTAACTTTTCCCGTTCAGGAAACACTGTTATTTCCGGTTTGCCTGCGCGAGAACTTTGGTCAAGATTTATTAATCCGGGCACGTCACTAATTTTTTGCATTATTTTGTTTTTCAATTCCTCAAGTTTGTCTAGATCTTGTCCTAAAAGATAAAACTGAACCTGTGCGCCTGGGCCCCCAACGTTGGAGCCAAGATCAACTTTTATCTTTGCGTTTGGGATATCTGCAAGCTCATTTACAAAAACAGATACCATATCCTGAACTCCTATTTTTCTCTTTTTAACGTCAACCAACTGGACGTTCATTGCGGCCATGTTAGTTCCAATATCAAGATCACTCACTTTGCCCAGGTCAGTCAACATGTGCTCAACTTCTTTATGTGATTGTATCCTTTTTTCTATTTCATCCATTACCTTTGCACTCGCATCTAGATTATATCCCTCCGGGAGTTCAACTTCAATTCTAATTTTTCCGTCATCCATAGGTGACATAAATTCAAATCCTAGCTTAGGGCCAAATGTAAAAACAACTAAAAAAAATGCTAGGAAAGCAACTAACACTGTTCCCACACTTCTTCTTTTATTTTTCAGAATTATGTTGAGTGTTCTCTTATAGATTTGGTTTGACTTTTCTTCCATCGATTCCAGCCAGAGCGCAATTCTGTTTTTCTTTTTCTTTACCTCAGGTAGTATTAGCGAAGCCAGCATGGGTGTTAAAGTAAACGACATAATTAATGAAAAAATAGTTGCAAATACTGCCGCCAGAGCTAATTCTTTTAACCATTGTCCAACAAGTGAACTCATATTAGCTATTGGAAGAAACACAACAAGGTTTGTTAGTGTAGCAGCCAACACAGCAACAGTAACTTCCGATGTGCCTTTGTATGCCGCTTCTTTGTTATTTTTA
>Ga0307418_1000352_pt1 | contig 13808 bp, 9 predicted proteins | sample SalMarWE160220MG_2_FD_202160 | JGI IMG/M metagenome (GOLD analysis project Ga0307418, IMG submission 202160) | Salt marsh sediment microbial communities from the Plum Island Ecosystem LTER, Massachusetts, United States - WE1602-20 | ecosystem: Environmental > Aquatic > Marine > Intertidal zone >...
CCTCTTCTCGAGGTGCACGATTCTGGCCGTGCCCGCGTTCCGGGACCGCATCCCGGTCATCGTGGACCGCGTGGCCACCCTCACCGGTCCCGGCGAGCTCATCGACGTGGTGGTCACCGAGCGCGGCATCGCCGTCAACCCGAAGCGCGCCGACCTCCTGGAGGCCGTGAAGGGATCGACGCTCCCCATCCGCACCATCGAGGAGATCAAGGCCGAGGTGGAGGGCATCATCGGGGGGAGGCCCGAGCCGCCGCGCCTCACCGACACCCCCGTCGCCGTCATCAAGTGGGTGGACGGCACCGTCATCGACACCGTCTGGCAGGTGGAGGAGTAGGCGAGGCGCTTCCCCTCAGCGGCCCAGAGCCGCCCGGCGGCGCCGGGCCCTCACCACCTCCACGACCACCAGCGCCAGCGCGGCCAGCCACGCCGTCGTGCGGGCCTCCGCGCCGCCCACCCAGACGAAGGCCACCAGGAAGAGCGACGCGACCACGAGGCCGAGGAGGGCCATGGGCACCGCGAAGCGGGAGTACTCCGGGTAGCGGATCTCCACCCCCTCCTCCCTGGCCAGGCGCATGGCAGTCATGTTCGCCGAGGCCCCCGGCACGGTGGCCACGCCGCCCAGGCACACGCCCAGCGCCAGCGCCCACCAGAGGACGTCGGTCTCGCCGCGGATGGTGGGGATGAAGTGGGCCAGGATCGGCACGCTCACCATGACGTAGGGGACGTTGTCGATGATCGCCGAGATCACCGCCGACACCCAGCACGTGGCCAGCGCGGCGAAGAGCAGGGTGTTCCGGTCGCCCAGGCCGAGCGCGCCGCGGACGTGCGCCAGGATCCACGCCATGCCCCCGGCGACGGAGGAGGCGAGGCCGGTGTGCACGGCGGCGCCCACCAGGATGAAGAGGAACACGAAGAAGCTCAGCGCGGGCCACTCGATGTCCTTCTCGATGACCCGCAGGATGCCGTGGGCCCGCTCCTCCGCCGTGGGCGCGTGGCGCCGCACGTAGCGCCAATCCTGCACCACCAGCGCCAGGGCGGCACCGATGACCGCCGGCACCGCCACGGGCGTCCCGGTGAGGGATTGGGTGAAGAAGCCCACCGCGATGCCCACGCAGATCACCAGCATCCAGCGGAAGAGGGCGGGATCGCGGAGCTCCGGCTCCTCCACCGTCTCGTCGGGCACCGCGTCGCGCGCGGAGGCGTAGGCGTCGCGGTAGTACCAGGCCGTGTACCACTGCAACAGCACCATCATGACGAGGACGGGAGCGGTCACGTTCCTGATGAAGCCCATGAACGTGAGGCCCGCGCCGGACCCGATGATGACGTTGGGCGGGTCGCCGATGAGCGTGGCGGTGCCCCCCAGGTTCGCCGCCAGCACCATGGGCACCAGCAGCGCCACCGGCGCCAGGCGCATGCGCTTGGACAGCCGCATGGCCATGGGGGTCACCCAGACCACCGTCGTGACATTGTCCAGGAACGCCGACGTGATGGCGGTGGACCACGCCACCAGCCCCGCCGCGGCCTGCGGGCGTCCGCGCGCCCGGCTGGTCAGCCGGGCGACGGCCCACGTGAACCCCCCGGTGGACTTTATGACGCCCACCACGGCCATCATGCCGGCCAGCAGCATCAGCACGTTCAGGTCCACCGCCGCCGCCGCCGCCTCGAAGCTGATGAGGTGGAAGGGCGTGAGGTAGGTCACCACCCACACGAAGCCGACGCACATCATCGACACGACGACGCGGTGGGTCGCTCGCTTCGCCAGCAGGGCGAAGAGGATCAGGAGGACCACCCCTACGATGAGCTGCGACCAGACGTCGGTCGTGCTCGCCAGCGCTTGCTCGGGCATCGACACCTCGGACGGAGTTCGGGCCGAACCTGTGGTCGGCCGCCGGTTCGGGGGGAAAGGCTATCCGGGGGTCGGGACTCGCCGCAAGAGAAGCACGAAGCGGCGCCCGCCGCCTCCCTCAGTACCTTGACGGGTGCACCCCCGCCCCGGTATACCGGTAGCGACCCACCCTCCCGAGTCGTTCCCTCTTCAGCCGTCGTTCATCCAGAAGGAGCGCGCGTGAGCACACGATCGGACAGCGCCGCCATGCCGGTGGCCGAACTCACCATCCGCGGTCTCATCCTCGGCGTCATCATCACGGTGATCTTCACCGCGGCGAACGTCTACTTCGGCCTCAAGGCCGGCATCACGTTCTCCACGTCGATCCCCGCCGCCGTGATCTCGATGGCGATCCTGCAGGCCTTCCACGACGCGACGATCCAGGAGAACAACATCGTGCAGACGGTGGCGTCCGCCGCCGGTACGCTGTCCGCCATCATCTTCGTGCTCCCCGGCCTCATCATCGTCGGCTGGTGGACCGGCTTCCCGTTCTGGATCTCCTTCGCCATCTGCGCCGCCGGCGGCATCCTGGGCGTGATGTACACGATCCCGCTGCGGCGGGCGCTGGTCACCGACTCCCCCCTCCCCTATCCCGAGGGCGTGGCGTGCGCCGAGGTGCTCAAGGTGGGCGCGGGCGAGGAGGGGCACGACGCCAGCGAGGCCGTGGAGACCAGCGGCGCGGGGCTGAAGGCCGTGGTGTGGGGAAGCGTCATCTCGGCGGTCTTCTACGTCGTCGTGCAGACGAGGTTCTTCGCCAGCGACGTCGCCCAGTACTTCCACGTGGGGAGCACCAGGACCTCGGCCACCGGCTTCGACTTCGCCCTCTCCTTCGCGCTCTTCGCCATCGGCCACCTGGTGGGGCTCTCGGTGGGCATCGCCATGCTGGTGGGCGCCCTCATCGGCTGGGGGTGGGGGGTGCCGCACTTCACCCTGCTCCATCCCGTCGCCGGCCTGGCGGCGGACGTGGCCCAGGGCGGGTGGAGCCACTACGTGCGCTTCGTGGGCGCCGGCGCCATCGGCGTCGCCGCCATCTGGACGCTGGGCACGCTGGTCAAGCCCGTGGTGGCCGGCCTCGCCGGGGCGCGGGCGGCCTCGCGGGTGCGCAAGGCCGGCCAGGCGGATACGCTGCCGCGCACCGAGCGGGACATCCCCATCGGCACGGTGGGCCTGGTCTCCCTCATCTGCCTGATCCCCGTCACCTGGCTCTTCTGGCACTTCGCCGAGGGGAGCGGCCTGGGCGCCCACGCCCTGCTGCTGAGCGTGGGCGGCGCGATCTTCGTGGTGGTCATGGGCTTCCTGGTGTCCACGGTGTGCGGGTACATGGCCGGCCTCATCGGCTCGTCCAACAGCCCGCTCTCGGGGATCGGCATCCTGGTGGTGGTGGTGGCCGCGCTGCTCCTGGTCCTGGGCGTGAAGGCGGCGATGCCGGCCTCGGCGGGCCAGGCGCTGGTGGCGTTCGCGCTGTTCGTGACCTCGGTGGTGTTCGCGGTGGCGTCCATCGCCAACAACAACCTCCAGGACCTGAAGACCGGCCAGCTGGTGGACGCCACGCCGTCGGCGCAGCAGTGGGCGCTGGTGATCGGCGTCCTCGCCGGCGCGGTGATCATCCCGCCGGTGCTGAACCTGCTCAGCCACGCCTACGGCTTCCTGGGCGCTCCCGGCGTCGACCCGGCGCGGGCGCTGCCGGCGCCCCAGGCGGGCCTCATCTCCGCGCTGGCCCAGGGCGTGATCCAGAACAACATCGACTGGAGCCTCATCGCCATCGGCGGCGCCATCGGGGCCGCGAGCATCGTCTTCGACGAGTTCCTGGGCAAGGTGACGAAGTCGTGGCGCCTGCCGCCCCTGGCCGTGGGCCTGGGCATCTACCTGCCCACGTCCACCACGCTCATGGTGGTGGTGGGGGCCGTGGTCGGGTGGTGGTTCAACACCCGTGCGGACCGCACGGCGCCGAAGCCCGAGGCCACCAAGCAGCTGGGCGTGCTGCTCTCCTCGGGGCTCATCGTGGGTGAGAGCCTGCTGGGCGTGGTCTTCGCCGCCTTCGTGGCGTTCTCGGGGAAGGCCTACCCCATCGCGGTGGTGGGGGAGGGCTTCTCCACCGCCGCCGCCTGGATCGGCGGGATCGTCTTCGTGGCGACGGTGGTGGTGATGTACCGCTGGATCGAGAGGCTGGGACAGGCCTGACGCGGCAGCGCCGCGACTCGGGTGACCGGGGAGACCCGGCGAACCGGGACGGTCACGGGGCGGGAGGAGGGGCGCGGAGCCCCCTCCTCCCGCCCGCGTGCTCTACTTCCCTACGACGAAGAGCCAGGACGCCTTGATGGGCCCCCGGACGAAGCGGCGGCGACGGCCGCCCGCGGGGGGCTGCTGGGCGTTGGCCGGCGCCGGCCCGAACTCGGGCGTGAACGTGTAGGCCAGGTGCCGCGTGGGATCGACGGCGAGGGTGCGCGCCCCCCGCATCGTCTTCACAGTGGCCACCACCGTGTACTTGTCGGGCGAGTCCTCGTGGGCGATGGTGATGGTCCCCGTGGACGGCTCCGCAGAGGCGCCTTCCCGCCCCCGCCCGAAGCTCCCGCCGCCCGGCGTGTAGATGAGCTTCTGCGACGGATCCCAGCCGATGGCGTCGGGGCCGGGGCCGATGGGGATCTGCGCCACCACCTTACCCGACATGGCGTCCACCACCACGGTCCAGCCGTTGTGGCACGCGGAGAAGAGCCGGTTGGTCTCGCGGTCGAGGGCGAGGCCGCTGGGGCCCTTGCCCGGCGCCAGGGGCCAGGAGGCGATGACCTTGAGGGTCTTGGTGTCCACCACCTGGATCAGGCTCTTGTTCTCGATGTTGATGTAGAGCATCCCCTTGCCGTTGGCCACGGCGCCTTCCGGCGCGCCGGCGAGCATCACCTTGCCCACCACCTTCCCCGTGGCGGCGTCGATGGCGACGCTGCTCCCCGGGTCGCGGGAGTGGTCCATGGTGAAGATCCGGTCGGTGGCGTCGTCGTACGCGATGCCGTCGAGGCCGGGCGTGTGCGTGTCGATGCGGCTCTCCACCGCCAGCGTCTTCATGTCGAACATGGTGACCGTGGAGTCACCGCCGTCGGTGATGAAGCCCCGCTCGTGCTTCGGCGCGAACGCCACGCCGTGCACGCCGGGCGTGTTGGGGATGTTCCCCACGACCTTGCCCGTCGCCCCGTCGACGACCATGACGTGCGTGCCGCGCGTGACGTAGACGCGGTTCGTGGCGGGGTCGACGTTCAGGTAGTCGAAGAAGCCCTCACCGCCGATGTCGTACTTGTGCAGGACGTGGAACGTCTGCGCACGCCCGGCGGACGGCAGCGCCAGCATCGCCAGCATAGGCGCGAGCAGCGCCGCCGCCACCATGGATGCACGTACACACTTCGTCATCATGCTTCCTCCCGGCCCTCCGCGGGCTCTCAGGTGACAGCTGTGTCTTGCGGATCGGTCCGGACCGTCCCCCCCGCTTCGTCGAGCCGGCGGGGCGGACGGCCCCATCCAGGGGCCCTGTCCAGGCCGCCCGGACAGTAGCCCCCCCTACCTTGCTCCCGGATGACGGGAGGCGCCCCCGCCCCGCCGTCTCCGCCTGGCTTCGGCGTAGTCGCGTGCCGACGGCCGTGGGCGTGGGCCTGGCCGAGGTCCGAGGACGGCATCGCGCGGCGGCGGGCCTTCACGAACCGGGCCTGTGCCGCTCCACCTGCTCCTGCATCATCCGCACCAGCTCCGCGTCGGTGAAGGGCTGCCACCCGTGGGGCTTCATGGGCCTCCCGTACTCGAAGGTCCCCGCGTAGTGCGGGTCCGTGGTGTGCGCGAAGAAGTCCTGGAGCCGGTACACGGCGAGGTTCAGGTAGTAGGTGTCCATGTCGCCCACGTAGACGTGGATCTTGTCCACGAGGTCGGGGCCGATCTTCGTCCAGTTCTTCGCGAGATAGGCGCGCAGGTCGTATCCGTGGTCGCGCATGTACTCGGCCACGGCGTGGTCGATGTGGCCGGTGCGCTTGTTCCAGAGCTCCTCCGGATACCCGTCCGGGCCCACCGGACCGTAGACGGCGTCCCACGCGTTCATCTGCTGCGCCGAGCGCCCGTGGCTCCCCAGCACGGCCTCCAGCTGGCTCATCTGGCGCATGGTGGTGTGGGGCTGGCCGTCGGGGGAGCGCATCATGTACCGCTCCGGCACCCACCACCCGCTCTCGTTGGGGACGAAGGCGCTGGTGTCCGTGTAGGCGTTCGTGAGCTGGTAGTTGCGGAAGTCCACCGGGTCCGGGTAGAGCGTCCAGGTGCCGCCGAAGAACTTCGGGTGGAAGACCTGGAGGGCGAGGGACTCCCAGCCGCCGGTGGAGCCGCCGGTGAGGAGCCGGGCCCAGGGCTGGCGGATCATGCGGAAGTGCCCTTCCAGGTACGGGATCAGCTCCTGGATGAGCGCGTCGCCATAGGGGCCGTCGTTGGCGGAGTTCACCGCGTACGAGTCGTCGAAGTACGGCGTGGGGTGCTGGAAGGTCACCGCGATCATGCGCGGCATCGAGTCGCTCATCCACTCCTGCGCGAACTCGTAGCCGCCCTCCCGGGCGGTCATGCGCAGGCGGGCCGCCCTCCGCTGCGGCGACTCGGGGCGCCCGTCGGGGTTGAAGCCGAAGGGGGCGCGCAGGCCGAAGTGCCCCTGCACGTAGATGGTGGGATACGAAGAGTCGGGGTGCTCGTCGTATCCCTTCGGCAGGAGCACCGTGGCGCCGAGATAGATGGGGTGGCCCCAGAACCTCGTCAGCATGGGGCTCTGGATCTTGATGTGCTTCACCCACTTCGTGTCCGCCGGCATGGGGACGGGTGGGAGCACCCGGTCGGTGACGAGCTTCACGTCGAAGCCGGCCGCCGGATCGAGGTGCACCCGCCGGACACCGCTCACCAGGTTCCCCGGCGAGCGCTGGAAGTCCTGACCCTCCCAGTGGTCCATGTGCGCCCAGATGGTGTGGCCGTCGGCGCGGTGGAACTCCGTGTAGACGTTGATGAGCGCCTGGACCCAGTAGTCGCCCGCCGGCAGGTCCTTCAGCGAGGCGAGGGGGAAGCCCAGCGTGCGGGCGTCCACCACCGCGGGCTTTCCCGGCGCCAGGGCGTCCACGTCCACGCCGAAGAAGGGCACGCTGTTGTAGTACGAGCCCCCCTGGAAGCGGGGCGCGGGCGCGCTGTCCCGGGAGATGAACACGAAGGCCCGTCCGGTGATGGGCCCGGCGTGCGCCGACGCCGGGAAGGAGACCTCGAGCTGCTGGGCGCCCAGGCACGGGGAGAGGAACGGGGACGAGAAGACGAGCGCCGCCGCCACGGAGGCGAGACGACGCTGGCGGTGCGGGGCGGACGGGCCCATGATCCCTCCCGGGACACGAGAACGTGGTATGATTCGTAGAGTCGGTGGGGATCACGGTAGGGGTCGGTGCCCGGAACGCAACCGAACGGCGGCGGCGACCGTCCAACTCCAGTGAACGCCTCGGGGCTTCGGGGACGGGAAATGGGGAAGCGGACCAGTCATCTGTGGCGCGAATTGCGCCGTCGGCGGGTCGTCACCACGTCGGCCGGCTACGCCGCCACGGCCTTCGTGCTGCTGCAGCTCGCGGAGATACTCTTTCCCGCGTTCGGCGTGGGGGAGGGCGGGCTCCGGGTGCTCCTGGCCGTTCTTCTCGCCGGTTTCCCCCTGACGGTGGCGCTCTCGTGGGTCTTCGACGTCACCCGCTCGGGGGTCCGCGTCACACCGCCCGCGGAGGGAGAGGGCGACGTTCGCGTTCCGGCTCCCCGCCCCGTCGTCATCGGGTCGGTGCTGCTCATGGCGGCGGGACTGGCGTGGGGCGGTTGGTGGGTGGTGCGGGCGGCCGATCCGGCGGACGCCACTCCCGAGGGCATCCGCTCCATCGCGGTGCTCCCCTTCAAGGACCTGAGCGAGGCCGGCGACCAGACCTATCTGGGCGACGGCCTGGCGGAGGAGATCCTCAACAGGCTGGCCGGCGTGGACAGCCTGCAGGTGGCGGCGCGGACGTCGTCGTTCGCGTTCCGGGACCGCAATCGGGACGTGCGCGACATCGGCCGTCAGCTCAACGTCGCCGCGGTCCTCGAGGGAAGCCTGCGGCGGAGCGGCAACCACGTACGGATCACCGCCCAGCTCATCGACGCGCGCACGGGCTTCCACCTCTGGTCCCAGGACTTCGATCGCGAGGTCGACAACCTCTTCGCGGTCCAGGACACGGTGGCCGGGGCGATCGTGAGGGAACTCACGGGGCATCTCGCCCTCCCCGGACGCACCGCCCGGAGGCCGGTACCCCCTGCGGCCCAGGAGGCCTACTGGCAGGCGCGCGCGCAGCTGAGCCGCCGCGACGCGTCGGTGATTCCGCAGGCCATCTCCCTGTTCCAGCAGGCGGTGAGCATCGATCCCGACTACGCGGCCGCGTATGCCGGCCTCGCCGACTCGTACGCCCTCATGCCCGTGCTCATGCAGTCCATGGCACCCGGAGAGGCGCTGGCGCAGGCGGAGCAGTGGGCCCGCAAGGCCATCGACCTGGACAGCACCCTCGCCGACCCGTGGGCGTCCCTGGGGCTCGTGCACGCCCTGCACCAGGACCGCGTCGAGGCGCTGGACGCGTTCGCCCGGGCCCTCCGACTCAACCCCTCCTACGCGCCCGCGCTGCACTGGCGGGCCAACGTGCTGGCCGACATGGGACAGCTCGTGCCGGCGAGGCGCGACGCCGAGAAGGCGGCCCGCCTGGACCCGCTCTCCGCCTCGGTGGCCACCGACCATGCCGCCATCCTGTTCTGGAGCGGAGACATCGAGGCCGCCGGCGTCGAGGTGGAGCGGGCCCTGGACCGGGACTTCAGCTACCGACCGGCGATCTTCCTCGACGCCCTGCTGGCCCTCGAGCAGGAACGCGAGCTTCCCCTGAGGATGTCCCTGACGCAGTGGGCGGTGCTGTGCGGCCTGCCCTCCGATGCCGTTCCGCACCTGGCGGAGGCCATGCTGGCGTATCGGAGGACGGGAGAGGCGGCGTCCCCACCTCCGGAGCTTCGGGGCCTCGAGCCCCGGCCGGGCGTGCTGTCGTCGGGCACGCTGGCGGCCCTGTACGCGCTCGTGGGCGACCGTGAGCAGATGATCACGTGGCTCCGCCGCGCGGTGGAGGACGGCTCGTGGGCCGAGGAATACCTGGCCGTGAATCCGATCTACGAGCCCTTCCGCGGCGACCCGGAGTTCAGGGAGATCGTCGCGGAGCTGGGATAGGGCGGGTGGTTCGCCGGAGAGATCCGGCGACGGCCTCCGCGCCGCCTGCCGGCGTTACTCGGCGTCGGCCTCGGCGGGATGCGACCTGCGGTAGCGCCGGTACGCCCAGAACGAGAGGGCCAGGACGGCGAGGCCGAGGCCCGCGCCCAGGACCACGAGGACGACCTTGATGGCCAGGGCGACGAAGCCCATGAGCCACGCGGCGATGGGCGCCAGCAGGATCTTCAGGGCCTCCAGGAGGAGGAAGCCGATGAGGCCCGATACCGTCAGGGTCGCTGCGAACTTCATCATGATCTCGCGTCCGGTTGCGGGCTGGAGAGGGCCGGCGTCTCACCTGGTTCTACGCTAGCCGGTACCGCGGTGTTTCGCACGGGGCCCCGAGGGAGCCGGACCACGGGGCGCCACGGGGCGGCGAAGCACTGGCCTCCGCGGCCGCGCCCCCGGCGCCGCGCCGCTGGACGACGTCCCGGGCCCGCTACCGGGCCCAGGACTCGTGCGCGTAGATGATCCGCCAGCCGTCGGGTCCGCTGTGCCAGACGTCGGTGACGGCGAACTGTCCGGTGGCCGGCTTGCCGTCAGGGCCGGTACGCGTCGAGCTGAGGCGCTGCGTCGTCAACACCACGCCGGGAGCGACGTCCGTGAACTGCGTCGCCCCCATCTGGGTGTAGACGGCGTCGCTCTTGCCGTTCTTCCACCACTTCAGCTGCGCGGCATGCAGCTGCTCCCAGCCCTGGATGACCTCCCCGTTGATGACGAACACGAGGGCCGGGTCGTGCAGGAAGGGCTCGAGGAACGCGTCGGTGTCGTGGGCGTTGGCCGCCTTCTCCATCGACGCGATCAGCGCCCGGATCCGCGGGTGCGGGGCGCCGGCGCCCACCTGGCCGCCGGCACCCCCGAACGTCAACGCCAGAGCGAAGGCCGAGGCGAGAACGGTGTTGCGCATTGTTGCCTTCTCCTCGATGGAGGTCTCGCTCAGGCGAGGTCGAAGCGGTCCGCGTCCATCACCTTGGCCCAGGCCGCCACGAAGTCGCGCACGAACTTCTTCTGCGCGTCGTCCTGCCCGTAGACCTCCGCGATGGCGCGGAGCTGCGAGTTCGAGCCGAAGACGAGATCGACGCGGGTGGCGGTCCACTTCAGCTTGCCCGTCGCCCGGTCGCGCCCCTCGAACTCGTCCCCGTCCTCGGAGGTCGCCTTCCACTCGGTGCCCATGTCGAGGAGGTTGACGAAGAAGTCGTTGGTGAGCGCCTCGCGGCGGTGGGTGAAGACGCCGTGCCGGGACCGGCCCACGTTGGCGTTCAACACGCGCATTCCGCCCACGAGCACGGTCATCTCCGGGGCGGTGAGCGTCAGGAGCTGCGCCTTGTCCACCAGCAGCTCCTCGGCCTTCACGGAGTACCTGGCCTTCTGGTAGTTGCGGAACCCGTCCGCGACGGGCTCCAGCACCGCGAAGGCGTCCACGTCGGTCTGCTTCTGGGTGGCGTCCGTGCGTCCCGGCGTGAAGGGCACCTTCACGCGATGCCCGGCGTTCTTCGCCGCCTGCTCCACCGCCGCGCACCCGCCGAGGACGATGAGGTCGGCCAGCGACACCTGCTTGACCTGCTTGCCCTTCCTGCCCTGCTTGCCCTTGCCGCGCTTCTGCGCGGCGTTGAATGCCTTCTGCACGCCCTCGAGGGCCTTCAGCACCCTCGCCAGCCGGCGGGGCTGGTTGACCTCCCAGCCCTTCTGCGGCGCGAGACGGATGCGCGCCCCGTTGGCCCCGCCGCGCTTGTCGGAGCCGCGGAAGGTCGAGGCCGAGGCCCAGGCGGTGGAGACCAGGTCGGAGATGGAGAGCCCCGTGGCGAGGATCCGGGCCTTGAGGTCGGCGATGTCGGCAGCGCCGACGAGCTTGTGGTCCACCGCCGGCATCGGGTCCTGCCAGATCAGCTCCTCTTCCGGGACCTCCGGGCCCAGGTAGCGCGAGCGCGGGCCCATGTCGCGGTGGGTCAGCTTGAACCACGCCCGGGCGAAGGCGTCGGCGAGCTCCTCGGGGTGTGCGTGGAAGTGGCGCGCGATGGGCTCGTAGATGGGGTCCATGCGCATGGCCATGTCCGCGTCGGTCATGATGATGGGGACCCGCTTCGACGCATCGTCGGGAGCCGGCGCCATGTTGCTGTCGGTGTGCACCTTCGGCGTCCACTGCCACGCGCCCGCCGGGCTCTTCGTCAGCTCCCACTCGTTGCCGAAGAGCATGTCCAGGTAGCTGTTGTCCCACTGCGTGGGGGTCGGCGTCCAGCCGCCCTCCAGGCCGCTGCCGATCTGGTCACCCCCCTTGCCGCTGCCGTAGCGGCTCCTCCAGCCCAGGCCCTGCTCCTCGATGCCGGCGGCCTCCGGGGCGGGCCCCACCAGCGCCGCATCGCCGGCGCCGTGGCACTTGCCGAAGGTGTGGCCGCCCACGGTGAGCGCCACGGTCTCGTAGTCGTTCATCGCCATGCGCGCGAACGTCTCCCGGACCTCCCGGCCGGACGCCACCGGATCCGGCTTGCCGCCCGGCCCTTCCGGGTTCACGTAGATGAGGCCCATCTGCACGGCGGCGAGGGGGTTGTCGAGGTCCCGCTCGCCGGTGTGGCGCGCGTCGCCGAGCCACTCGGTCTCCGATCCCCAGTAGGTGTCCTCCTCGGGCTCGTAGACGTCGGCACGACCGCCGCCGAAGCCGAAGGTCTTCAGGCCCATGGACTCCAGGGCGCAGTTGCCGGCGAGGATCATGAGGTCGGCCCAGGAGATCTTGTTGCCGTACTTCCGCTTGATGGGCCAGAGCAGCCTACGCGCCTTGTCCAGGTTCACGTTGTCGGGCCAGCTGTTCAGGGGCGCGAAGCGCTGCTGCCCCGAGCCCGCTCCGCCGCGGCCGTCGCCGATGCGGTACGTGCCCGCGCCGTGCCACGCCATGCGGATGAAGAGGGGCCCGTAGTGACCGTAGTCCGCCGGCCACCAGTCCTGCGAGTCCGTCATGAGGGCGTAGAGGTCCTTCTTCACGGCCCCGAGGTTCAGCTTGGCGAACTCGTCCGCGTAGTCGAAGGCCTCGCCCATGGGATTGGACCCGGGACCGTTCTGCCGCAGGATCTTCAGGTTCAGCTGGTTCGGCCACCAGTCCCGATTCGACCTCATCCCGCTGCCCGTGTGCACCACCGGGCACTTGCCCGCGTCCTTGTCGGCCTTTGCGCTCATCTTCTGTCCACCTCGGAGAGGGATTGCACGTTGCTATGATCGGTGACGTCGTGGGTCACGATGCGCCCTCGGCGTCCATGCGCCGCTCGTGACCCGAGGATCGGGGGCTTCCGTCGTTCGGGGTCCCGGCCGACTCCCGGGCGCATCTGGCGCATACGCCCCGGACCTCGACGTGGGCGCTCAGCACCCGGCCGAGACGGTTCACGGAGTCGGGAATGCTCAGGGCGTCGAGGTCGCTGCTCTCGAAGTCCAGCACCTGGCCGCATCGGACGCACAGGTAGTGGTGATGATGCTCCGGGTTCGCGTCGAAGCGGACGCTCCCCTGCCGGGGACCCAGGGTCGTGAGGAGCCCGAGGTCCGTGAGGAGCCAGAGCGTGCGGTAGACCGTGTCCAGGGACACGGTGGGCATGCTCCGCCGCACCGCCTTGTAGACCGCCTCCGCGCTGGGGTGCTCGACGCTGGAGGCGACGGCGCGGAAGATCTCCAGGCGCTGGTGCGTGAGCTTGACGCCCGCCCCCCTGGCCACCGACTTGAACCGCTCGATGCGCCGCTCGACCTCGTGCCGATCCACTGTCACGTAGGATTCCTAATTAGGAATTATTCGTAGATCGGAGTCTAGCGCAGGCCTACGGGGGGCGCAACCGGGGTCTTCCATGCGGCGCGCCACCGGCCGGCCGCACCTCGGCGGCGGACCCGATCCCGGTGAGCCGGACGTCCGCCGGCGAACGGTCGCGGCGTTGGACCCCTCGCCTCCCTTGTGATCCCACGCGCTCCTGGGGAGGTTACAGGCTCGTCGAAACCAAGCCCGCAAAGCTCCCCGAGCCCACCATGCCCGATCCAGTCGTCGAGTGCGTGCCGAACTTCTCCGAAGGCCGTGACGCCGGAGTCCTGAAGGAGATCACCAACGCCGTGGAGGCCGTCTCCGGAGTGAAGCTCCTGGACGTCGATCCGGGGGCCAACACCAACCGGACGGTGGTCACCTTCGTGGGCCCGCCCCCGGCGGTGGAGGAGGCGGCGTTCCGCGCCGTCGCCCGGGCGGCGCAGCTCATCGACATGAGGAAGCACCACGGCGAGCACCCGCGCATGGGGGCCACCGACGTGGTGCCCTTCGTGCCGGTGGCCGGCATCACCATGGAGGAGTGCGCGGAGATGGCGCGCCGCGTGGGCAGGCGCATCGGCGAGGAGCTCGGCATCTCCGTCTACCTGTACGAGCACGCCGCGTCGAGGCCCGAGCGCAGGAACCTGTCGCGTGTACGCTCCGGGGAGTACGAGGGGATGGCGGAGAAGCTCAAGGACCCGGAGTGGAAGCCCGACTTCGGCCCCACCGAGCTGAACGCCGGGGCCGGCGTCACCGCGGTGGGCGCCCGGGAGTTCCTCATCGCCTACAACATCGACCTGAACACCACAGACCGTCGCTACGCCAACGAGATCGCGTACATGCTGCGGGAGCGCGGGCGCTGGAAGCGC
>Ga0307418_1000353_pt1 | contig 13800 bp, 13 predicted proteins | sample SalMarWE160220MG_2_FD_202160 | JGI IMG/M metagenome (GOLD analysis project Ga0307418, IMG submission 202160) | Salt marsh sediment microbial communities from the Plum Island Ecosystem LTER, Massachusetts, United States - WE1602-20 | ecosystem: Environmental > Aquatic > Marine > Intertidal zone >...
GGCTCTTTGATGGACATGGCATCAAAGAACAGACCCTGATCATTCATTCCCCCCTGCCAGATAAAATCATCATACCCAACCAGGGCACGACCAAACTTCCCATCCTCGGATGGGAAAAACCAGATCCGCGTTTCCGGATCTGGAAAATCCTCATTATTCCCGCCCAATACATTGGATTCATCCACTCCATAGATCACTGTACAGCCAGCATCATAGTAGGAAGAAAAAGCCTTTTGAGCCTCCACACCAGTTACCAGAGCCGATTCGCCGGGAATCAAAAAGCCGCTCAGCAAAAGAATTAATATCAGGATCAGGGCAGTTTTTTTCCAGGAAATTTTCATTGGATCCATATTCCGTTAAATGATTCTGATCAATCCCTATATTTTAACAGCAGTAGTGCTCCAGTACCCCCGCCTGGGGGACTGGATTTCTAATTCCAGAGGGTTATTCTGACAGAATGCCTCGAGAAATCAGGAGAACTGCATGTGTTTACACCGGAATAACCAAATCCCGATCCCGTAATATATCAGCGAGAGAATCACCAGGGAGATTAGTTCATATAACACTAGAGAAATATAGGGGATTGTTCAAGTCGGCAGGCATAAAAAGATATACCGGGGAATAATTAAGGGTTCTTTAAAATCTGGTGGGGTTTTTTGAATCGTAAAAACGGAAATTATTCTTCCCGTTTTCCTTAACCGTGTAAAGGGCTGAATCTGAGGTCTTGAGCAGGTCAACTTCGGCCAAATTGCTCTTATCGGATAAGTTGATTCCGATGCTGACGGTAATTTTGATCGCCAGATCCTGGATCTGGAAAGGATCTGAAATGCTATTGATGATCTTTTCTGCCACCTTGATGACATTTTCCCTGGAATGGATATTTTCCAAAATGATGACGAATTCATCTCCCCCCATTCTGGCCACAGTATCACTATCTCTGACCGATTGCAGGAGGCGGAGCCCCAGCTCATTTAGAACCTGATCACCAACATGATGACCGTATTGATCATTTACAAATTTAAAATCATCAATATCGATAAAAAGCACTGCCACCAACCTGTGATCATCCAAACGGCGATTTTTGATACTTAAGAATTCTTTCTCAAGGTACTTCCGATTTGGTAAATTGGTAAGGGGATCATGCAGCGTCTGGAAAACCAGGTTGCGCTCATATTCCTTTCTTTCAGTGATATCCCGCAAGATACATTGAATATGGTGAGGATCCCCATCTGGATCTGGTACCAAAGCCAAACTGATCTCAACCGGAATATCAGATCCGTTTTTCTGTTGGATCATATATTCAAAGACCGGGAGGTCAGTTCCAGCCAAATGGTCATTGAGGTACTCCGTTCCATCTACAGATCCATTGCTGCCAAACCAGTTGGAAAACTTAATCCCGATCAAGTCAGCCTCAAGATAACCCAGCAATTTAGCCGCTTGAGGATTGGAATTTAAAACAATCCAATTCAGATCTACAATTAGAACCCCATCATTCGTACGCTCAAATAAGGCCCGGTAGCGGTCTGAAGTAGCCTGGACTTCCTTGAAGGCTTTTTTTATTACCGTATCCGCTCTCGAAATATAAATTGCCGCCAGAGATAAATATATCGATTGGATAAAATAACGGGCCCATTCCGCTGGCAGCGGGTTTGGGTGGACCATTATCCCAGATTGCTCCAGGTATAACACAATCAGATTAGCTGCCAGGCTGATTCCAGTGATGATCAAGGCGGATTTTCCGCTGATCGCCAATCCGGCTAACATTATAATCAAAACCTGGCCGAGAATGTTTACGCCCCTGATTCCCGAGATCAATGCCAGATCCAGGGTCAGAACCAACCAACCCGGTATTACCAAAACCCACCCCGCCAATTCCAGTTTCCCTTTTTTAAGAAGATAAAAGGAAAAGATCATTGCCGAAGCACCTGCTGCACCTTGCAGCAGGACTTCAGTATGATCCGGGGTGAGAATGAAGGAGATCACCATGATAAGCGTAATCATCCCTATCGCCGCAACCTGGGTTGCAATCAAGATATTGGCCCGACGCTGCTTCTCGGGATCAGAAAAATGAGGAACGATAAGTAGTCTTAACATTAGAAAAAAAACCAGCCTTTCGGGCTGGATAACAAAATAATATCGATTGATTTATATTAATCATAGGTCAATCAGTGGGAAAAGTCCTAACAGCTTTGTTATCGGCAGGCCGAATGGTCGACCGGACACCTTACAAACTGTCACGTAAAGGTTCATTATCAGCAAATCATTCCTTTCTATATATTTTAGTCAGGTTTATATAGCCAGAGCGGTGCTGGTTTAATCCTTCTCATCAGAAAGAATAAACACAAAGGTGTAATTAATGAAAACCGGTCCCAAAGGATAGGCGGCGGCGATTCAAGGTGGTTTAAGGTCATCCAGCAGGAGATTTCTATTAGTTAAAATCGATCTGTTCTGGCGTCACCAAGTGCACACCAGCTTCCTGGAGTTCTGCTTCCTGTTTCTCTATGACACTTTCTGGATCTTTGCTGTAGTTGCTGTGTGCACCCTGCACCAGGAAAACATCATACTCCAATTTCAATCCTGCCAGGCTTGTGACTCGAACACAGCCCTGGGTAACCAGCCCTGTAATCAGTAAATGCCTGATACCCCTGGCCTCCAAATCGCTTTGCAGAGGTGTGCCTAGAAAGGCATTGCCCTGGTTTTTATGAACTATCAGATCCGAATGCTTGGGTTTAATTTCAGGATGGAACTGCCAGCCATCAGACCCTTTTTTAAGGAAGGAATCATTTTCGTGCTGGATATAAACAACCCTGACCCCAAATAACTGGGCTCTTGTCACCAGGGCATTGATGGTCTCGATAACTTTCCAATCATTAAACACAGGATCATGTCGAGTAAATAATGCCCGTTGAACATCAATAACCAGCAATGCAGTTTTCTTGGAAGACAATGAAGTGAATTTTGCCATAAGATTCTTCTCCGGTTTCCTACCCTGCTTGAATTGTATCACTCTCCGAATAAGGGTATTTGGGTAGTTTTTTTAGTTTTTCGCTGTGGTTCAAATACCGGAATTTTTGATTGGAGACCCCCCTTGATCATCTCTTCCCGGAAAACTTCATCCAGCTGCTTCCAATTAGGAGCGCTGCATTGATAACTATCCCCGAAAAAATGGATATATTTTTCTTTCACACCGGGGAATAAAAGGTCCAATTTTTGGAAATAATATTCCCTAGACCCCGGCCGTAAAGTCATGCCAAATGCGGGGATGATATAACTGGCGCCACAGTCTGCAGCTTTTTGGACGATCTGGCAAATATTCTCGGGATCATCCTCCAGAAAAGGCAGGATTGGCATCATGGTCACACCGGTGAGAATTCCTGCTTTGGCCAATACTCGCATTGCCTCATATCGTGCAGATGGAAGCGGCGCACCCGGCTCTACTTTGCGGGCCAAATCATCATCCGCTGTGGTGATGGTAAAACTGACCGCTGCGTATGTCTGGCTGATCTCAGATATTACATCCAGATCTCTGAGGACCAGATCAGATTTGGTCAAAATGTGGACCGGGAATTGATGGCGTTGAATGATCTTCAGGGAGCCCCGGGCCAAGCGGTATTCCTTTTCAATTGGCATATACAGGTCATTCATGGACCCAAATCCAATTGTTCCCTTAACTCTCTTGCGAGGCAGGGCATCCTCGAGCAGCTCCAGGGCATTCACTTTGACCCGGATATCTGCAAGATTTCCCAGCCGGTAACATTCCGAGCGGGAATCGCAGTAGATGCACTGGTGCTGACATCCTCTGTACAAGTTCATGTTGTACTTCAGGCCAAACCAGGTATCAGGCTGCTTTATATGATTTAGGATGGTCTTGGCTGTGATCTCAGTGACCATGGAAATTTTGGTAACCTTTCCTGTACAGAAAAGGTTACCAGGTTTTTAATCTGAAATGCAGGAATTCAGCTACTTAATACCCTCGAGTTGAATCAGGGAATTTCGTCAAAGACATCCTGGGCACCAAAACCAACTCCCACCATACTGGGCCCTGTGTGGGCGCCTAAAACCAATGACATGGGTCCCATCGGCAGCCAGTTGCACTTGTAAATCTTGTCAATTTGCTCTTTTAACATAGCAGCGCCCTCTGGATTGAAAGCATGCAATACCTGGACTCTGAGCTCGCTCCCAGGGGCATGTTTCTTTTTGATCTGATCAACCAATCCCAGTACAGCACCTTTAAACGAGCGCACCATGCCTAGTTGTATGTAGGTACCGTTTTCCTTTTCCACACCTATCATGGGTTTGATTTTGATCAGGGAGGCGATCACTCCTTTCATATGGCTTATGCGACCACCGTGAATTAAATATTTAAGCTCATTCAAGGTGTAGACACTCTCGCAGGCATCACCAATACGTTTTACCATCTGAAGGATGCGATCCACAGCCCAGCCAGCCTTGCCAGCCCGAGCCGCTGCCTCAACCTGCCAGCCAGCCACTGCTGAAAGAGTTTTAGTGTCAAAATGAGTGACTTTTGCTTCGGGGACCAAGTCTGCCCCGGCCAGGGCTGAGTTGAAGGTACCGCTTAAACCGGATGTCATATGGATGGACAGGATATCAGGATCCTTTTTGGCCAGCTCCCGATAAAGTTCAGCAAACTGCCCGGCTGAGGGCTGCGAAGTGATTGGCAAGTTTTTGGATTCAGCCAGTAAGTCATAAAAATCCCCCGGTTCGATATCTATCCCTTCCCGGTAGGTTTTCCCATCCAGGGTTACATTTAAGGGAACTGTATGAACATTGAGTTCAATTGCTTCCTGCGCTGATAGGTTTAAGTCTGTACCGCTGTCTGTAACTATTTGCATTTTTAACTCCTTTTTAGTTACCGCCTAGAATTTTTTTCCCATGCTGAGGCGGTCTTCAGCGTAATATCCTAAACTCTCATAAAATCTTTGGACATCAATGTTATTCGCCCGAATCTGCAAATTCAGTTTGGGGCATCCCATGCCCATCAGGCCTGACTCAACTCTTTTCATCAATAATGTGCCTATTCCCTGGCGTTGGTAATCTGGATCCACCCCCAGGTAATAAACCCAGCCGCGGTGGCCATCAAAGCCGGCCATGGCGCTGCCTACAATCTGATCATCCAGCAAGGCAACCAAAAAGAGCTCCGGTTGGACTTCTCGTTTGGTACGGATATCGCGGGCGGGGTTGTTGTGGAGCGGAGCATCTGGGAAGACCTTCTCCCAGAGTTTAATGACATTATCTTGATCCGTTTCGCGGAAAGGGCGAATGGTTATTTTCAAAAGATTTCTTATATTGGGAACTTACCTGCCGCCTCATACAGCAGTGAATAAGCATCCTCTTTTAACTTTTAAAGATTATATCAAAAATAACTATTGATTTTCCTTGCCAGGGAGGTTTAAAAAAAATAGTGACAGGAGTAATATTTATTATATAACAGGATAAAATGCCAGGCCAAGCGCTCCAGGACCAACATGCGTACCAACCACCGGACTGACGTCCGAGAGATGAACCAGGGGAGGATTAAAACGTTCCTTCACCTTCTCAATCAGTGATTTTCCCTCCTCAAGACAATCAACATGCACAACGGCAGCTTCTGCCATCTTCCCTGATCCCAGTCGCTCTGCTGCAATATTCAGTAATTCCACAATCCCTTTACTTTTGGTCCGGGTCTGGGAAAGGGGTTGAATGGTACCGTCTTTAAAATGCAGGATGGGTTTGATATTTAATGCCGTTCCCAATAATCTTTTGGCACCCCCTATCCGGCCGCCCTTGTGCAGATATTCCAAAGTATCTACCACAAACAGAAGATGAGTTTGGTCACGGGTTTTTTCCGCGGCGGTGACTACTTCATCAATGGACTTTCCCAATGCGGCAGCCCTGGCAGCAGACACAGCCACCAAGCCCTCCCCCATGGCGCTGAACAGGGAATCCACTACCCGGATGGGAAGTCCGGGCACTAATTCCGTGGCCGCTAAAGCACTATCAACCGTTCCGCTGATCTTTGAGGAAGCCAGCACATTCACGATGCCGCTGCAGTCATCAGCTAAACTCAGGAAGAAATCTTTGAATTCCTCTGCTGAAGGCTGGGTGGAGGAAGGCAAGGATTTTGATGTTCGCAGACGCTGGTAGAAGGCGAGGGGATCGATATCCATCCCATCCCGGAAGCAGTTGTCATCCCAGATCAACCACAGGGGGATGACCCGGATATCCAACTCATTAATTATCTCTTCCGGCAAGGAAGAAGAGCTGTCGGTGACAACCAGGATCTTACCGCTGTTCATGAAAGCCTCCTTGGAGGATAGACTCCACACATTAAAACAGTGTTAGATGCATTTCGACACGAGTGAAATCTGCTAACAAACCCAAACTCAACTATGTCGGTAAAACAAAATCTTTCTCCAAGGAGAATATCAGTCCGAGAGGATCCTGTTTTTTACAATACATATTTATTATCATACTGATAAAATGAAACTGGAAACGAATAACATACACGGGTTTCTACAAATGCAAAAACCAAAGAGGATTGGTGTTGTTTATCTATTATTCATTATAATAGCCGGATGCTCAAATTCCAATAAAATAGCCTCTCCGACTCCCACTGACCAGCAGCCTGTACAGGAAGTTAAAATTCCTTTTACTAACAACCCCGATATCAGGGGCACTCTTTTTGGAACCAGCGATTCTGCTGTCATCCTGGTACACATGGGAAACCTAAGCAACAGCCAAAAAGATTGGGCTGATTTCGCTAGGGCTGCAGCCCAGGAGAACTTCACAGTATTGACAATCGATGTTCCCGGTTTTGGAAAAACCCCTATCGGTGATAAAAACCCAACATTTGAGGACACTGTTCTAGCGTCTATCGATTACTTGGAAAATCTTGGTTTTGATAAAATCGTCTGTATAGGTGCTTCTGCAGGGGGAAATGCCTGTTTATCTATCGCTGAAAAGCTTCCCCTTGCGGGCCTGGGTGTTATATCCAGTGCGATTCCAGAAACAGAAATCAATTATGCTGCCCTGACCATGCCAAAATTTTTTGCTTGCACAGAGGGTGACTCTGGCGGTCGTTTTCTACGGGGTCAAAAAGAAATGTATCAAAACAGCCCTGAGCCAAAGGAATTACATATCTTCCAGGGTGATACACATGGAACAGATATCTTGATATCCTACTTCCACCAGGAACTGACAGATCAATTACTGGCATTCCTTGATTCCGTTCCATGAGCAACAAATAACAAAACACTGACATAACCTGGAAATGGACGACTGATCCTTTTTTTTCCGGGCAATTCTGGTCATCCGAATTTCCTGCCAATATCAAAGGCTTTCCCGACCCGGTCCCCAATCCCATGATAGTAATGGGATTTGGTTTCATAAACCAGGGGTGATACTAAATTGATTGCGGGTCTTCCATCCTCATCAAGGGCACTTTCATCTACTTTTACGTCCAATATTTCCCCGATGAATTGAGTGTGGATCCCAATCTCATAATGATGGATCAGTTTACACTCAAGCACCATGGGGAATTCAGCAACATAGGGAGCATCAACTAAATCTGATTTGACCGGAGTCAGACCGCTTTCCTGGAATTTATTCACCTCTCGGCCTGACTTGATGCCAAAATAATCCGCTTCTGCAGCATATTTAGAAGAGGGGACACTAACGGTGTAAGAACCACGGTCCATAATGTTTCCATATGTATATCTGTTCTTGCGAAGGGATATGGTCAAACAGGGTGGATCTGAACAACAAATTCCACCCCAGGCTATGGTCATTACATTGGGCTGGCCCTCTTTATCATAAGAGCCCACGCACCACACTGGAGTTGGAAAGATCAACGTTTGGGCACCAAGGGATTTTTTCACAGTTCTCTCTCCTGTATCTGAATCTAATTTCCGGAATAAAATTGCGGCTTATTATAAATAATCCTCTATCAAGGATACACCAAAATCTGCAATGTACTGGATCTGCTCATCCTGATGATAGAGCTTCCTGAAACTCAATATTGTTTTTTCCGAAGTCACAAGTATGTGGGGTTCTTTCTCGGCTTTTCCACCACTGAGGGGTGAATTATCTATCCAGCTGCTGATTTTATCCGCCATTGATCGTGATATCCAGGTTGCTGCAAAAGCAGGATCATTGGAAATGCAAGTAAATCTGTTTCCCAAAAGATGATCACCTTTCTGGAGCATGACCGCATCTTCAAAGCCTGCGATCTGAGTATCTTCAATCATTAGATTTCGCAGATATCGTTTATAAAAGAATCGGGTAGATTTGCTTAGTTCTCCAGCTGCCGAGAGGCTAATACTTTCTGCGGGTATTAACAACAAAAAACCATCTTTAAAATAAGCCTTTTTACTGATCCATTGAGTTATTGGAGTGGAATCATTGGCGGTGATCAGGTTAACAGACCAGGGAGTGCCATTTGTATTGCCCTCTCTGACCACTCGAATAAACCCTTCCAGCGCCGGAGTGATCGGTTGGCTGCGGAACTGGTTCAAGGTATCGCTTATCTTTTGAGCCAGCTTCTTCTTGGCAAGTTTTCCGCTGCTGGCGTGGGCCGTGACCTGGACCTGTTCTCCTGAGTTCAGAACCAGGATCACTTTAAACGTCCGGGTAGTTGTGCCCCTGCTAGAGGAAACTACTGCCACAGTATGAACATCATCAAAGGGTATTGTCCTTTCGGCTTTTTTCCAGATTCTGCGCCGGCTAATATGGATATTCCTTCGATCCACATCAAATATGGCGTTGATTTGCTGCCCGAAAAATAACAGGAAGATCATCAACAGGATGAATAAAACCAGCGCCGCAACTTTCCAGGGCAGATCTGAGCGCCAGATCAGGATCGTGATCAATAGTGCAGCTCCAGCAATAAATAATAAAAAACCGGGGCCGTTCTTCACACCCCAGCTTCCAGATTTTTTGTTTATTAACCTACCCGCCATAATACACCTCCCGGGGACGAACATGGATTTGTGTTACCCCACTGAAAAGGGTAACACAAATCTCCCCCTATTTCCGTTCAGTAGGGTAAAGCTTCATAAAAACGCCCTTGGACTAATCGGTTGAGATTTCTGTAACATCCAGGCTAATTGGCATTGCAAAATCATAGGCCAAATGGAAGCTGTGCCCACCGTCTGGAAAGCAGTAGCTCTGACTTTCCGATAGCTTTTACCCCCAGGGAAAGGAAAAACTTAAGGAGAATCCGCCGGATCTCCAAAATTTGCCCGATCTGCAGGGAGAGATAGTCAGGATTGGGAAGATAAAGTCAGGTTGACTTTTATTTGGACAGGCAGGCAGCAGGATCAGAAAACACAATATCAAAAATCTTAAACCACGGTTTGCAGGTTCCATTACTCAATCGTCCTGCTTTCTACCAAATTTATCTAAAGCAGGAAAAAAATAAGGGTCCCCGGGAGCTGGATTATTTCAACCCGGAATGGACAAAACTCTGGATAAATCTGCGCTGAAATATCAGGAAGGTGATAAAGAGCGGGGCAGCGACCATCAGGGTTGCCGCTGTTAATAGGGACCATTGGGCGCCAATTTCTCCCAGCTGGGTGAAACGGACCAATCCGGCTGTTAGGGTCCGGCTTTTATCACTGTTGGTGATGATCAGCGGCCAGAGGAATTCATTCCAGTGCCAGGTAGCGGAGGAAAGGCCAAAAGCGATCAAGGATGGAATCGAAGGCGGTAAGTATACATGAAGGATCAGCTGCCACCAGGAACAGCCATCGATCACACCGGCGTCTACCAGGTCGTGGGGCACACTCATAAATGCCTGGCGCATCAGGAATGTGCCAAAGGCTGATCCGAAATAGGGGATTGCGATAGCGAGTCGGGTGTCAAATATACCTAATATCCGAATGGTTGAAAAATTAGGTGCCAATAATGCTGAAGTAGGGATCATCATTTGCAGCAAGACAAAGAAAAATATCCAACCTTTGCCAAAGAATTCATAGTTAGCAAAGGCAAATCCGGCCAAGACTATCGTAATAAGTTGGACTGCCAGAACGAGCAAAACCACTAAAATAGTATTGATGTAATACTGTCCAAAGGGCGCCAACGACCAGGCCCGGGTATAGTTCTCAAAAGTGAGTGTATTGCTGAACCAGACATCACCTCTGCTCATTGCATCATTAGCTGGTCGAAACGAAGCGATGATCGACCAGATTACTGGAACGGACCACAGCAGGGCCAGAAATATAGATAAAAAATTTGTTATCCAGTGGCCAATTTGGCCTAATGTTTTTCGGATGGCTGAACTATCCATGAGAGATTCAGACCTCCTTGCGTTCCGAGGTTATGAAATTAGTCACAGTAAAAGCCAGCAGCACTATCACAAATACCACCGTGATCGCTGCAGAAATACCGATATCCTGATATTCGAAACGCTCCAGCCAGAGATCGAATAATAACACCGTGCTGGCGCGGCTAGGCCCTCCGCTGGTTAACACAAAGATGTGATCCACTGTTCTGAAGGAATCTATAAAAGCGACGATTGTGATAAATATAGTCGTTCGCCGCAAAAGCGGGAAAGTGATTTTCCAGAGAGTCTGCCAGCCATTGGCTCCATCCAGCGCAGCCGCTTCATAAACATCGCTGGGAAGATTTTGCAGTCCCGCCAGGTAAAAGACCATGTAATATCCGGAATTTTTCCAGACTGCTACAATTACTACAGATAATAAAGCCAGAGAAGGGTTTCCGGTCCAATTTTCAGGGCCTGAATAACCCAAGAATCGCAGGGCTGCATTAAACAAACCATAATCAGGTGTGAATAAAAATAACCAGATGGTTGCTGCGCTAACCATGGGTAAAACCATGGGGTGAAAAACTGCCAGACGGAAAAAACCGATTCCGCGCACTTTTCGATTGACCAATAAAGCAAATAGAAAACCAAGCACGATGCTTATCGGCACCGTTCCGATAATATATAAAAGAGTATTTTTAATTACTTGAATGAAATAGGGGTCGCTAAAAAGATCAATATAGTTGCCCCAGCCAATAAAAGTTGGCTCCCGGAAGCGGGCAATATTCATCCTTTGCAGGAAAAAACTCTGATAAATAGATAAGATCACCGGCCAGGCCGTAAACAAGGCCACAAAAACCGCTGTCGGGAATATCAGGATATAAGGTAAGGGCTTAAATCGTTTTCGAGAGGCTTTGATATTCAATACAGGCTCCTCGTTATAATGGGGTGACCTGGAAAAATTGAGGTCACCCCATTATAAATCATTTACCAATCAGGGAAGTCTAGGGGCAGAAATCTGCCAGGGCCGCATCCGCTTCAACCTGGGCGGCTGCCATTGCATCAGCAGCACTCATTTCGCCATTAATGGCCCGCTGGATATAGTCGTGGAAGATCCCCCTAACCTGCCCAAGATTCTGGGTTGCCAGTTCAGCACCAGCATACTGCAGGGCATCGCGGGTGTCCAGCGCCTGGGGTACTTCAGCTACATAAGCCAACATGGCATCTGTGTCATAGGCACTGAAGCGATGGGCAATATAGCCTGTGTTGATGCTGTAGTCTGCAACATATTCTGGCCGCGAGATGAACTCCACAAACTTCCAGGCTGCATCCTGTTTTTCCTGGGCAGCGCCTTTCATGATGTAGAAGTTTCCTCCACCAGGCACACTAGCATACGTTCCTTCCTCTTTTCCGGGGTAAGGCATAACACCCAGCTCAAAGTCAGCCTGGTCGAGTAACCCAGCCAAACTGCCAGAGGAATGGGTGATCATTGCAGTCGCGCCACTAGCAAGATCTGGCGGATCTGTAGCCCAGCTGGCCTGGACGCCGGCAGGCATCGCGCCGTAGACAGCAGAGAGGTCAATATAAAATTGAACGGCTTCTATCACAGCTGGATCATCAAATACCACGGTGCAGTCATCTTCAAGGATATTTTGGCCGGCGCCAATGGCCAGGGGCTGGAAGAGCCAGTAAGGCCAATCGGAAGAGAAATGCAATCCATAATTGATACTATCTCCATCCTGGACAGTGAGGGCCTGAGCTGCTTCTGCCCAACTCTGCCAACTTGTAGGAAGCTCTAACCCGGCATCTGCAAACATATCGGCGTTGTAATACATCACTACCGCGCTGCGCTGGAAAGGAATACTCCAGAGTTGATCATCATAATAGGAATTTGCCAGGAAAGCAGGCAGGAAATCAGCCTCAAAGGCATCTCCATCTTCCATTGCAGCAATATATCCATCAAGGGGGGCAATATAGTCTGCATTAATCAAGTCATAAAGCGCAGTTGCAAGCATCACTCCCAGGGCAGGTGGTTCACCGCCACCATCAATGGTCGTCTGGATGGCTGTTTGCACATCAGCATAACCACCGGAGAAAACCGGCTCAACAGTGATGTAGGGATACTCTGCCTGGAAATCCTCAATGTAGCCATTCAGAATGGCGGCAATGGGGGCGTCCACAGCTACAGGATAGAAGACCTGGAAAGTCACCGGCTCCATGGTGGCTTCTTCGGCTTCTTCCTCGACTTCTGCTTCAGTTTCTTCTGCCGGTGCGGCTTCTTCCACTGGAGCAGGTTCGTCTTGGACTGGTTCCGCAGCAGGGGCAGGTGCACACGCTCCTAGCAGCAATCCCAGAACCAAGAGTACCGCAAAAATCTTATACAACATCTTCTTCTTCATGTTCCTCTCCTTTCTAAATAAAATAAGTGGTGAAAAATTAGTTATCAGATCATGCGAACAATATTCAGTTCAATAATTTCGGAGTTAAAACACAACTTGCTGAAGGTTACAGCCTGATTATCCTGGGTATAAATCGTTGACCTGACGCCTAGAATTGGCGCCCCAGGTGGAAGCTCTAAATACTCGCTGGTTTCTGCCGAAAGAGATTGGGCCCGGATATAGGATTGAATTTGATGTAGTGGGGTGTTTAGTGATTTTGTCAGTAACTCTACCAGGTTTCCCTTAAAGGTTGCCCAATTGGAAACCTGAAGATTGATATCTGAGGGAACATAATCTTCTACATAGATCACGGGTTTTTGATCCGCCAGAACAATTCGCTGAATATACCTGACCTTTGTATTGTCTTTCAACTTGAGAACATCACACACCTCAGGGGGCGCTTCGATAATCTCCGTTGATAGAGTTTTAAAGTTAGGTGTATAGCCTACATCCTGGATGATCTGAGCAAAGGGGGAAAATTCATTGAGGGAATCCTGGATATAAGGCGGCTGCGCTACAAAAGTTCCAATCCCATGTCTCCTGACTATCACTCCTTCATTTTCAAGGGTCACATAGGCTTCCCTGAGGGTATTACGACTCACTCCAAGGTCTTTGGCGATCGACGCCTCTGAAGGCAGCTGATCGTTACGCTTAAGATTATTCTGGGAAATATAGTTGAGCATATGCGCTTTTACTTGGTTCAAGCGTGTATCGGTAGTGAGAGCCATACTCATCCTAAGTGAAGAACTGGGTATATTACACTTACTCAAGAACAAGAGGTTGGACGTCCTATGTCTTAATCATAAAATATTTATTTCCCCCTGTCAACAGGATTTCCTGTGACAAATATCATGTTTTTATAGATCTGCCTTTGTCGTAAAACAAGGAGTGGTAAAGGGCTAAAAGCAAAAATATATAACTGATTAGACTCTATCCCTTTCCCGAAGGAAACACATCTAGAATCAATTTTTTTTGTATAATGGAAGCTATCACCAGTTATTACCATCCATATGAAGATAATTGAACTGTGGCGAAAATTCCTTGCAAAAGATCGAATCAGCAAACTGGAGATGGTCCTGATCCTCCTATTCTTTATAATTG
>Ga0307418_1000358_pt1 | contig 13653 bp, 35 predicted proteins | sample SalMarWE160220MG_2_FD_202160 | JGI IMG/M metagenome (GOLD analysis project Ga0307418, IMG submission 202160) | Salt marsh sediment microbial communities from the Plum Island Ecosystem LTER, Massachusetts, United States - WE1602-20 | ecosystem: Environmental > Aquatic > Marine > Intertidal zone >...
TAACTACAGTAAGAAAAGATCCAGTAAAAAATCCTCGTTGTGTTGGTTTCTATTATAATCTAGTAAATGCTATAACTGCAGTCGAAGAAAATCATGGGGATATTTATGAAGAAGGTTATTATCCTTATTGTGTAATTGAAGCAGTTAAAGAAGGAATTTATTGTATTGATAGAAAAGAGTTCTGGTTTAAATGGAATAAAAAAGAAAATGGATATAAACCTATTCCAAGCAAACCAGAAAATTATAGAACCGTAGTTTGTTTTGGGATTGGATAAAAATATGGAGGGTACCGCTGAATGGTCGGCAACACGGCTTGAACCCGTGGGCGAGGTAACACTTGGGCGTTCGATTCGTCTACCCTCCGCCACTTTTGAAAGGTAAATTAATGATTCGAATTGAAGTTGAGTGGGATTTTGTTAGTCCTTATTTAAAAACAGCATTGGGCATGTTAACTATAAACGATTTTGATGCTGATTATAATATGACTAAATTATTACAATGCAAAGTTGAAGTTAAACGTGGACAATTGGGTTTTAGATCTATTACTGATAAAGGTTATCCATGTAGTATTTTTGATGAATATAAAGAGAAAATTGAATCAGTAGTAAAATCATACTTTTTAGGTATGTGTCTTGAAAAAACAATATACGAATGGGTGGAGGACAAATAATGAAATGTGTTAAAAAAGGTGAAGAGGTTAAACGAGTTCGTGATGAAAAAGCAAGTGAACTAGTTGATAATCATGGTTGGAAATATTGTCCAAAAGAAGAATTTAAACAACTGAAAAAGGAAAAATGATGAAATTACTTAAAGAATCAATAATATATTTATCAAAAATGGGTTATATAACGTTACAGGTTCCATCGTATGTTATAACAGATGATGATAATATTCCTAAAGATCAAATTAAAGAATTTCCTGACGAATGGTTTATGTTTGCAGATAATGCTAAAGGACCTGCGTTAGGAAAAGAAAGTGGTTTTATGTTTCTAACTGAAAAAGGGTGGAAAGAAAATAAAGATAATATCAAAAAAGCATTTGAACAATCTCCAAATCCTCGTGGAACTTGGGAAGATTTTGAAGAACATTCTAAAAAACATTTTAAACAAATGAAAATTCTTTTAGATAAAAGAATAAAGTATTTTCAAAAAAAATTAAAACAAGCTGAATTTGCTAAGATAAAATTAGAAAATGGAGAGTAAAATATTGTAAATGGGGGCGTAACTCAGGGGGAGAGTGGCTGTTTTACAAGCAGCAAGTCGTTGGTTCAAATCCATCCGCCCCTACCACTTTGAAAGGATTGAATATGGCAGTAATTTTTGGAAAAGTGAAATGTTGCTTCTGCGAAGAAAAAAGCGGAATTATAACTTCAGTGTGTAAATATGGAATATATGGTGAAATTGGAAAACGAATATTTTATCATGATGAATGTCTGCAACTAGTTGAGAAAAACCCAGAAAAATTTGGTCATGCTCTTGTAGATTTTTCTTTGTATATACATGAATTACGTGAGCAAGCTACTAGAAAGTACAATAAAGATATAAAGAAAAATTTTAAAAAGAAAGTAGAGCTTTTACAACAAAAAGGTTTTGAACGAATGATGCCAAAAAAGGATCATTGATGGGTTGGGTTTCAGCTGAAATTAAGGATGTAAAAGAATCATATAAATTTGAAAATCATAAACCTCAAACTATAAAACGAATACCTTGGCCAGTATGTCAATACTGTGGTTTGGTTTATTTAAAAAATAAAGTTACAAAATGGTGTATTCAAAAAGGGTGTTTACATGAGCTACATAAAGATTTCAAATCTCAACTCTAAAGATTGTATTGGTTGTAATTCAAAATGTATAGATATAAAATCCAAAAGAGTTGTGTGTCTTGCTGCATCAGTTCCAGGATACAATATAAGGCTGTGTCCATGTTTAGATTGTATGATTAAAATTGTATGCATAACTACATGCAAACTTTTTTGTAAATATGTAAATGAAGTTAATTCTTATATAACATATAGAGCTGGAGAAAGAAAACATAAGTATATATCCACAATTCTAAAATAGGAGGGCACACTTATGAAAGTGGGGACGCAATACGCGATACTGGGAGAAAAAAATATTGTATAGTTAAGAAAAATAACAAGTATCGCGTTCAAAAAAAGTTTTTGTTTTTTAAATATTTTGCTAGAACAAATAATAAAGAGAAAGTACTCGAATTTGATGAGTTTTCAAATGTAGTACTTTATATTATGAGCAAAAAGAAAAATAAGGCTAATTAGATCAAGAAGTTTGGGCAAGTGAAGCACGACAATAGCAATTTAAAGAATTCTGATTAGTTGCTAGAGAGGTGCTTAATTATGGCAGATTCTTGTAGTAAAGAATTATGTACCGTTTGTGGAACTGATTGCGATCTTATAAAATTCACAAGAGTTAGACCGGGTGTAGCAGCTTTAATCAAAAATAAAGGATATAGTATAAGTCCAGAAAAATCTATTTGTATGAAGGATTTAACAAAATTCAGATATGACTATATAACTTCATTAATTGAAGCTGATAAAGGTCCATCTTCTGAACTTGAAAAAACTGTATCAAAAAGTGTTTCAAATGGTAGATTTCTTTCTATTCCAGAAGACCAATACACAGAAGATCCAACTTTTGGAGAAAGAGTTTCAGATAAATTAGCATCATTTGGTGGAAGCTGGAAATTTATAATTACATTTTCAACAGTTCTGGTTGTATGGATTATTATAAATTCAATTGAATTATTTACTAAAGCATTTGATCCATACCCATTTATCTTATTAAATTTAGTTCTATCATGTCTTGCTGCTATTCAAGCTCCAATTATTATGATGAGCCAAAATAGACAAGAAGCAAAAGATCGAGCCAGATCGCAACATAACTATCAAGTAAATCTGAAAGCTGAAGTTGAAGTGAGACAAGTTCAAGAACGGTTAGATGATTTGGTAGAAAAACTCGAGAGGTTATCAATTGTTCAAGACATACAATTAGAAACATTAGACAACATAGAGGAAAAAGTAGATGAAAATAAATCTTAATGAATTAGCTGTTACGGTAGCTAAAAAAGAAGGCGGAAAACGAGAAGTTGACATAACACAAATAAAACAGGTCATGAGAATATTTCTTGAAGAACTTGGGCAGTATTCAGATGAAGAAATACTTGAAGTAATTAATTCTCATAGAAAATAATGGGGGTGTTTCTGGCCGGCTGGCTGTAACCCAGTTGTCGTTAAATTGGTCAGTGCGTACGACGAGAGGTTCAAATCCTTGCACCCTCACCACATAATCTTTGCTGGGTAAAAATGAATAGGCTAGAGGATAACTGGTGGGAAACCCGATAAAATCTTGCCGAGATTGACCAGTTTTCTTCCCCAGCATTAAAAGATGGAGTATGGATATTTATTTATTCATACTCCATATTTTTCGTTAAAAAGGAAAAAATGGACTTGTGCGTGGGTTGTGTATTTAATGAATATTGTACTATTCAGAAATGTGAAAATAAAATTATTAAAAAATGTCCTTGTTTATTATGCTTAATCAAATCTGCATGCACCGATGATACTAATTGTACTAAATTTCTAGAATTTAATAAGAAAGTATACTATCCGGAGGAAATAAAGAAAAATGAGAAAAATAAAATTTAAAGTTGTAAAGCGAAGAACAAATTCAAGTTGTATGGTTCATAAAAATTCATCATTTGGCCGTTCATATGAAAAAGGAACAAATGTATATGCTGATCCAAATACTCTTGGAATTATGGTTTTTAAAACCAGAATGGAAGCAGAAGTTTGGATGCAAGGTTGGAATAAATGTGGTTGGGATTTTATTATAAAAAGAGTAATTCCAATTGGAAGAGGAAAAATACCTGAAAGAATATCTGGAAATATTGCTAGTAAAGATTTAAAATACTTTTATGAAAATATTGAAAATATTGCCGACGATAATTGTTTTGAAACAAACATTCCAATAGATGGAACTATTTGTTATCCTGGAGTTCATGTTATTGACTGATGATCTTTATGTTCCAAGATGTCCAAAAGAAGTATTTTGTACAGGGTGTTTGAGTTATGAAAATTGTAATTTAGCTAAACATTACCATACAAGATGTCCTTGTTCAGATTGTTTATTAAAATGTACATGTGTTTATACTTGTAAAAAATATAAACAATTTTATAAAGGATATTCGAATAGTTTAGATATACAAGATTGTCAAGAAAATGGCCGGCAAGATTCGGGTCTGTAGCGTCCTAAGGCTCCGCAAGCAGAGTAGATTACAACCATAAGAGTTGTACTGGGTGTGAGTCCCAGTGTCGGTCATTAAATTTAGAGGAAAGAGCTACACTCAGCAGATACTATCTTAAGATATATCTTCCATTCAGATGTCTTAAGTAGTTGACTCCGCAATCCTTACGAATGGAAAGGAAGCTGTAAACAATCAGCTATGAAAAGCTAATTCTGCTAAACTCACAAAGGAGTAATTTAATGAGTAGAAGAGATGAAGAATGTATTCATTGTATTCCAAAATGTAGAACTCTTCCACCTAGAATAAAAAATATGGAATGTCCATGTTTTAGCTGTATAGTTAATCCTATTTGTTCAATATCAGAAGATGATTGTAAGTTGTTTAATAATTACATAAACCTTGTAAAAGGGATCTTTGCTTACAGAAAAATATGAAAACAATAAAAAATAGAGAATATAGTTATAATCATACAAAACAAAGAATGTTAGAACGTTTTAACATTCATATAAATAAAAGAGACTATAATAAATTATGTAACCTTATAAGTAGTAGAACAATTGTTATGCGAGAAAGTGTAACGCAAGAAATACATATAATAGATTGGAAAGAAAAAACATTTACAGTTGTTTTTAATACTGAAAAAAATTGTATAACAACTGTATTACCAGAGAGGTAATAATGCTAGAATATGAGGGAAAGTTTGGAAAAGCAAAAATAATGCTTGACGATCTTGGTCAAGATGGCAGCAATTTAATAAAGCAAATATATGAATTTTTAAATCATGAAGCATTTACAAATGATATATCTATTATGCCAGATACACATCCAGGTAAAGGTGCTGTAATTGGCTTTACAATGAAACTAACCAATAAAGTAATTCCAAATGTTATTGGAGTTGATATTGGTTGTGGTATGCTTTCTTTTAATTTAACTCAAATTACATTTGATCCAAAGGAGTTTGATGAGCAAATTAGAGAAAGGATTCCATTTAGTACAAATGTTCATAAAAATAAAAGAGAAATAACTTCAGAATTTTATATACATGCAACAAAAGCTATATTTAACTTTACAAAGAAATTTAATAAAGAATTTAAAACAAGTTATTTACCTGTAAAAATAAATATAGAATGGTTAAAAAATAAATGTTCTCAAATAAATATGGATTATGATCGAACGATAAATTCTCTTGGAACATTGGGTGGTGGAAATCATTTTATTGAAATTGGTATAGATGATAAAGATGACATTTGGGGTACAATTCATTCTGGTTCTCGACAGTTTGGTCTAAAGATCGCAAACTATCATCAACGAAAAGCAGGGAAAGGTCAACTAGCATTTCTAGAAGGAGAAGAAATGTTTGATTATTTGACTGATATGGTTGTCGCTCAAACATATGCTCACTTCAATAGAACAATAATGTTAAATGAGATAACATCAATTTTTAATTATAAACCAGAAACAACAATTGAGTCTGTGCATAATTATATAGACTTTAATGATCTGATAATACGAAAAGGTGCTATATCCTCATATGAAAATGAAAAGATGATTATTCCTTTTAATATGGAAGATGGAATTTTAATATGTGAAGGTAAATCAAATCCAAATTGGAACTACTCAGCACCTCATGGAGCAGGTAGGGTTGGATCAAGAAGATGGGCTAAAGAAAATCTTAACCTGGATGAAGCTAAGAAAAATATGAATGAGAAAGGTATTTATACTTCAAAACTTCCTTTGGATGAATGTAAACAAGCATATAAAGATCCAAAGATTATTGAAAAAGCAATTGAACCTACAGCTAAAATAATTACTAGATTAAAACCAGTATTATCTTGCAAAGGCGACTAATGAAATTTGTATGTATTAATTGTCTTCTTTTGTCAGTATGCAAAAATAGACGATATATATTTTGTAATAAAGTAAACGATCATATTTCTGGCTTTGCTAAATTTTCAAAACAAAGTGATATAGCTGAACAATATATGGAATTCTTAAACACTTCAACATTTTTCTTTAAATCAGAAAATGGTCACAACATGCATATAATAGACTGTGGTTTACCGAGGGAATGGAATGAAAAATCCGTGTGATAACTGTATATTACAAATTAATTGTACTTGCGTATGTGATAAGAAAATAAATTATGGAACACTTCTAAAAGATGCTATAAGACAAGGGAATCATGTTAAAACATATCCTGGTTATAACTCATTGTATTGGACCTATCAATCAAAGTATTCAAAGCATAGAATGGAAGAAATTGAAATAGAAAGAAGAAGGACTCATTATGTTAAACAATAATCCTTGTAATAGTTGTTTAGTAAAAACAACATGTTTCGGAACTAAATGCAATAAATTAGATAATTATTTTGCATATATAAAAAATAATTTTGGCCCAGTAACAGTAGTAGAATGGTTAACTAATTATGAAATCAGAACATCTGTTCTACAATATTATAATGATATTAACAGAAAAGCACTAAAATGATCTAATATAGTTCAAAGTATAGAACATATATAAAATTTTAAATAAGGAGAATACGATAATGGAAATTCGTATTAAAGCTAAGGAGTGCTGTGGTGGCATTTGTGATATAGATGACGCCAAAGACGGGAATAAACCCTGTCATTGTGAAGAAGATGGCGATCATAATAATTGCTGCCACGTCGAGTGGGATGACGATTAGATAGCACAGCCTCCATAGGGTCATCAAAGAGATCCCCCAAATTAAGTTTTTAAAATAACTTTTTTAAAACTTTAAAAATTTGGAGGAATGAAAGATGACTAAGAAAGAACTAAAACAAAAAATCAAAGAAGAACAAAAAGTATTAGCACAAAAAATTAAGAGGTGTCGGCCTTTAAGGAAACCTCATCTTTATCAAGCTCAACCTGAAAATGTAAGACAAGAATGTAAACGTTGGAAGGTTGCAGAGTGGAGTAGAGAATACAGACATAAACATATAGTTTATTGTACATTCTTTAACAATACTCCATACAAAGAAATTGAACGAACTGTTCATGAAGGAAATCACCCAAGTAAATACTGGTTAGACAAATACCAAGAAGAATGGGAAGGTCAGCTTGATGAAGAAGTTATTTGTAATTGTGCGTAAAGACTTAACTAATTCTCAAATGGCTGTGCAAGCGGGTCATGCAGTAGCAGAGTACTTGCTTCACAGCCGTTTTTTCCGTTGGAAAAATTCAACATTAATATACTTGGGTGTAAAAAATCTAGATAAACTAGAACAATTAAAATATAAATTAAAACAAGAAAACATTGAGTTTATTGAATTTCGTGAACCTGATTTAAATAATGAAACTACAGCAATAGCAAGTGATGTTAGCTGTAAACATTTTCAAAGGCTTAACCTATTATGAGAGCAACCTGTGATTGTTGTATATTTTCTAAAATTTGTTATAAAATAGCTTGTCCATGTAAAAATTGTATAGTTAGAACTATCTGTTTAGAACCATGTACAAAAGCCAACGAAGCTTATCAAATTGCATGGAAAATAAGAAATGAAGATGGGACAGTAGCTCAGTCTGGTTGAGCTGGGAACTCTAAATTTCCGGACATGGGTTCAAATCCCATCTGTCCCTCTAACGAAAGGAAAATAATGATAACTAACATGATTGGTCAGGGGTCAATTAAAATTAGTCAAGAAGAATTTAATAAAATTCCTAGTATGGAAATAACAGAAAATTCTTCACAAGATTTACATATTTTTAAATATAAATTTATGGACATGTATGGTAAATGGAATATTGTTGATATTGTTCATGATGAAGAAACCAATGCAGTCAAATTCTTATGTAGAAGGGTAGAAATAGATGGATAAAGATCTAAAAAAAATTCTAACAAAATTATTTGAAAGATATACTTTCAAACTAACTGCAGAAGGAACAATAAAATCAGTCTATTATATTGTTAAAGATTGCGCACTTATAAAAGTAGAAAATACTGGAGACAATTTTGACGCATATCTTGCTTATGTACTATACCAAGCACAAACTTTACGAGCAGATGGATTAATTTATATATTTGAAAATGTAGTTTTCTTGGGGGATGGTAACGACAATGTAATACAAAGTATGAAAGCAGGCCATATTAGAGTTGAAGAACATCCAGATAGTTCTCCATATTTAATCTTGACATATTTAGCAGCAACTGGAGAACGAGAAGCTTTAGTTGGAAAAATAGAAAAAGACCCATCTGGAAAAAAATTTATTGTTGAGCAAGAATGGGCAGAAGAAATATCGTTCCAAGAACAACCTGGGAGTAAATAATGAACGAACTTTTAAAGAAAATAAAAGATGATCTAAAAGATTCTATGACCTTAGAAGTAAAATTAAGAAAAGAAAAGAAAATAAATTCTGATGAATTTGATAAAGCAGTATCACAAAAAGCTGTTTCTAGAGCTATCATAAGCATGATTCCAACTCTTGGCAAAAAACCAGGAGATACAACTGAATCTGATATAGTTAAACTATTAACTAAATATATAAGAAATGAAAAAGAACGAACTCTATATGAGCTACATTTTTTAAAAGAAAAAGATGTAAAAGATAAAGGTCCATCTCAAGTAAGAGAACTTGTAAGCACTAAAATCTCACAACTTGGCGATGAACTGACTTCTTATGTAATTGAAATTGCTCAAAGCTATCTTCCAAAACAAGTAACTGAGAAAGAAGTTATTGAATTTATTAAAACTATAGATTTTAGTAAATTTAAAAATAAGATGCAAGCCATGGGATTAATAATGAAACAGTTCCCTGGTTCTGATGGGAATTTTATTAAAAGTATTTTAGTAAAATGGAATCAAGAGTAAATATTCCAATTTGTAAATATTGTTATTCTCTTTTAATATCATTATCTTGTAAATGTATGCATCTAAAATGTCCTTGTTTAGAATGTATAGTAAACCCCATTTGTACAGAAGAGTGTGAAACAAGACTTGATTTTATTAAAAGATATGGTTTTATTATATAACTTGTGGGGGTGACTAGGTTTCGACGTGAATGATAAGAGATCGGAGATGCGATTCGAGGTTGGTTATGAAACTCGTTAAAACATTACCACTGCTAAAATAACTGCAGACGATTACTACACTGAATTAGCCCTAGCGGCATAATTCCGTTCCGCTCATTGTGCTCCTGATATGAGATGGAACGTCGACTAAGGAGCTCGGTAACATGCTATTAGCAATTGAGCATGCACTTAAAAAGAAATTGCGACCCTTCATTGGAATGTTCTGCCCTGCCCCAATGAATGTATAGTAGCAGAACTATAATCGTAGATTCAAAGATTGAACTTTTGCGGACGCGGGTTCGACTCCCGCCACCTCCACCAACTTTAAAGGAGTAAGATACTATGTCTTTGCTTTCTGCATGTGAACCTTTACAATGTAAAGTATGTCCATTTGTAAATGGTTCTAGATGTTTTTTAGATATTAGAAATGTCCAAGTTGCGGATACATCATACCCGCCAAATTGTCCTTTGCTTGACCAAAGAAAAGTTACAATATGGGTTGAACAAGGGCACTTATATATAGGAAGAGATTATGACTGATCTTCTAGAAAAAATAAAAAGTGCAAAAGAACTAAAATATTTTATAGATATGGGATTTGAATTATATATATACAATGGAAATGTAATGGATGAGTTAGGAGTAAAAAACGATGGTTAGCGAACTTAAAGAAAATCCTTGCAAAAATTGTTTAGTAAAAGCTACATGTATTGAGCAATGTCAAAATTTAACATATTTTGGAAATTATATAAGAAGAAAAAATAATGGAAACAGTTTAGGCCTTGCTAGATGGATATCAGAGCATGAGGTAAGAAGTAGAATAATTTCTAGACATACGAAAGGGTTCTATAAAGATGAATAATCCATGTTCTCAATGTCTTGTTAGATCTATTTGTAGAATATTACCAGTATCATGTGAAAAACTTCTATCATTTCTTATGAAGCATGAATATAGATTAGGAAGGCAAATAACTATTAAAGAATGGTTTGACTCTTATGAAGTACGACCAGGAATGAAAATCAAAAGTCTAAACAAATTTTAACAAATGGCGCCGTGGTGAAATGGTTAACACATCGGACTTTCGATCCGACATTTTGCAGGTTCGAACCCTGTCGGCGTCACCAATTGCGTGTCCGTAACTCAGTCTGGTCAGAGTGACTGTCTCCAAAACAGTTGGTCAGGGGTTCAAATCCTCTCGGGCACGCCACTAAAAATTTTATTTTAAAGGAATGTAAATGGCAGACTTAGAGCAATCTGTAAAATCATTTATAACAATTCATGGTTTTTTACCAAGAAGATATTGCGTAGATGAGAAAGCATTAAGGCTTTCTATATTAATGATGTATAAAGGAAAAAAGAAAGTAAGAATTTCTTCATTTTGTTCAAATAAAGATATACAAGTTTTGAAAGAAAATATCTCAAAAATTTCTCCAATATGTTCAGTAAGCAAGATTGGAAATTCTTTTTATTTAATAAAAAAAGATCATTCTACAAAAAAGAGTAAAGATAAACCTGTATTATTTGATATTGATAAATTAGCTTAATGCCCACGTGGAAGTAGTTGGCGTAGCTTCACTGGACTGTCAATCCAGAGATTCGCGGGTTCAATTCCCGTCGTGGGCGCCACTTTAAAAGGAATAGATAATGGACGAATGCGAAGGTTGTGAAACTTTTTATGTTTGTAATTCAGGGGATTTGCTTGATAAAAAATGCCCATGTAGTAAATGTATTGTAAAGGTAAGGTGTAATAAAACTTGTGAAGCTTGGAGTAAGTATTATAGCGATATTAGTGGTTCAAAATAGTGGGCTGGTAGCTCAGTATGGGAGAGCGCTGCCCTTGCAAGGCAGATGTCGAGGGTTCGAATCCCTTCCGGTCCACCACTTTTATTTTAAAAGGAATAAATATGTTAAGAAAAACTTTTGATGGTGATCCAGAATCATATGTGGAGTATGATATTGGATATTGGTTTAGCTGTTATGTATATTTAACCTTATTTTAAAGGAGCGAATTTGTGAAAATAAGACCTATGTGGATTTTTGATTTATTGATGAGTATAGTTATAACTATTGTATTCTGTTTTGCTACATATGTAATTATACAGATACATCAAATGACTATATTATGGAAAATTGTAACTGGTGGGATTACATTTTTAATTGCTATTTGGGGATTTTGGATGGGTTTAGATTCATTTAATAATTCGAGAGCATATTATGTTGTTAGAGATATGCCAGCAAAAGATTTTTCTGAAATAAACCTTTATACCAATAGTATAGTGTTAGTTCATGAAAACTATTCATGGAGATATACTTATGGACAAGATAAAATTGCTAAGCTTAAATATATAATAATTATATGTTATTATAACAGAAAGAAAAAATTTCTTGGGTGGATACCCGCACCATATTATGAACCTTTAGATAAACAGTTGAGGAAACAACATGAAAGTAAGTAAAATGTGGATTTTTGAAATTATAATTCTTATCTTTGGAATGGTTATACTTGCATTTATGACAAAGATTATAGTTGCTGCTAAGATTATAACAAATAACCAAGCATATATACCAGCAGTATTAGAAGCTATTCTTCTTTGTGCTGCTGTATTAGTTATAATTAAAGGTGAAAAGTATTACAAAGTAACTTATGTTCCAATAACAGATTTTGAAGTAAATCTATATGAAAATATCTTAGTATTAGTAAAAGATAACTATGCATGGATCTATAAGTACAACCAAGAAAAAATAGTTAACTTAGATAAAATAAAAACTGTTGAATATTATGATTCAAAGAAAAGATTAAGTTATACAGAAATAAGACCATATCCAGCAAGAATTTAAGTGGCGTAGTTCAGCGGCGAGAACGCACGACTTATAATCGTGTAACGTAGGGTTCAAATCCCACCGCCACTATCACTCAAAGAAAGGATTTAATAATGACAGTAGCAAAGGTAGGAGATACAGTTTTAATTTGTTCAAATCCTGAAAAATCAATGAGCAAATATGGCGTAAGGCCAGCAAAAAGAAGAATGGCTGGTACAAGACAAGAAGTACTTGTAAGTACACCAGCACGTATAAGAGTTAAGGAAAATAAAATCGGTGCTTATCAAAGTTTTGTTCATGATGAATATAGAATTATAACTAATGACAAAGTAAAAAAGAAAACTATAAAACCTATTACTTTTAACCCAGAACATCTAGCAATTTAAGGAGAATTTTAATGAATGAGTGCTCAGGTTTTTCAACAGGCATGACAGTAAAAATATCAGATAATCCACAAAAATCAATAAACTTATTTACTAGTCTTAATGGATATAAACGAACGCTTAGAAATACAATTCAAAAAATAAAAAAGATTGAAGAAAGTAGTAAAGGAACAAGAATATTTATTGTTCCACCTCCCAATTGCAAATATCGTCGAATATCATTTCATCCAGATGATATAAATATTTATAGTAAAAAAAGAATAAAAATAAAACCAGAAATTTTTGATCCAGACAATCTAATATAACTGCTCCGGGGTAGCCAAGTGGTATGGCGTCTGACTGTTAATCAGAAAATCGCAGGTTCGATCCCTGCCCTCGGAGCCAAAACACTCTTTTAAGGATAAAACAAATGTCACAATTTACTAAAGGAGTAACAGTAAAAATAAGTAAGAATCCACATTTATCTATAGAGAAATTTGGTGGAAAAGCTATAAAACTAAAAATGGCTGGAAGTATCAGAAAAATTTATGCAGAGAAAGATGAATCTACAGTATATATTGCAAGCGACAATGGAGACATATGGACATTCTGTCATTCTGATTTAAGTATTGCAAAACTGAAAAGAAGAAGTGAAAACCCAACAACATTTGATTTGGATAATTTAGTATTATGATAGAAATAGGAACTAGAGTAAGAATAAACAAAGAGCTAACCTATACAAAGAAGTCTAATATATTAACTCCTATAATGATGCAATTTGCAGGACAACTAGGAACAGTATCAGGTAACGGAAGGTATAATGGTTTTGATTATGTTCAGATAAATGGATACTGTTGGCACGAACAAGATGTTACAAGATTAAATGGAAAAAAAGTAAAAGTTAAACCGGAACTTTTCAATGAAAATAATCTAGTAACATAGTGGCGGCATAGCTCAGTCTGGTAGAGCCCTCGACCGATAATCGAGAGGTCCTTGGTCCGAATCCAAGTGCCGCCACCAACTTTAAATAGGTGAAATATGAAAATGGTTCCAGGTAGACATTATTTTGGGCATTACGAACCTCATTGGGCATGTAAAAAATGTATTGTAAAAGTTATGTGTACAGATGATGGTTGTTATATGACATCGTATATTAATGAGATTTGCTTAAATTGTAATAAAA
>Ga0307418_1000360_pt1 | contig 13609 bp, 11 predicted proteins | sample SalMarWE160220MG_2_FD_202160 | JGI IMG/M metagenome (GOLD analysis project Ga0307418, IMG submission 202160) | Salt marsh sediment microbial communities from the Plum Island Ecosystem LTER, Massachusetts, United States - WE1602-20 | ecosystem: Environmental > Aquatic > Marine > Intertidal zone >...
TTGAAGTGGCCGAGCTCGAGCTTCTCGCGCGGACATCCGAGGACCTGCATCTCGGCGCGGGAGAGTTCGCGGTTCATGAGGGTGGAGACCGTGCGCTCTTTGCGGTTCTCGCTGGCAGGATCGAGATCGTAAAGGTGGTGGATGGGATCGAACGAACACTGGGATGGCGCGAGCCGGGCACGATTTTCGGCGAAGTGCCGATCGCCATCGGCACGCCGTTTCCGGCGGGGTTCAGGGCGTCGGAGTCCGCGCGCGTCGTGCGCGTGGAGGCGAAGTACTACTACGAGGTCGCGGCGGCATCGCCGGACTTCGCCGTGAAGGTCGGTGCGCTGGCGCGCGAGCGCCTCGGAGGGCTCCAGGGCATCGCCGCCGAACGGCCCAAGCCGCGCGTTACCATGATCGGCAACCGTTGGGACAGTGCGTGCAGCGAGTTGCGTCATTTCCTCGAGCGCAACCAAATCACCTATGACTGGCTGACGCCCGATGCGCCCGACCTTTCGGCGCATTGGCCCGAAACCCGCCCGCCCGATGACGATTGCCCCGCGGTCAGGCTGGCAGAGGGGACCCTCCTCAACCGGCCGACCACACGCGAGCTTGCCAAGCTCCTCGGCCTTCAAACCAGTCCCCGCCTCGCCGAATACGACACCCTGATCATCGGTGGCGGGCCCGCGGGCCTCGCAGCCGCGGTGTACGGCGCGTCCGAGGGCTTGCGTACCATGGTCGTGGAGCGCGAAGCACCCGGAGGACAGGCCGGGACCTCCTCGCGGATCGAAAACTACCTCGGGTTCCCCAGCGGCGTCTCGGGCGATGAGCTCGCAAGCCGCGCGTTGCAGCAGGCAAAGCGGCTCGGGGCGGAGATTCTGGTCACCCGCTCCGTCGCCCGTATCGATCCGGCCACGCATTGGGTCTACCTTGATGGCGGCGATGTCGTCCGCGCGCGGACCCTCATTCTCGCTACCGGCGTCGCCTGGCGTCGCCTCACGATCAATGGCTTTGCTCGGCTCATCGGCAAGGGCATTTACTATGGCGCAGCCCGCAGCGAAGCGAACGCCACCCATGGACTCGACGTGCATCTCATCGGCGCCGGAAACTCGGCGGGCCAGGCCGCTCTGTACTTTGCCAGTCACGCACGCACGGTGACACTCGTCGTCAGGGGTGACTCCCTGGAAAAGAGCATGTCACGCTATCTGATCGAGCAGCTCCGCCGGAAACAGAACGTAGCGGTCCGGTTGCGATCTGAAGTCATCTTCGCGCACGGTGGCAGCTCCTTGGCGGCGATCGACATCCGCGACAATGCGAGCGCGCAGGTGAGCCGAGAGGGCTGTGGCGGCCTGTTCATCTTCATCGGAGCCGACGCAGAGACCGGGTGGCTCCCGGAGCAGATCGCGCTCGATCGGCGCGGATATGTCCTGACCGGTGATGACGTCGTGAAGGCTGGACGTTGGCCGCTCAACCGCGATCCCTACCTCCTCGAAACCAGTGTCCCCGGTGTTTTCGCCTGTGGGGATGTGAGGTTGAGCCCGGTCAAACGCGTCGCTGCCGCTGTTGGTGAAGGAAGCATGGCGATCGCTTTCGTCCACAAGTACCTACAACAGTCCGCGCAGTAGCACGGACGAGCAGGAAAGAGCGTCAGCAATGGGTCCTGCCTCTTACCCTCTTACCCTCATCCCAGTCCCCGGCCCGCCTGAACGGGCGCGCACGGCCACTGGCGGACGTGGGACGGAAAGCTGAAGACCCCGAAGTGATCGCTGCCCCTTGCTACTCACAGAATCGGCGAAGGTAGTCCTCGTAGGATCGCTGCTTGTGGCGCAGCACCTCCCCCTGAGCGGAGGTATATCCGCGTCGCATCCGCCACTCCACATCATTGAGCTGCTGGCGCTTCTTCCAGCACCGCTCCTCGCGCCGCCTGCGTGCTGCGGAATTGTCGCGAGTCTTTGTGGGCCGCGGCTTGGCCCGCCTCGCGGGGGGCTTCTTGACGCCCTTGGGCGGGACCCATCCCGTCCGACGGTCCTCGATGGTGACCTCCTTTTCGGCGGCGCGCGGCGGGCACTGCGTCTGACGGAACTCGATCTGTCCGTTCGGCTTGACGCAGCGATGCACCGTGGTGGTGGCCGCGCGAGCGGCCACCGCGGAGATCCCGAGCACTGCCGCGGCGACGACAAGGCTCGCGGGAGACGGCTTGGGTCGGGTCATGGTGTCTCCCCGGTTTTCTAATCCTAGAGAGAGCAGTTAGCCACCAGCGAACAGCCTCCAGCCCTGTTCCGTCGAGCCTTTCCTGTTCTGCAGGCTTCCCCTAACAGGTGAGTCGTTGCCAGCGTTGCTGGGGCGGCAACTGACTGATTCCAAATCGCTGACGGCTGGAAGCTGACTGCTCTTTTCGGGCCAACGCCTTCCCCTCAGTGTGCCGGCCCTGGCCGTGCCACGCAAACAGCCCGTAACATTGCTCACCGATGCTTCCGGCATCATGATCCCCCCGGCGTGGACGCAGTCCTTTGCAGCCGCAGCGGGCAGAGATGCAGAGTCTTTATGTCCTAGGGGCGGGTGCGGGCTGCGGCAAGTCGGTCGTGGTGCTGGGGCTGATGGAGCTCCTGTCGGTCGTCAACCGTAAGGTCGGGTTCTTTCGCCCGATTGTCCCCACAAACAGCGAGGAGGATAACCTTGCCGGCCTGATCCGCAGCCGTTACCAAATCCTGTTCCGTCGGGACATGGTCTTCGGCTGCACCGGGGAGACTGCGCATCAGCTCGCCGACATTGTGGTGACCTCCCCGGACACCGCAGCCATGTTCGGGATCGAGCCCGGGTCGCCAGGCTGTCCTACTCGACGGGCGAGTCCGGGAAGGGGGCGAATGTGGAGAGGTGCGCGAGACTCTCCGGATAGCGCACGCCCGCCGCCCGGACCTGAAGCTGGAAGGCTCGATACGGTACGATGCCGCGGTCGATTAGAGCGTGGCCCGCTCCAAGATGCCCGACAGCGAGGTCGCGGGGCAGGCGACCGTGTTCGTGCTCCTGGACCTGAACACGGGCAACAACACCTACAAGGCCGTTCAGCGGTTTTCGGTAATGAAGCGGGAGAATCGGTGATGAAGGCCCTCGTCCTCAATTCGGGCAGCTCTTCCATCAAGTATCAGCTCTTCCGCTGCGACGACTGGGAGTCCCTCGCCTCGGGCGCCATCACCCGAATCGGCGAGCAAGAGGGCGCGTTGGCTCGCCGCTGGCTCAACGCCCAGGGAGAAGCCGAGTCATCCAAAGAGACCCTGACCGTCGCGGACCACCACGCGGGTCTCGAATGCATCGTGTCGGGGCTGCGGAAGACCGGCGCCCTGGGCGACGTTACGCAGCGTCGCGCGGTCGGGCACCGGGTGGTGCACGGAGGGGAGGCATTCCACTGCCCGACGATCGTCGACGACCCGGTCGTCGCGGCGATCCGGGACACAATCCCCCTCGCACCGTTACACAATCCGGCCAACCTGGACGGCATCGAGGTCGCCCGCCAATCGCTGGAGGCGGTCGCCTGATCCGCCAAGCGCCCGACCTGACTCGGCGAGCGGCTAGGTGCGCCCCAATAAAGAAACCGCCCCCGAACGGTTGGGAGGGCGGTTCGCAAGGAGGAGTGGATGGTTCCGGGAAAAAAGGCTACCAGGACCGGCCACGGTTGTACTTGACAATTCGCAAGCGGTCCTGTGAGCGATCGCTGCCTGCCTTGAAGTCACGGAAACGGGGAGCGGTCATTCCGCTTAAGCCAAGAATAGCGAGCAATCCGCTAATGAACGCGAAAAACGCGGATACGACAATGGGTTAAATCCCTGGTTTCCACCGTTAAGCCACTGTATTCATTTGCGTCCATTGGCGTTCATTTGCGGACTGCGGGCCTCTCAGGATCCCGGACCCCGCGGCAACCCGAGCTCCTCCCACAGCCGGAGCGTGGGTGTGGCCTGGTTCATGGTGTAGAAGTGGATCCCCGGGACGCCCCCGTCCAGGAGCCGCCGGCATAGGCTGAGGACGACATCGTGGCCAAAGGCGCGAATGCTTGCCATGTCGTCACCGTAGGCCTCTAGCCGTTTGCGCACCCACCGCGGGATCTCGGCGCCGCAGGCATCCGAGAAGCGGGCGAGCTGGGTGAGGTTGGTGATCGGCATGACCCCAGGGACGATCGGGATGCGGATGCCGAGCCGGTCGCAATTGGCGAGAAACGCAAAATAGCCGTCCGGGTTGTAGAAGTACTGGGTGATCGCCGCATCGGCGCCCGCGTCCACCTTCCGTTTGAAGTTCTCCAAATCGCGCGTCGCGCTAGGTGCCTGGGGATGGATCTCCGGGTAAGCGGCGACCTCTATGTAGAAATGGTCGCCGGTCTCCCGGCGGATGAAGCTCACCAGCTCGTTGGCGTACCGGAGCTCCCCCGCGACGCCGGCGCCCATGCCGGAGGGCAGGTCTCCCCGGAGGGCCACCAGACGGGTGATCCCTACTGCCCGGTAGTGGTCGAGAATCTTTCGGATCTCCCCGCGCGCGGACCCGACGCAGGAGAGGTGGGGAGCCGTTTCGATTGCCTGGCTGCGCAGCCAGGAAACGGTCTCGAAGGTGCGCTCCTGGGTGGAGCCTCCGGCCCCGTAGGTGACGGAGAAGTAGCGCGGCGCAACCGCGTTCAGCCGACTCACGCTCAGCTTGAGTTTTTCCATCGCCTCCGGCGTCTTGGGAGGGAAGAGCTCGAAGCTGTAGATCGGAAGGGTGTCTTGCTTGGGTCCCACTGGTATAGCCCCTCGGCAGACAGGCGCCAGCCCCGCCCGGCGAGGTCCCGCGGGGACCTCGCCGGGCGGCCCGGAGCCTGACTACGACTTAGTAGCGATAGTGCTCGGACTTGAACGGCCCTTCCACCGGCACGCCGATGTAATCAGCCTGCTCTGGCGTCAGGGTCGTGAGCTTGGCGCCGATCTTTGCGACGTGCAGCCGCGCCACCTCCTCGTCCAGCTGCTTCGGCAGGACGTAGACGCCGACGGGGTATTCAGCCGTCTTGGTGAAGATCTCGATCTGGGCCAGCACCTGATTGGTGAAGCTGTTGGACATCACGAAGGAAGGGTGCCCGGTCGCGCAACCGAGATTCACCAGCCGGCCTTCGGCGAGCAGGATGATGCGCTTGCCGTCAGGGAAGATGACGTGGTCGACCTGGGGCTTGATGTTCTCCCACTCGTAGCGGCGCAAGCCCGCCACGTCGATCTCGTTGTCGAAGTGGCCGATGTTGCACACGATCGCCTGGTCCTTCATGGCCACCATGTGATCGCGCGTGATCACGGTCAGGTTGCCGGTGGCGGTGACGAAAATGTCCGCGACGGACGCGGCCTCCTCCATCGTGACCACCCTGAAGCCCTCCATCGCGGCCTGCAGGGCGCAGATGGGATCGATCTCCGTCACCCAGACAGTGGCGCCGAGGCCGCGCAGCGACTGCGCGCAGCCCTTGCCCACGTCCCCGTACCCGCAGACAAGGGCGATCTTTCCGGCGACCATGACATCCGTCGCCCGCTTGATCCCGTCCACCAGGGATTCGCGGCACCCGTACAGGTTGTCGAACTTGGACTTGGTCACCGAGTCGTTCACGTTCATGGCGGTGAAGAGCAGGGTGCCCTTCTTGGCCATCTCATAGAGCCGGTGCACCCCCGTGGTAGTCTCCTCGGTCACGCCCTTGATGCCGTCGGCGATCTTGTGCCAATGGTGGCTGTCCCGGTCGAAGTTGCGCTTGAGCGCGCCCAGCACCGAGCGCCACTCTTCGCTGTCGGAGGCTTGCGGCTCGGGAACGGCCCCCGCCTTCTCGACCTCCACGCCTTTGTGCACCAGCAGGGTGGCGTCGCCGCCATCGTCCAGGATCATGTTGGGGCCCTTTCCGTCGGGCCAGTTCAGCACCTGCTCGGTGCACCACCAGTACTCGTCCAGGGTCTCCCCCTTCCAGGCGTACACCGGGACTCCGGCAGCGGCGATGGCAGCGGCGGCGTGGTCCTGGGTGGAGAAGATGTTGCACGAGGCCCAGCGGACCTGGGCCCCCAGCTCCACCAGGGTCTCGATCAGGACGGCGGTCTGGATGGTCATATGCAGGCTGCCGGAAATACGGGCTCCCGTGAGGGGCTTGGACGCCCCGTACTTCGCCCGCAGGGCCATCAGACCGGGCATCTCCGTCTCGGCGATGCGGATCTCCTTGCGGCCCCAGTCCCTTAGGGAGATGTCGGCAACCTTGTAGTCGGTGAACTCACTCATGGTAGTCAGCTCCTGTGATTATCAGAGTGAGCGCCGTTCGGAAAGAATCGACCTCCACCGAGCCTGGCCCGGCCGCGCAGAGGCCGGGTTGCAACGCTCCTCGGTGGGGACGGAAAAGGGAGCTATCAGCGTTCAGCGTTCAGCGTTCAGCGTTCAGCGGACTGATTGGAGCCTCCGCATTGTGGGTCTCCGCCGGTCGGTATTCCTTCCTGGCTCGACAGAGGCATAGGGCACGCATTGCGTACCCTTTATTCATTGCCTCGGATTTGGGAGCACCCCGCGGACTCACGGTGCGCGGTGCGCACCCTGCAAGCTGATAGCTTTGCACCGCTGAGCGCTGACTACAGCCCGGCAGCGTCGCGCAGCAGCTCCGCCTTCTCGGTGTGCTCCCATGTGAACTCCGGCTCTTCCCGTCCGAAGTGACCGTAGGCAGCAGTCTTGCGGTAGATGGGCCGCACCAGGTCCAGCATGTGGATGATGCGGTAGGGACGCAGATCGAAGTGCTCGCGCACCAGGGCGGCAATGCGGTCTTCCGGGATCTTGCCGGTGCCGAAGGTCTCGATGGTGATGGATGTGGGCTCGGCAACACCGATCGCATAGGAGACCTGGATCTCGCACCGGTCGGCGAGCCCGGCGGCGACGATGTTCTTTGCCACGTAGCGGCCGGCGTAGGCAGCCGACCGGTCCACCTTGGAGGGGTCCTTGCCGGAGAAGGCGCCGCCGCCGTGACGCGCCGCTCCGCCGTAAGTGTCCACGATGATCTTGCGCCCGGTCAGGCCGCAATCCCCCACCGGTCCCCCGATGACGAAGCTTCCCGTGGGGTTGATGTGGAACTTCGTGTCGCCGTGGATCCATTCCTGGGGGATCACCGGGAGGACGATGTTCTCCATCACCGCCTCGCGCAGGTGCCGGTAATCGACTTCAGGGTCGTGCTGGGTGGAGAGGACCACGGCGTCCGCCGCCACCACCTTTCCCTCGCTGTAGCGCAAGGTGACCTGGCTCTTGGCGTCTGGCCGCAGCCAGGGCAGCACATGGGTCTTGCGCATCTCGGACTGGCGCTGCATCAGCCGGTGGGCGTAGGTGATGGGGGCCGGCATCAGCACTTCGGTCTCGTTGGTGGCGTAGCCGAACATGAGCCCCTGGTCGCCGGCGCCCTGCTCCTCCGGGCTCTGGCGGTCGACGCCCATGGCGATGTCCCCGGACTGCTTGCCGATCAACGACATGACTGCGCAGGTGGAGCCATCGAAGCCGACATCGGAGCTGGTGTAGCCGATGTCGGCAACCACTCCCCGAACCAGCTCGTCCAGGTCGATCCAGGCATCGGTGGTGATTTCCCCGGCGACGATTACCGCACCGGTCTTCACCATGGTCTCGCAGGCGACCCGAGCCCGGTCAGGATTGGGGTCTGTGCTGAGGATCGCATCCAACATGGCGTCGGAAATTTGGTCTGCAACCTTGTCCGGGTGGCCTTCGGAGACGGATTCGGAGGTGAAAATGAAGTCTTTTACCATCGACGCGGACCCTGCGGTTAATGGGTTAGGAGAGCGTCGCCGTCCGGAGCACGACGCCGCAAAACTCTAAAGTGTAGCGGCCCGGCAGGTTGATTCCTAGACTGCAGGTTGGAATTTCATCGACATGAGGTACCATTGCGGCCTCGTCCCGAACCAGGAAATGAGGGTAGGATCATGGTCTCCTTGCAGACTCCCGTGTGCGATTTCGGCAGGCCCGCCCCGGACTTTGCCCTCCCCGGCGTCGACGGGCGGATGTGGACCCGCGACCAATGCGCGGGCGAGAAAGGCCTCCTCGTGATGTTCATCTGCAACCATTGCCCGTACGTCAAGGCCGTGCGCGAGCGCATCGTGCGCGACGCCCGGGAGCTCGCGGAGCATGGCATCCGGTCGGTGGCCATCATGTCGAACGATCCCACCGACTATCCAGAAGACTCCTTCGACAACATGCGGCGGGTCGCCGAGGAATATCAGTTTCCCTTTCCCTATCTGTTCGACGGGACACAGGAGATTGCCAAGGCCTACGGTGCCGTGTGCACCCCAGACTTTTTCGGCTACGACGCAGAGCTCGGTCTGCAGTATCGCGGGCGTCTCGACGAGAGCCGGAAGGAGACTGCGCCAGCCGGGGTCAGGCGCGATCTCTTCGAGGCCATGAGGCAGGTTGCGGAGACCGGTCAGGGGCCCCGCGAGCAGATTGCTAGCATGGGCTGCTCGATCAAGTGGAAGCAGGCGTGACCGGGATTGTGTTGCCCGTTGGGCGGAGGTGACCGGCGCGCACTCCGTCAAAACATCGAAATATAAGGAACTGATAAATTATTTTTTGACAACAATAAGGTTACTTTCGTTGTCCTGGCCTGTTGCTATGCGCCAAAATAACCGACCTTTCCAGCCATGCTGGGCTCCGGGCCCTTTCGGGGAGAGGTGTCGGGGCGCAGGCTCCCGCGCCGGCCGGGTTGGGAGCGCAGCGCGGTTGCGCCGCGTCCCGTGCCACCATTAGTCGGACGTCCGTTGCTGACACCGCTGGCCGCACCAAGCGGAACGCTCTGGTAATCGTTTACAGAGGAGGGGCTAATGTCCTCACGCAGAGAACTTGCTAACGCTATCCGCGCTCTCAGCATGGACGCGGTGCAGAAGGCCAATTCCGGCCACCCCGGCGCGCCCATGGGCATGGCGGATATCGCCGAAGTACTCTGGAACGACTACATGAAGCACAACCCGGGGAACCCCAAGTGGGCCGACCGTGACCGCTTCGTGTTGTCCAACGGTCACGGCTCCATGCTGATCTACTCGCTCCTCCATCTCACCGGCTACGACCTGAGCCTGGAAGACCTCAAGCAGTTCCGGCAGCTCCACTCCAAGACGCCCGGCCATCCCGAGTATGGGGATACCCCCGGCATTGAGACCACGACCGGTCCCCTCGCGCAGGGCATCGGCAACGCCGTCGGTATGGCGCTGGCGGAGCGGGTGTTGACGGCGCACTTCAACCGCCCGGGTCACGAGATCGTGCACCACTACACCTACCTATTCCTCGGTGACGGCTGCATGATGGAGGGCATCTCCCACGAGGCATGCTCGCTGGCAGGGGCCTGGGGTCTTGGCAAGCTGATTGCCTTTTACGACGACAACAACATCTCCATCGACGGGGAGGTTCGGGGACACGGGTCGACGCCCGCCTGGTTCCTCGATAACACCCCCAAGCGCTTCGAGGCCTACGGGTGGCATGTTATCCCCCAGGTCGACGGCCACAACCCCGAGGCCGTGAAGCTGGCCATCGAAGAGGCCCGCTCGGTCAGCGACAAGCCCTCCCTGCTATGCTGTCAGACCATCATCGGCTACGGCTCCCCGAACAAGCAGGGGAAGGAAGAGTGCCATGGCGCGGCCCTCGGCAACGATGAGGTTGCTTTGGTGCGCGAGACCATTGGCTGGGAGTATGCGCCCTTCGAGGTGCCCGGACACATCTATGCAGGCTGGAGCGCCAAGGAGCGCGGCGCCCAGGCGGAGGCTCAGTGGAACGAGCGTCTCACGGCTTACGAGGCCGCATACCCGGAGCTCGCCGCCGAATTCAAGCGCCGCATGGCGGGTGAGCTGCCGAAAGGCTGGGATGCCCAGGCGAACGACTTCACCCAAGGGGTCAACGCGAAGGCCGAGAGCATCGCAAGCCGCAAGGCATCGCAGAACGCCCTGAACGGGTTCGGCCCGTTTCTGCCGGAGCTCATCGGTGGCTCAGCGGACCTCGCGGGGTCCAACCTGACAATCTGGAAGGGCTGCAAGGGGGTGAGCAAGGCGGATGCCTCCGGGAACTACCTCTATTACGGTGTTCGCGAGTTCGGGATGTCTGCCATCATGAACGGCATCGCTTTGCACGGCGGCTTCGTCCCTTACGGCGGCACCTTCCTGATGTTCTCGGACTATGCCCGCAATGCCCTCCGTATGGCTGCGCTGATGAAGGTCCGGAGCATCTTCGTCTACACTCACGACTCGATCGGTCTGGGCGAGGACGGTCCGACCCATCAGCCTGTGGAACAGCTCCCGACACTGCGCATGATCCCCAACATGAGCGTCTGGCGTCCCTGCGACGCGGTGGAGTCGGCGGTTGCCTGGAAGGTCGCGATCGAGCGCAGGGCTGGTCCGAGCTGTCTGATCTTCTCCCGCCAAAACCTTGCTCACATGAGCCGGACCGAGGCCCAGATGGCCGAGATCGGGCGCGGCGGCTACGTGCTGCGCGACTGCCACGGCACCCCGGATGCGATCATCATCGCCACCGGCTCCGAGGTCGAGATCGCGGTCAAGGCAGCGGAGGCGATGACCGACAAAGCGGTCCGGGTGGTGTCCATGCCTTCCACCGACGTGTTCGATGCGCAGGACGCGGCCTACAAGGAATCCATCCTGCCCAAGGCGGTCACGGCCCGGGTCGCCGTGGAGGCAGCAGTGACCGACGGCTGGTGGAAGTATGTCGGCAGCAACGGCGCCGTGGTCGGCATCAACCGTTTCGGCGAATCTGCGCCGGCCGGTGCGCTGTTCAAGGAGTTTGGCTTCACCGTGGACAATGTCGTCGCGACCGTGCGGGGCGTCCTGTAAGGAAAACAAAACCCCTAGGAGGCGATCCCTGGGATGACATGAAGGGGGAGCTCGGCGTCGTACAACCTCCGAGCTCCGCGACCTCAGATCCCGCATGAGCCCTTGGTAACGGTTTAAGAACCACTCAAACAAGTTCCTTTCCGAGCTCCGCGCCCTTCGGGAGAGGGGTTGGGCCGAGGGGAAAGAGCCGGCGCGGCTCGTATCGGCTATTGTTGTTGCATCATTCCTTAATCTCTGAGAGGAGCACTCGCATGACTGTCAAAGTAGGCATCAACGGATTTGGTCGCATCGGTCGCATGGCCTTCCGCGCGATCACGAAGGAGTTCCCCAATATCGATGTCGTCGGCATCAACGACCTGCTGGAGCCTGACTACCTCGCCTATATGCTCAAGTACGACTCGGTCCATGGCAACTTCAGTGGCCAGATCGGGGTGGAAGGCGACACCATGGTCGTCAACGGCAAGGGCATCCGTCTGACCGCCGAGAAGGATCCGGCCAACCTGAGGTGGGGCGACGTCGGCGCGGATCTCGTCATCGAGTCCACCGGCTTCTTCCTGACCCAGGAGACCTGCCAGGGGCACATCAACGCCGGCGCCAAGAAGGTGGTGCAGTCCGCCCCCTCCAAGGACAGTACCCCGATGTTCGTCTACGGCGTCAATCACAGGACTTACGCCGGCCAGGCAATCGTCTCTGCCGCGTCCTGCACGACCAACTGCCTGGCCCCCGTCACCAAGGTTCTGCACGACAACTGGGGGGTCAAGCGTGGGCTCATGACCACAGTGCATGCTGCCACCGCCACCCAGAAGACCGTGGACGGACCCTCGAACAAGGATTGGCGTGGCGGGCGCGGGATCCTGGAGAACATCATCCCGTCCTCCACGGGTGCCGCCAAGGCCGTGGGCAAGGTGCTGCCGGACCTCAACGGCAAGCTGACCGGCATGGCCTTCCGGATACCCACCTCCGACGTCTCCGTGGTCGACCTCACCGTCGAGCTGAGCAAGGAAGCCAGCTATTCCGACATCTGCGCTGCAATGAAGGCAGCCTCGCAGTCGGGTGATCTGGCCGGTGTGCTCGCCTACACCGAGGACAAGGTGGTGGCCACCGACTTCCGGGGCTGCAACACGCCGTCCATCTTCGACGCCGAGGCCGGCATCCAGCTCGACCCCACCTTCGTCAAGGTGGTGGCCTGGTACGACAACGAGTACGGTTATAGCTGCAACATGCTGCGCATGGTTGAGCATGTAGGGAAATGAAGGACTTGGGATTAGGGCGTAGGGAGTAGGGAGTTAGGACTCAGCAAACCCCCGGAATGGATTCGGGGTTAAGGGCTGGGCGGGATGCTCGGTGCATGTCATCGTCGTCGGCCCTAAGCCCTAAGCCCTTCTCTTCAGTCGAGAGCCATTCGGCAAGCCGTCGGGCTTGCCGAATCACTCTATCCGAAATCACTCCACGCGAGGGCCTACCAGATGTCCTTCACCAAGCTGACCGACCTCGACCTCGGGGGCAAACGGGTACTGATCCGGTCTGATCTCAACGTTCCGGTGAAAGAGGGGAAGGTGGCGTCCGACGCCCGCATCAGCGCGTCCGTGCCGACCTTCGAGCATTGCATGAAGGCGGGCGCCAAGGTGATGGTGATGTCCCACCTCGGTCGACCCGAGGAGGGGGTTTACTCCGAGGAGAACTCCCTGAAGCCGGTGGCCGACAATCTCTCGGCCAAGCTCGGGAAGCCGGTCCGCCTCGTCAAGGACTATCTTGGTACGGCGCTTGACCTCGCCGAAGGCGAGCTGGTGCTTCTCGAAAACGTTCGCTTCAACAAAGGGGAGAAAAAGGATAATGAGGATCTCTCCAAGAAGTACGCCGCCCTGTGCGACGTCTACGTCATGGATGCCTTCGGTACCGCCCACCGCGCCCAGGCTTCCACCCACGGGGCAGGCAAGTTCGCGCCGGTGGCCTGCGCGGGTCTGCTGCTGGCCGAGGAGCTCGACGCTCTCAACAAGGCCCTGGCCAATCCGGCTCGTCCCATGGTCGCCATCGTCGGCGGCTCGAAGGTCTCCACCAAGCTGACCGTGCTCGAGTCCCTCTCCGACAAGGTGGATCAGCTGGTGGTCGGCGGGGGAATCGCCAACACTTTCCTCAAGGCCTCCGGCAAGAACGTCGGCAAGTCCCTGTGCGAGGATGACCTGGTGCCCACGGCCAAGGCCCTGATGGAGAAGATGGCGGCCCGTGGCGCCAGCATTCCGATCGCGGTGGACGTGGTCGTGGGCAAGAGGTTCGACGAGAAGGAGCCCGCCGTCCTCAAAGATGCCTCCGACGTCGACGACGACGACATGATCTTCGACATTGGCCCGAAGTCCGCCCAGGAGCTGACGGACATTATCGGCAAGGCGGGCACCATCGTCTGGAACGGCCCCGTCGGCGTGTTCGAGTTCGACCAGTTCGGCGCGGGCACCAAGACAGTCTCCATGGCCATCGCCGACGGCAAGGGCTTCTCCCTGGCTGGCGGCGGCGACACCATCGCGGCGATCCAGAAGTACGGCATCTACGACAAAATATCCTACATCTCCACCGCCGGCGGGGCCTTCCTCGAGTACCTGGAGGGCAAGACCCTCCCCGCTGTGGCCATGCTGGAAGCCCGGGCGAAGGACTGATGGGGAAGGGCTAAGGGCCAGGGTACAGGGCCGAGGAGACTCTACTCTTCGGCCGTCCTGACCCGCCACTCGTTGCACATCATGCCCAGACGTACCAAGATCGTCGCCACGCTTGGACCGGCGACGGACAGCCCCGAG
>Ga0307418_1000362_pt1 | contig 13588 bp, 8 predicted proteins | sample SalMarWE160220MG_2_FD_202160 | JGI IMG/M metagenome (GOLD analysis project Ga0307418, IMG submission 202160) | Salt marsh sediment microbial communities from the Plum Island Ecosystem LTER, Massachusetts, United States - WE1602-20 | ecosystem: Environmental > Aquatic > Marine > Intertidal zone >...
GACGCGATGCCCGAGGCCGGAGATCTTTTCCTTGTTGGCCATCATGTGCCTAATCGTAGGCTCGACATGATCGGGCGTTTCGATTGCATCCAGCATCTTCAGCACGTCCTCGTTGGCCCCGCCATGCAACGGCCCGGACAGGGCACCGATCGCGGCACTGATCGCGGTATAAGGATCAGCAAGGGTCGAGGCGGTGACACGCATGGCAAAGGTACTGGCATTCATCGTGTGTTCGGCATGCACGATCAGCGCCACGTCCATCACGCGCTGGCGCAATTCGTCCGGTTCCTCGCCTGTCAGCATGTACAGGAAATTGGCGGCGTGCGACAGATCATCGCGCGGCGCGATCGGATCATCGCCATGGCGCATGCGCGCATAGGCCGCTACCAGGGTCGGCATCTTGGCGATCAGGCGCAGCGAAGCCAAGCGCACCACCTCCTCATCGAACACGCCGGAATCCAGGCTGCGGGGGATCGGATAGAACATGCCCAATGCCGCCACACAGGCCTGCAGGGCCTCCATCGGATGCGCCGACTCCGGAAAACATTTAATCATGTCGCGGATGCGGTACTTGATGCGGCGGTGATGTCTGAGGCCGTTGTCGAACTCGGCAAGCTGGCTGCGTGTCGGCAGCTGCCCATAGTTCAACAGATAGGCGGTTTCCTCAAAAGTCGACCGCTCCGCCAGGGCCTCGATATCGATGCTGCGGTACTCAAGATGCCCCCGCTGGCCATCGATAAAGGAGATGGCCGATTCAGCAATCGGAATGCCGGCCAGGCCGGGAACCAGCTTGGGGGTGGAAGCCTCCGGGTTGGTCATGTTTTACCTCCTTGTGCCTACAGAAGGTAGCCAAGTCCGGAGAATGATCAACCCAAGGGATGCTCCATATCGACGTAACGATCCGCGTCCCAGATGTTATCGGCCTCCGGGTGCATGATCTGACTTTCCCCCGGCATGCGGCTGCGCTTGATCAGGGCCTTGACCAGCCATGGGCGGCGCAGCATGAACGGCTCGAACCGGACACGCGGCAGGCGCAACAGCCTTGCCGGCGTACCGGCGACGATGCGGTAGGGGGCATGGAAACCGCGCAACAGCCCACCCAGGTGGAACATATCTCCGGCTTGCATGCTGCCGACCAGCTCCTCCTTGCCCTCGGCAGTGATGCGCAGCAGCAGCAAGGTACCAGCCTGGACCATGAAGGCCTCGGGCACCTCCTGTCCCTGCTCGGCCAGCACCTCCCCTGGATCCAGCTGTGAATTCTTGAAGATCATGGCGATACGGCGACGATCCACTTCGTTGAGCAGCTTGAATATGCTGTGCTTGGACAGCACCTTCAATACCAGGCGATGCCGGAACAGATGCTCAAGCAGCAGCGAGAGATCCGGTTCGTCCTGCACGATTTGCGGAATGAGTCCGTACGGCAATTCCAGCACCGTGATCTGCGTGGCCGCGCACAGGTCGGCGGCCCGGCGCATCAGGGTGAAATAGGGCAACTCTCCGAGAAGACAGGGGCGGTTCGCCGTTCCCTTCACCCGGGAAATGCCCTGCCCCGGCACGATCACGTCGATACTGCCGTCGACCAACAGCCACATCTGCCCTGCCACATCGCCGGCCCGGCAAAGCAGATCACCAGGATCGAGCTTGCAGCTACCGGCATCTTTGAACAGGCGAAGGACCAGACGCGCCTCATCGGCGTCCCGACCAAACTGCAGCATGCGGTCGGCCTGCACTTCCTGGGTGGTCACCAACTGGCGCAGGGTCCTCATGTTCTGTTCGACCAGATTGTTATCATCGGCAGCGAGATGATATTGCTGGATCAACTGCCGGTAGGCCTCGAGCGCCTCCCCTAGATCACCCGTACGCTCGCAGGCATAGGCGTAGTGCAGCTGCACCTCCTTGTCCTGGCCGCCTTCCCGGGTTTTGCGCAATTCGCCGTAAAGTTGACGCGCCCTGCGGAAATCCCCGCCGTTGGCCGCCTCCCGGGCACCCCGGAACACCTCGCTGTAATCGTATGCCGGCTGTCCGGCCTTCATATCATGATGTCGACATTCCGGTCGACATGCCACATATAGGACTCATCCGGTTTCAGGATCTGCCGGTGCGCGGGTTTGCGGGCGACCTTCTTGATCGCATCGATGATCCATGAACGCCGCATGGTATAGGGTTCGAACCTCTCGCGGGTCAGTCTGAGCAATTGCAGCGGTGTCGCCGCCACCACCCTGTATGGGCTGGCAAAGCCGTGCAGTAATCCCCCCATATTGATCATGTCACCGGCAAACAGGCTGGTGGTGAACTCGCCCGAATCCTGCATCAGGGTGTCGCCGCCACCCTGACCGGCATGCGTCAAAAATCCACAGCCCGACAACAGCATGTAGGCCGCATCCTGCTCTTCTCCGGGCTCGATCAGCGTCTGCCCCGCATCGATCTCAATCTTCTCAAACTCGTGCGCCAGCCGGCGACGATCCACATCGTTGACGCGTTCAAAGATATCGTGCCGCGACAATACCGGCTCGATCCAGTAATCAAGCAGCAGCGCATCCATGGCCGCCGCAAACGACGGATCGGCATGCTGCTCAATCGTCACCACATCACGCGAAATCTCCACCAGTTCCGCCACGCCATCCGTGGTCACCGTTGCCACCCGCCGTTGCTGGGTAAAGAACCCGCCTTCGCCAACCAGCATCATTCCATCCTGGCGCGGTGCAAGCTGGGACTGATCCTCATAGCCCTCGATGTGCACGTTCAGGGTACCGGACTTGAGCAGCCACAGCTGCGCGGGCGTATCACCGGCCCGGTACAGCATGTCACCGTGCTCCAGATGCCTGGGGATACCGATCTGGCACAAGCGCCGGATCAATGCCTGCCGTTCCATCGGCGGGACATTCACGCCGATCGCCCTGATCTCCGAAGCCGCCACATTCTTTTCGCTCTGCAATGCCTCCAGCCCGGCCTGCTCCAAATCCTCGATCCGTGCCAGCAGCTTTTCTGCAGCCGCGGTCTCGCCGGTGTCGCGATAGGTCGTCACCACCTGCCGATAGGATGCCAGCGCATCGGTATAATCGCCGGACTGTTCGGCACAGTAGGCATGCCGGAGACGGACATCGATGTCCGACTGCATGGCCGTGTGCTGCAGCACCTCGGCAAACAGGTCCTTGGCCTCGGAAAACGACTTGCGCAAGACCGCCTTGCGCGCGGCCTTCAGCTTCTCGCTGACAGCATGGCCGGTGTTCATGCCTGTCCTCCCAGGGGATGACTGTGGTTCACCAATTCATGTAACCGCGCCCGCGTCACATGGGTATATATCTCGGTGGTGCTGATGTTGGCATGGCCGAGCAGCATTTGCACCGCCCGCAGATCAGCACCGTGATTCAGCAGGTGGGTGGCAAAGGCATGGCGCAGGGTATGAGGCGATGGGACCGGAACGACCCCGGCCTGCCGGGCATGCAGGCGCAGGCGCTGCCAGAAGTTCTGGCGGGTCATCGGACGCCTGTGCCGGCCCGGAAACAGATGGGCGCTGTTCACAGCTGGCCGCCTTTGCAGCCAGGCACGAACCCAACGCGCGGCCTCCTCGCCGAACGGTACCAGGCGTTCCTTGTCCCCCTTGCCGATGACGCGCACCAGTCCGCCATGCATATCCACGCTGCCCATGGTCAGCCCGACCAGCTCGCTGACGCGAAGGCCGGTGGCATACAGCAGCTCCAGCATGCAGCGATCGCGCACCCCGATGATGGTAGCGGTATCGGGTGCCAGCAGCAGGCGCTCGACATCCGCCTCGTTCATCAGCTTCGGCAGCGGCCGGCTCTTGCGCATCTTCGGCAACTGCCGGGCCGGATGGTCGTGCCGAAGGCCTTCCTCCTGCAAGAAAGCGAACCAGGTGGCCAGGGCGCTGCGGCGGCGCTGGATGGTGGATTCCCGGAAATCAAGCTGGCGCAGGGCGGAAAAATACTGCAACACCTGTTCGCGATCGGCGGCGAACACATCGGTATGCAATCGCGCCCGCAAATGGTCGTCGGCGTGAAGGATATCGTGGTAATAGGATTCGGTGGTTCGCGGCGACCAGCCGCGCAGCATGGCCAACCGCTGCAATATGCCGGTGATCCTGTCCTGTCGTTCGAGCGCCATTGCCGTATCCATATTCCCCATTATGGGTAAGGTGAAGACTGGCTACAAGACAGGCGATTTACTTAGTGATTTCTGCTAGCTTGCATACATTCGGCGCCGCTTCCAAAAAAGCCCGGCGCCGAAACGCCGGGCTTGTGGCCGGATATCCGATCATGGTACCGAGGACTGGAGTCGAACCAGCACGACCGTAAGGCCACTGGCACCTGAAGCCAGCGCGTCTACCAATTCCGCCACCTCGGCATCGATCCCGCATGCGGCAAGCCGCAGCAAGGGCCGGAATAGTAAAATGGAGCACCTACGTGTCAAGAAAGAATCGTGAACACCGCCGCCATGATCAGCACAGCGGCCGCCGGCATCCGTCGCCAGCGCGCATCCGCCCTCAACAGGTGCTGGATGCGATCCGGCGGATGCCGGACGGTCGCGGCGGCATGGGTGAACTGGCCAAATCCCTGCACCTGCACCAGGCCGGGGAACGCAAAGCCCTGGAGCAGGCCGTCGAACAGATGCTGGCCGACGGGGAGCTCAGAAGGCAGGGCCGACAATTTACAGCCGGCGGCCACCAGCGAAGCTTCATCGGCACCCTGAGCCTGCATCCGGACGGCTTCGGTTTCGTCAGCGTGCAGGGACAGGATAAAGACCTGTTTCTGCCGGCCAGCGAAACCGCCGGTCTGATGCACGGCGATGTGGTCGAGGTGCGTATGGTGCGGCGACGCGGCCGCATCTCCGCCGAGCTGATCCGCATCGTGCGCGAGGCCAGTGATATCCTGGTCGGACAGTTGAGTATCCGCGGCGGCATTGGCATGGTGGAACCGCGCTCCAAGCGCATGCCGCAGAGTATCCTGGTCAAGGCGAAGGATGCGGCGGGTGCCCACGATGGCGACTGGGTACGCGTGCGCATCGAACGCGGCAGCACGCCGCTGCGGGGCCGCATCGTCGGCGTGCTCGGCGACATCCTGGAACCGGCCAAGCTGATCGACCTGATCGTGGCGGAGAACGGCCTGCCGGGAGACTTTCCGGCCGACGTACTGCGGGAGGCGGAGGACATCGATCCCGAGGTCGTGCCCGCCCGTTTTCCGCAGCATGCCGACTTCACTCACCTGGAGTTCGTCACCATCGACGGCGAGGATGCCCGGGATTTCGACGATGCCATCTGCGTTCATCCGCGTGGCGAAGGCTTCGAGGTTTGGGTGGCCATCGCCGATGTTGCCGAATACGTCCGCCCCGGCTCGGCCCTGGATCGCGAGGCGCGCGAACGCGGCAATTCCTTCTACTTCCCCGACCGCGTCATCCCGATGCTGCCGGAACGCCTGAGCAACGGCGTCTGCTCGCTGAATCCGGATGTGCCGAGGCTGGCCATGGTGGTGCGCATGCGTTTCGATGCCAACGGCACCCGCCGGGCCGTGCAGGTGCATGAAGCCGTCATCCGTTCGCGTGCCCGCCTGACCTACCGCCAGGTCAGCGCTTGGCTGCGGAACGGGGATGCCGGCGCCGTCTCTGATGCATCCGTGCGCGGCATGCTTCATCATGCCGAACGGCTGTTCCGCATGCTGGAAAAGCTGCGCAAGAAACGCGGCGCCCTGGATCTCGATCTGCCCGAGGTACGCGCCGTATTACATGACAACATGGTGCGTGCACTCGATGTGCAGGAGCGCCTCGTCTCACATCGCCTGATCGAGGAGATGATGCTTGCCGCCAACACGGCCATGGCCGAATACTTCGAGGAGCGGCAGCTACCGCTGCTGTATCGCGTGCATGCCCCGCCCAAGCCCGAGGCGGTGCAGAATCTGAACGATTTCCTCGCCCCGTTCGATCTGTCACTTCCCGACAAGCCGGGCAGAACCCTGAAGCCAGCCGATGTTGAGCGTATCCTGGAACAGGCATCGGACTCCCCGGTGGCGCATGTGCTGCATCGGCTGATCCTGCGCGCCATGCAGCAGGCGCGCTATACGCCGGATAATCTGGGTCACTTCGGACTGGCCTACCGCTCCTATTGCCATTTCACCAGCCCGATCCGCCGCTATGCCGATCTGAGCGTGCACCGCCGTCTGAAGGCCATGCTGCGCGGAGAGTCGCCGGATGCACTGCTTCCGGCATCGGAACTGCCCGTCATCGGAGAGATCACCTCGGCCCAGGAACGCAAGCAGGCCCAGTCGGAATGGGATATCCAGGCCATGCTGGCGGCATTGTATCACGCAAAGGACGTCGGTGAGGATTTCGACGCGGTGATCTCCGGCATGAGCAAGCGTCGCCTGTTCGTCGAACTGCAGCCGACCCTGGCCGAGGGTTCGCTGTCGCTCGACACCCTCGGATCGCAATACATCCTGGATGAGACCGGGCACAGGCTCGTGGCACGCCGCGGCGGTCACGCCTATCACCTGGGGGACAGGTTGCGCGTGCGCATCGAATCCACCGATCCGGTGCGCGGCCTGATCAATGTCGCCCTGGAGCCTGCTACCGCCGCCAGAACTCCGGAATCAGCAACACGAAGAAACTGAAGATCTCCAGACGGCCAATGATCATGGCGAAGGCCAGGATGCCTTTGGCCGCCGCAGGCAGGCTGCCGAAGTTCGAGGACGGCCCCACCAGACCGAATCCGGGACCGCTGTTGGTCACGCAGGTCACGACCGAGGAAATGGATGTGATCATGTCCACGCCGGTCAATGCCACCAGTGTGACCAGGATGCCGAAGCAGACGACGTACAATGCCAGAAAGCCCCACAGGGCCTGCACGACCGATTCCGGGATGCGCGTCAGGCCAAGCTTGATCTGGATCACCGCATGCGGATGAATAAGCCGGCGCAGCTCACGCTTGCCCTGGCGGAACAGCAACAGCATGCGCACCACCTTGATGCCGCCGCCGCTGGTCGATCCGGCGCAACCACTGATCAGCATGCCGATGATCAACAGGATGCCCGTCACGGGCGGCCATAGACTGTAATCGGACGATACCAGGCCGGTCGTCGAAACCAGCGATACGGTATTGAACACCACGTCGGAGATACTGGCGCCCGACGGAACGGCCACCAGACCAATGGCAAGCAAGAGGAATAGCAGCCACTTGATGTAAGCCATGAACTCCTCGTCCCGAAGATAGGCCCCGAGCGACAGGCCCCGCCTGAGTGCTGCGAAATGCAGATTGAAATTGACGCTGCCGATAAACATGAAAATCACTTCAGTCCAGTCAATCAGCTTGGAATGGTAGTAGCCGATGCTGGCGTCATGGGTCGAGAATCCTCCGGTTGCGACCGTAGCCATGGCGTGGTTGATCGCATCGAACCAGCTCATGCCTGCCATCCACAGGGAGATGGCGCAGAGTACGTTGATGCCGAAATAGATATACCACAAGGCCTTCGCCGTTTCCGCCACGCGCGCCGTCAGCTTGTCCTTGACCGGTCCCGGCACCTCGGCCTTAAACAACTGCATGCCGCCGACACCAAGAAGCGGCATCACGGCCACTGCCAGCACGATGATGCCCATGCCGCCAATAAACTGTTCCATTGAGCGCCAGAACAGCACTGCCGGCGGCATGGTGTCCAACCCGCTGAGCACGGTCGAACCCGTCGTCGTCAGGCCGGAAGCGGATTCAAAGAAACCATCCCAGAAGGTATGGCAGGTACCCGTGGTCCACAGCGGTACAGCACCCAGGATGGATAGCAATACCCAGGCAATGGAAACGATCAGGAAACCGTCCTTGTGGCTAAGCTGGTAGTCGAGTGGGCCACCCAGGCGTCTCATGACCAGCCCCAGCGTCATCACCATCACGCTGGCGATCACGAAATGCAGGGCCTGCCCGGTGCCGTAATAGAGATCGACGCCGGTTGGCGCCAGCATGCCCAGCCCGAACAGCGCCACCAGAACGCCGAGCGTGGAGATGACCCCCCTAAGATGCATGGCTTAGGGCCTGTTCACATAAAATACGAGCGCAGCGACGTGGCCGTTTTTGTGGCCCCGCAGGGCTGCGCCCGAAATGGCGCCATACTGCGTTGCTCGTCGTTTATCTGGATTCACCAAACTTCGCTCCTCGCGCCTTGCCTGGCAACATTTCTGGCAGCAGCGCTTCGTTCGCATTTTACGTGAACAGGTCTTAAAAGAATTCCAGGTGTACTTCGAACAGCTTTTCCATGGCCCGCATGGCGGTGCTCTGGGCGACCATGATCACCCGGTCATGTGGACGGATCGTCGTCTTGCCATCCGGGATGATGACCTGTTCGTCGCGCACGATGGCGCCGATGACCGTGCCCGGTGGCAATGGCAGCCGTTGGAGGGGCTTGTTCAGGATGCTCGACGTTTGCAATGCCTCGGCCTCGATCACCTCCAGTGTGCCATCGCCGAGCGGAGAGGTGCCGAGGATGCGCCCCTTGCGCACATGCCGCATGATGGACGAGAACGTCGTGAATTTGGGTGACACTGTCACGTTCAGCCCGATCTGACGCACCAGATCCGTATAGATATCCCGATTCACCAGGGTGATGATGTGGGGGATCTTGTACTGGCGGGCGATCAGGCTGGCCAGGATATTGGTCTCGTCATCGTTGGTCAGGGCGATGAAATGCTCCATGCGATCGGCCGATTCCTGTTCGAGAAGTTCACGGTCCATGGCATCGCCATGAATTACCACGCTGCGGCTCAGGTGTTCGGACAGCCACTCGGCCCTGCCCTGGTTGTGTTCGATCACCTTCAGGGATACCCCGAGCCGCTCCAGCTCCTGCGCCACGATATAGCCAACGTGTCCGCCGCCGACCATCATCACGTGCCGCCCGGTGCCATGGGCCGGCTGGGACCCGGTGCTGGAAAGAAACTTCTGCACATGATGGCGGTCGATCGCCACATAGATGCTGTCGCCGGCCAGCATCACCGTCGAGGCGTCGGGGACGCGCCAGCGATGGTTGTGCTCGTGTGCCACCACGTAGGCGCGCACATCTGTCAACACCTCATCGATATCGGCCAGCGACACCCCGGCCATGGCTCCCTTCGGTGGCACCTGCAGGCCGAGCAATTGCACCTTGCCATCGGCGAAGTCCTGGGCGTCGACGGCCGAGGATATCTGGAAGCGCTTGATAATGGACTTGGCGGCCTCCGTCTCCGGTGAAATCACCAGATCGATGGCCATCTCGTCGCGGGCGAACAGCGAAGGATTACTCGTATATTCGGCCTCGCGCAGGCGGGCCATCTTGGTCGGGACCTTGAACAGCGTATGCGCTACCTGGCAGGCCACCATGTTGACCTCATCGTTGGTCGTGGCGGCGATCAGCAGGTCGGCGTTTTCCGCCCCGGCCTTTTCGAGCACGCTCGGATGCGAGGCATAACCAAGCACCGTCTGCACGTCCATCTGATCAGCCGCGCGCTGCAGGCGCTCCGCATCCTGGTCGACCACCACCACATCATTGCCCTCGACCGCCAGCCGCCGCGCCAGGTTGAATCCGACCTCGCCTGCACCAAGGATCAGTATGTTCATTCTTCCTTCCTTGCCGGCTGTGTCAGCCCGAATGCACGGATCTTACGGTGAAGCTGGCTGCGTTCCATGCCGATATCCGCTGCCGTCCGGCTGATATTCCAGTCATTTTTCTCCAGATGATGAAGCAGAAAACTGCGTTCGAAGTGGTCCCGCGCGTGATGAAAGCTGCCGGAAAAGTCCACGCGACGCGCGGTATGGGATGGGCCCGACTGCCGGAACTGGTCGAGCGGCAGCATGTTCTCCGGTGTAATCTCCTCGCCGGGCATCAGGATGTGGCAGCGCTCGATGTAATTGCGCAGCTCGCGAAGGTTCCCAGACCATGGATAGGCCTGCATGGTGGCAATCACCTCCGGCGCAAACCTTACCGCCACCCCTCCGAGCACCTGCGCCTGTTCGGAAGCCAGCACCTCTGCAATGGCAGGAATATCCTCGATGCGTTCGCGCAGCGGCGGCATGCGGATCGAGACCACATTCAGCCGGTAGTAGAAATCCTCTCGCAGGTGCTCATCACGCAACTCCCGATCCAGGTCTCGGGCACTGGCGGCGATCAGCCGCACATCGGCCGGCAACGGGGAAGGGTTGCCAAGTCGCTGGATCGTGCGCTCCTGCAGTGCACGCAACACCTTCGCCTGGGTGCCGAGACCGAGCTCGCATACCTCATCGAAATACAGGCTGCCGTGATGCGCCATTTCGAAGCGCCCGCGCTGGGTATGCAGGGCACCGCTGAAAGCGCCCTTTTCATGTCCAAACAGCTCGGAATCCATGCGCGATTCCGGAATGCTGGCCGCACTCACCTCGACGAATGCCCCCGCCGCCCGCCGCGACCAGGCATGCAGCAGTCGGGCGGCCACGCGTTTACCGGTTCCGTGCTCGCCGATCAGCAGCACCGGGGTGTCGGTCGGAGCCACGCGCTTGAGCAACTCCTGCACCTCTTGGATCGCCTCACCGACGCCGATCAGTTCCTCGCGGCTCTGCAACTGCATGTTTTGTCTCAAATCGACGTTCTCGAGCTCGAGCCGACGCTTTTCGACAGCATTGCGCAACAGGATCAAGAGGCGTTCGAAGGACAACGGCTTCTCGAGGAGATCGTAAGCCCCCTGACGGGTGGCGCGCACGGCGGTGTCGATGGTGGCATGACCGGACATGACGATCACCGGCACGTCGGCATCCATCTGCCGCAGACGACTCAGGGTCTCCAGGCCATCGATGCCCGGCATCCAGATATCCAACACGATGCAGTCCACCGCTTGCTTGCGGAAACGCGCCACTGCCTCCTCGCCGGAGGCGGCGCACACGACCCCATACCCCTCGTCCTCCAAAAGCCCCTGCAGGGATTCACGGATGGGCCTTTCATCATCCACGATCATGACACGCGCATTCATGCCGCAACCATGCTCATATGTGACATCGGAAGTCGCAAGCAGAAGTGTGTCGGATGGCTGGCCGACTCCAGCATCAGCACCCCACCGTGATCCTCGGCAATGCGTCGGGCAATCGAAAGCCCCAGTCCGGAACCGCTTGGCTTGGTGGAGTAATAGTCCTGGAAGACATACTGCTTCGTATCATCCGGGATGCCCACGCCGTCGTCCCGCACATGGAATTCGACGCTACCCTTTGCCATCACCGCTTCCAGGTGCACCCTGCCCTTTTCGCTCGTTGCGGCCAGGCTGTTATCGAGCAGGTTGATCAATATCTGCTTGATCTGGTCCGGATCGCATTCGCAGTAAGCATTCCTTTTCGGCACCTTGACCTCGACGCGTTCGTAGGCGCCGAACAGCTCGTGCATTTCAAGCAGGATATCCTTGATCGAGGCCTTCTGCAGGCGCGGTTTGGGCATGCGTGCCAGCGTGGAAAAATCCGCGATCAGACGCTGCATGCGTTCGACTTGGGCGATGATCGACTGCGTGCAGGTGTCGAACACTGCCGTATCGCTGGCATCCTTCCGGAAGCGGCGCTGCAGGCGCTCGGCCGCAAGCTTGATCGGCGTTAACGGATTCTTGATCTCGTGGGCCAGGCGCTGCGCCACCTCCGCCCAGGCCTTGTTGCGCTGGGCCTCGGCCAGGGAACTGATATCGTCCAGCACCATCAGCTGGCCGGAAAAGCTGGCCGAGCCTACCGATGTCAGGCATACGCCGCGTGCCAGAATCTGCAGGGGGCGTCGGTCTATCATCAGTTCGAATTCTCGCTGCAACTGTCCATACGTATGCCCGGCCAGTTCATCGTAGAATTCACCCACCGGGCTCAGACGCCCGGCGAACGCTGTTTGCACCTCACTACCGGTTCCCCAGTCATCCGGCAGGGACAGCAGGCTCTTGAACGAATGGTTGACCAGGCGCACGCGCCCCTCGCCGTCGGCCAGCACCACACCCGATTGCAGGCTTCCCAGCAGCGTCTCGAGCACATATTGACGCTGGCGACTGCTGGTCAGGGCCTCGGTCAGGTCGTCCTGGGCGCGTTCCAATGCCTGCACGTTCTCACGCAGACGAGCCGCCATGCGGTTGAATGAGCGTACCAGCATCCCCAGCTCATCCTGCGGCGCCTCCGGGATCGACACTGACAGATCACCCTCGGTGATTCGCCCCAGGGCATAGGCGAGCTCACCGATGGGCACCGTCAGCCGGCGGGCGAAGATCAGGGCCACGATACCCGCCACAATCACCACCATCAGCGTCACCAGCAGCATGACATTGACAAACAGCGCACGGATGGACTGCCGGTTGCGTTCCAGTTCGCGGTAGGTCTTGTAGTCCTCCTCTACCTTGCGGGAGGTGAGCACCACATTCTGCGGCAGCTGCACCTCCGCCCGCAGTAGCCCCACAAGCCCCTGCGGCGTACGCAAAGGGGCATAACCCACGACCACCTCGTTGCCATCCTCTTGCTGCAGTTCCGTGACCACACGCCCGAGCGTCATGGCCGAACGGGCAGCGTCGGTCAACGGTTTGGCTGTCAGCGTGCTGAGCGATTCGGCATCGACGCCGGCGATCAAGCGTTCGTTCGCATCGAACAGCTGCAGGCTCTGCCACCCCTCCTTGGCCCGGATATCCGACAACCGGCTGGAAATGGCCGAAAAATCCTGTCCATCCATAGCCATCAGCAGTGAGGTATCGGTCATATAGGAACGAAGTCCGTGCTCCAGTTCCGTTTCGACGCGGGTATAGAATCCCTGGGCCAGTCCGAGGGCACGATCCAGCAGGGTATCGACGCGCACATCGAACCAGACGTCCATGCCCCGTTCCACCATCTGGGAAGCGGCGAGCTGCAGGATCATCGAGGGCACCAGTAGCATGCCGACAAGGGCCATCACCAGTTTGGCCCTGAGGCGGGATCCCGGCCGCGTTTCGCCGCGTTCGCGTACCAGGCGCACGCCATAGCGCAACACCAGCAGGGCCAGTAAGATCAACAGTGTAATATTGATCCAGGCCAGCAGATCGCCGTGCGGTGTGGTTGGCCAAATCCCCAGTGCCAGCGCAATCAGCAGCACGGCCATCACGAATGGCAGGATTTTCATCCAGCCGAATTTCATGGCAGTGAGAAGACCAGCGTACCGGTGGTTTGTTCGTGCCCCCACAGACGGGCCCACCACCCCCGTTCCATTTGACCCTTGACCTCCTCGAGCTGGATATCGAGAAGATATTTCTTTCCTCGGGTCAACAGGCTGCGGTCGATCACGGGAAAGTGATGCAACTGGGTCAGAAATGACATGGCCTCATCGAGCGAATCGGTGCGCCGGTGAATGCCGGCGGTCTTATCCGCCAGCACCCATTGACGGGTCACCAGATCCGGGATGACCTGATGCACGATGTGCACACTCGCCACCTCCGAGTCGAACCAGTAATGCTTGACCTCGTACACCCTGACCGTCCATTTGAAGGTTACCTGCGTACCGTCCTTCAGTGTGGAAACGAGCTGTTTGGGATTCTGTCCGAGCTGCACGTCGCAGTAGATCACATGCGGCTCGATATCGGCATGCAGTTCCACGGCTTCCGGGCTGGCCGAAACAGTCGGAGCTTG
>Ga0307418_1000370_pt1 | contig 13476 bp, 8 predicted proteins | sample SalMarWE160220MG_2_FD_202160 | JGI IMG/M metagenome (GOLD analysis project Ga0307418, IMG submission 202160) | Salt marsh sediment microbial communities from the Plum Island Ecosystem LTER, Massachusetts, United States - WE1602-20 | ecosystem: Environmental > Aquatic > Marine > Intertidal zone >...
CCACCGCGTTCCGCTCCACGGCGTTGGGCGCCGTATTGCTGTCGCCGTAGCCGAGGTACATCAGCTCCTCGAGCGTGGTGGAGGTATAGGGCTCCGGCGACTGGTTGCGTCCGTAGAACAGCGGCACCATCCGCTTGCCGTACGTCAGCAGCGTGTCCCGGAGCGCACGGAGCGACGCGGCCGCGCGCGATGTCGAATCGGCGGCCAGCCGCTCCTCGACCTGACGTCGGAGATCGAACGACCGGTTGGCCGCCTCGACGACCTCCGTGGCCGCCGCGTCGACCCGCCGGTTGAGCTGCAGACGGGCGGTGAGGTCGGCCTCGGTCGCGGTGATCCGGGGATCGGCCTTCAGGGCGAAGGACGCCTGCTGGGTGGCGCCCCCGGCCGTCATCGTCACCGTGTACCGGCCCGGGACGGCCATGGGTCCCGGCACTCGAAGCAGACGGTAGAGACTGTCGCGGAGCGCCACGCCGTCTGCGTACCGGAAGGTCCAGTGGAAGACGTTGAGACCCTTCCTGGCGGGTAGCCTGGGCGGGCTGCCGAGGCGGTTCCGGGGCTCGTCGCTCCGCGGCTCGACGTAGGGCTTGGCCAGGGTGGTCGAGTCGGTCACCCCCGCGGCGCGGAGGCTGTCGTTCCGCAGCTGCTTCAGGTGATCGAGGCGAAGGCTGTCGGCCCGGGCGACGGAGTCCTGCGCGCTGGTGAAGTGGTTGACCAGGTTGCCGCTGGCGTCGCGCACGTCGAGCGTCACGGTCTCGGTGGAGTCGGCCAGCCAGTAGTAGATGCCGACGCCGCTGGCGGGCTCCTCACCGGTCTGGAGGTTCTCGATGAGGTGCTGACCGCCCCAGTAGATCCGGTAGGCGTCCATCGGGTGGAACAGGTGGGCCTTCGCGCTCAGCGTGTTGGCCGCCATCTGCCGGAGGGGCGAGATGTCGTCCATGATCCAGAGCGCCCGGCCATGGGTGGCGATGGCCAGATCGGCATTCTTGACCACCAGGTCGTGAACCGGCACCGGGGGCAGATTCCGGCGGAGCGACTGCCAGTGCCCACCGTCGTCGAGGCTGAACCAGACGCCCCGCTCCGTCCCGGCGAACAAGAGCCCACGCCGGACCGGATCCTCGCGGATGACGTGGGTGAACTCGTTCTTCGGGATGCCGTTGTCGATCTCGGTCCAGTGGGCGCCGTAGTCGGAGGTCTTGAAGAGGTACGGCTTGTAGTCGTCGAGGAGCTGCCGGTTGGCGGCGAGATACGCCGTGCCCGCGTCGAAGTGCGAGGCGTCGATGATCGACATCCGCGTGAAGGGGGGAACCTCCGGGGTCACGTCTGTCCAGTGGGCGCCGCCGTCCCGGGTCACGTGGACCATGCCGTCGTCCGAGCCGACCCAGATCACGCCCTTGGTCACCGGGGACTCCGCGATGGTGAAGATGGTGGCGTAGTTCTCGGCCCCGCTGTTCTCGACCGTGATGGGCCGACCGGCGATCACCAGGGTGCTCGGGTCGTGCCGGGTCAGGTCGGGGGAGATCGCCTCCCAGTTCTTGCCGGCGTCGGTGCTCTTGAGGAGCACGTTGGCGCCCTCGTACAGCGTGTTGTGATCGTGGGGCGAGACGATGATCGGGGTGGTCCAGTTGAATCGGTACTTCGCCGTCATCGGCGGCGCGGTCCGCTGCCAGGTCTCGATCATGCGGTTCTCGATGCCGCGGCCGTGGTCGACCTTCTCGCCGGCGGCGTAGGTGATGTCGGGATCCCGGGGATCCACGGCGATGATCCCCGCCTCACCCCCGCCCGGGTAGTACCAGGCCGAGATGTCGAACATGCCGTCGGTGCGGCTCGGGCCGCACTCGGCGATGTTGTCCTGTTGCGCGCCGCACACCCGATACGGGAAGTGGTTGGTGGCGATGATGTGGTAGAACTGGCCGGTGGCGTACCCGGTGGTGCTCCAGTTCCGGCCCCGGTTCACCGAGATCCGGGCGCCCTGGTCGGCCGCCACGATCATCCGGTCGGGATCGTTCGGCGCGATCCAGAGGGCGTGGGTGTCCCACAGGTTGTCGTACGGCTGGACCTCGTTGAAGTGCTTGCCGCCGTCCGTGCTCCGGTAGAGCACGCCGTTCGGCAGGTAGACGGTGTTGGTATCGACCGGGTCCGCGGTGACCTTCGAGAAGTAGAAGGGCCGCCAGTGGGGACCCATCCCGTCGAGGGACTTGTTGTTGGAATCGTTGACCCGGGTCCAGGTGGCGCCGCCGTCGCCGGAGCGGAAGAGGCCGCCCGCGTCGGACTCGATCATCGCCCAGACCAGCATGTGGTCCGCCGGCGAGACCGCGAGGCCCACGTTGCCGATGACCCCCTTGGGGAGTCCCGGGTTGTGGGTGATCTCCTTCCAGTGGTCGCCGCCGTCCGTCGTCTTGTAGATGCCGCTTCCCGGCCCGCCGCTCACGATGTCCCACGGCAGCCGGACCACCCTCCACATCGCGGCGTAGAGGACGTTCGGATCGGTGGGATCCATCACGAGGTCCGTCGCACCGACGGAGTCGTTCACGAAGAGGATCTTCTGCCAGGTCTTGCCGCCGTCCCTGGAGCGATATACGCCCCGCTCCGGGTTGGGTCCGCTCTCGTGACCCAGGGCGGCGACGTAGACGATGTCGGGGTTCCAGGGGTGGACGATCACGCGGGAGATCTGCCGCGTCTCGGCGAGGCCGAGGGTGTCCCAGGTCTTGCCGCCGTCGGTGGTCTTGAAGACGCCGTCACCATACGAGGCGTTGCCTCGGAGGGTCCACTCGCCGGTTCCGACATAGACGATGTCGGGGTTGGGCGGATAGATTGCGATCCCACCGATCGTGCCGCCGAAGTACTTGTCGGTGACCGGCTTCCAGGTGTAGCCGCCGTCGGTGGTCTTCATCACGCCCCCGCCGGTGGTGCCCGAGTAGTACTCGAGGGGGCGCTTGACCGAGCCCTCCGCGGCGACGGAGCGGCCGGAGCGGAATGGGCCGATCAGGCGCCAGTGGAGGGGCCGGAGGGCCAGGGTGTCGATGGGCATGCCCGGTGCCGAGAGCTGGGCGCGCACCGGCGTCGCCACGAGGCCGGCGGCCAGGAAGAGCAGGAGGGTGCGGGACGGTATGGTGGACACGGTCGGATCCTGATTGGAGAGGACGGATCGGGGGCGCCGTGGCGTCCCCGGCGCAATCTACGGGCCGTCGCCCATTTCGGCTGCACCCGAGCGCCCCGGTGGCCGTCCCGCGCACGCACGCTGGCCGACCGTCGGGACTCCGTCCATCTGTGCCGACGCATGAGTCCGGGACGCGATCCCACCTCATGGCACGCATGGTGACGCTGGTGGCAAGACGGCCCGCCAGCGGCCCGGGTTGGTGTCGAAGAACCAGAACTCAGTGCTACATCGATGGCAGGAGCGTCCGGAAGAGCACCCGCCCGACGTCCATCTCACGCCCATTGTCGCCGTTGCCACCGGTTACGACGACCACCATGTCGAGTTGTGGGAAGATGATGGTGAACTGGCTCCCCATTCCCACGGCGGCGATCAACGGCTGGGTCCCGTGCCCGGACGGAGCTTGGCCGGTCCACCAGAGGTAGCCGTAGCCGCCGAGAGCTGGTGACCCTCCAGTCGCGATATGTGTGCGCGTCGACTCCTTGATCCAGGCCTCGGAGATCACCTGTCGGCCGTCCCAGCGTCCCCCTGCCGCCACCAGGGCGCCGATCTTGGCCAGGTCGCGCGGCCTGAGCGCGAGGCTCGAGTCCATGTGGTTGTAGCCGTCCGTCTTGCCGTGCGCCCAGTCGTATCTGCCGATGCCCAGAGGGGAGAACAGGACCTCCCGGGCGAATGCCTCGGCGTGCTTTCCGGTGGCGTTGAAGATCACCCCCGCGAGGAGGCTGACATTGGCGCTGGCGTACGAGAACTGGGTTCCCGGCGTTGCCGTGACCTTGCGCCCGAGCACCTTCTCGAAGAAGGCCGGACCGGTGCCGAGGACGGTCAGAGATTCGTGAGCGCTCCAGTCCAGGCCCATGCTCATGGTCAACAGGTCGGCAAGGGTCTCGTCGTTCCACAACGACCCCGCCGGAGCCTCGGGCCGGTGAAGGAGCCCGAGGATGGGCGCGTCGACTCCCGAGATCAGCCCCCGGTCGATGGCGGCCCCGACGAGCAGCGACGAGATGCTCTTGGTGGCGGACCTCAAGCGATGAAGGTCGTCGGGCCCATACCCGTGGAAGTACTCGTCGACGACGAGCTTCCCGTGGCGGACGATCTGGAGCGATTGAATCAGACCGGCCGAGTCGCGGGCAATGTCGTTCACCATGGCCGTGACGGCACCTCGATCCATGTCGACTTCTTCGGGCGTTGCGGTCTGCCAGCCATCGCTCCCGTCTGCCGGTTTCCGGTACACGTAGGCCGCGTCACCAGGAAGAGCGGCGAACCCGGGAAGCCCCTTCGGATCCGTCCACCGAAGCTCCATCTGCGATCCGGGCGCACCTCCGAACGTCAGTCCCCCTGTGATCCTGCGCCGAGACGCGTCGACCCGGCCCTTGTAGGTCGCGTTCGTGCTCTCGATGAACATCTCGAGAGCCGGGGCGTGGTAGGACGCCCGGGTGATGGCGAGCTCGGAGGTCATCTTCCCGTCACGCATGACGTGTACCGTGCCCACCAGGGAGTCCGGCGGAGCTCCACGCAGGTCGAAGAGGAACGTGTCTCCCCCCGCGCTTCCCGCCCACACTCCCTTGGTGATGTCCACGGGAGCCTGCGCGGAGTTGCTGCCACACCCGAAGACGCCGACGAGGGACAGCAGCAGCATGGCAACGACGGGAGCGCGACTGCGGGCCAGCCAGCGCAGCGACAGCCACGCCAATCCGGCGAGGAGCAGCAGGCCCACCCCCCAGAGCGTGGTCACGAAGCTCGTGGCGAAGCCCTCGGCGAGGACGGTGGGGTCGAGGGCCTTCGCCTCGATCACCGTTCCCAGGGCGTGATAGAGGGCCGCACACTGGCCCAGAAACCCGAGGATGGCGGCCACGAATCCCCAGAACAGGATGGCGGCCCTGCCTTCGTCCACGGCAGCGTCGGGATGATCCGAAGCCCGCCGGGCGTGCCATGACGCTCGGAGGATGAGTACTACGAGCAGGAGGGTCAGAATCGTGAGGGGGATCCCGAAGGATCCTGCCGAGCTGATTATCCGCAACATGCTTGTCGACCTCCAGTCGACTGTGTCGCTGCAAGTTGAGGTGATGGGTCGGCCATAGGCTCAATCCGGGAGCAGGGCCGCCGCCTCCGCACGCTCTATGGAGGCTACCTTCCCGAGGAGGATGAACCAGGCGAGGCCGCACACGAGCGCCAGGCTCATGCCCATGACCAACAGGGCCAGGGCGCCGAGGAGCCAGTGCATCGTCGTGATGCCCGCCTGAGCGGGTTCGAGGCCGACGGCGCGGAGCGCCGCCCAGGCAGTGACCCACACGCCGGCGAAAGCCAGGAAGAGCTGGAGCACCGAGAGACCGAGCATGGCGCCCAGCCCGGCGTGGAGTCCTTTGGGCCTGTGGTCGCCACGGAGCCAGAGCACGTGGGCCTTCCATGCGCCGATCCCGAGGGTGGCCACGGCCGCGCACGCCACCGGTATCAGCCAGGCGCCCGCGGCGCGACAGATCGGAACCGCCTGAACGACGGCACCGCTGAGAAACACGGCCAGGAGGACCAGCAGACCCACGAGGGTCAGCTCCCAACGACTTCCCGCGCGCTCGGCGATGCTGTCGCTCAGCCTCCGGAACCAGTTCCCATGGACCCGGGCCAGGTCCCGGAGCGCCTCGTCCGAGAGGTCGATGTGACCCAACGCCTGGCGCTCTGCGTCTTCTTCGGATGCTCCCCGCTCCAGGAAGGCCTGGAAGAAGTCGTCGAGATCGCCGGCGATCTCCGCCAGGACCCTCGTACGGGCCGGTTGAGGGAGGTTCACGCGTCCACTGATCTCCCGAAGAACTGCCTCGAACCGACTCATGGCTCAGACCTCCCGATGACATCGACGAGGTGGTCGACGAACGTGCGCCATTGCTCGCGCTGAGCCCGCGCATACTCCTGTCCCATCTCTGTCAGGCGATAGTGCCTGCGCTTCCCCCGCAGACCCTCATCGGACCACGATCCCGCGATCAGGCCCTCCTTCTCGAGCTTGTGCAGGATCGGGTACAGCGTTCCGTGCTTGAACTCGAAGAAGCCTCCACTCCGCTCCTCGAGGTCCAACGCAAGTTGGTATCCGTGGCGGGCCCCCTTCTCGAGGGCGGTGAGGATGAGCGTCTCGTTGCAGTTCGGGGTCAGGGAGCGAATCTCGAGGGCGGGATGCTTCATTCGCGGACCTAAAGAATAGAGCCTCGATATATCGAGTTTCGAAATAATAGCGCGCGGCGCATCCAAGGGGAAGGCCTCGAGCCTGCGGGCCCGCTACTTCCGGATCACCTTCAGCGGTCGTCGCAGGACCTCTCCCGCCGCGCGCAGCTCCACGGTGTACGAGCCCGGTCCCGCCACCTTCGTCGAGTCCGCGCCCTGACCGTGGTAGTCCCAGACGACGTGGTGGATGCCGGCGCCGCCGGGGCCGGCCAGCGTGCGCACGGGCGTCCCCGCGGCGTCGAGGACCCGGAGCCGTACGGAGTCACGGGGCGCCGCGGACTCCAGCCGGTACGAGATCTTTGCCCCGTACTCGGGGCTGACGCCGCGGAAGCCGCGGTCGCCTACGAACTGCGCGCCCCCCTGGAGAGGCTCGTCGTACTGCAGGCCCGGCGACGGGGCGAAGAGGTATGCGGCGGCGGCCAGCGCCTCCGGGGTGAGCTGCTCCAGGGGGCCCACGTCGGAGATCCACAGGGAACGGCCGTGGGTCGCCGCGATGAGCTCGCGGTCCCGGGGCTGCACCCGGAGGTCCATGACCAGGACGTTGGGCATTCCGGCCATGAACCGCCGCCACGAGCGGCCACGGTCCAGTGACACGTACACCCCCTGGGCCGTGCCCACGTACAGAAGGTCGCGCCACACGGGGTCCTCCCGGATCACGCGCACGAAGTCGACGCCGCCCCCGGGCAGGTTGGCCGCGATGGAATGGAAGGTCCTCCCCATGTCGGTGGTGACGTAGACGTACGGCGCGAAGTCGTCCTCCTTGTGGTCGTCGAACGTCACGTAGAAGGTGAGGCTGTCGAAGTGTGAGGGCTCGATGCCGGACACCTGCGCCCACTTGGGCACGCCCGGACAGCGACCGGTGAGGTTCTCCCAGCTCCCGCCGTCGTCATGGGTGAGCCAGAGGTTGCCGTCGTCGGTGCCCGCGAAGAGGAGCCCCGCCCGCAGTGGCGACTCCGCCAGGGCGACGACGGTACCGTAGGTCTCGGCGCGCCCGGGGTCCTTGGTGATGCCGCCCACGTGGAGGTGGTCGTCGATCCGGGCCGTGTCACCCTTCGACAGATCCGGGGAGATGCGTCGGAGCACCGTTCCGTGCCCCTGGAGCTCCAGCACGTGGCTCCCACCCACGTACAGGGTCCACGGATCGTGCGGGGAGAGGAAGAAGGGAGTGCGCCAGTTGAAGCGTACCGCGGCTGCTCCCGTGTCGGCGCGTACGTGGAAGCGCTGGCGCTTCCCCGTGGTCGGGTCGACGCGGCCGACTCCACCCACCTGGGTCTCTCCGTAGAGCACCCGGGGATCGTTGGGCACCTGCGCCGTGAAGAAGCCGTCACCGACGTAGAAGCGGAACCAGTCGGCGTTGACGATGGGGGTGTGGCGCTTCCGACTGGGGCCGCACCACGAGCCGTTGTCCTGGAGACCGCCGCACACCCGGTACGGCACGGACATGTCGAAGCTCACGGCGTTGAACTGGCCCAGGGGGATGCCGTTGAGGTAGTCGTACGTTTCTCCGCCGTCCCAGCTCTGGTCCACGCCTCCGTCGTTGCCGACGACGATGTGGCGCGGATCCGCGGGGTCGATCCACATGGCGTGGTGGTCCGGATGGATGCCCCGCATGGTGACGTGGGACGTGCGACCGCCGTCCTCGGACATGCGGACGGGCGTGGACGACCAGAACACGCGGTTCGGATCGCGGGGGTCCACCCGCACCTGCGAGAAGTAGAACGGGCGGTTGTCGATGGAACTGGTGCGCGTCCACGTGGCACCGCCGTCGGCGGAGCGGTAGAGCCCGCTGAGCAGCCCGTGCCCGCCGGGCACCGAATCGGCCTCCACGGACGCGTAGACGATGCGGGGGTCACTGGGGGCGAAGGCGATGCCGATGCGCCCCTTCTCGGTGGAGGGGAATCCTCCGCCCCGGATCTCGGTCCACGTGTCGCCGCCGTCCTCCGACTTCCAGAGGCCGCTGCCCCTGCCGCCGGAGGCGAAGGAGTACGCCGTGCGGGCCACCTGCCAGCTCGAGGCGAACACCTCCCGGGGGTTCCGGGGGTCGAGGGCCACGTCGATGAAGCCGGTGCTGTCGTCGACGAAGACGACGCGCTTCCAGCTTCGCCCGCCGTCGGTGGTCCGGTACAGCCCGCGATGAGGGTCGGGCTTCCACACGGGGCCCAGCGCCGCCACGAAGACGATGTCCGGGTTCGTGGGGTCGACGACCACACGGCCGATCTGCTGCGTGCTCTCGAGGCCCATGAGCTTCCACGTCGCGCCGCCATCCACCGACTTGTAGACGCCCCCGCCGGGGAGGACCGTGTTGCGGACGTTGGCCTCTCCGGTACCCGCCCAGATCTGGCTGGTATCCGACGGCGCGATGGCGAGATCCCCGATGGACGTCACCGCCTGGTCGTCGAAGATGGGCGTGAAGGTGGTCCCTCCGTTGGTGGTCTTCCAGATCCCTCCGGTGGCCGTGCCCACGTAGAACGTGTGCGACGGGGCCGGGATCCCCTCGACGTCCGTCACGCGGCCGCCCATGGCCGCCGGTCCGATGCTGCGCCACGGAAACGCCGAGACCCAGGTGGAGTCCGCTTGCTGGGCGACCAGGGGAGCGGCCGGGACGGCCCCGGCGAGTCCGCAGGTGAGGGCCAGGACCGGGAGGAGGGGGAGGGCGCGCCGCGAGGGCATCGCCCGGGGCGTGCGCGACGCCGGACGGGGAGGGCTCGTGGTCATGTTTCGCGGTGTGGAAGGGGTCCATCAGGAGACGCGACCCGGAGGGCTCGTCGAGGGCGGGAACGACGGTAGGCCGCCGGCATCCGGCCTGCAAGAGATTGCGGGATCGCACCGGCTCCCGGTGGGCCATGGGTGAGCCGGGCAGCCCGGTGTCTTTCTGGACTGCGGGCCTCCAATCCGCTACCTGGTACGATGATTTCGAGCGCGCAAGCGGCAATCGAGGCATCTTTCGAGCCGATTCGTGACCAGGAAACCCGCGTCAAGAGGCGAATATGACCTGCCCCCCTCCTCGGGGACCTCGAGCGCCGCGACGGACTCAGACCGAGCCCGTGAGCACCCCTCCGGCACAGCGCCACCGACCTCGGCTTCCGCACACGCAGCCCGGGACGCGGGGGTTCGACATCGTGGTGATCGGCAGCGGCGTGGGCGGAGGCACGCTGACCCACGCCCTCGCGCGGACGGGTGCTCGAATCCTGCTCCTGGAGCGCGGCGACTTCATCCCCCAGGAGCCGGAGAACTGGAGCTCCCGTGCGGTCTGGAGAGAGGCCAGGTACCGTGCCGACGAGCAGTGGCTCGACGGGGCCGGCCGGCAGTTCAGCCCCTACACCCACTACTGCGTGGGCGGCAACTCGAAGTTCTGGGGGTGCGTGCTCTATCGTCTCCGCCGGGAGGACTTCGGCGAGCTGCAGCACAAGGGGGGTGACTCCCCTGCGTGGCCCATCACGTACGATGTCCTGGCGCCCTACTACGAACGGGCCGAGTCGCTCTACAGCGTTCACGGGGATGCCGCGGCGGATCCCACCGAGCCTCCCAGGACGTCCTTTCCCCATCCGCCGGTGCCGCACGAGGGACGCATGGCTCTCATCGTCGAGCGGCTCCGCGAGATGGGTCTCCACCCCTCGCACCTCCCTCTGGGTCTGCAGCACCCGGGAGAGGACGACGGGTGTGTGCTCTGCGGGACGTGTGCCTCGTTCCCGTGCCGGATCCGGCGGAAGAGCGACGCGGACGTGTGTGCCGTGAGTCCCGCCCTGCAGGGCGGGAACGTCACCCTCTGGACCCACGCGCGCGCGCAGCGCCTGGTCTCGAACGCGCGCGGCGACCGGATCGTCGCCGTCGAGGTGCACCGTCGCGGTCAGGTCGTCCGCGTCACGGCACCCCTCTTCGTCGTCTCGTGCGGTGCGGTGAACTCCGCCGCCCTGTTGCTCCGATCGGCGACGCGGTCCCGCCCGGAGGGGCTGGCCAACTCGTCCGGGCTGGTGGGTCGGAACTACATGGCGCACCTGTCCACCATGATCGGCGCGTTCATGCCCCCGAGGCATGATACGACGTTCCAGAAGACCGTCGCCGTCAACGACTTCTATCTCCAGGGCCCGGGCACCGACTACCCCCTCGGACAGATCCAGTCACAGGCGCGCTCCAACGCGGTCATCGTCAAGGCCGGTGGGCCACCCATGGCGCGCTGGATCCCCAAATGGGCCTTCGACATGTGGTTCTCCCGGAGCGTCGAATGGCTGGCGATGACCGAAGATCTGCCCAGTCGCGACAACCGGGTGACGGTCACGGGGGACGGTCGCACGCGCCTCCGGTGGAAGCCTCGCAACGCCGTGGCCCACAAGGAGCTGGTGGAGCTCACCAGGCGCATGCTGCGGGATGTCGGCTGTTGGCACGTGGTGCCCGTCTCCCTGGGTGTGAAGAACACCACGCACCAGTGCGGCACCGCGGCCTTCGGAACGGATCCACGGCGCTCGGTACTCGATCCCTGGTGTCGATCCCACGACGTGGACAACCTGTTCGTGGTCGATGCCTCCTTCTTCCCGTCCTCGGCCGCGGTGAACCCCGCGCTGACCATCGCCGCGCAGGCGCTGCGCGCGGCGGACCACATCCGCGACAGCCACCTTCGATGAGGAGAACCACATGCGGGCGCGATCCTTCAGCCACACGGGGATTACCGTCGTCGACTTCGATCGCTTCGTGCAGTTCTACTCCAGGGTCTTCGGGTGCCGCCTGGTGGCGGTGGGAGAGAGCGACCCCGCTCGGGTGCGGGCGTTCTTCGGTGTAGAGGCGGACGAGCCCCGGTGCCGTATCGGATGGCTGCGCGCGCCGGGCGGAGGGATGCTCGAGATCTTCCACTTCACACCGTCCCGACCTGCGGAAGAGGTAGTGTGGTCCCGTGTGGGGCTCACCCACATCAGCTTCGACGTGCGCGACTCCTACGCCTGGTACGATTACCTCGTGAAAGAGGGCGTGGAGATCGTCAGTGAAGTGGAGACCTCGCAGCACGGACACACGTTCTTCTTCGTGAAGGACTGCGACGGCAACCTCATCGAGATCATCGACCTGAAGTACAGGTACCCGCTCCTGAAGTGGTTCGGATGGCTCGCCGGGTGGCTGTTCCGCCGCGGGATGTACCGGAAGTACTACGAGCCCAGGGAGGCCTTCGCACCCGGAGGTGGTGATTGAACCCAGTCCATATCGCGTTCCTGGGGTGCGGGTTCATCACGAGGGTCCACAGCCGTCACGTACGTACGCTGCGGGGTCAGGTGATCCGCTCCTACGCGAGCCGCGACCCGGCGCGGGCGGCCGATTTCGCACGGCGATATGGAAACGGGGGCCACTACGGCAGCTACGAGGGCGCCATCGCCGATCCCGGTGTGGACGCCGTCGTGGTGGCGGTGCCACCCCGCTGGCACCTCGAGCTCACGCTGCGGGCCCTGGACGCCGGCAAGCACGTGCTGGTGGAGAAGCCGGCCTTTCCGCGACTGGAGGACTACCGAACCGTTGTCGCCGCCCGGGACAGGGCCGGACGGGTGGTCATCGTAGGGGAGAACGACCACTACAAGCCACTGGCGGTGCGCCTGCGCCGTGTCCTGGGGGAAGGCACCCTCGGCGAGCTCGTTCTCGCGCACTTCATTACCGTCGCCGACCGCCCCAAACCCCCGGGGGACTGGCGCAACGACGAAGACATCTCCGCAGGCGACGCCTTCTTCGAGGAGGGCATCCACTGGCTCCACTTCGCCGGGAGCCTGGGGCCCCGGATCCGCGACGTCCACGCCTATCGTCCGCCGGCCCCCACCCGGCCACGTCCCAGCGGAGACCGCCGGCGCAGCACCATGCTGGTCTCGTTCCAGTACGACAACGGGGCCGCGGGGGCCCTCTACTACTCCAGGGAGATCCCGTCCCTCCTCCGGGGACTCCGTCTGTCCAAGCTCTTCGGTCGGGACGGCGTCGCCACCTTCGAGTCGAACGGGGCGTTCCTCGTCGTGCGGGGACGGGGTCTGCCCCGGGTCACGTTCCCCGGCTTCCGGGACCTACGGGGCTATCGCGCGATGTATCGGGACTTCGTGCGCGTCATCCGGTCCGGAGGAGCTCCGGAGATGAGCGTGGAGCGGGCGGAGGAGGATCACCGGCTCATGGAGAGGATCCAGCACAGCGCGGACGGTCGGTAAGAGGGGTGCCGTCCGAGTAGGGTGACCGACGGGTCGGCACGACAATCTGGACGTCGCGCAGGCGCGGGCGCATAGGTTGGAGAGACGACCCCGACGACCCGACCGTCGTCCGAAAGCCCCGGGGAGCCCCCGAGCGAGGAGCCGCACGATGAAGCGCATCCTTCTGCCCGCGTTGGCGATGCTCGCCGTCGCCGGCTGCGCGAAGACCGCCAAGCCCGCTCAGCAGGCCAACGATCAGGACACGATGACCGTCCGCCAGTCCGACAGCGTCCTGTCCACCTTTCCGATACCTGGAGCCAGCAAGATCCGCGATGCCCAGAAGGCCGCGGACAAGATGAACAAGGACGCGCAGGCGCTGGACACGATGCACTGACGGGCCGGCACCGTGGGATCAGGGCACGGAACCGGGGTACCTCCCTCCGTCAGCCCCCCGCCGCTCGCTCGTCCCACGTCGCCGCCCGTGCCGAATCCCCCGACAGCCGTCGCAGGCGGGCCATGTCATGCGCGACCTTCCGGGCCTGCGGCATCGACGTCTCCCCGGCCGCCACCAGTTCCTGCCACGCGCTGTCGAGCTGCGTCTCCGCTTCGGGCAGCCGGTGCATGGCCGTCAGCGCCTGGGCGAGGTGGCGCCGCTCGGCGGCCACCCGCCAGTAGACGCCGGTGGGGGCGTGCGCGATCCGAACGGCGAGGGCGTGCCGGAAATAGGCCTCGGCGCTGTCCGGCTGCCCCTCGCGCAGCAGGGTCTCACCCAGCCCGGAGTACACGTACGCGGTGCTCGGGTGGTTCTTCCCGAAGATCTGCTCCTCGAGGCCCAGGTCGTGGCGCAGGATCCGTTCCGCGTTCGCGAGGTCCCCGAGCTCCCGTGTCGCATTGCCGAGATTCAGCAGCGTGAGCGCATAGACGTCGGAATGCTCCCCCAGCAGCCGCGCCCGGATCTGCCGCGATTCCTCGAACGCG
>Ga0307418_1000372_pt1 | contig 13419 bp, 10 predicted proteins | sample SalMarWE160220MG_2_FD_202160 | JGI IMG/M metagenome (GOLD analysis project Ga0307418, IMG submission 202160) | Salt marsh sediment microbial communities from the Plum Island Ecosystem LTER, Massachusetts, United States - WE1602-20 | ecosystem: Environmental > Aquatic > Marine > Intertidal zone >...
AAAAAATTACATAAAGGAGATAGAAACCGAATACATTAAAGAATCTCCGGTTTATCGCCCCGCTCCTTTTTAAATTATTTCCAGAGTGAAATATCGAAATAAAAGGCTTGTTTGTAGTATTATACCATGAGAATGAATTATTAGTACTTATCGAAAAGGAAAACAATAATGATTGAAAAAATATTGGACTTAAAAAATCAAAACGTACAAGTTGATAGACTAAAAGAAATGACCTTGGACGAATTGAGAACAATAAAAGAAGAAATACGTTTGATCTCTAATAAGACGCCAGCCTTTAAAGTCGTAGAAGGATCTTTTAAAAATTATTGGGGAGATGATGATAAAAAAGTGATTGGTTTCGATGCACTTTGGGCACATGTTAACATCACCATTGCTAAAAAAGAAAAGGAAGATATTGACGATATCAAAGGTTATCAATTCTCAAATCAAAATCTACCTAAAGTATCAAAACCAAAAAATAGTTGGCTTGGAGCTGAATTTTGAGTGTGTCCTACCATTAAAATATAGTGAAAATGACATGAAGCAATTTGATTATACACCAATATTAGGTTGGTCTGTGAGTCGTTATGATCAATTCAAAACTTGCAAAAGAAAATATTATTATACCTACTATAATCGATATTCTACGGACCAAAAAACAATAGAACGACTTAAAAAACTTACCTCAATACCTCTTTCTATTGGAATCCTCGTTCATAAAACCATTAATGACATTCTTCTACGCCTTTTAAAAAGTGAAGCGGAAATCGATAAGGAACGTCTTTTTGAGTATATTAAAAAAATGGTTGAACAATATCTTCATGAAAACACCTTTGAAGAAGTTTATTATAATAAATTAGATGATGTCTCTTTCGAAAATATCTTCGAATCGGTTGTAAACCATAATTATTATTTCATGGATAGTGAAAGATTTTCTTTTATTAAGAGGAAAGCGCTTCCTGAAAAACAGCGATGGATTATAGAACCTCCCGGCTATGGAGAGGCTCAAATTGAAGGGCTAAAAGCTTATTTTAAAGTTGATTTTCTATTTCCAATACAAAACAAAATCTTCATCATTGATTGGAAAACCGGCAAACCCAATCCAAAGAAACACAAAAAACAGCTTTTGGGGTACGCCTGCTGGGCAGCTTTCCATTTTGATATTCCTGCAAATGAAATAAATCCTGTTATTGTATATCTAAATGAAGACCTTAAAGAATTCCCAATGAACGTAACCCTGGGTTTAGTTAACGACTTTGCCAGTCTTATCAATCGTGAAACACAAGAAATGTATGATCTTTGCCAAGACATAACACAGAACATTCCGAAACCAATAGAGGTATTTCCGAAAACTGAATCTATCGCTTTATGTAATTACTGTAACTTTAAAGAACTCTGCTTTAAGGAATGATAAACATTTAATAAAATTAGGTATTCAATATGGCACACGAACTATTAATGAAACCTGCCTTTTTAAAAGACTGCTTTCTGTTAACCAAAAAGGATCAAAAAAAGCTTACAGCAGCCGTCAAAGTTATAAAAAACGATCCTTTTTCATCTGATGGGCATGTTAAAAAACTGCAAAAATATAAGAATGTTTATAGATATAAAATTCCTCCTATTCGAGTTATTTACGCTACAGACAAAAAATCTGTTTTATTGTTGGGTGTTGGTAATCGAAGTAATATTTATGAACGTTTCAATCCAAACCGAAATAAGATTTCCATTCCAAAGATTGATGAATTCGACGCAGAACCTGTGGTCATTCAGACAGCTCATTTCGACCAGTCGGAGATTAAAAAATTCGAATTCGATTCAAAAGTAGAAATATCAAATGATGATCCCATAGAAGCTTATGATGAACCAAGTATTTATAATGAAGAGTTTTTGGAACGACTTAAAATACCAAATGAGTATTGGTCTTTCCTTCTAAACTGCAAAGACGAGTTAGAAGTTATGGATTTAGATATCCCAGACGAAATAAAAGAAATTGCATTGGGATGGCGACCCTCTAATATTGCACAGATAATTAAGGAATCAGTAGTGCTGGAGCTCCCAGATCCAGAACAGATAGAACTTTACCTCGCCGGAACTTTAAAGGGGTTTTTGCTTAAACTTGACCCGGAACAGGAAAAATTAGCACGCAAGAGTCTTAAAGGTCCAACAATGGTTAAAGGTGGTCCGGGAACCGGTAAAAGCCTGGTAGCACTTTATCGTATACGGAACCTTCTGAAGCCAGATTCCCAGTTGACAATATTTGGGGACTATATTCCGAAGATTCTATTTGTAACTTACACTAAAACACTTATTGAAGCTTCCAAGCAATTGCTGGAACCTTTGATCGGCGAACACAATAAAAAGGTTGAAATCAATAATATTGACAAAATCGTTCGTCAGATTGTTCTTTCATGCGGTTTGCCGTTCAATCCTGCCTCTCCACGGGCCATGACTGAAGCTCTCAACACGGCATCAAAATCACTTCTTGATAAAGAAAGCACTGATAAATTTTTATTGATGAATTTCTTCAACAAACTCGGTACTCATTATTTAATTGATGAATTTAAATGGGTCGTTGAAGGACGTCAAATCTTAACACCTGAGTTGTATCTCCAGGAGGATCGAATAGGTCGTGGGATTCGGCTCGATCAAAAAGAACGAAGTTGGCTATGGGAATTACATAAGCTATATCTACAGGAATTAGAAAAAATTGGCAAACAGACTTGGGGAACATTGAGATTATGGGCACTTAAATCTCTCACAGAGGATAATTATCGTAATGATGTTTTTGATGTCGTTATTGTCGATGAGGCTCAAGACCTAACACCTGTGGCTCTCAGAATATGTTTAGCGCTCTGTAAGGATCCTGAAGGACTCTATATGACCGCCGACTACAGCCAGTCAATCTACCAGCGTGGGTTTTCATGGAATAGAGTTGATAGTGCTATTCAAGTACGCGGAAGGACAACCATATTAAAATATAATTATAGAAGCACCCAGCAGATCTCAGACGGGGCACTTCAATTGCTCAAGCGTTGCACAAGTTCAGATCCGGAAACTGTATCATTAATTCCGGTGAATCAGGGTCCTAGACCACGTTTGATTCAATGTGCATCCCGTAAAGATGAGATTGTAGAGGCAGCAAGATTTATTCGATCAAGTATAAAAGAGCTTGGCCTCCAGCTCGATTCAGCTGCGGTTCTTGTTCGAACAAATAAATTAGCGGAAGATGTTGTGCGCGAGTTTGAGGCACTCAATTTAAATGCGAAACAAGTTATAGGGGATTCCATTCAGTTAGATAGTCAAAAAATAAAGGTAATGACAATTCATTCAGCAAAGGGACTTGAATTTCCTGTTGTGGCCGTTGTTCGAGTCGATAGGGATCAGTTTCCGTTAATGATGAATGCAAGAGATATTGATGAAAGAGAAGCACGTTTAGAAGAAGAACGAAGGCTTTTAGCTGTCGGTATGTCCCGCGCCATGAGGCGATTGGCCGTTATTTATGATCATAACTGGCCATCAATCTTTATTAAAGAGCTTGATTTAACACTATGGAATACAAATGAAGATAGGAACCAACTTAGATATTTGCAATCAGATCTAAGATAGCATGAGTAACGGGCATGTCTATGTTGTTTGACAACTTCAGATGGCGAGAAAAAATATTTTGATATAAAAGACATGTTCTACGGCCAAAACCCAGTGAATGGAGGACAAAATTGTGGATGATTTTGATATCGGTCCTGATGAAATTGCCATGTTCATGGGAATGGCAGAGGAGATGGCTGAAGAGGAAAGAGAGCGCTTTCGAATTGAAAAAGAGTTTGAGCGCTCGGATAAAGAAGAGGAATTTGAACAAGATCATAATCATTCCGAACCAGAATATCAGCATAGTGACACAAGTCGAAGGCCCAAAAGGGACGCTTTTATGCAGTGGGTGTGGGACTTAAGTCACAACATAAAAACTATTGATGATCCTCTATATGGACCTCCAAAGCCACGTAAGGGTAAAAGAGGGAGCAAGGAAGATTACACGAAAGCTATTATTCTCGGGGTCCCTATAATAAACGCTCATCTGGTATCTGAGAATTTTCTACACTTCATACAAATCGCTCTTCATTATTTCCCGAAACATGAAATAGATTCCATTATATTCGATCAGAAAGGTCAGCCAGTTGTCAATGACCGGGAGATATTTGGCATATTCAATGCATCTTCACGTTCTATTGTGATCAATTTGCGCTATCATTTTAATAATGCTGTACACATTGTTGAACATGGCCACACTAATTTTAGCATGCATGCGATAATATGGAATTCTATGATTGAAGTGTTTCTACACGAACTGTGGCATGCTTTAGATACCATCGGTGATCCGGATCTAATATATCTTGAAAATAAAGATATAGATGATATTGCGACCGGGTGGGCACAAGAACTTATGACATTTTTAGCCCAAAATGAAAACATAGAGCCACCCAAATTAACTGAAGATCCCTATTTTGGAGTGCGTATAATAAAATATATAAATAGAATTATTGCCGAAGGGAGACACTTGTGGGCTGAGACGCAGAGGGAAATGATGGCTGGCGGAGTTTACTACCGAAATACCCATGCAGAAATAGAAATTACCTCATTAAAGGAGTTTATCGAGCTTTCTTTACCAGGCTTAACAACGGACGGGACGGGAAGTCGCCTTAATGAGTGTGTTATGAAAGAGCAGAAACTGGAAGCTGAAAGCTTTAAAAATGAAAATGCGTGTGAACTTGCAATAAAGGAAGCTATTGAAAAAGGATATCGTTTGAAGATCGATTATATTAGATCCGACGGTGTCTTAAATAGAGGTCGTATTATTAAACCTATAAGATTTTTTCTCAGAGATGGTTATGGCTATGTTGACGCATTTTGTGAACTGAAAAAGAATGAGCGAACCTTTCGTACAGATCATATTATTAATATTACGTTTTAACTGTTAGATCTTGGTCGATTTTAAAAGCAATTGAGAAAGATTATATTGATAAGGATAAAAAACGAGATGGGTAATAAAATTTATTTTGAAATACTTGAAACTGAACCAGACGCCTCCATAGATGATATAAAACAAGCATATAGAGATTTGGTTAATGTTTGGCATCCAGATAGGTTTTTGCATAATGCTCGGCTGAAACAAAAAGCCGAAGAAAAAATGAAAGAAATTAATAAAGCATATAACATAATATTATCCGACATTGATCTACAAAGAAAAAAATATGAATATTCAGATCAATCACAAAGATCAAACTCTCAATCATATTCAAGTGATTATGAAAGAGAAGAAATTGTTTCCTTCTTAGATTACAAAATGATTTTTTTATCCCCAGGTACTTTTGTAATGGGAAGCGATCCTATGGATGAGGCTATGGAAATGGCATGCTGGTATGCTCAAGATGGAAATTACCCCGGCGGGATATTCAAGCATATTGCCCATCGAGTGACTTTAACAAAAGGCCTCTATATGGGAGAAACCGTGGTAACTCAAAAACAATGGTATACAGTAATGGGAACAAAGCCATGGTATGGGAAAAAGGATATCACAGATGGCGATGAATATCCTGCGGTATATCTATCTTGGGAGGATTGCAACGATTTCATTGATAGATTAAACAAGCTCGAAAAGACTGGAAAGTTTAAGCTTCCAACTGAGGCAGAATGGGAATACGCATGCAGAGCAGGCACCACAACTGATTATTTTTGGGGCGATGATCTTGAGCTGGGTGAGAATTATGTATGGATGCCGAGAGATATTTCTTCAGAAAAATATTCACCACATGAAGTTGGTAAAAAAAATCCAAATCCATGGGGGTTTCATGACATGCTTGGCAATGTTTATGAATGTTGTCAAGATTGGTATGTGGAAGACATATCAAGTTATAATATTGACCCTACTGGACCGATTAATGGTAAAATAATTAATTTTGCAATGGGACCCGTCGGGCCATTCAGAGTTGCTCGCGGTGGGTGTTATAGTGATGGAACCCCTAATCCATCATATTACAGAGAAATGATAGGTTATGACGACATATTAGAAGTTTCAAACAGAGTTGGGTTTCGTCTATCCAAAACAATTTAATCGTCACTATTGATGGCAAAGAGGTCAGGATTTGATCTGACAGAAATATCCACTACACCAGATCAAATCCCAACCCTTCTCATCAATTGAGCATTCCTAAAATATTTCCGCCGACCCTTTGAAGTTGATAAGAACTCTCTGCCGACAATTCCGGAAACTGTGAAGCTCGAGTATATGTGTTCACGATATGAAACATGGTATTTCCAGATTCTTGTGGCCATGCCCATTCAACTGCCTGACGTTCAGATTCCTTAAGTTGAAACTGGCGATTGAAGCTGTTGATTGTTGCTTGAGGATTATCCACTGGCGAGTCCATTGAGATTCTGAGCTGATGCTCTTGTTTTCCCAGTTCATAAGAAACGTCTTCAAGCACTCTGGGAAATTCGCTCAGGATCTTATGGGAAACATGTCGATAAGAAGCGCCGATTTCAGTTTTTCGGATCAGACCGTTCGAGCAAACAAGTCTCAATACAAATGCCGCGATGCCCAGAGATGCAAGACCGACCTCAGAATTTGATATGGACACACCGGGTTTGAATTTATCACCATTAATCTTGAAAGCTTTGTTCCCATCCATGATACTTAGCAGCATAAATTCATGATCCAGCCTGCATTGAACTCGAGTATCAAGACCGTAACCCAGAGAATCCAGTCTTTCCAAAACTTCGAAATTATCCACAGGACGATACTTGGTTGTGAATATTGCCCTCACATCATCACTATCATATCGGAAAAACAGCTCGTCGTTCTTTTCATGTTCGATCCAATAATTCATGTTCAAGGCCTGTATTTCCGGAGGGCATTTTCTCAAATACTGGTATGGAATCCCCAGCCGGTAGGATATGGATCTCTGGGCGATCTCTTTTAAATGATGGGTTTGTGTATCCCCGATCCTCACGGTTTCAAGATTATCAAACGAAACATCCGCCACGGTGATATTCGTATCAAAACAGTTTTTCGACATCTCATTAACTCGATCTGACACTTGTCCGAGTGTGGTTATGTTATCCATATCTCTTCTCCTCATAATGTAATTTTATAACGCGTTATGAATTTGAACTTGGGAGATGCACCTTTCACCACCTGGCGCATTATATTTTCCCTGACGATTCTACAGGGTGCGTATCCATACAAGCGGACGGGTGGCTCCCAAGTTTTTAATGAAATTATTTTTAAGATCTTTGATCTTTACGAATTGCCAGTTTGGGGATGATCGCTGGATTGATCTGATGCAGAGCGGATTATTCTTGAAATGATCCTGTCAGAGAGGTCATAATCTTTCCGAAGTCGAAGCGTGTCCACGTCGGATTTGAATTCTTTGATGATGCCGGATAACTCTTTAAGTCTCTCGTTGGTCAATGGTTGGAACGGATATCTGCGCCAGGGCCACCCACCAAAGTTACCAATCAAAAAACACCTAAGTTACCGATCTTTCACCAGATCAAAAAATGATGTTACTTCGGACCCGGAAGGAAGGTAACATCTTGGAAATTCAAAATAACAAACTTGGTCAGGCCCTGAACACCAAACAGGTGTCAGAATACTTAAGCCTTGACCCAAAGACCGTGCGTAAGTATTATCGCGAGCTAGGCGGAATACGCTTGGGTCGCCATTATCGGTTCTTTGAAAAGGAGATTTGCAATGCCGTACAAAAACAAAAATGGAACGAAATGGATTGCCCAAGTGAGGAAGGATGGGGAACGACAGAACAAAGTCTTTCACACGAAGAAAGATGCAATGGACTGGGAAGCCAAAATGCGGCGAAAACCCGTGAGCGACTGGTCAAAGAAGACCGGCACGGCTTGTATCGATGATTGGGCTCAGCTCTATCTTGATTTTGCCAAGTCAAGTTTCTCAGAAAAGACCTATAAAGAAAAAAAGTCTATTTTCAAGCGCTTTCTGAAAGAGTTTGATCCAGTCATGCCTGTCACCCAGCTAAAACTGGCGGATGTTATGGCCTACATCCTAACCCAAAAGGAAAAAAGATCCGGATATGCTGCTAACAAAGACAGAAAAAATTTGGTGGCGGCATGGAACTGGGGCATGAAATATATGAACCCCCCGTTGCCCGGACCGAATCCTTGCCTCGTTGAAAGAATGCCGGAGGTCCGACAACCTCGATATGTTCCTCCTGAAGAGGACTTTTGGAAAATATATGAGGTTGCAGAAGGTCAGGACAAAGTCATGCTACTGTCGTTTTTGCATTTGGCAGCCCGACGCGGCGAAATATTTCGTATCACATGGGAAGATGTGGATTTTGGCAATAACAGAGTGAGGCTCTGGACCAGGAAACGAAAAGGTGGAATTTTTGAGTTTGACTGGCTGCCCATGACAAAGGAACTGCGAAAGTCGCTATTGTGGTGGTGGGAGCACAGGCCCATTAAAGACCAGCCATACGTTTTTCTGTGTCTTGACGAAAATGAATTTTGTCGCGAACATTATGGCCAGCCATTCAAGTACCGTCTTCAATTCATGCGGAGGATCTGTGATCGAGCCAAGGTTAAACGATTTGGATTTCATGCGATACGCCACCATCTCTCTGCATCCATCTTGTACAGCCTTGGATATGAGGTGGCCGTCATCCAAGCCATTCTTCGACACAAAAGCCCCAGCACAACTGAGCGGTACCTAAGACGAATCGGGTTGGAAAGAGTAAGGGAGACATTGGAGGACCTGAAGCCCAAAAGCGCCAAGATATTAAGATTTGAATCAAAGCGAAAGAGCGGCAATAAGGTCCCCAAAAAAGAAAAAGCCGTCCGAGGAGCCGTCATCTCCCCAAACGGCAATGACGAAGGTTTATAACTTATTGATTTTGTTGGCGTCCCCAAGGGGATTTGAACCCCTGTTGCCGGCGTGAAAGGCCGGTGTCCTGGACCTGGCTAGACGATGGGGACGCAAGCTGAATTCTTATACGCTAAAGCACACCTTTATTTATTCAATTCGATGTATTGTTCTCTTACTCCTTCAACCCCTGTTGTCCCGCTTGATAAGCGGGATGTCCCGGACCCCCGCGGAGCGGGATGTCCGCTTCGCTACCACTGGCTGACACAGACGATGGGGCGCAGGCTAAAAGCGAATCGAATTTGTCCTTGGTGGGCCGTGCGCGACTCGAACGCGCGACTCTCTGCTTAAAAGGCAGATACTCTACCAACTGAGTTAACGGCCCCTTTAAAAAGTATAATAACTAACGGCAGAATTTCGGAATGTCAATAAGAATTATGCTTAAAATAAATTCGCGTAGCGATTTTGTGACACCGATGCAAATGAGTCTGCCGAATCTTGTTCGCTTTGAAGGGAGCATAGATAACTAGAAGTGTTTCAAAACCTCCTCTCGGCCTCAATCTCTGTGTTGGACTGAGCCGTTCAATCCTCGAAATATTCACGATATGGATGCTTGCCCCGATTTTTTAATCGGGGCGGTTGCCCATCTCAGTCCGCCTTTTTATCCCGCTGGCTTTTAGCGGGGGACCTTAAACCCGATTGAAGGTTTTGAAACCACTTCTAATCTCCTATAATGCTTGACATTGTTTTTTGCTGCCATAGTTTATTTATATAATAAGTGATCCCCTAACTGATCGTAAACAAAACCGATTGGGATATAATATATTAATGCCATTGAATAGTTTGATAATTTGAGATCACATCAGATTATCCATGCTATCGATTAATTTCCTGCCCATACCAGATCTTAAAATGCGGGCTCATCATTCGTATTATTGACTTATCCATTATCGTAAAATCTTTACAGGGCCAGGAAAACGTTTGTCCCGATAAAATCAACTGCCCGTGATAGATTACCCGGTGACAATCTTCCGTCACCTTGATCAGCGAACTTCTTTTACCTTCGACCACAGATCCTTTGACAGGATTCTCAGACGGATAAAGCAACGCGCCGTTCGGGATTCTAAATGGATACGCCAATGATGCACAAACCTTTAAAAAAAGGTGCAATAAAATAATGAAAATGCTACTGACAATAAGACTGGACCGCGAAACCTTTAATGCTGCCGTCAAAGACGGCAGCGCCGGAGCAAAGACAACAGCGATTCTCGATGAGACCAAACCAGAGGCCGTCTATTTTACGGAAATGAACGGGCGCCGTACCGTCATCATGATTACCGATTTAAAAAGCTCGTCCATGGTTCCGGCGCTGGCAGAACCCTGGTTTCTCACCTTCAATGCCGATGTCGAATTTCACGTTGTCATGAGTGCGGAAGATCTGCAACTGGCCGGACTTGATAAACTGGGTGAAAGGTGGGGGTAACTTTTTCTGTATGTTTTGAGGCGAACGACGCGTGGATTTCTCTCTTTCTTCTCATATTTTAATTCTACTGGCACATGCGCTGATCATCATCGGATCATTCATTCGGATCGTTATGATTCGACTTCCGGTGGGCGTCTCCCTTGCCTGGATGATTTTGATCATCATCCTGCCCTTTTTGGGAGCGATACTGTATCTGCTTTTCGGAGAAAAGCACCTGGGACGCAAACATGCAAAACAAACAGCGTCGATCGTAGGGCGCTATGCCAGCTGGCTGAACGATTTGCCGCCACAGGTTTTAACCAAACGCGCCGGACTGAGTCCGGGATCCGAGAGCCTCAATCGCCTGACGCAGATGTCTCTGGGCATCCTGGCGATGTCGGGCAACGCGCTTAAATTGATTGATACGGCTGAACCGATTCTGCGTGCCATCATTGCCGACATTGATCGCGCTAAATTTTTTTGCCACATGGAATTTTACATCCTCAGCCAAGGCGGTATTGCAGACGAGGTTTGCGAGGCACTTGTACGTGCAGCCGAGCGCGGCGTGTCCTGCAGACTCCTCCTTGACGCAATGGGCAGCAGGCAGTTTTTGAAAAGCAACATGGCCCGGCATCTGCGCGAAAAAGGCATCCGGGTGGCGGCAGCTCTGCCCCTCGGTCCCATGCGCGCACTTACGGCACGCATGGACCTGCGGCTCCATCGCAAAATTGTCGTGATCGACAATGAGACGGCGTATACCGGAAGCCTCAACCTCGTAGATCCCCGCTTTTTCAAACAGGAAGCCGGCGTGGGGGAATGGGTGGATGCCATGGTAAAAATCAGAGGGCCGGCCGTCTATCTTTTGAGCGCGCTATTCGCGTGGGACTGGGAACTGGAAACGAACTCCGGTCCGGTCGCCCTGCCGGAGATAAAAAAGCAGGTGGCCGGTACGCAACCGGGATCGGCGGATGTACAGGTGATCCCATCAGGTCCGGGCATTTACGGCGACAGAATTTATCACTTGCTGATGATGACCATGTATGCCGCCCGAAGTGAACTGGTTATCACAACACCCTATTTTGTTCCGGACGAAGCCATTTTTAACGCGCTGGTGTCGACTGCCCGACGCGGCGTCAGGGTCATTATTATCCTCCCGCAAAAAAACGATTCCCGGCTGGTGCATTATACCTGTCATTCCTACTTTGACGCGCTGCTGGACGCCGGCGTACAAATTTTCGGTTTCACCGGTGGGCTGCTGCATACCAAGAGCATCGTGGTCGATGGGGAGATCTCTCTTTTTGGAACCGTCAATATGGACATCCGCAGCTTCTGGCTGGATTTCGAAGTAACCCTTTGCAGCTATGATCCGGGTTTTGCCCGACAGCTCCGCGCGCTGCAGCAAAAATACATCGAAGATTCAGAGGTGGTGGAGCCGGCGACCTGGCGCAACCGGCCGTCAAGGCAACGATTCATCGAAAATATGGTGCGCCTGGCCAGCCCGCTGCTATAAATTTGGCCGTTATCTCCATTGGGAGTTAAAAGCCGTGTCCGGCTGTGACTTTGGCTCGCTTCAAAGGCTTTTAGAATACAATGATCAGACACAAACAAACCACGCCGGCCAGTGCAATCCAGTCTCGTGTTCGGCAGGAAAGCCGGGGATCGGTTCTGTTTTCAGAATAACATCTGGCCGTCATGGCAAGACTGATGCTGTCCGCCCGTTCAAAGGTTCGGCGCATGAGGGGGATGCCGAGCATTTTCAACCGGTACACGGGATTTTTCCGGTTTTCGATTCCCCTTGCTTTCTGGGCGGCCAGTGTCTCTTTGGCCTGGTCGAATATAATGGGGACAAACCGCGCGGTGAGGCTCATCATAAAGGCAATCTTCTTTTCCGGTATCCCCGGAAAGGGCTTCAGCATCCACTGCACGGCAGCCTTGATTTCAGACGGCCTTGTGGTCAAAACAAACGCCACCCCGGTCAGGATCACAATCAACAGGCGCCAGCATACTACGGCCCCCTGGTGAAGCCCTTCCCGGGTGACCGTAATCATCTTGATCTCAATGACAGGGGAACCCGGGACAGATAGTGATCGGGCGACAAAGACAAACAGCAGCAGCAAAAAAATATAGCGAAGGTCTTTCAGGGTTGATTTTACCGACAGTCCAACATGCATGAGGGCCGCCGTCAGCATTATTGTTAACAGCAAAAGTGAAAAGACATCCGCCCTGAGGCTCGATAGGCTGATGAGAACGAAAAACATCAGTTTAAAGCGAACATCCAGCCGGTGAAGCAGTGAATCTCCGGTTCTAAAGCCCAAAACGTTCAGTTCAGCCATGATGGATGCTTAACCCCCAGTTGCGAAGCCGACGGCTCCCTGACGCCGAAAGCTTCCAGTTCTCCGAGCAGTTGAGCCGGTAATCCATCCCTGACAACACGGCCGTCCTTCATAATCACCAGTCGATCCGCATAGGCGATGATATCTTCCAGATCGTGGGCCGCCACGATAATCGTGCGGCCCGATTCGTGAAGAGAAACGACCTGCTTTAAAACCTGTTGGATTCCCGGATAATCCAGGCTGGAAAAAGGCTCGTCAAAAACCAGCACCTTGGGCTCCATGGCCAAAACACCCGCGATGGCAAGCCGCCGCTTCTCGCCCCCCGAAAGCAAATAGGGACTTTTATCCCTGTGATCGACAAGCCCCACAGTCCTAAGCGCCTGCATCACCCGCTGCTCCACCTCACCGCGGTCCAGACGAAGATTTTCCGGCCCGAACGCCACGTCTTCAAAAACCGTCTCACAAACGATCTGGCTGTCGGCATCCTGAAACACCATGCCCACCATCTGTCTTGATCGGGCAGGATTTTCAGATACGGACATGCCGGAAACATATACGGTTCCGCTCGTCGGCAGCAGCAGTCCGTTGAGATGCCGCAACAGGGTCGTTTTCCCGGATCCGTTCATTCCGGCAATGACCACGAACGACCCTTCCGGGATGGAGAGGTTGATATCTTTCAGCCCCATAGCGCCGTCTGCAAACCGATGGTTTAGCTTTTCGATCTCTATGATATTCAC
>Ga0307418_1000375_pt1 | contig 13323 bp, 6 predicted proteins | sample SalMarWE160220MG_2_FD_202160 | JGI IMG/M metagenome (GOLD analysis project Ga0307418, IMG submission 202160) | Salt marsh sediment microbial communities from the Plum Island Ecosystem LTER, Massachusetts, United States - WE1602-20 | ecosystem: Environmental > Aquatic > Marine > Intertidal zone >...
AAACTCTTTTTTGTCGATCTGGTGAGTAACACGATGGATGTACTACAGCTGTTGAAGCCCTCCTAGATAAAAAATAATCGCCATGCACAGAAATATGTGTGGTGATGCTCATTTTTTGACAAAATTTTGCTTGATTATCTTTCTAAAATTCCTTTCATCTATTCGTTTCCATTCATATTTATAGAAAATATTGTCTTTATGAGTTGTCTGAAACCTTTTCTATCAAGGGTTCGCGAAGAGATTGATTGTAGAGACATTTTTTTTAGATGCTATTTAGTGAAAGAAAACCACTACTTGGCATGAGTATTGCTTAATCATTCATGGATCAGAGTTTAACCCGCCTGTCACGCAAGGCAGAAACGATCAAGTCGGCAAGAGCGGGCAGGGAACTTTGAAAATACCCTGCCTTTTTAACAGCACCTTTTTAGAAGTCATCTCAAAAAGGTCTTTTGTCCCAATATCTGTGTTGAGGCCTCGCTTCAACTCCGCGAAATACTTTAGTATGTCTGTGGGTTGAAACTCGGTCCCACCTGGATCTTGAGCCGAAATCCAATTTTTGAGATGCTTCTAAAATTTCCGTTTCCGGAGGTGTTCTATGAAGATCGTATTATCTGTTTCTTTGTTGTTTGTTCTGCTTTTTTCACCCCCAATGGCATTTAGGTGCAACGCTGAAAATATTGATAAGGAAATTGAACGGTCCTACATTAATTCTGAATACGCCGAATCTGCAAAACTTCTTGAGCAAAAAATATCGCTGCTTAAGGGGAAATTGACAACCGGTCACAGAAGTACATCCCAAGATATATATATGAATCAGCTTTTGCTCGCCTATATTTATGCATGGAAGCTGCAAAAACCGGAAAAATCGCTGAAAATATACAGCGAACTCATTCAATCAAACAAAAGCGGTAAAGAAAAAAGGAAAATCCCGGCCCTTGAATTATTATACACTGCAGAATTATACGCAGTTAAAAACAATTTTCAGGAGGCCGAAAAATATTACCAGATGCTCATAAAAGATCTTTCGGGGCTTAAAGAAAGAGAGCGTGATGATCTTTCGATCATCATTGCCGATGAATTGATAAAGTTTACTAAATATCAAATAGACGGCATCCGTTTGAAGATTGGCGGAGAACATTTACTGAAAAAACTGAAGCTGACTTCAACTTTGAATCCTAACATGGCATTGTTTTTTTCAATGGCCCTTTTTCCTGCAGCGAGATACGAGACGCTATCAGTCTCAAAAACCGATCTAACCACTTATATCCAACAAAGCTCAGCGAGTATTAGTTCGATGGTTTTTAACTATGGGCTTTTATTACAAGCAGCCGCCGGTTCCGTGGATGAATCATCCGAAAAGGCCATGGAAGCGTACCTATCCAAATACCCGGACGGCTATTTTTCGCTTTCGCTGGGATATCTGTTTTTCAAATTTTATCGAGAATCAGATCAGAAAAAGAAAGCAGACATACTTTTGGCAGAACTTGATAATATCGCCCGGAAGAGAGGAATGAAATTGATCGTTAATCCGGACAAAAGGTTTTCTTCTCCCGAGAGAACATGGGAGACGTATAAACGGGCCCTGATGGCGGGTGATCTGGATCTGGCACTGGAATGTCATGTCTTTAACGATGCTAAATACAAAAAAACCTTCGATCTAATGGGAAAGGAAAAATTAAAAAAGATGGCAGAGAAAATGAACCCTATCGGAAAGATTACGATGAACGACATGAGAGCAAAATACAGGATAAGGCGCAACCAGAAAGGAAATGAAATATCGTATTATATCTACTTTTCTAATGTAAACGGAGAATGGAAAATTGTTCAATATTAGCAAAATAAGAATGCCCTTGCGTTGGGTATCTCCTGCTGTTCTTTTAATATTGGTGCTTTTACCGGCCAGCGCTTTTTCAACCATGGTGGGTCCATATACCGGACAAGTATTGGACAGCAGTACAGGAGAACCCATTCAAGGCGCATCTGTTTTAATAAATTGGGTCAGATATATCCCTACTCCAGCGGGATCATATTCTGAATTAATTAAAATCACGCTTACTTATACGGACGATCATGGCACGTACAAAATCCCTCGGCAATTTCTCAACGTCGGACTTATCGCGGGTCTGGAAAGCACAAATTTAATCATCTATCAGCCGGGCTATCAAGCATCCATTGACAGAAAATCGTATGGAGATTTACCGGTGTCTTTAAAAAAAGCCGCCGTTGTCAAGCTCGAACGAATACCGCCCGCCTTTGATCACAACCAGCATTACAATCAAATTACAGGCGCCCTGCGAGTTTCTGATATCGATTACTATGAGGGCGTGGAAAACTTTACCGGAAGACGCCTGTCAACCAAAGAAATTGTAAATAAAATTGAGTTGATGGTCGATTATTGGGAATTTATGCGGCGCATCGAATGGGAAAAAGAGTGGAAGGGTATAAGATGAAGTTCGTGGCAGCAATAGTCGTACTCAGTTTATTTTTGTTCATCCCGAATTCTGCGGCCTTAAACAAAAACGGCCGTGATGTTCGCATGACGGAACTGTATGAGATTCTGAAAAAAGGAGATGCACGGGAAAAGCAGGTTGCTCTGTCTATGATATGGGTCACCCACGATCCCGAATACCATAAAGACAAGTTTTTTAGTCCTATTCTCAAGTTGTTGAACGATAAAAACCTGAAAGTTCGTGAGGCCGCGGTCGCAAAGTTCAAAGAGCTGGCCCAAGGGTACAGGAGCAATTTTTACAAAAGCGATATCGCAAAAAATGCTATTGTTCCTGCCCTCATCACGTCTCTTTCAGATAACTCGGCGTCGATGCGTCAGGAGACAGCCAAAGCACTCGGATACTATCGGGATTTGCGTGCAACGAAACCTCTGATTCAGTTGCTTCAGGATCATCACTTCCGGGTTTGTTTTGAAGCCATACATGCTCTGGGCAGAATAAACGCAGGAACAAAAGCGGTCGTACCCTTAATGAACATCATTGCAGTAGACGATGTATGGCCGGCCAAACTCCTGCAACAGGAAGCCCTGAAAACACTTGCTTCCATGCTGCATCAAGGCATTGTAACCGTTCGACAAGAAACACCTAAAAAGAAATATTTAAAAAACGGCATTACCATCCGCAAGGCCCTGATCGATCCAAGAATCCGGGGAAAGGTCATTTCCATTTTATTTGAAAAAAGAAATGACCCGTATCTTAAAACAGACATTATTGAATTGCTGGATGCCATGCATATTCAAATAGGGGAGTACGAGGCCGAGAAGGTCATAAAATATCTGGTTGCGTCGACCGGCGACCATAATGTTCAAATACGAAAACTTGCCCTGTCATCATTATTTCCCATCGCCTATTCATGTGCTCGGGCGGATAATAAGACAAACCGGAACGGAACAATTCAAAAATATCGTTCAATTGTCACAGCCCTATGTATTTCAGCGCTGAGAGACCCTTCTCTGGAAGTAAGGCGAAAAGCTGCCGACCTATTGGGGCAATCAGAAGACCCTAAAGCCGTCCGGCCTCTGATAGCGGTCTTAAAAGATAAAAGCCAGGACATGAAGGTTGCCGTGATCAAAGCGCTGGAACATTTTAACGATTCCAGGATAATCGATCCGCTACTGGGTGTGCTGTCAGATGGTAATGAGACCGCTCAGATCAGTGCGATCGATGTGTTGGGGCATTACAATGATCTCAAGGTAGTAAAGGCTCTGCCGCCTTACTTTGGATCATTTAAAAAAACCGATGATAATGTAACCGTTGGAAGGGTTTTTGGAAAAATTGCCGAGTCAACAAAAGAAGGAATCAGGCTGGTATATCACTACGACGGAAAAAGATACGTTAGCAAGATTGATGATACTGGTTCTGCAATTATACCCGGCACTGTTGATATCAACTCGATCAAAGAGCTGATGAAACATCCCATTGCAGTCGAAGGCATTCTCCGGGCCTTAAAGAATCCGAATTTCAAAGGACATTTGCAGGCACTGAGAATGCTCAGAAGGTTTGAAGATGAACGGATTGCCGATAATATTATGCATTTTTTAGATAATCCCAATCCGGAAATACGAAAGGCTGCACTGTCGCTGGTCTATTTGTCGAACGATTCTGATAAGGCCGTGACGGTCATCAAAAGAGCGCTGAACGATAAAAATGCCAACGTACAAAAAGAGGCCCAAAGGATACTCAATGCTCTTAACGCAGCTTATGTTAAAGAAGATGCCCCGATCGAAGAAAATATCTATGCCCTTAAGAGTCGTGATGTATCTGCGAGATTAAAGGCAATAAAAGTATTGATGCATGTGAATAATAACAAAAAAATCATTCCGTTAATTTCCTGTCTCGACGATGCTGACCATAGAGTAAGACGGGAAGCTGCAAGAGCATTGACGCAACTAAACGACAAGCAGGCTGTGAGGCCGTTAATCGAACACCTAAATGATCCCAGCATCCAAGTTCGGCGAGCTGTAATAGATGCCCTGAAACATCTTAAGGACACGAGAGCCGTAAAATCTTTGCTCGCATTGACGGATGACGAGCGCGTCGAGATGCATGCGGTTTCAGCACTTTCATGGTTTGACGATCCACGAGTGGCAGATTTCTTTTTGGAATTGCTGCAACATCAAAATCAGAAACTACAGCTTGAGGCTGTTAAATATTTCTCAAGGCACCCAGATCGAAGAACCGTGAAGCTTTTGATTCCTCTTTTAAAAAGGTCTTATAGGGTTATGCCGTCCAGGGCAGCAGGGGCTTTGGGAAATTCCGGAGACAAAAGGGCCGTTGAACCATTAATTGAACTACTGACTACGAAATTTCCTAAGGATGGTAAAGAAAAAAGGCAGGTATATCGTTACAAAAGAAGTGCCCTCCTGGCATTGGCAAAATTCGATGATAAACGATTGTACGCCTTATTTGTTGATGCTTTAGAGGATGATCACTTAAAACAAGATGCGATTTTAGCATTGGGTGGCCTTCAGGACAAACGTGCGGTTCCGATTTTATTATCATATCTTTCCGATCCATCGCCATACATTAAAGGCATTTCGATCAGATCTCTCGGAAAAATAGGGGATATTTCCGTGTTTGACAGCATTTTGCCCTTTCTCTCCGATCCCGATGAGCTGATTGCTATATCTGCTTTTCATGCAATGTTTCACCTTGATCGGCAAAGGACGGAAAAGATCGTCACAGGAATGCTTGACACAAAGAATCCGGTTAGATTCGATAGCGTTTTACGTATTATAGGTTGTTCAAAAGATAAAAGTATCATTTTAAATTTAGTGAAATTGGCGGCATCGAGAAAAGAGAATAAAAATACCATAGCGGCACTATTAAGCCGATGCAATAATCCTGTGGTAGTAGATATTCTCACTTCCAATTTGAAAAAGGGAAATGAACTTGATATCAGAGTCGCATCTATCGATATTTTGGGTGAGTTCGACGACCCGAAGGTTAAACAGTTATTAATGAAATATTCAAATGATCCTGATCCGCTCATTCGACGGCACGTGGAGACGGCGCTTGAAGAATTCAAAGACTTCCTCATTGTATCGCTGACCAAAGATGAAGATTCAACCGGCTTAAGATACAGCAGGATCAGAATTAAAAATAAGCAAAGATATAACACCATGTTTTTGCCCAGACCCATAGGCAAGGTTCGCAGTCTCAGCGGAAAGACACGGGCAATATCGGGGAATATAGCACTAGGCAGTGATCCTCGGGTCAAAAAAATACTTCGCGATTTTAAGTTTGACCGTCGAATTTGTGTTGATTTGGAGATTGAAAACCCCATAAAGACCGAAAAGCTTATAGGCCGTTTAAACGATCCGGATCCTATCGTCAAGCAGGAGGCAGCGGAATTTTTAGGATATTTTGAAAACAATAAAGCCACACCTGTTATCATACCGCTTCTAAAAGATCAAAACCCGACTGTTCGTCGGGCTGCGGCCAGGGCATTGGGATTAATGAAAAGCACATCCGCATTTTCTCATCTGGCCGATTCACTTTACGATCCAGATGTGAATGTCACGGCCATAGCGGTCTGGGCTTTGGGAGAAATAAATGATGAAAAAGCTGTAACCCCGTTGAGCACGCTTATGAAAAGGAACCAGGAGTTGCGGATTAAAGAAGATTGTGCGATGGCCCTGGCAAAAATTGACCATAAGGCAGCAAATGATGTTTTGATAACATTACTCACAGAGAGTAAGGATTACCGAATCAGACTACTGGCAGCGGATGCGGTCGGCAGGCTCGGCGATGCGAAGTTGATACCGATTCTTAAAGCAGCGCATCATGATGCCAACGAATATGTCAGACAGGCGGCGACTAAGGCACTTAGGCAGATCAAAGACAAAACGCAGTAGAGATCGACTCGTACAATGAGAGCAAAAAAACCGGATAACCAGCAATGAAAAAGGAAATGAAATAACTTATTATATCTATTTTTCAAATATAAACGGAGAATGGAAAATTGTTCAGTATTAGCAATATAAGAATACCCTTTCGCGGTGTATTTGTGATTGTACTTTTTCTGATATTTCTTATACCGACAAGCTCATCGGCAAAGGTCTTCGGACTGTATACGGGACAAGCACGAGACACGCAGACAGGAAAGCCCATAAAAGGTGCATCATTTTTCGTCTATTTAATAAAATACGTTCCAACTCTCAGCCCCGAAGGAATCTATTATTTTACAGAGCTGACTAAATCAGCGATTGGGTATACGGGAAATGATGGGAAATATTCGATACCAAAAGCCTTAACGACCAAAGGACTTTCAGACTCCCAGTGGTCAATAACCATTATTGTCTACCAACCTGGATACCAAGTATACATTAGTAGAGATAGTTCGTGGGATGAAAAACCAAGAAACGTAAAGAAGAAAGAAAACATCATTATGCTCGATCGGATTCCACCAAACTTTGACCATAAAAAACATTATGAGAGGATAACCCGTGCTTTCAGTGATATAGATGAAATTGATATCATCCCTCCCATTGATTATTATGCTTCTCCTAAAGGAGATAAGCGAATGGACTGGGATAAATTCGTTGATAAATCGCAGCCAAGCATTCTTAGGGAAGAATTCCTTCGTCGTGCTGAATGGGAAAATAGACGCGAATAAGGTGAGGGTTTCATGAAATATATTGTTTCATGCATCATTTTAACATTAACTTTGCTCAATCCTTTTATGGGTTTTACTAGTGATCAAATATCGCCTGATTTTTCACCGTATATCGAAAAATATTTTCAGCTTTTGGCTAAAGGAAATCGGAATGAAAAAAAATTATCCCTTTCTAACCTCCCACACCTGTTAAGTGATGAGAAATATAGAAAAAAAATCGAATTCTTTGACCCGTTTGTGAAGGCTTTAAAAGATAATGATCCCACAATCAGAGAAGCAGCGGCCGCATCTCTTAAAATATTTGGCAAAAATATCAAAGATTGCCATAAATCAGCCCGGATCGTTCCATCCTTGATCGAGGCTCTGAAAGATCGTCAGATCGCCGTCAGGCGGGAGGCTGCCAAAGCACTTGGTTTTTACGATGACTCACGTGCCGTGGATCCGCTCATCAATATTCTGCAAAAAGATAAGAATCCTTGGGTGAGGCTTGAAGCGGCTTATTCGCTGGGGCAGCTCAACGCAAAAAAAGCGGTACCGGCTTTAATTAATTCATTAAAAGATACAAACCAGGACTGGCGAAACAAGATCTTCCAGCAGGAATGTTTGATAGCATTTCGAAAAATAGGATATCGGGATACCCAAGCCATTCGGCTTTTGATAAAAAATATCAATGATCAATACCTCAAGGCAGAGATAATAAAATCATTGGGCCAATTTCGTTCAATGGCAGCCAAAAATGTGCTGTTTAAAGCCACGCAAGACAAAACCGCTATCATCAGAAAACTATCGATTCAGGCAATCGAGCGGCTGCCCCTTGTCCGGACACGCGGTATGTCTGGTGATCAACATCCCAAAACCGACCTTTTCATAAAATTTTTGATAGATCCATCGCCGGACGTTCGCGCCACATCCGCAGAGAGCCTGGGAAAAACAGGCGATAGAAGATCTGTAGGGCCGCTTAGCGATGCTTTAAAAGATAGTGACTGGGGTGTGCAAAAACAGGCCATATTGTCCCTTGGAAGATACAAAGATAAAAAGATATTATCAGCGCTTGTCCCATTTTTAGGATCGTCGTTAAATTATCTTGCTTCAAAATCATTTTTGTCTGTAGCTAAAAAAACGGCTGAAGGGACAGTTTTTGTTTCCAGAAAAGAATTCATCCGATATGCAGTCAAAACACGCGTGGAAATTCCTGTAGTTCTGGAAGAAGTAAAACCTTCCTATTATCCGTTTACGCTGGAAGGGCTTATTCATAAATATCCTACGCCCGATGAAAAGCGAAAACAAGATGAACCCAAGTTTTTGAGAAAAATTTCCACACCCTTGCCTTACTTAAGACATATCATTTATCCAGATGCGGTAACGACACTTATCCACGCGATGAAAAATACGGACAAACAAGGAAAAATCGGCGTTCTTGAGGTCATTAAAAAGTTTGAAGATGACAGAATCGAACCTATATTGATTGAACTCCTGAAAGACCAATCTCCTCAGGTTCGAATTCAAACATTGTCAACATTGTCTCATTTTGCAACTTTGAATTCTCTGCCGGCCATCGTTGATTCACTGAATGATCAAGACGATGCCGTAAGGAGAAAAGCGGCAAGAATACTTGGTCTGCTGAAAAATAAGTGCACCATACAGCGGCTTTTGCAAAGACTGGATGATAATGAAGAAACTGTCAGGGCTGAGGCACTTAGTTCTTTAAGAAATTTTGATGATCCACAAATATCCGATGCAAATATCAGGATGCTAGACGATAAGTCGCCTGAAGTCAGGGAAGTTGCACTAAGAAATATTATACGTAAGCCAGACAAACGGGTTGTTGAATCTGTGATTCCGCTACTGGCAGATTCAAAAACCAGTGCCCTTGCAGCCGAAGTTTTGGGACTCATTGGAGATAAAAGGGCTATAGATCCTTTAATAACAGCATTAAACGATGGATACAGACAGAAAGGGGAACTGCCGAATCGACAACTCATGATCACGGCGGCAAAAGTTTTGAGTTCATTTGAGGAAAGCCGGATCACGCCTTTATTGGTAAAAAAGGTCGGCGCCGACATAGTATTTAAGGACGGCCCCAAGCCACCATTTCTTGGTCCGAGGTTTCAAATTTATGGCGGATCCACTCAAAAGTTTCCGTTTCTTCTTCCGGCGATGCGAATTTTTCAGAGATACGGAGATCACAAAACGTTGAATATTTTGAATGGCTATCTATCGGATACCGATAAGGACCTTAGAAAAGGGGCGATGTTCCTTTTTGGCATGTATCAGGAGGAAAAGGCTGTAAAACAACTGGAACAATCGTTAAATGACCCGGATCCCGGTATTAAGGCGTTTGCAAAGGAGATAATCCAGGGGATCAGATCGAAATCCCTAAGGAAAATAAAAGAGTCTTTAATAAACCAGCCTGGAAAGCTTTATAGTAGTACTGTTACAGCCATAAATCCGTATATGGTTTCTATGCCTTTGCCGATACGAAAACATAAAGCCGGTCAGAAAATCAAGGGATTGAGTCCGCATTTCTTTTCCCAGGCGACAGGGGAGCCGTTATTCAAATCATTTTATAACAAAAGATCTGCTCCCGGACATGAACAGGAGATTCAAAAATACCTGGAACTTCTTCGCCACGGCAGTCAAAAGCAAAAAATAGCGGCCTTGCGTAAGATCTCAGAATTTTTGGGTATCACCGAATACAAAAATGTCCCGTCTTGTATGGATACCATATTAAACGTTTTAATCGATAAAGACCCTGCTCTCAGGCAAGCGGCTGCCGGAGCTTTGAATAATGCTGCAAAAAAAATAAGAGATGTTATTAAAGGCAGCGATATTGTTCCGTCGTTGACCATGGCCCTTTATGACGAAGTCCCCGGTGTGAGGCGAAATGCTGCAAAGGCCCTTGGCCGGTTCAGGGATAAACATGCCGCATCCTCGCTCATCGAGAGAGTTTACGATGAAGATCCTCTTGTCCGACTGGCCGCCGCATCCTCACTGGGTGAGCTTGAAACAAAAAGTGCCATCCCTGCCTTACTGGATCTGTTCAAAGATAACACGAGCTGGGGGAACAAGTCTTTGGTTCGCAACGCATGTCTTATCGCCATGAGAAACATCGGCTACCGTCCTATCGATTCTTTGCCGATGTTGGTCGAACATTTCAATGATAAAATCCTCAAGGCAGAGATTGTAAAAGCACTGGCGCGATCTTATCCGCCGGATGCAAAGGAAACAAAAGATTTGCTCTTGAAAGCCGCCAATGACCCGGATGGCAACGTAAGACGGGCCGCGATCGAAGCAATAGCAAAATTATCCAGACTTAGCGCCATACGCGCCCGAAAAAAAGATTCTCATGATATCGAGTTTTATATCAAATTCTTGAAAGATCCTTCGGCACCGGTCAGGGCGGCAACCATTGAAGTGCTGTCGAAAACAAAGGACACGAGAGCTGTTGAACCGATTATCCAGGCCTTGCACGATCGTGATGAAAAAGTTCAGAGAGAAGCAATTATCGCTTTGGGGAAATTCCAGGATGAAAGGGCATTGGATGATCTGGTCGTCTTTTTGGGTTCGCCGTCGACAAAGTTGCATCAGCTGGCCGTAGCATCATTTTTCAATATCGCGCGAAAGACCAGGGAGAAAAAGATCTATGCTTACATTAAAAACGGTGTTCGGTACGTTGCAGATCGACGCAGCGACGTGCCCAAAGGAATTGGTAAAACAGAGCGCCTTGTACACCAGCATGCGGTCGATACCCTCTTCAATGCTTTATCACACGATTCAACAGACGTTAAAATCGGTGTACTTCATGAAATCTGGCGTTTCGACGATGACAGAATCGAGCCCATGCTGCTCAAGCTCTTAGATGATCCATCGACAAAAGTTCGACGCTTGTCTTTAAATCAATTGCATAATTTTAAAACGGAACGGTCTGTGTCCCGTCTTGTTGAAGCCCTCTCGGATAAAGACGTTCAAATGAGAGCAAAAGCAGCAGGGTTGCTCGGGCTTCTCAAAAGTAAACAGGCGGTGAATCCATTATTGGACAGTTTGAACGATAGTCAAGTCGATGTGAAACGGTCTGCGATATTTGCCCTCGGATATATCCAGGATAAAAGCGCAATAGACCCATTGATAAAAAGATTGAGCGACCCTGATGATAAAATAAGAAAAGCCGCTCTTCATGCGCTGTCAATGTTCGATGGACTGACGATGTCGAATATCAACCTGAAAATGTTGAAAGATGACTCGTTAGAGGTCAGATGCGCCGCCATCAGAAACATCAAGAAAAAGCCTGACGACAGAGCTGTGGATACGCTGATTCGTCTTTTAGAAGACGCTGATACGAGTATTGAAGCAGCCGATGCTTTGGGCGTCATCGGGGATCCCAGGGCTGTCGATCCGTTGATCGATGTATTAAATGGTCGATACAGCAAAAATTTGGCAGCCAGGACAGACAAGGCTTTTAAATTGTCCGCTGCAAAAGCATTGGGCAAGTTGAAGCTCGAAATCGCTGTAAGACCGCTTATCAATATAATAAACAACAGCGATCGGAAATTGTACTTGCGAATCGCGGCAGTACAAGCACTCGGAGATATTGGGAACAAAAAGGCGACGGAATCGCTGATAAAAATTTTAACGGACAATCACTCTGATATGTGGTTGAGAGCGACATCGGCATCTGCGCTGGGAAATATCGGAGATAAAAAGGCGGTTGGTTCCCTCACAAAAGCCACGAACGAAGTCAAGGCTCCGATCAGAAATGCTGCGGAAGATGCATTGAGAAAGATCGCAGAAAGCCATAGGGCGGTCCGACCATCATTTTTTCATACAGATGTTGATGAAGATTGATGAAATGATTGAAAGGATCAAACCAAAAAGCAGGAAAGAACTTCCTTTTTTCCTGTTGAAAGCAGCCATTACAATTCTCATTGCCAGGGAGCTGTTTTGCGACATCAGCCATGGAAGGGAGTTGGGGACGTCCATTGGATTATTGGTTGGCTGGACATTGTGAGAATGTTATAGAAGGGTTATGCCAAGAAAAGCCCGTATAGACGCCCCCGGCGCATTACATCACATCATCGTCAGGGGAATCGAACGTCGAAAGATATTTTATGATGACAACGACCGGAAGAATTTTTTAGACCGGTTGGGCGTTATTTTGACCGACACCAAAACCCCTTGTTTTGCCTGGGCTTTGATACCGAACCACCTGCATTTGTTGTTGCGAACGGGAGTCTCACCGATAGCTGCAGTAATGCGGCGGCTGCTGACCGGATACGCGGTCAGTTTTAACCGTCGGCATCGTCGTCACGGGCAGCTATTTCAAAATCGTTATAAATCGGTTTTGTGTCAGGAAGATCCGTATTTATTAGAATTGGTGCGCTACATTCACCTGAATCCTCTCAGAGCCGGGCTCGTATCGGATTTAAGGAAATTAGACCGGCATCCTTATTGCGGACACAGCATACTTATGAACAAAAGAAAGAACTACTGGCAGGATACGCAGTATGTCTTAAAGCTGTTTAACCGCAAATATTCGATAGCCCGCCGGAGATACCGGGAGTATGTCAAAAAAGGAATTGATGAGGGAAAAAGACCCGATTTGATCGGAGGAGGTTTGATTCGCCGTGCCGGTGGCTGGTCAGTGGTCAAGGCATTGCGAAAAAGTGACGCCCGGATGAAGGGAGACGAGCGCATTTTAGGTGATGGAGATTTTGTTGAAACGGTATTAAGCAAGGCACGGGAAAACCTGGAGCGCAGATACACGCTAGATGCAAAGGGCTGCGATTTCGAGTGGCTGGTCAAGCGTGTGGCAAAATTGTTGAATATTGAACCGGAAGATGTTTTAACACGGGGTAAATATAAGCAATCCGTGAAAGCTCGCGCTTTACTGTGCTACTGGGGGACACGGGAGTTAAGAATGACGACCGTAGAGTTGGCCAAAAAACTTAATTTAGCCCAGCCGACTATAAGCCAATCATCAATGCGAGGAAGAATTATAGCAAAGGATGAAGGATTGAATTTATTGGAATAAATCAACCAATAATCCAATGGACGTCCCTGAAGCCCTCCGCGGCATTCGGTGTGTCCGGGCGGGACGTCGAAATTGCGGCGCTGGAGGCGGGTACTACTCCGGAACGCTATGTTCGGAACATGAAAACAATGTCATTGGATGAATAGATCATCCTTTTAAGATCCCGTGTC
>Ga0307418_1000376_pt1 | contig 13311 bp, 10 predicted proteins | sample SalMarWE160220MG_2_FD_202160 | JGI IMG/M metagenome (GOLD analysis project Ga0307418, IMG submission 202160) | Salt marsh sediment microbial communities from the Plum Island Ecosystem LTER, Massachusetts, United States - WE1602-20 | ecosystem: Environmental > Aquatic > Marine > Intertidal zone >...
CGAATTGCATTTCTTTTCCGATTACGACAACGACAACGACAACGACAACGTCAACGTTTGTATTCCTTGTGCACCTTATTAACGGGCAGCTCCGCGCCCAGCCGCGGCCGTCGGGTCCGCATAAGGGCGTGGAGTTTGCGCTGCAGATCGAGCTTGGCGGTCCGTTTGACCGCGGTCGAGGCGGGCCGGGCCGATGGCGTATTCTGGTGGAGCCTGCGATCCATTTCGCGCGGGAGCAGGAGGTCGGTGTTCCGGATCTTGCCGGATGGACGAGGGCGCGCCTGCCGCCGTTCGCCCTCGAAGGACTCGGGCAGGTCAAGGAGCAGCACATGATCTGCCGGTTGCCCAAGCCCCGGCGCGATGGGCGCACCATGCTGATGCTCACCTCGTTGGAGCTCATCGACCATCTCGCGGCCCTGATCCCACCACCAAGACTGCGCCGCCACCGTTACCACGGCATGCTGGCACCCAGCTCGCCGCTGCGCGCAGCCGCCACCGATTGCCCCGGCACGGGGGGCCGCGGGCGTGCGCCGACGCGCTCGCGGACGCCGTACTCGACTGGGACGCCCTGGCACAGCCCGAGCCCGCGTATCTGTTCGACCAGCAGGTGCAGTGGTAGCCTCTCCCGCCGCCCGGCTCTCCGGGCGGCGCTGAAGCCCTTGCGCGCTCCTCATCGGCAACGCGGCAATCCACGCCCGCCCCAGGCCCATCGCACGTCGGGACCGCGGGACGTTTATCGTGCCCTGTCTTCGCGCGGACTTAACAAGTCAATGTTTCCATAGTCGTCTTCGGCAAGTGTCCGCTTTCATTCCGCAAGCACCCCATTCTCGACACACTGTCGCTCCGCCACCCTTGACAGGGCATCACAAAGCGACATACTTCTGTTCACGGTCTTGAGCCTCCTTCCCTTATTCAAATTGTAGGTTTGTGCCTGCGTGGCACACATTGAGGTTAAACCCTCATTAAGAAAAGGACGGTTTTGCCATGGATGGACCCGTAAATATCAAAGTCACTGTCTCTGGCTCCCTGCTGGGGCGGCACTGATGCTTGTACCGCTTGGACAAGCGGTCGATGCGCTCAGTGCCGAGATTTCCGGTCTGCTCTCGTTTGCCGGGCCTGCCCCCTTGCCGCAGGTGTTGATCCTGTCGAATACGCCGCGTCTGGCGGGGATCGGCGGGTTCGTGGGTATGAATGAGGATCCCCAGGCAGAGGTCTACGCCCGCAGACTGGATGCGGAAATTGCTGTACGTGTCTTCGGCAACGACCCGCCCGCACTGGTCAATGCCGAGGAGCAGGCCATCAATGACCTGCTTCGCGCCGACCCGGTGCAGCTGCGTCAGGCCGGAATATTCCGGCTGAAACGGCTGACCGACCGGGAGACTCCGGTGCTGCATCCCTCTGACGGTATATCGGCCCCGTTTGGGCGCGATCTCATTTTTTCTGTGTATTTCGAGCACAAACCTCTGCCCACCGCATCCCAAGGCGTGCTGGGCGCCGTGCCGGCGGATATCACCCAGGTCGAGCTGAGCAATCGGGGCGGGCTGGTCTACGAGAGCGAATTCGACACCGATCCGCTGAGTGATTTCCTTGCACTGGATCGATCCGACGGTACCGGTACCGCCGGCAACTGGGCCTACGACTCGGGTGCGCGGGAGATCACGCAGACGGGCAGCACATCCGGCGGAAGCAACGGCATCGCCGCCAACAAGGTCGGCACCTACCTGATCCTTGATCCCTCCGCCGGCGGCGCGGTCAGCAATTTCGTCGTCAATGCCGAGATGCGTTGCGGCGCCACTGGGGGGATCGGCTTTGTCTTCCGCTTCGCGGATATCGACAACTTCGGCTTCGTCGTCTTGGAAAGCCCCGCCAATGTCCGGGTGCTAGGCAAGCGCATCGCGGGCAGCGGATCCCTTCTCGCAAGCGGCGGGCAAGACCCATCCCAAGGATTTTCCCCTGACACCTGGTTCCGCCTGCGACTGCTGGCCGACGGTGACCGCTTCGAGCTGGCCGTGGACGAACAGATCGTGCTTTCCGGCCGCGACCCGGCGCTCACCGGTTCCGGATCGGTGGGCTTTTTCTGCCGCAGGGCCGACACGGCCCGCTTCCGGCATTTCCGGCTTTCGAGCCTCTGACCAAAGGACAATCCCATGGCAGAAACCTTCGTAAGTTCCAGCCTGATCCTCCCGGGGACCTATATCAGGGTCAACTCGGAGGGGCTCATCGGCGTCCGGGGCATCTCGGTCGGCAATATCGGCATCGTCGGCGAAACCGTGGCCGGCGCGGCCGGCACCACCCGGACCCTGTCCACCGCGTCGGAGGCGGAAGAGTTGTTTGGCGCGCCGGCGGTCCATGCCAGCGGTGGCGGCAGCCTGAACCTGACCGCACAGATCGGCGAGCTTTATCGCAACGGCGCGCGCACCGTCTATGCCCGCGGGGTGAGCGACGCATCCGACCAGACAGCGCTGACGGCGGCCTTCAATGAGGTCATCAAGGAGAACGTGCAGATCCTCGTGGCCCCTGAGCTGACCACCACGGCGGCGCTTGCGGTGATCCCGCCGGTGGTCGAGTCGGCGGAGAGCAACAACCAGGACCTGATCTGCGTGATCGGGTCGGACGGCGCGGATGCGGACGCGATCCAGACGCAGGCGGAATCCGTTGCCGCAAACGACCGGCTTATCTTTGCCGCGCCGGGTTATTTCGTGTTCAACCCGGCGACGCCCGACACGCCGGCCGCCCTGCCGGGCACCTATGTCGCCGGGCCCGTGGCCGCGCTGATCTCGTCGCTGGCACCGCATATCAGCCCCACCAACAAGGTGCTGGTGGGCGTGGGCGAACTCACGCAACGGTTCTCCTACGGCGAGCGGGTCGACCTGGTGGCCGGCAGCAGCACGTCGGGAAGCGAGCGCCCCTCGCTGCTGATCCTCGAAAACCGCAGGGGCACCCGCGTCGTGCGCGGGCTGACCACCGACGACGGCGGCTTCAGCCAGATCACCACCCGGCGGATCGTGGATTTCGCCAAGGCCGGGACACGACAAGTGTCGAACGCCTTTATCGGGCGGCTCAACAACGAAAGGGTCCGCGCCGCGCTCTACGCCGCGCTCGACGGGTTCCTGACAACCATGCTGGTGGACGAACAGCTGACCGACTACCGGCTGGAGGTCACCGCCACCCGTCAGGACGAAATCAACGGCCGCGCCATCGTCAACATGCTGCTGCAACCGACTTTCAGCATCGACTTTGTCGCCGTGACCATCACGCTGCAATAAGGGGACGGGCTTGCAATGAATACCGATGTCTATACAGGAGCGGACGGGGCGATCCTGCTTTCCGCACCGCAAACAACGGCGGGAGAAGCCGCGCAAGAGGTGCTGGACCAACACGAGCTGACCGCCGTGGGCCGCGTGCAGGATGTGCGCGTGGAAGTCACCAGCGAAGTGCGCGCCTATCACGAGATAGGCCAGCGATATGCCAGCCAGCTGCGGGAGGGCAATGTCAATGTGCGCGGCACCCTCGGCCGCGCCTACGTCAACGGCGCGCTGATCGGGCTGATGCTGGGCGAAGCGCGGGGCGGACGCCCGGGCGGCAACTGGGTACAGCCGGCGATCAACATCACCGTGCGGCTGGCCAGTCAGACGAGCGGATCGATCAACACGCTCACCCTGCACCACGTAAAACTCGACTCCTGGGTCTACAACCTGCCCGAGGACGAGTTCGTCATGGAAAAAGTGGGCTTTCAGGCGCTTTACGTGACGGTCGCGGAGGAGTGAGGTGATCTCCGCCGAAGACCTGATTGCCGGAGCCGCGGCGAAACATGCCGTGGAAATCCCCGAAGCGCTGTTGCCCGATGCGCAGGATCGCCGTGTCCTGCTGCGCCCACTGACGGTGCGTGATTTGCGCCTGATCGCCAAGGCGGTGCGGGACAACGACGATCTGAGCGGTGCGCTGATGGTGCGTCAGGCGCTGGTGGATCCAGCGCTTTCACTCGAGCAGATCGGCGCGTTGCCCGCGGGGCTATTGCAGTTCCTGTTGAATGAGGTCAACCGCATCAGCGGCATCACCGCCACCGAGGCAGAGATTGTGGACGCGCTGGAAGACCCGCTGGTGCAGGCCTCGCTGCTGCTGTCTCGCGAGCTCGGCTGGACGCCGGAGGAGATTGGACGCCTGACGATGGGCGAGACGATGCTGCATGTGGCCGCCCTTCGCGGGCGCGGGGGCTGATCCATGCCCAAGGGTCCGGACAGGGCACGGGCCGAGGTCCAGATGGCGCTGGCGTTGGTCCGCCGTTTGTCGCGGCCCGCGAATGGGTTGCTTGAAGTGCTGCAGGCGACCGAGGCGTGGTTGACCCGCCCGTGCGCCATCGACAGCCTGATCGACCCGCCGCAGCCGGCGCAGGCGCTGGCACAGCTGCTCACCCCGGGCGGCAGTACCGGCGCGCCCCCCCGCCGTGCCCGGGCGATCTCGCCCGAGCCGGTATTGCGCACGTTGTCGAAACCGGCTTCACTGAATGCAGCCAGTCGCACTCCGGACGGTTCGCGGGAGGCAGCGACAGCTTCCGGCAGCAGGCTGAAGCAAGCGCCGGCCCTCGACCTGCGGCCCGCCGCCGACGCCAAAGCCGAGAACAAGCAGGTGAACGAGCAGCCTGCCCGGAACACGGCTGGCAGGCGCGGTTCGGACTCGGAGCACAAACCGGCCAGCCTACGCGACATCGCCGAGATGCGGCGCGCCCAGAAGCGCGTACCCGAACCGTCGCACCCCTTGCCGATCCCCGCGCTGTCCAATAATACGTCGGGCCTTCCGCGGGCCGCGAAATCCAAGCATCCCGGCGACACGCCGTCACCCGAATCGTCCAGCGGATCGACCCACGCGCTGGTCACTTTGGCCAAACAGCGCGCGCGGGCCGGCCTGACCCTGCCGGTGCGAAACACGCCGCAAGCCGCCGCATCCGAGCTGCCCGCCAGCGCGGCACAGTCCGCAGGGCTCCCGGCGCCCCACAAGACGCCGCAACCGCCGGCTTCATCAGCCGCACTGGAGCGCCCGGCGCATATGGCGCCCGCCGCGGTGAACCGAGCGGAAGCGCCGGCGCCGTCCGCGCGCCAATCGGTCGATCCGGACCTGTCGCCGATGCCGGAAGTGCAACGCGATGAGCATCCGGCGGCTCGGCCCGGACCGCGCCGGCCCGAGCCCGACAACCGGCAAAGGCTTTCCGATGCCGCGTGGCGCAACGGGGTTGAACCGCAATGACCGTGACGCCGATGCTCGGAGACTGGGAAATCCCCCGCATCTCGCTGATGCGCACGCAGGAGCGCCGCAAGCTGCAGGAGCACCAGATCCCGGGCCGCCTGGGCAATCTGTTTCAGGATCTCGGCGCCGAGGCGGCGGAGATCCAGATCGCCGGATCGGTGTTCCAGGAGGAGGAGCGCAGCGGCTTCCTGGAGGCCGCACGCCAGCGCTTTGGCGATGCGCAACCGATGACTTTTGTGGCCGACATCATCGAAGCCACCGAGATCCAGTTCGTCCTGATCGAAAGCCTGGTGGTAGAGCAACATGCCACCCGGCCCGGCGAGCTGGCCTATCGCATGGTGCTGCGGGAAAGCCCGCCGCCACCGCCGCCCGAGGATCCCTTCGGCGCGCTCGACAGCGACCTGCTGGATCAGGCGGCGGGATTTGTCGACGGCGTGACCGATGCGCTCGATGCCGTGGCCGCGCTGGGCGACATTCCCGACTTCACCGATCCATCCTCGCTGGTGGGGGGTGCCACGGACGAAGCCGGCGCGCTGATCGACGGGCTGGGCAGTATTGGTCCCGCGGTGCAATCCCTGTTCGGGAGCGGCTGAGATGGCGAACCTGTTGGCACAGCTCGATGCCGGGACCGACAGCGCGTCGTTTGGCGCCTCCCTCGACGGCGAGATCGGTAAGCTGGTGGAGATCGGCCGGCTTGCCGTGAAGCTCAAGGACAATCCCGACGGCCTGACGGATTTCATCGCCGCGCTGGCGGCCCTGGCCGCTCCGGCCCTGGCCGATGGCGGCGATGTCCGGCTCGGGCTTGGCCAGGCGCGTGCCGCGATCCCGCGGATTACCGGCGGCGCGGCCCCGGATGCGCTCGCGGACCTGTCGCGCTTTGCCACTCTGGTCACCGACCAACTGGTGCCCCTGTTGGGCCGGACGCTGAAAGCGGCGCAGGCCATCGAAGATATCGCCAAGGCCCGATTCACCTGTCCAGAGACGGAGCCCGACCCGCTGATTCCAGCGGGATCGGAGCCACCCCCGCCGTCCGGTGCCTCACGCGCCGCGGTCGCGCTGGAGCGCGCCACGGACCTGTCGGCCCGCGTCGACCAGCTGCCCGATCCGCTGACCCCCGCCGCGCTGATCGACTTCATTGCCGCGGTGACGCTCGATCCCGCGCGCGCCGACTTCCTGCCCATCGCGGTGCCCTTGCTGGACGACTTGTTGATGCCGGTGCAAACGCTGGGGCGCTGGTCGCTGGCCAGTCCGGCGGATATCGGCAGCGAGCTCGCCGCTACCCTGACCACCTTGCGCGACCGGCTGCAGACCGCAACGACCGGGACGATAGACTCCCGCAGTGCCGCGGCGCCGGCCTTGCAGACCCCGTTGCGCGTCACCGATTTGGCGAGCTTCGCCAGCGATTACGACACCGCGGCGACCGCCATGGCCGCGGCGCTGGAAGCGAACGACCCGAGCACCGCCGCCGCCCATGCCGCCACGCTCGACGGCCATATCGCCACCTTCGAGGGCATCCGCGCCCTGCAGGAGGCCGATTTCACGCCGCTTGTCGCGAACGCGGCCGCCAGTCTGACCGGCATGCCCGCCGCCGTACACGACCGCTTGCTGCACCTCGCGGCCCAGCTCGAACCCGTTGACCCCGGCACCTTTTTCCGTGCCTTCGACACGCCCACCATTGCCGATTCCGCCGCCCGACAATCGCTGAGCGAGCAGCTCGAACCCCTGGTGCAGTTCATGGAGGACCTGGGCGAAAAGCTCGACCTGTCCGCCATTGAAGGCGGCGTCGGCACGGTCGCCACCGAGGCGCAATCCATCGCCGATGAAATCAGCGCTGCCCTGGCCACCGTGGCACAGGAAACCCGCGCCGCCTTTGCCGAGGTGGAGACGGCGGTGGCGGGCCTGCCGCTGGACGATCTCGCCACCGAGGTCCGCAATGGCATCACCCAGATCGGCAACAGCATCGAGCAGGAAATCCAGCGCGCCTTCGCACCTCTGCACGACGCGCTGGCCGACGCGATCCAGGCCATCTCGGACGCCATCGGCACGCTCGATCCTCAGGCTATCTCCGACGCGGTCACCACTGCCGTGGCCCAGATCAGCTCGATCCTGCAAGACCCCAACGTGGTTGCCGCCGCGGACGAAATCCGCTCGGCCCTGGATCAGGCGGCACAGTCCGCGGGCAGCCTCTCCTTCGCTCCGGTGACCGATGAGGTCATCGCGCTGATCGAGCAGATGGAGGCCGGGCTGCGGGCACTGGATGACACCGAGCTCAACGACGCGCTGATCGGTCTGCTGAACACCGCGCTGGCGGTGCTGCCCCCCGATCTGCGCCCGGTTACCCAGCCGCTGATCGACGATCTCGGCGTGAAGATCGAACAGGGCCCCGTGGAGCTGCTGGAAGAAATCCGGGAAAAGCCGCAGCAGGTGGTGGACCGAATCCGCGCTTTCGATCCGGGTGCGATCGTGTCCGAGAAACTGGGCGTCCCCTTCGCCGAGGCCCGCGATGCGCTGGAGACGGTGCAACCCGACGCGCTGCTGGAGCCGCTGGACGCGGCACTGGCCGCCGAAAAGGTGCGTCTCAAGGACATCGCCGCGCCGTCGCGTGTGCTGGCGCCGGTAAGCGATGCCTTCGACGCGCTATTGACGGAGTTCGATCAGCTCTCTCCCGACGCGTTGCTGGCCCCTATCGAGGCCGCGATCGAACGGGCGATTCAGGAGGTGATCGAGGCCGCGCCCATCGACGAGATATTCGACCAGATCGATGCGGTTTTCGACACCATCCAGGCGGTGCTGGACACGGTGAACGCGATACAGGAGGCGCTGGCCAAGACCGCGGCCGCTCTCACGTCCCTGCAGGACCCGGATGCGGCGATCGACGCTTGGCGGGACGCGGCGCTGGCCAAGATCGACACGCTGCCGAACGCGGCCGCGCTGGATGCGCTGCTGAGCGAGATCGCGGCAGCCATAGACGCCGCCCGCGGGGCGGACCTGTTGTCGCATTACGACAGCGCTGTCTCGGCACTGATGACGGATCTCGACGGGTTGAATCCCGAGGCCGCCCTGGCGCGCATGGTTGCCCTGCGCCAGCGCCTGTTGCCGCTGATGCGCGCCCTGCCCGCCGGGCCCGAGCGTAGCGCCATCGAAGGCGTGCTGGACCGCTTCGACCCACTCGACCCGACACATACCGGCGGGCTGCGCGGGGCCGCGGTCCTGTATCGAGCGCTTCGCGATGCCCGCGCGGCGCTCGACACCCTGGCCACGGGTTTCGCCGACGCTCTGCACGGGCCGGACGGACTGCTGACCGACCTGCGCAACGGCGTCGCAGACGCCAGCCTGCTGCGCGGGGCGGTGGCGGCGGAGATCGAAAAAGCGCTGCTGCCCGTCCGCTATCTGATCGCCCAGCTGGGTGCCGCCGCGGTGCCGGTGGGGGCCGTTGCCGACGGCTTTGCCGATCTCTCGACCCGTCTCACCGGCGCGGTCGGCAACATCCTCACCGGACCCGCCTCGCTGCAGTCGATCACCGATGCGGTCCAACAGGTCGTGGATACCATCCGCAATATCGACCTCGCCTTCCTTCGCGAGTCGCTGGAAGGCGTATTCCAGTCCGTTCGGGCCGAGATCGAGGCCGCCGGCCCCGGCCCGCTGATGGTCACCCTGGACCGCGAATTCGGCGACGTCATCGACGCACTCGACCTCTCGCTGATCCTGCCGCAGGCGGAGATCGACGCGTTGGATCAATCCGTGGCCAACGCGATTACGGCACTGCAAGGCTTCGACCCGGCCGCGCTGATCGGCGACGCGGTGCGGCAATCCTACCAGGACGACGTGCTGCCGCTGGTGGAAACACTCGACATCACACCGGTATTCGACGCGCTGATCGAAGCCCTGCGCGGACTGGAGGAACAGTTGGAACAGGAAATGGGGCGTATCAACACCGCTTATGCCGCGCTGCTGGCGGCCCGTCCCGGCGGCGGATCTGGCGACAGTGAAAGCGCCAGGTTGGGATAGGAGCAGGCCATGGCACTTGGAACCGCGCTCCTTCAACCCTATGCCCTCAGCCGGGACACGGCCGACCCGATGCAGGGACTGGCCGAGGATGTCGCCCGGCTGATCGCGATTTTTGCCGAGGATACGCTCGCCAACGGCCCGCTGGCGGCAGAGGCGCAGGCGGCAGCCGAAGAGGTCGGCCAGACCATCGTCGCATGGTTCACCGCCACCGGCGGCAGCGGCCAGACCCGGCAAGCCAGGGCATTGGCAAGGCTCAACGCGCGTTTCATGCCGATCCGCGCCTTTGTTCAGGGCTTGCTGGACGACAGCAGTGCCGCCGGCGCGGACCCGTCGCTGATCGTCGGGCTGATCCGGCAGTTGCTGTCGCTCGCCCGCGGCGCAAGCGAGGCCGCCACTCTGCCCGCGATCCGGCGCGAGCTGGAATTCCTCAAATCGCTGGTCGAGGACGATCTGGGCTTCGGTCCCGATTTCCTCGCCGGGCGCATCAGCGAATACATCACCGTTCTGCGCCGCCGGCTGACCGAGCTGCCCGCCCCCGGTGACCCGGATGCACGCCGCCGGATCAATCTCGCCCGGGTGACATTGGCCCGGCTGGGACTGCGTACTGAATTGCTGGTGCCGCCGGGGCTGGACGTGGAGCCCATGGCGCGGGCGCTGCACCGGCTGTTGCGCTCCTCCGGCATACAGGACGCCCTGCGCGAGGCCGGCTGCGCGCTCGACGGCATCGGGGCTGTGCTGAACGCGGCGGTCGCGGCGGGCGAAGCCGTTGCCACCACTCCGCAACCGGTGGGCGCGGGTGTCGTCACTCTACAGGACGCCGCGGAATACTCCTATTTCGCGAGCTTCGTGCTGCAGGACGAGGACTTGCCGTTGGTAGGGCTGTCGGAGCTCGACACGCCGGAGACCTTCCTGACCACCTTCCGCGACTCCAGCCATCCGGTGATCGACGCGATCCGGCGGGAGATGGCGGATACCGAACGCGGCCCGCTCGGCGCCTTCACCGGCGGCGAGCCGGACCGCGAGCCGCTGCTCACGGTGCTGGCCGCACTCAACCGTATCATTCAGAGCCGCCCGATCCTCGATCTCGGCGAGCAGACGCTGATCGCCGAGGACAACCTGCCCGAAGCGATCAAAGAGCTGCGCTCGGATTACCGCGACGATCAGGATCTGTTTCTGTATAACCGCCGCGTGGTCGAACATGTCTTCGGCGGACGCGTGCAGGCGCTCGACCGGGACAGCACACGCGGATTCGGTCGCGTGGTCGCCGGCATTTTCAAATGGCCACACCACCAGGTCTTCGTCACCGGCGACCGCAAGTTCGTGATGTGCGACGACATGCCGATGCATGCGGGCACGGATGTGAAATGGTTCCAGGCGCCCATATTCGCGGGCTACATCCGTCACGGGATGTGGTTCTCTTTCGACCATGCCTCGCCGGAGTTTTGCGAGACCTGGACGCAGGTCTGGTGTCTTCTTGCCGAGGCCGGCAAGGCGATCTGGCACACGATTGCGACCCAGCCCGGGCACGAGGCGCAGAACGCCACCGTCAGTGCCATCGAATACGCCGATCTGGTGCAGCAAGTGCTGTTCGGCAAACCGCTGTCCGGGTATTTTCTCGAAGGCAATCCGCACCTGCGCCGCTGGGGCAAGTCGCTGGACAGCTTCGTCGGGCTGAAGGGCATCGCGACCTTCTTCTCCAGCTTCCAGAACCTGCAGGAAGACGCACCCAGCGAAAAGTTCCGCCACTACATCACGGTGCTGCTGGGCGACATCATCCGCACCCTGGGTCCGATTCAGACCTCGAATGCGCTGCGCGACTTCATGGTGGGCTTCGTGGTGCTGCTTAACTTCGGCGGTCCCCGCGACGGCCCGTCCACCCTGCCGGACGATCCCGCACGAAATCACCAGAAACAGGCGCCCGTCGTGGCGGTCTCGGAGACACTGTTTGCGATGCTGCTGATATCGCTGTTTCCGCGGGACAACTACTCGATCATGCTGTTCGACCCGGGTCGCGACGATGCCAAGGATCAGAAGATCAACGCCTTCCTCGTCCACTGGCTCGCCGGTGCGACCGGGATGGGACTGCTTGCCGGGCTGACGGGCTCACTGGTGGCGCAGATCATCGCCTGGGCCGAGGATTTCAAGCGCTTTTTCACCACCGGCGGTATCTCCGCGGCCAGGACCTTCGGGCTCTATTGGTTGTACCTTTACCTGTTTCGGGAAAACGCCACCGATGGCGGGCACTACCGCCCGGGCGGCGGCACATTCCGGGGCTATCCGAACCGAGAGACCTCGCCCTATATGCTGCCCTACCCGGCCGGAGTGGCGCGTTACTGCGGCCAGGCCAACCTGGGCCTGTTCAGCCACAACAACATCGCCAATTCGGATTTCGACAACCCCGCGAACAACGCGGTGCAGCAGGCCTACGCCTACGACTTCGATCACGATTTCCGGGAGCCTGTCGCCTGCAGCCGCGCCGGCGTTGTCTGGGACTTTCGCGAAGGCATGGGCGACAGCACCACGGGGCCCTGGAATTTCCTCACCATCCGCCACGACACGATCGACAACGAGCATGACGACTTCGGCAACGGGCCGGTGCAGACCTACTCGGTGTACGGTCATCTGTCCGAGAACGGCGTGACCAACGCGCCCCGGTTCGCTGGCACGTCGCCGACACGGGAACGTACCAATCCCGGCATGGGCACGACGGTCTCCCAGGGCGATCTGATCGCGCTGGCGGGCGATACCGGCACCAGCTTCCACAATCATCTGCACATGCATGTGCTGCCCGACGACGGCAGCGGCAATCCCTCCACCGTGTTCGCCATTCCCTATGTCTTCCGCGACATGCGCGAGGGCGTGCTGCCGGCCGACAGTCCGCTCAACGACGGCAATCCGAAAAGTATCACCTGGTACAGATCGAGGAACGGCTGATGGTATTCGGGCTGCTTGACCGAGATGCAGAGACGACCCCGGGCCTGACCGCGCCCGGGATCGCCCTGTCCTTCGGCGGAGGCGGCGGACTTGGCGCCCTCGCCCCCGATGTCGGGCCTTTCGGCGGCGGCCCGGGACTGGAGACGGGCGTGCTGTCGCTGGAGCTGACGCGCGGCTTTGCGCCTTTCGTGGATTGGGCCGAGGTGCATCTGCAACCGCCGCCCGGTGCTGACCCCCTGCCGCAGTTGGGCGAAGCGGGTAGCCTCGGCGTGTCGCTCGGCGACCGTTCCGTCACCTTCCCCTGCACGCTGGACAGCCTCGAGCACCATTCCGACGGCAGCGTGCGTCTCGGCCTCGGCAACGGCGCGCGACTCTTGGCGCAGGCCCGGGTCTCCACCGCTTATGCCGATACCGCCACCGGCGACATCATTGCCGCCCTGTGCGCCGAAGCGGGGGTGGACACCACCGCCGGCGGCGGCCCGAGCCTGCCGCGCTACTTCGCCGACGGCGGCGTCTCGGTACTCGACCATATCGCCCGGCTCGCCGCGTCGATGGGTCGCCTCGCGCGGTTTTCGGACCAGGGGCGGCTGGAGCTGATCGACGACGCTAGCGCCGGCGAGGAGATCCCGGTCGCCGCCGGTGATGCCATTCTGTCGTCGCGCCTGACCGAACGCAGGCCCGCGGGCGCGATACGCGTCACCGGTGCGGGAGCCAATGAATGGCACTGGCTGCGCAAGGACGCCAGCCCCAACCAGGCAAGCGGCGGCGCCGCGCCACCGCTGCGCGACAGCACCGCCCCATGGCTGCGCTCCGCTGACGCCATAGAAAGCTTCGCCCAGGCCCGCGGACGCGCTTCGGGCCGCGATTCCGCGCCGGGGGAGATGCTGCTCGCGGCCTATCCCGACGCGCAGCCGGGTGTGATTCTCGCGCTCAGCGGCACCGCTCGGGACGGCCCGTGGCGGATCCTGTCCTCGACCGTCTGTATCAACTCCCGGAGCGGGTTTTCCAACCATGTCACGCTCGCACGCGCCGATGCGGATGCGGGTGCGCTCGGCCTTCTGGGAGGGCTGCTATGACCGCCGACGTCTATCAGGACCTGCGCCGCATCAGTCGCGAGGAGATGCGTGG
>Ga0307418_1000381_pt1 | contig 13270 bp, 11 predicted proteins | sample SalMarWE160220MG_2_FD_202160 | JGI IMG/M metagenome (GOLD analysis project Ga0307418, IMG submission 202160) | Salt marsh sediment microbial communities from the Plum Island Ecosystem LTER, Massachusetts, United States - WE1602-20 | ecosystem: Environmental > Aquatic > Marine > Intertidal zone >...
GAGGCCGAGCACGAGCCCCGCGACGATGGTCGCCGCGACCAGGAACTGCCGCCACCCGCCGCCCCGTACGTGCCGCGCGAAGGAGACGCGCCTGCGCCAGTCCGCCGTGGCGAGCCGCGGAAGCTCCCGCACGTGCGCGAGCACGTGCACGGCGGTGACGAAGAACCAGACGACGAACGACGCCTTGTGCAGCCCGACGAGGAGGCCGCCGGTCGGGCCGGTGACGAGCAGCGCGACCCCCGTGCCGAAGACGGCGAGCGTCGAAACGACGACGAGCGGCGCCATCAGCCGCAACGCCGGCAGCGGCGGGCCGCGGCGCACGTACTCAGGGGCGCGGCGGTAGTAGCGGACGAAGCGCCAGCCGGTGCTGCCGAGCTTGAGCAGGACCGGTGGGACGAGCAGCATGCCGAGCAGCACGTGCCACCAGATCAGCGGCCCGATCGAGAGGATCGTGATCCCGAGGGCGGCGAGCAGGACGACGAGGACGACGGCCGTTGCCGCAGTCAGCCGCTCGTTGCCGGCGACCCCGCCGCCGCGCGGGGCGGGAACGGGCGGCACAGGCCGTGCAGGGCGCGCGGACAGCTGTTCTTCCGTGAGCACTCCCCTATCGGAGCCGGTCCGTATGAGAGAGCCCTGAAGTCGTTCATCGGTTTCTCACGCAACAGGCCACAATGAGGTCGTGCGCGTGCTCGTGGTCGAGGACGAGAAGAAGCTGGGCGAGCTGCTCGGCCGGGGCCTGCGCGAGGAGGGGTACGCAGCCGACGTCGCCGACCGCGGCGAGGAGGCGCTCTGGATGGCGCACGCCGTCCCCTACGACGCGATCGTGCTCGACGTCATGCTCCCCGGCGCGGACGGGTTCGAGGTCTGCCGCCGCCTGCGGCGCGACGGCGTGTGGACGCCCGTGCTCATGCTGACCGCGCGCGACGGCGTGGACGACCGGGTGGAGGGGCTCGACGCCGGCGCCGACGACTACCTCGCCAAGCCGTTCGCGTTCGAGGAGCTCCTCGCCCGCCTGCGCGCCCTCACCCGCCGGGCGCCCGTCGAGCGGCCGCCGGTGCTCGAGGTCGGCGACCTCCGGCTCGACCCGGCCGCGCACCGGGTCTGGCGGGGCAGGACCGAGCTCGAGCTCTCCGCCAAGGAATTCGCCCTGCTCGAGCTGTTCATGCGCCGGCCGGGCATCACGCTGAGCCGGACGCAGCTGCTCGACGGAGCCTGGGACATCGCCTTCGAGAGCCGCTCGAACGTCGTCGACGTCTACGTCCGCTACCTGCGGGAGAAGATCGACCGCCCGTTCGGCCACGACTCGATCGAGACCGTGCGGGGCGTCGGCTACCGGCTCCGCACCGGCTGACGGCATGTTCCGCCTGCCGATCCGCGTCCGTCTCACCCTCGGCTTCGCGGTCGCGATGGCCGCGGTCCTGGCAGCCGTCGGCATCTTCGTCTATCAGCGCGTGGCGAACGAGCTGCTCACGAACGTCGACCAGACACTCGTGGCGCAGGCCAGGGAGGAGAGCCAGAGCGGACACGTCGACGCGGACACGGGCGGCGGGACGACGCTCGCCCAGGTCTACGGCTCCGACGGGCGGCTCGCCTCGTCGCAACCGGGAGGCCTCGCCCCGCTGCTCGACGGCCCGAGCGTCCAGGAGGCCGTGGCCGGCCGGCGGGTCTGGCGGAACGTGCAGCTTTCCGGCCGCGGCGAATGGCGGGTGCTCGCGCTGCCCTCGAGCGCGGGCGGGGCGGTGGTGGTCGCCCGCTCGCTCGGACCTCGGAGTCAGTCGCTCGACCACCTCCGTCACGAGCTCATCCTCTTCCTGCCGCTCGCCCTCCTCGCCGCCTCGCTCGGCGGCTACGGGCTCGCGGCCGGCGCGCTGCGACCCGTCGAGGTGCTGCGGCGGCGGGCGGCGGCGGTCACCGCCGGCGAGCCGAGCCGGCTCCCGACTCCCCCGGGCCGGGACGAGATCTCGCGCCTGGCCGTCACCCTCAACGACATGCTCGCCCGGCTCCACGACGCCTTCGAGCACGAGCGCCGCTTCGTCGCGGACGCGAGCCACGAGCTGCGGACGCCACTCGCCCTCCTGCGCACCGAGCTCGACCTCGCGCTCCGCCGGCCACGCTCCCGCGCAGAGCTGGAGAGCGCGCTGCACTCGGCCGCGGAGGAGACCGAGCGGCTGTCCCGGCTCGCGGACGACCTGCTCCTGATCGCCCGCGCGGACCGCGGCTCGCTCCCCATCCGGCGGGAGGACGTGGCCGTGGCCGACCTCCTCCGCGACGCTGCGACCCGCTTCTCGAGCCGCGCAGGCGAGCTCGGACGAGAGCTGCGCGTCGAGGCGACCGACCTGCACGTCGAGGCCGATCCGCTGCGCGTCGGGCAGGCGCTCGTCAACCTCGTCGACAACGCCCTCACGCACGGCAGCGGGGCCGTCGAGCTCGCGGCGGAGCAGCGGGAAAGCCTCGTCGAGATCCACGTCCGGGACGAGGGGGAAGGCTTCACGCCGGCGTTCCGCGACCGCGCCTTCGACCGCTTCAGCCGGGCCGACGAGGCTCGCAGCCGTGGCGGCTCCGGACTCGGCCTCTCCATCGTCGAGCTCGTCGCGCGCGCACACGGCGGCACCGCCGGGCTCGGCGATGGTCCCGCCGGCGGCGCCGACGTGTGGCTCTCGCTACCGGCCGGGACGAGGCCGGACGAGGCAGTGCCGCCGCAGCCGGCGCACGTCTCCACCTGAGAGGCTCCTCCAGCCGCGCAGCCCGGCGTCTTCACCGCAGGGGATCCGGGAAGACGCCGGACCGGGCTGGCCTCGGCTCGCGAGTGACCGCGAGCCGGGAGGGGGTTCACTGCAGTCGCAATCGAACCAGAAGCGGATGAAAGAACGCTAAGACGCCCGTTAAGACTTTGCGACGGTCCCGGCCCGCGCGGCCCCGTCGAGGCTGAGCCGAACGAGCGCCCCGCCGTCGGAGGCGTTCTCGGCGGCCACCGTGCCGCCGTGCGCCTCGGCCACCTCGCGGACGATGGCGAGCCCGAGCCCCGAGCCCGGCATCGCGCGCGCCGCCGCCGAGCGGTAGAAGCGCTCGAAGACGAGGGGCTGGTCGTCCTCCTCGAAGCCGGGGCCGTGGTCGCGCACCCGCAGCTCGCCGCGCTCGAGCGAGACCTCGACCGCGTTGCCGTCACCGCTCCACTTGGCGGCGTTCTCGAGCAGGTTCCACACCGCCCGCTCCATCCGCTCCCGGTAGCCGTCGACGACGGTCGGCTCGAGGCGGGTCGTCTCCCACGAGACGGAGGGGAAGTACATCCGCGCCCGCTCGACCGTTTCCTCCACGAGCTCGTCGAGCTGGAACGGCTCCCGGTCGGGCTGGACGCCCTCGCTGCGCGCGAGCTCGAGCAGCCCGGCGATGAGCGAGCGCATCTCCTGCGACTCGCGGTGGAGGTCGTCGAGGATCTGGCGCCGCTGCCCGGGCTCGAGCTCGATGCTGCCGCGCAGGACGTCGAGGTTCGTCTGCAGGCTCGTCAGCGGCGTGCGCAGCTCGTGGCTCGCATCCGCGACGAAGCGCCGCTGCCGCTCGAGCGACTCCTCGAGAGCCCCGAGCATCCGGTTGAAGGAGTGGCCGAGCCGCGCGAGCTCGCCGCGTCCTCCTTCCGGGACCCGCTCGTTCGGCTCACCCGTCTCCGTGATCCGCTCGGCGGCCGCGGTGAGCCGACGCACCGGCGCGAGGGTCGCCCCGGAGACGAGAGCGCCGCCCGCAGCGGCAACCGCGATCCCGCCGAGCGAGACGAGAATCAGGATCAGCCGGAGCTGGCTGAGCGAGTGGTTCATGTCCTGCAAGGGGCGGGCGACGAGGACGGCGCCGAGGTCGTGCACCGGCGTCACGTACTCGCGCATGGGGACGCGCGTGAGCTCGCCGTTGATCCGCACGGGCCACTCGATGCCGCGATAGAAGGAGCCGCGCCGGCCGGCGGCGACCGCCCTGACGGCGCGGTCGATCGGGAGCGACAGGTCTTCCGGCGCGGCGGCGCGGGTTCGGCCGGAGCCGTCGATGATCTCGACGTAGCTGCCGCCGACGTCCCCGCTCGCCGACAGCTGCACGCCGCTCGGCAGCTGCTGCACGATCGCATTCGCCTCCTTGCGCAGCGAGGTGTCGACCTGCGACTGCAGCTCGTGCCGCATGACGAAGTACGTCGTCGTCGAGGCGAGCGCGACCACGACTGCGACCACGCCGGCCGCGACGAGCGCCAGGCGCAGGCGGAGCGTCACGACTCGCGCAGCACGTAGCCGGTGCCGCGAACGGTGTGGATGAGCCGCGGCTCGCCCTCGGCCTCCGTCTTCCGCCGCAGGTAGCCGACGTAGACGTCGAGCGCATTCGAGGAATGGCTGAAGTCGTACCGCCAGACGCGCTCGTAGATGAGCGCGCGCGGCAACACCTGGCGCGGGTTGCGCATGAACAGCTCGAGCAGGTGCGCCTCCGTCGTCGTCAGCTCGAAGCGGCGGGTGCCGCGACGGGCGTCCATCGAGCCGAGGTCGAGCGTCAGGTCGGCGAACCGGAGCACCGCCCCCGGCTCCTCGGGCAGCGAGCGGCGCAGCAGCGCGCGCAGCCGGGCGAGCAGCTCCTCGAGGTCGTACGGCTTCGGCAGGTAGTCGTCCGCACCGGCGTCGAGTCCCTCGACGCGGTCGCCGACGGCGTCGCGCGCCGTGAGGAGGAGGATCGGGACGCGGTTGCCGTCCCGGCGCAGGCGCCTCGTCACGTCGAGGCCGTCGAGGCCGGGCATCATCACGTCGAGCACGACGGCGTCCGGCGTCCGCGCCTCCACCTCGGTGAGGGCGGAGTCGCCGTCCGGAGCGAGCGCCACCTCGTAGCCGTGCAGCTGGAGCGCCCGTTCGAGCGCCTCGCGCACAGCGCGGTCGTCGTCGACCACCAGCACCAACATCCCCCTAAGTGTGCCGTCTGACGTGAGAGTCCGTTCCGAGACGCGCAGCGAAGCCGCGTCGCGGCTACCGCGGCAGCTCGAACCAGAACGTCGCGCCCTCGCCCTCGGCCGACTCGACGCCGATCGTCCCCTGCATGCGCAGGACGAGCTCGCGACTGATGTAGAGGCCGAGCCCGGAGCCGCCTGCGCCTCCGCGGAGACGCGGATCGAGCCGGTGGAACTTCTCGAAGATCCGCTCCTGCTCGCCTGCCGGGATGCCCGGCCCCCGGTCGCAGACCTCCACGCGCACCGTCTGCTCGCGTGGCAGCACCCGCACCGTGACGGCCTCGTCGCCGGCGGCCGCCCCGTACTTCAAGGCGTTCTCGAGCAGGTTCGCGAGCACCTGCCCGACCCGGTCGGCGTCGGCGACCACGGCCGCCCCCGCCGCCGGCAGCTCGAGCTCGAGGCGCACGTCGCCCGCCGCCTTCGAGCTCTCGACCGCCGTGGTCACGAGCCCGGCGAGGTCGACTTCGTCCCGGGCCACGGCGAGGCGGCCGGCGTCGATCGCGCTCGCGAGGAGGATCCCGTCGACGAGGCCCGCGAGCCGCTCCGACTCCGAGACGAGGATCCCGAGCAGCCGGTCCCGTACGTCCTCCTGCAGCCCGCCGCGGAGCAGCGTCCGCGCGGCGCCGTAGACGGCCGCCACCGGCGTCCGGATCTCGTGCGAGACGGTCGTGACGAGATCGGAGCGCAGCTCCGCCGCCTCTTGCTCGTCGGTGACGTCGCGGAACGCGTAGACGACGCCTTCCCCGGACTCGACGGCGGACAGGGAGAGCCAGAGCTCGCCGTCGTCGATCTCGAGCGGCAGCGGACGCGACCGCTCCGCGCCGTCCCTCTCTCCCACGGGCACGAGCGGCACGAGGTCCCGCCAGCCGGGCAGCACCTCCTCGATCCGGCGCTCGAGCACCTCCGAGTCCGCGAGACCGGTGATCCACTCGGCAGCGCGGTTCCAGACGCGCACCAGCCCGTCCGGATCGACGAGCACGACTCCGTCCCCGACATGGTCGAGAGCGAGCGCCGCCCACGCTCGCTGCTCGACGTCGCCGAGCCCCTGCTCTCGCTCGAGCGCCACGGCTTTCTCTCGGCGCAAGACGATCCTCCTCCATTCCGCCATTCCGCGTTCCGGACGAGGTCCGCATGCCCACTGAGGACGGGTTTGATGCCTCGGCCGGGCGGGAGACCGCGACTTTGGGGGCTCCTACGCCGCCGGCAGGTCCACGACGAACGCCGCTCCCTCGCCGGGACGTGACTGCACGATCAGGCTGCCGCCCATGCGGGAGACGAGCTCCCGGGAGATGTAGAGCCCCAGTCCGCTGCCGCCGATGCCCCGGGTCTGGCCGGGGTCGAGGCGGTAGAACTTCTCGAAGACCCGCTCCTCCTCGCCCGCAGGAATGCCGAGACCGCGGTCGCGCACGGTGACGAGCGCGCGTCCCGCCCGGCTTTCGAGCTCGACGGTCACCTCGCCGCCGTCCGGCGAGTACTTGATCGCGTTGTCGAGAAGGTTGACGAGCACCTGACGGAGCTTGTCCTCGTCCGCGAGCGCGAGCGCCGCCTCGCCCTCGACCGCCAGGCGCAGCTCGACGTCCTCCGGCGCGTGCAGCCGCGCGGCGGCGAGCACGCTCTCGACGAGCGAGCCGAGATGGGTGGCTTCCGTCCTGAGGTCGACACGCCCCTCCTCGAGCTGCCCGGCCAGGAGGATCTGGGAGACGATCCTCGTCAGCCGCTCGGTCTCGTTCTCGACGATCTCGAGCAGCCGCTGCCCCTGCTCCGAGCCGAGGTCGAGATCGGGGCGCCGCAGCGTGCGAGCCGCGCCGTACACGGCGGCCAGCGGCGTGCGCAGCTCGTGCGAGGCGGTCGTGACGAAGTCGCTGCGGGCCTGCTCGAGCGCGAGCTCGTCGGTCACGTCCCGCAGCGCGTAGACGACACCCTCGTCGAAGCCGACCCCGGTGACCGCCACCCAACAGTCGCCGCGCGGCGTCTCGAGCGGCACGGTCACCGCCCGCGCGGGCTCGGGCGCGCCGGCGTCCGACGTCTCCGCGAGCTTCGTCAGCTCTGCCCATGCCGGCAGGATCTCCTCCGGCGTACGGCCGACGGCGTCCTCGCCCCGCACGCCGGTGATCGCGGCCGCGGCCGTGTTCCAGAAGCGCACCCTCCCCTCGCGGTCGAGGAGGACGACGCCGTCGCCGACGTACGCGAGCGCGAGGGCTGCGTCGGCCCGCCGCTCGGCCTCGCCGTAGAGACGGGCATTCTCGATCGCGATCGCGGCCCGCGCGGCGAGCTGCTGGGCGAGCACGAAGTCGTCGTCGTCGAAGCTGCGCTCCTCGGCGGCCAGCATGAGGGCGCCCAGCATGCGCTCGCCGGCCTGGAGCGGCAGCGCGATCGCGCTCCGGATCGAGATCTCGCGGAGCACCTCGGCCGCCTCCGGATCGCGCTCCGCGGCCTCGTCGAGCAGCGCCTGCGGCACCTCGCGGAGGAACTCGGGCTCGCCGGTGCGGATCACGCGGGCCGTGAGGTCGTACTCCTCGCCGAGGCGCGTCGGGCCGGTTCGCGCCCGCATCTCCTCCGCCCAGCGCCGCCGCTCCGGGTTCTGGTGGGCCACGATCAGGCGATCGATCTCGTTGGTGCCCTCGGTGAGCACGTCGATCGCGCACCAGTCGGCGAGCCGGCTGACCGCGAGGGAGGCCAGACGCTCGAGCGTCTGCTCGAGGTCGAGCGAGGAGTTGAGCAGCGCCGTCGCCTCGTCGAGGAAGGAGAGCCGCTCCCGCAGAGCCTCCTCGGCGACGGAAAGGCGCGCCCGCTCGAGCGCGAGGGCCGCCTGACGCGCCAGCGCGAGCTTGAGCGCACGGCGCTCGGGCGGAAACTCCTGGTCCTCGGAGAAGGAGAAGACGAGCCCGCCGATGGGACCGCTCTCGCCGACGAGCGGCACGGCGACGAGGCCGTGACCGGGCTGCGCGCGGCCGGCGAGCCCGGGATAGCGCGCGTCGCGCTCCTGCTCGGAGCGGAGGAAGACACCCTCACCCGTGCGGACGGTCTCGGAGAGCGGAAGGTCGTCGTCGACGCGAATGCGCCGGAACGGCTCGACGTACCGCGTGTCGTAGCCGCGCGACGCGAGCACCTCGAGCCACTCCCCGTCCTCGCTCAGCGCCGCGATCAGGCCGCTCCGCGCCTCGGCCAAGCCCGCGCCCTCGACGAGCACCGCGTCGAGCACCTCTTGCGGGGTGCGGGCCGAGACGAGCGACTCCGCCGCCCGCTGCAGGCGAACCGTCGTACCGAGAGCCTCGATGCTCGACCACGCCTCCTGCTCCGCCCGGGCGCGAGCACCGCGCTGGCGGGCGAGCACCTCGCCGCCGAGCAGTGCGGTCGCGGCGAAGACGGCGACCGCGAGCGCGCCGTCCGCCTTGACGGACCACATGTGATACGGCGTGATGAAGAAGTAGTAGAAGGGGACGATCGACGCCGCCGCGGCCACGAGTCCCGCCACCCGGCCGCCGACCGTCGTCGCCACGAGCACCGAGAGGACGTAGAGGAGCGCGGGCACCTCCTCGTGCGGGTTGCCGAGCGCGAGCAGGCTGACGGCGGCGGGAGCAGCGAGCGCCACCGACACGCCCGCGACGCGACGTCGCGCCGGCCGCAACGCCCGCGCCGCCACCGCCGGCGAGAACTCCGCAGCCCGCTGAGTCATTCCTCCTGGGACAGCTCGCGGTTGAGCAGCTCGCGCTCCCCCCTGCCGATGCGCTCGAGCACGTTCCTGACGATGCCCGCGAGCTCGAGCGGGTCGAACGGCTTGACGATGTAGCCGACCGCGCCGAGCTCCTGGGCGCGCAGGACGTCCTCCGGCGCGGCCCGCGCCGACAGGAAGACGACCGGGGTGTCGCGCGTGGCCGGGTCACCGGCCAGCTGCTCGGCGACGCTCCAGCCGTCGACGCCGGGCAGCATGATGTCGAGCAGGACGAGCGACGGACTCTCCCTGCCCAGCTGGGCGAGCGCCTCGTCGCCGTCGGCGGCTTCGAGCACGGCGATGCCGTCCCTTTCGAGGTTGACGCGGCAGATGGTCCGGATCGCGCTCTCGTCGTCGACGAGCAGCACGGCGGGAGCGGACTGCGCCGGCCGGGATCCCTCCGCGCCGCCGCCCGACTCGGGCCGGTGACGCACGCGGCTCCGCCAGCCTCCACGCGCGGCAGCCGGCGGCCTGGACCGGCGCAGCCGCCGGCCCGCTCCCGGGGCCATGGACCTGCTCGAGCGCTCGACCTGGGCAGTTCTCACGATTCCCCCCGGTGCCGGTGCAGCAACACCGCAAGTGTGCCCGATCCGCCTGGACAGCGCTAGACGGTGGAGCCGGGGTGCGTCCGGTTCCAGTCCTCGGCGAGCTCGCGCAGACCGGGGCCCCGCACGCGGATCGCGTCGCGCGCGTGCAGCCGCATCCGCGCGGCGAAGTCGCGGTCGCGCGACCGGAGCAGGCTGCGAGCCCCGTACTGCGCGCCGGTGCAGAGTGCGGCGCAGGTGGCGCCGGCCGCCGAGTGGTGCTTCCGCCAGTAGCGGTGCCGCCCGCGCCACATCTCGTTGATCCGCCGCTCGGGAATTCCTGCGCTGAACTGGGACTCGTGATGGACGACGGTGACGGACGGGAAGTACCGCGTCCGCCAGCCGGCCTGCCGCAGCCGGTACTGGAGGTCGACCTCCTCCGAGTAGATGAAGAAGTCCTCGTCGAAGAGCCCGATCTCGTCGAGCGCCTCACGCCGGACGAGCAGCGCCGCCGCCATGGCCCAGTCGACGTCACGGATCGCGTCGCCGCGCGACTGCGTGGCGCCGACGCGGCCGAGCGACACGAGGCTGAGGGCGGCGCGCGCGGGCGTCGGGAAGCGCCAGGCAGAGTGCTGGAGCCGGCCGTCGGGGTAGACGAGCCGCGGCGCGAGCGCCGCGACGCGCGGGTTGGCCTCGAGGTGGGAGACCATCCGCTCGAAGCCCCAGTCGTCGCTCGTCGTGTCCTCGTTGAGGACGAAGACGTAGCGGCCGGAGGTGGCGCGGATGACGGTGTTGTGGTTGGCGCCGAACCCGGCCCGGTGGCGCTGCTCGATCAGGCGTACGTCGGGAAACCGCTCCGCCACGGCCGCCGCCGAGCCGTCCTCCGACGCGTTGTCGAGGACGACGATCTCCACGCCGGTGTCCTGCAGCGACTCGAGGCAGGCGAGCAGCAGCTCCCGCGAGTTCGTGTTGACGAGGGAGACCGAGACGTCGGGCACTAGGCGGTCTGCGTCAGACCGGCCGCCCAGGACGAGGGCAGGTTCCGCAGCACCTCGACGCTGTCGAAGCGGATCTGCTCGCGTACGCCCGTCTCGACCGCCCACGCGGCCATCCGGCGCAGGCCGTCCTCGAGCGGCACCGTCTGCTCCCGACCGAAGACCCGCTGCAGCTTCGTGTGGTCGGAGAACGCGTGCACGACCTCCTTCCGCGCGGCGAGGAAGTCGATCTGCGGCTCGGCCACGTCGAGGGCGCGCGCGACCGCGTGGGCGAGGTCGAGGACGGTGGAGGGAGTGTCGGCGCCGACGTTGAAGGCCTCGTTCGCCGCCGCGGGGACGTCGATCGAGCGCGCGATCACGGGCGCGACGTCGTCGATGTGCGTGAACGCCCGTGTCTGCAGGCCGTCGCCGAAGATCGACATCGGCTGCCCGCTCAGGAGCTGGTTCATGAAGATCCCGATCACGTTCCGGTACGGGTCGGCGAGGTTCTGCAGCTCGCCGTAGACGTTGTGCGGCCGGAAGACCGTGTAGTCGAGGCCGAACATCCGCTGCGCAGCGCTCAGGTCGAGCTCGACGGCGTACTTCGCGATGCCGTACGGGTCCTCCGGCTCCGGGACGATCTCCTCCGACATCGGCGTCTGGGCGGGGCCGTAGACGGCTATCGAGCTGGTGAAGACGAACCGCTCGACGGTCTCGGCGCGGACGGCGGCGTTGAGCACGTTGACCGAGCCGATGACGTTGTTCGTGTAGTTGAAGCGGCGGATGAAATGGGAGAGCCCCTCCGCTGCGTACGCGGCGAGGTGGAAGACGTGCGAGAAGTCGTGCGTGCGAAAGAGCTCGTCGACGAGCTCGGGATCCGTGACCGAGCCGGCGACGAAGGTCGCCCCGGCGGGCACGTTCGCCTCGTAGCCGCCGCTGAGATCGTCGAGAACGACGACGTCGTGACCGGCGTCGAGCAGATGTCGGGCGACGTGCGCGCCGATGAAGCCGGCGCCGCCGGTGACCAGAACGGGCATGGAGCCGTAAGGCTACCGGGCGCCCCGCTTATGCTTGCCGCCATGCGGTCGCGGAGGCGCGTCCTCCTCAGAGGCGTACTGGGCCTCGCCCTCGTCGCCGCCGTCTTCGCGTGGGCGCTGCCGCAGATCGCGAGCTACGGCAGCGTCGGGCGCCAGCTCGGGACCGTCTCGACGGCGTGGGCCGCCGCGCTCGCCGCCGGCGCCGTCCTCGACGTCCTCACGGTTGCCCTGCCGTGGCGATCCCTGCTGCCGCAGCTCTCGTGGCCGGGCGCCGTGGGCTTCACGCAGGCCTCGACCGCCCTCACGATCGTGCTGCCCGGCGGGGCGCCGCTCGGCATGGCGATCTCCTTCGGGCTCCTACGGCGGCTGCGGGTCAGGGCAGGCGAAGCAGGGTTCGCAGTCGCCCTCACCGGGCTCTGGAGCCAGGTCATGATCCTCCTCTACCCGCTCGTCGGTGCGGCGCTCGTGCTCGGCAGCGGCCGGCTGTCGACGGCGACCGTCGCGATCGCCGGTGTCAGCGCGGCCGCCGCCGCCGCAATCGGCCTCGTCGCCCTCGCCGCGCTCCGCAGCCGTGCGGCCGCGCACTGGCTCGGCGAGACGGCGAGGCGTGTCGCGGCACCGGTCGCCCGTCTCCTCAGGCGCCCCGAGCCGACCTGGAGCGGCAGGGCGCTCGTCCGGCTCCGCCAGGAGCGCCTCGGTCACCTGCGCCGCCGCTGGCCGGCGCTCACGGCGACGACCGTCGTCAACCAGCTCAGCGCGTATGTCGTGCTCGAGCTGTCGGTGCACGCGGTGGGCATCTCGGGCGGGAAGCTCCCGTGGACGGAGGTCTTTCTCGCGTGGGCGATCGGGCGCCTGATCAGCTCCCTGCCGCTGACCCCCGGAGGAATCGGCGTCGTCGAGCTCGGCCTGATCGGGACGCTCGTCGGCTTCGGCGGTCCGCGCGCGCACGTCGTCGCGGCGGTGCTGCTCTACCGGGGACTGATCGTCGTCCCGACGCTCGTCGTGGGCGGGGCGGCGCTCGTCTGGTTCCGCTTCGGCGGCAGGCCCGCCACACCGCAGCCTGAGCCTTCCCCCGACTAGACGACCGACTCCAGACTGCCGCGGCGCCGGCTGGACCGGCGCGTCTAGGGCAGTGCCTCGAGGATCTCCTCCTGCGGCTCGTCCAGCCGCAGCCGGTCGCGCACCTCCGAGACGATCCACTCGAGCCGGCGGAAGACGAGCGAGTCGCGGCGCTCGAACTCGAGCCGCCTCCGCTTGCCCACGAACCGGCGATCGATGTAGCGAAGCGGCCGCAGCGGGATGTCCGGGTAGAGGCGGCTCAGCGCCTCCTCGAGCGCCGAGTGGTCGAGGATGGCGTCGGCGTAGTCGACGGTCTCGCCCGGGAGCGCCTCGAACACGGCCTCCGCGCGCACGAGCCCCTCCACGAGGGCCCACGGGTACCCGTCGAACACCATGGCCGCGCGCGCCGGGTAGAGCCACTGCCGCTTGAGCATCGTGTACGCGACCTCGGCCACGTCGCGCCGCACCTTCAGCACCTGGAAGTCGGCGAGCCCCTCCCAGCCGCCGACCACGAACGGCTGCACGACGTCCTTGTACGCGTGGCCGTAGCGCAGCGCGGTCCGGTCGAGGTAGCCCGTCATCTCCACGAAGGCGCCCGGCGTGGCTCCGAGCAGCGTGAAGCGCTCGTCCGCCGGCGCGAGGCTCTGCCGCCGCCTCGGCACCCGGTCGCGGTTGAGGATCTCCCCGTCGCTCGTCCAGGCCGGCTCGGCGAGACCGATCGCGTCGGCCGCTGCGACGTAGAGGAGGCTCGAGAGGGACCGCGGCAGCGAGACGACGAAGAGCGAACGCACCCCGGTCGCGGGAGGCCGTACCGAGCCAGGCCGGAGCAGGCGGGGCCGATTCACGCGCGCATCCTAGGGACCGGGCTCAAGAGCTGCATGTGAAATTGTCCGCACTCTGTTCGAACACCTCCGGGCACCTCCATGGGGTACCCCGAGCGGGCCTACGGCCGGGCCGGTTTTACGCAGGGCTTACGCGAAGGAACTACAACGCATGACATC
>Ga0307418_1000382_pt1 | contig 13252 bp, 5 predicted proteins | sample SalMarWE160220MG_2_FD_202160 | JGI IMG/M metagenome (GOLD analysis project Ga0307418, IMG submission 202160) | Salt marsh sediment microbial communities from the Plum Island Ecosystem LTER, Massachusetts, United States - WE1602-20 | ecosystem: Environmental > Aquatic > Marine > Intertidal zone >...
GGCCAGCCCGTGGTTCTCCCCCACGTAGGTGAGGAGGATGACCTTCTTGCCGGCGTTGCGGAGATCGTTGAACCAGGTGATGCCCTGGTTGAAGTCCACGGCGCCGTCCTTGTCGTCGGACAGGATAATGAGCGGGGTGGTCACGTTCTTGGTGTGGAAGGCTGGCGAGTTCCGCACGTAGGCGTCCCAGTTGTCCAGGAAGCTCCCCTTGAAGCGGCCCTGGCTGGACTCGAAGATCTGGGCGTCGCCGATCCCCGCGTTCCAGTAGACCGACCCGTACATGCTCACCATGTCGGTGAGGGGGGCGCCCGCCACCGCCGCGGCGAAGATATGGGTCTGCGTCACCAGGAAGGCGGTCTGATAGCCGCCCCACGAGTGGCCGTGGAGGCCCACCTTCGTGGAGTCGACGATGCCCGTGGCGATGGCCGCCTTCACCGCCGGCACCACGCACCACACCGCCGACATCCCCGGATCGTTCACCCGGTAGACGATGTCCGGCAGGAGGACGGCGTACCCGCGGCTGGTGTACACGCTGAGGTCCGGCGCACGGGTGTCGCTGGGCAGCACGTAGTCGTGCAGCTCCTGCGAGCGCTTCTCGTAGATCTCCACGAGGAGGGGGTACTTCTTGCCCGGCTCGTAGTCCGCCGGGAGGATGAGCGCCCCCTGGAGGGAGTCGCCTTTGGCGCTGACGTAGTCGATGAGACGGGCGCCGCTGGACCACGCAAACTCTCTCTGCTGCGGATCGGCGTCGGTGAGGCGCGTGCCCCCCGAGAAGTCGGACTTCGCCAGGTACCAGTCGGGATAGGCGTTGAACGTCTGACGGGAGTAGAGCACCACGTCGGCGTCCTTCGCCTTCATGAAGCCGAAGTACGCGTCGTCCCACATGAGGCGCGTCGCGCCGCCCTTGCCGGCGTCCACCCGGGACAGGCCCTCCTTCTTCGTCCACTCGCCGTAGGTCTGGAAGTAGAGCGGCTTGGAGAGATCGATCCCCTCCTCGTCGCGGGGGACCATCACGCGTCGTTGATAGTGGACCCGCGTGGCCCGTCCGTTCCGCGTGAGGTTCAGCGGGGGCGCGCCGGTGGCGGACACCTTCCAGACGTCCCACCCGTCGGAGAGCAGCACCCAGCCACCGTCCTTCGACCACCCCACCACGGGCTCGGGCGGCTTCACGAGGTCGTTGTGATCATCCTTCACGTTGGCGAAGGTCACCGGCATCCCGGCCGTCAGGTTCCGTACCTTCCCGGTGGCCATGTCGATGAGGTGCCAATTGGCGTCCATGCCCCAGAAAAGGAGCCGAGATCCGTCGGCGGACGGCACCACCCGCGTGATCACCTTGCGTACGGGGCGGCGCTCCTGGCCTGTCCGCAGGTCGATGGTGTAGATGTCCACGAAGGCGCGACCCGTGATGCTCTCGTCCCGCTGGTACGGCTCGTTCCCCAGGGAGTACGCGTACCGGTCGTGCGGGGCGATGGACACGTTGCGAAGGGAGTCGTTGGCCAGACGGATCACCCGGTTCTCGCCGAGCCGGTATTCCGCCAGATAGCTGTAGTGCTCGTCCTGTTGCTGCTGCACGATCTGTTGCGATTGCAGGCGCGGATCGTCCCAGTGCCACAGGATGAGCGAGGGGAGGTCCTCGTCCGTGGGTGCCGCCGTTCTGGGCTGGTTCTGTCTTCCGCCCATGCCCGGGGCGCCGGGCTTGATGAGAGACTGCAGGTCCGTGCCCCGCTCGTGCCCCCGCGGTGGCGGCTCGGGCGCCTCCTTCAGCCCGAAGTACAGGGTGCCCAGGTCCTCGGACCAGCTGGGCCCACGGTCGGGGCTCACCACCATGCCCGCCGGCGCGTCGCTCCGGCCGGTCAGATCCAGAACGGTCTTCTTCGGGCCGCCGGCGCCGAAGCCCGTGAAGGCGACCACGTCCACGGTGGTGTCGCGTCCCGCGGTGTCGGCCATGACGCGCAGGGCGGCGAGGGCGAGGCCGCTGTCCGCCCACGCCAGATGGCGGTAGACCGCCCGGGAGCCGTCCAAGGCGTCCACCACGTTGGTGTCGAGATCGCGCACCTGCACCCCGTCGCCGACGTGGTCCGCCGTCTCCACGGTGTAGGCCAGGTACCGGCCGTCGTGGTCGAAGCCGAACTCGCTCACGGAGCCGACGTTCTGGATCGACCCGTCGGCGAGGTCATAGAGGAGCAGGTCCGACGAGTTGGTCCGCACCGCCGGCGCCCCACCACTTCCCCCCGCCCCACCTCGGCCACCACGACCGCCTGCCGCCCCGGTGGCTCCCCCGCCGGCGGCGCCCGAGGGCTCCGTGAGCAGGGCCAGCCAGTGGGGATGATCCCCCTGGAACGCGAAGCGGCGGATGCGATCGAAGTCTCTCTTCTTGCCCGTGGCGAGATCCACCAGGGCGACCTTGGACTCGGCCGGCCGCCGTGACGTGCGCGCACGCGCTGTCTCCTCCTTGGTGGGCTGCACGCGGAAGACGGCCCACTTCGAGTCGCCCGAGATGGTGACCAGAGCGGGTCCCCCGAAACGCCTGCCCCCGCGCCCCCCGGCCGACGCGTCGCCCACGGGGAAGCGCCACTCGGTCGTGTCGTGGGTCGCGCGGATCACCACCGTCGCGTCGCCGTCGTTGGGTGCCAGCTCGTATGCCAGCCACTTGCCGTCGGGCGAGACCGTCGGACCACGAATCGACTTCCAGGCACGCAGGTCGGCGATGGACATCTGCCTGGTGCCGGGCTCCGTGGTCCTCGCATCCTGTGCGCGGGCGGCGACGGGAACGCACAGCGAGCAGACGACGACTGTGGCGAGCAGCGCGCCGGGCATTGACGATGAGCGGGCGTTCATGGACTTCTCCCCCCGGATATGGGCGGCGGACGTGCGATCCGGGCGAATGTAGATCGTGCGTGCGCCGGCGGCGAGCGAGGTCCTCCGGGGGGCGGCGCACCGCCATTTCCCCGGCCTGACGCGCATCCGGAAACGACTTCGCGGCCGTAGACGCGGCGCAGCGGCCCATGTCACGCATCACCATCCGGCCTATATTCCCGTTGCGCCAACGCCCCAATTCCAGAGGAATCTCATGAATAGAAGCTTCGTCACCCCCCTGGCCGTCAGCGCCGCTCTGGCCCTGGTGGCCGCGGGGTGCAGTCAGTCGAAGGCGCCGCAGCAGAGTGCAGCGGCGAGTGCCACCTCGGGCCCCGTGTTCGACGTCTCGCTGCTGGACACGGCCGTCAGCCCCTGCGTCGACTTCAACAAGTTCGTCAACGAGAAGTGGGTGGCGGCCAACCCCATCCCCCCCGACCGCACGAGGTGGGGCTCGTTCGATGCGCTGACCGAGAAGAGCCTCAACGACCAGCACACCATCGTCCTCAAGGCCGATTCGGACGCGGATCAGGCCACGCCCGGCTCCATCGAGCAGAAGATCGGCTACCTGTTCCGCGCCGGCATGGACTCGGCGACCATCGACAAGCTCGGCTTCGATCCCATCAAGCCCAAGCTGCAGTCGATCGCGGCGATCAACACGCCGGCCGACGTGGTCACCTGGTTGGACAACTCGTTCGCCAACGGTGATCAGCAGGTGTTCAGCTTCGGATCGAGCGCGGACTACAAGGACGCCAAGATGCAGATCGCGTTCACGTTCCAGTCCGGCCTGGGCCTGCCGACCCCAGACTACTACAGCAAGCCCGAGTACAAGGACCTGCGCGACCAGTACAAGGCGCACATCGCGAAGCTCTTCGAGCTGACGGGCGTCAGCGCTCCCGACGCGGCCAAGAAGGCGGACGCGGTCCTCGCCTTCGAGACATCGCTGGCGGCGCACTCCCTGGTTCCGGTGCAGATGCGCAACCCGGAGAACCAGTACCACTTCGTGACCGTGGCCGAAGCCAACAAGATCACGCCCCACTTCAACTGGGCCACGTTCTTCAAGGCGCAGGGCGTGGACGTCGGCAAGGGCTTCTCGCTGTCGCAGCCGAAGTTCTTCGCCCAGATGGACCACATGCTGGCCACGACGCCGGTGGATGCCTGGAAGGACTACCTGTCGTACCACGTCATCGCCGACGGGGCGCCGTACCTGTCTCAGGCGTTCCAGGACGAGGCCTTCGCGTTTAACGGCCAGACTCTCGCCGGACAGCCCGAGCAGGAGCCGCGGTGGAAGCGTGTGCTCCACACCGTCAACCGCGGCATGGGCCAGGCCCTCGGCCAGCTCTACGTCGCCCAGTACTTCCCGCCGGAGGCCAAGGCCCGCGCGGAGGAGCTCGTCACCAACGTCCGCAACGCCCTCAAGGAGCACATCGAGAACGTCGACTGGATGAGCAACGCCACCAAGCAGAAGGCGCTGGCGAAGTGGGACAAGTTCCTCCCCAAGATCGGCTACCCGGACAAGTGGCGGGACTGGTCGGGCCTGACCATCACGCCGGACAACTACTACGGCGACGTCATGGCGGCGGCGAAGTTCAACTACGAGTACAACATCAACAAGATCGGCAAGCCCACCGACCGCCACGAGTGGGGAATGACGCCGCAGACGGTCAACGCCTACTACAATCCCAGCGACAACACGATCAACTTCCCGGCCGCGATCCTGCAGCCGCCGTTCTTCTACGCCAACGGCGACGACGCCATCAACTACGGCGGCATCGGCGCGGTCATCGGACACGAGTCGAGCCACGGCTTCGACGACGAGGGGAGTCAGTTCGACGGGGACGGCAACAACGTCGACTGGTGGACCAAGGCCGACCGCGCAGCCTTCATGGCACGGGCGGAGAAGCTGGTCAAGCAGTTCGACTCCTACGTGCCGCTGCCGGACCATCCGGACAAGCACGTCAACGGGCAGCTCACGCTGGGCGAGAACATCGCGGACCTGGGCGGCCTCAACGTGGCGTATACTGCTTTGCAGACGGCGCTCAAGGCCCATCCCGAGGAGGCCACCGAGAAGATCGACGGCTACACCGAGGACCAGCGCTTCTTCCTCAACTGGGCGCGGGTATGGCGCGGTAGCATCCGCGAGAAGGCTCAGCTCCTGAGGCTTAACACCGACCCGCACTCGCCGGCCCAGTTCCGGGCCATCGGCGCGCCCTCGGACATGCCGGCCTTCGCACAGGCGTTCGGGTGCAAGGCGGGTGACCCGATGGTGCGGCCGGCCGATGAGCGGGTGAAGATCTGGTAGGACGCCGGGGAGACGGTTGCGTCTCTCCCATCCTTTCGGCCCACCGACGAGGCGGCACCGCACCCAGCGGTGCCGCCTCGTTCATTCCGCCTGCGGACCGACGAGCTCGGGTCGACGGGCACGGTGCGTAGGAGATGATGCGCCCAGGCTCCGCAGGGAGTCGGCGCCCCCCCGCCGCCCATCGCCCGCCGGGCGAGGGGGTCGTATCTTGGCGGTTCCTCACACACGCTCCGAGAGTCGTCCCGTGTCCAGAATCCCAAGCAGTCCTCGCCGGACGGCGCACCCGCGCCTCCATCGGGTCCTCGTTCAGGTGCCCCTGGCCGCATGTCTCGTCGCCCTGGCCACCTTGTCGCCCCCCGCCGGAGCGCAGACTCCGGCGCCCCCCGGCCCGGCCCTCGCGGCACGCGCCGACTCGGGAGCCGAGAAGGTGCTCACCGTGGACGACTACGCGCGCTGGAGGACCATCGAGGACGAGAGCATCTCCAGCGACGGGAAGTGGGTGACGTGGGTCTACCGCCACACCAACGTTGCGCAGCGCGACGAGAAGCCCGAGCTGCACGTCCTGAACCTCGCGACGAACCAGGACGTGGTGGTCGCAAATGCATACCAGGGCGAGTTCTCACCCGACGCGCGCTGGATCGCGTACGAGGTCGACTCCCTGCCCCCGCACGGCGGCCGCGGCGGCCGGCGGGGAGGCGCGGAGGCGCCTGGAGCCCCCGAAGCGGGAGGCCGCGGGAACGGCCGGGGGCCCACCACGCTGCACCGGATGGAGATCCGCAACCTGGCCACCGGGAAGACCTGGACGTGGCACGACATGCAGTCGGCCGTCTTCGCCCACACGTCGAAGTTCGCGCTGCTGCGGAACCGGCCGGCACCGCGCGGGCGCGGCTTCGGGCGTGGCGGTTTCGGTGGCTTCGGCAGGGGCGGGGGTGGTTCCCAGCCTTCCAGCCACGGCACGGACGCCATCCTCGTCGACCTGGCCACCGGGCGGACCCAGCTCCTGGGGAGCGTAGGCGACGCCTCGTTCAACCGCACCGGTGACCTGCTCGCCTATACCGTGAACGCGACGGTGCCCGACGGGAACGGCCTCTTCGTCATCGATCTCGCCACCGGGAGCACGCGGGCCCTGGACAACGACGCGCGCATCTACGGCCAGCTGTCGTGGAACGACGCCGGCACCGGTGTGGCGGTGCTCAAGGGCAAGGAGGTGCCCAGGATGCTGGAGCGCGACAACGAGCTTCTGGTGGTGCCGGATGTGCGCGCGGCGATAGCCAGCCCGGCCCTCGCTCCCGCGACGCTCGACACGACGGCGGCAGGGTTCCCCAGGGGATGGGTGATCAGCGACCGAGCGCCCCTCACCTGGAGCCAGGACGGGGCGCGCGTGTTCCTGGGGGCCATGCCCCAGACGCCGGCAGCGGATACCGCGCGCGTCGAGGCCACCGACTCCACGGCCGACGTGGACGTCTGGCGTACCGACGACCGCTACATCCAGTCGGCGCAGATGATCCGCGCCAGGCAGGATCGCAATTTCTCGTACCGCGAGGCCTTCGACGTCGCCCAGGGCAAGTACGTGGCGCTCACCGACTCGACCATGCGCGACATCCAGATCTCCGTGGACGGCCGGTGGGGAGTGGGGACCGACGCGCGGCCGTACATCTCCGATTGGAAGCCCGCGGCCGCCGACTTCTACCGCGTGAACACGGCCACCGGCGAGCGTACGCCGATGTTCAAGGACCAGCTGACGCGGGGTGCCGCGTTCGGCATCTCCCCCGACGGCAAGAAGTTCCTGTACTGGAAGGACGACAAGTTCCAGGCGTACGACCTCGACTCGGGCACCACGACCACCCTGGGCGCCGGCGCGCCCAGCTTCGTGGACACGACGTACGACCACCCGGGCCCCAAGCCGCCGTGGGGCTTGGAGGGCTACACCAGCGACGGCAGGAGCGTCATCGTCGAGGACAGGTACGACCTGTGGACGCTCCCCCTCGACGGGCGGGGGCCGACGCACGACATCACAGACGGGTTCGGCGCGAAGAACCGCGTGAAGCTCAGCCTGGTGCGGCCGGAGCCCGTCGATCCCCTGGCGAGCCCGCAGGTGCGCACGGGCCAACTCTGGGACCTCTCGAAGACGGTGACGCTGTCGGCGTTCGGCGAGCTGACCAAGGAGGCCGGCTTCTACCGGCTGTCGAAGGGCCGGCTCAGCGAGGTCGTGTACGACGACGCGATGTACAGCAGGCCCACGAAGGCCGCCCACGCCGACGAGTTCCTGTTCACCCGACAGACGTTCGAGGAGTCCCCGGACCTTCGCGTGTCGGGGCCGGACTTCGCCAGGGCGAAGCGGATCACCGACTCCAACCCGCAGCAGGCGGAGTACCGGTGGGGTCGCGACAAGCTGTTCGACTTCACCGATCGGTACGGACACAAGCTCCAGGGGCTGCTCTGGCTCCCCGACGACTACAAGGCAGGCCAGAAGCGCCCGATGCTCGTCACGTTCTACGAGAAGAACTCGCAGATCCTCAATCGTTATCCCATGCCGGAGCTGTTGGTCAGCATGGGCCGGCCGGCCATCGAAGCCGTGAGCCGCGGCTACATCGTGATGATCCCCGACATCTACTACAACACGGGCTCGTCACACAACGACCAGCTGGACTGCGTGGAGTCCGCCACGCGGAAGGTCATCGAGATGGGCTACGCCGACGCGAAGCACATCGGCTTGCACGGCCACAGCTACGCCGGCGAGGGTGCGGCGTACATCGGCACCCGGTCGCGGCTCTTCGCGGCGGTGGGTGAGGGCTCGGGGGTCACCGACCTCTACACCGACTTCAACCAGGAGTGGGGCTGGTCGTACCAGGTGAGCGGCGGCTCCGGACAGAACGGGAACCAGTACTACATCTACGGCCAGGGTCGCTGGGGCTTCTCGCCGTGGCAGAAGCCGGAGGTCTACCACGACGAGTCGGCTCTGACGCACGCCCCCGAGGTGACGCAACCGTTCCTCATCCTCCACGGCACCGCCGACCCGACGGTGAGCTTCATCGAGAGCCTGAACTTCTACAACGCCCTGCGCTTCAACGGGAAGACCGCCTTCCTGCTGGCGTATCCGGGCGAAGGGCACCACCTGAGCAAGCTCGGGAACCGGAAGGACTTCACGACCCGGTTCTTCCAGTTCTTCGATCACTACCTCATGGGTGCGCCGGCACCGAAGTGGATGACCGACGGGGTTCCGTTCCTCAAGAAGGCGGTGCTGGACAACCCCGGGCCGGACAAGGGCCGGCCGTGAACGACGGCCTCGTCACCAACGGCTGAGCCGGGGTCCCCGGGGCCCCGGAATCTCCCAGGGCTCCAGGGACCTCCGCCTCCCGGACCGGACCCGGGGCCCCGTGGGGTCCCGGGCCGTCCGCTTCGCCGAGCGTCGGATCCGGATCTTATCCGGCCACGGACTGCACTCCGGCCTTGCCGTCCTTCGAGACGTCGAAGTGGATCCACATGCCCACCGCCGCATGGCCCGCCATGAAGCAGACCATCGCGTAGTTCCCGGCCTTGGAGGCCGTGAAGTGGAGGGTCTGGCTCTTGCCCGGGTTGACCCCGGCAGCCGCGGAGTGGGGTGTCGTGATGGCGCCGGCGAACACTGGGGGCAGCGTCGGGGTCGCCGAATAGCCGCCCACCTTGGCCACGATCCCGAGGGTGTGCGCCATGGTCGAGTCGGCGTTCTTGAAGTCCAGCGTGACCTTGGCGCCCTCGGGGACGGTGATGATCATGTCACCGTTGTGGCCGCCGTTGAAGTTCCAGTGGTTCACCGCGTCGGTGAGGCCGGCGGTGATGGTCATCTGGACGGTGTTCGACGCCTTGTCGTAGTGGAACCAGTCGGGCGTGGTCATGGGTGCCGCGGAGGCGTCGGTATCCGGCGCCGCCTTGGCAGCGGTCTGCTGCGCCGCCGGCTGGCTGGCGGCCTGGCTGGACTTCGCCTGGCTGTTGGAGGTCTTGCCTCCTCCGCAGGCCGCAAGGGCCACCGTCAGGACAGCCGGGAGGATCCAATATCGTTTCATCGGTCGTTCCTTGTCTCGGTTCGTGGACACGGGCCACGCGAAGATCAGTCGGATCCCGCGGGATCGCCGAGCTGACCCTCGCCATTCTCTCTCTTCGAGCGTCTCAGGGACCCCCACGGTTGTCGCGGCTCGCGCGGGCGTGAGGAGGATCCGCTCGCCGTCTCTGCTCCCGGAACCGTTGCGGGCAGCCGATGGAGGCGCGCCGGGACAGTCCGTGAGAGGGGGTCGCGAACATCCGCGGGGGCGGCGCGAACCGCCGTTTGACACCTGTGGCCGCGGCGTCGAAGTTCCAGGCCGTAGCGACCTTCCCGATGAAGCCTGCGCCGAGCGCGCCCATCGACGCGCCGGGCAGCAAGATGCCCACCTCCCCAGGGTCGCCATGGAGTTCCTAAACTTCCTCCTCATCCTCTGGGCCGCATGGCTCCTCTGGCGTCGGCCGGAGCACGAGCGCTTCGCCTTCCGGCTGCTGGTGATCAGCTGCGTGCTCATGGCACTTCTGTTCCTCATCGGCACCCACGGATCCCTGGTGCCGGGGCTGAACCTCTGATGGTGCTCTCCGAAGACCGGCTGCGCGCCGTCCTGGCCTGGGTCGTCATCGTATTGTTGGGCGGCCCCATCACCACCGCCGTGCTCCTCGGCGTGCTCAACGGGGATTCCCCGTGCATCCTGTGCTGGGCCGAGCGGACCGGTATGATCCTCATCGCGCTCGTGGGGCTCTTCGTGATCCGCTACGGGCCCCGGCCCCGCTACCTCGGCATGGCGGTCCTCCTGGGCCTGTGGGGCACGTTCATGGCCATCCGCCACTCGTCGCTCCACCTCGCTCGCGACGTCGGCCAGGGGTTCAGCACCACCATCCTCGGCGTCCACACCTACGTCTGGGCGTGGGTCATCTACGCGACGGTGCTCCTGGCAATCGGTGTGCTGCTCCTGTTCGTGCGCCGGCTGGCACCGGAGGAGGGGATCCGCGAGCCGGGCCGGGCCGGGCGCTTCGCGACCGGGCTGTTCATCGTCGTGGTGGCTGCCAACGCGCTCCAGGCATTCGCTTCGACTGGACCTCCACCCTACATCGGCCAGGGCGATCCCGTCCGCCTCTCCCTCAATCCGCGGCACTGGGTGTGGTCCCTCGAGGAGCTACAGCCGCCCCGGATCTCGCTGCGCGGGGCATGGGCCATACCGGCTCCGGATCCGGGGACGGCGGATCCCGACCCGGCGCACGGGCCCCTGGCGGACCTGCCGACGCTGCCGGTGAGCGGCTGGGAGCGGATCGGCGTGCCTCTCGAGGGACACCTGAGCGGCCTGGCCCGGGACTCGGCGACCGGTCGATACCTCGCGGTCACCGACCGCTGGGGCGTCTACCTCCTGGACGGCACGCTCTCCCACGTGGTGCACCGCGTCGTCCTGGACCCGGGCTTCAGCGTCGACCTGACGCCCCTCGCCGGTGCTGCGTTCCTCGGCGGTGACACCCTGGCCATCCTGTGCACGAACAAGAGCTACGCGCTCCTGATGCCCGACCCGCAAGCGCAGGAGCGCGCCGAGTGGCGCCACTTCCTGTCCACCGACGGTCAGATGAGGGAGTTGGGGCTGGGTCGCTTCCAGACGGTGCGTGCCCACCAGATGTACGTCATGTCCCTCGCCTTCGACCCGTCGGCTCGGGAGCTCGTCACCCTCAGCGTGCCCAACCCCCGACACCGGCAACTAGTGGTGTCGCGGTTCGCCCGGAGGGACATGGTGCTCTCCTCCGAGTTCCGCCCGAGCCTGGCGCCCGGATTGACGCCCGCCGGACCGGGGCGCGGCCTGGCCGACTATCTGGTCACCGGAGCGACTGTGGCCGACGGACGGCTCTACGCCGTCAGCGCCGCCTACTCCACGCTCCTGGTCATCGACCTGGAGGCGCGGGAGGTCGTGTCCGCCTACGCGCTGCCCGGCCTCGCGCACCCCGTGGGTCTGGCAGCACGCGGCCCGGAGCTGCTCGTGGCCCAGGAGGACGGCCGCATTGCGGTGGTGGAGCGGCCGGAACCCTGAGCGACGGGGACCGCGCGCCCCCGGGGGTGTCGACGCGTCTTCTCGTCACCTCTCCGCGCGCCCGGGGGCGTAGGTCGCACAACCCATCCGGGCCACGGCGGGCGGGGGTGCCACGCTTCACGCCATGGCGCCCGCCCCCGCCCGTACCCCTCAGTTCATCCCGCTCCCCGGCTCTCCGGCACCCTTGAGCTGTCGCGCCAGGAACCGGTCGTACACGTGGTACTCCAGCTCGTAGCTCTCGAGGTTGTACGCGGCGCCGTGGCGGCCCGGCGGGTAGATGCGCACGTCCGCGTCGTGCCCCGCGTTGGTGAGCGCGGTGAGGAACTGCATGGTGTTTCGGGGATGGACGTTGTCGTCCATCATCGAGTGCACGACCAGCAGCTTGCCCTTGATCTTGTCGGCGTTCTCGACGGCCGAGCTCGACTTGTACCCCTCCAGGTTGTCGCCGAGCAAGCCCATGTAGCGCTCGGTGTAGATGGAATCGTAGAGCCGCCAGTCCGTGACCGCCGAGTTGGCGATCCCCACGGAGAAGACGTTGGGGTACATCTCCAGGGTGTAGAGGGTGCTGTACCCGCCGTAGCTCGTCCCCATGATGCCGATGCGCGCGGGATCGACCCAGCTCCTGGTCTCCAGGTACTTCGCCGCCTCGGCGAAGTCGTGGCTCTCCCACTTGCCCAGGTGCCTGTAGACGATCTTCTCGAAGGCGCTGCCGTAGTTGTTGCTGCCCCGATTGTTGAGCCCCACCACGACGTAACCCTGCTGGGCGAGCCACTGGTCCCACCCGCTGGTGCCGAACTCGTCGTACACCTGCTGGGAGCCCGGGCCGCCGTAGATCGCGAAGACCACCGGATACTGCTTCGTCGAGTCGAACGGGACGGGCATGACCAGTGAGCCGTCGAGCTTCTGCCCGTCCGAGGTGGTGAAGCCGAAGAGCACGGTGGGTGAATAGGCGTGGGTCTGGAGCCACTCCGTCGTACGGGTGTTGTCACCCAGCACCTTGATCATCTCCTTGCCCGTGGCGTACAGGGCCACCCTGCGGGGCGTGCTCACCGACGACCAGGAGTCGATGTAGTAGGCGGTGCTGGGCGACATGTCGATGGTGTGCCTGCCCTGGTCCGTGGTGAGACGGCGCTCCTGCGAGCCGTCGAAGCGCACCTCGTAGAGCTGACGCTGGAGCGGCGAGGCCTCCGTCGACGTGTAGTAGAGAACCTTGTGCCTGGCATCGGTGCCCTCGATGCGGGTGACGCTCCACTTCCCGTGCGTCACCTGGTTCAGCAGCTTCCCCGAATAGTCGTACCGGTAGATGTGCTGCCACCCGTCCCGGTCCGAGATCCAGAAGAACTCGTGGGTTCCGGCGGGAAACGAGATCATGTCCTGCACCCCGGCGTAGAAGTCGTACACGTCGATCCAGGTGTCCGACTTCTGCGTCAGCACAAGGCGCTTGCCTCCGGTGGTCACGTCGAAGAAGTAGACGCGCATCTCGTTCTGGGGCCGGTTCAGCGTGAGCACCGCGAGGGTGTCGGGCTCGCTGGTCCAGTAGATGCGCGGTACGTAGTAGTCGCCGCTCAGCCCCGGATCGAGCCACACCTTCTTGCCCGTGTGGACGTCCACGACGCCGATCTTGACCGTGGGGTTCGAGTCGCCGGGCTGGGGAATGCGGATCTTCGTGTAGTCGGGATGCGCGCCGGCGAAATCGGTGAACTGGTCCACGGGCTCGGCGCTCGCATCGACCTGCCAGTAGGCGATATGCCGCGAATCCGGAGACCAGCTCCACGCCTGCGCCATGCCGAACTCCTCCTCGTACACCCAGTCGAAGTGGCCGTTGTAGCGGGTGGCCGTGGCGTCGTGGGTAAGCTGGGTCTCTTGGCGTCCCGACATGCTGTACACGAACATGTTGCCGTCACGCTCGTAGCCGAGCATCGCGCCGTCGGGCGACAGCTCACCGGTGCGCGCGCCCTTCGCCGCCAGGCGGAGGGAGTGGTCGTCGAGGGAGTAGACGTAGAAGTCCGCGGTGCCGGAGCGCCGGTACAGG
>Ga0307418_1000383_pt1 | contig 13200 bp, 8 predicted proteins | sample SalMarWE160220MG_2_FD_202160 | JGI IMG/M metagenome (GOLD analysis project Ga0307418, IMG submission 202160) | Salt marsh sediment microbial communities from the Plum Island Ecosystem LTER, Massachusetts, United States - WE1602-20 | ecosystem: Environmental > Aquatic > Marine > Intertidal zone >...
CGCAAGCGGGCTCCTACATGAGTGTGGTCAGGGCCGCCGAGACTCGTGCGACCATCCCTGAAGTCCTCTCTCCCGTAGAAGGTCCTTCTGCGACCCTGGGGGCGGCATGGGACGCCAGCGTCATGAGTTCCGGAATGCAGACTGAGGTGAGCACCCCGTCGCCCTCCTCGCCATGGTGTGGAACCTGCTTGTTATCCGGCTCCAGGCTTCACCGCCGTGGGAGACGCCAAAGCGTGCACCAATTTGATTCACAAGTGTGCGCGCCCGCCCGTGCTAACGGATGCATCGTCAGGCTCGAGCAGCGCCTGACCATGCTCTACGGCCCCGAGCGGGCGCCGGAACTGACCAGACGCATGCTCGGCATCGCCGATCGCTATCGCCAGCGGCGTGTCCGGCAGTGCCTCAAGCAAGGATGGGACGAACGCGAGGTAGTGTTGATCACCTACGCCAACAGCCTGCAGTCGCCCGGCGCGCCCCCTCTGCGATCCCTGAAGTACTTCTTGGAGACCTATCTGGCGGAGAGCGTCAGCCTCGTTCACGTCCTGCCGTTCTTCCCCTATAGCTCGGACGACGGGTTTTCAGTGACCGATTTCCGGGCGGTCAATCCCGAGCTCGGCACCTGGGAAGACGTGCTCGCCCTCGCCAAATGCTTCGATCTCGCTTTCGACCTGGTGCTGAACCACTGCTCGCGGGAGCACCTGTGGCTCGTCGAATTCATCCGTGGCGACCAGCCAGGCGCGGGTTACTTCATCGATACCGACGCGAGGGCCAACTTGTCCATGGTCGTGCGCCCGCGCACCAGCCCTTTGCTCACGGCGGTGCACACACCGCGCGGCCTGCGCCATGTTTGGGCAACCTTCGGCAGCGATCAGATCGATTTGAACTATGCCAATCCCGAGGTGCTGCTGGAGATGGTCGACACCCTCTTCGACTATCTGCGCCACGGTGCCCGCCTGCTGCGCCTCGATGCCGTTGCGTACCTGTGGAAGGAGATCGGCACGCCCTGCATCCACCTGCCCCAGACGCACCAGGTCGTGAAGCTCTTCCGCGACCTGCTCGACTACGCGGCGCCCGGCGCCTTGCTGATGACCGAGACCAACGTCCCCCACGCGGAGAATATTCGTTATTTCGGCGACGGCGACGAGGCCCACATCGTCTACCAGTTCAGCCTTCCGCCGTTGTTGCTGCATGCCTTGTGGAGCGGTAACACCGACTTTCTCAACGCCTGGGCCCGGGATCTGGCTCGAGAAGAGCTGCCCCCCAAATGCACCTTTCTCAACTTCACGGCGTCGCACGATGGAGTCGGCCTGCGTCCGCTGGAAGGGCTGATTCCGAAGGAAGAGCTTGACACCCTTCTCGATGCGATGCGCCAGCGCGGCGGCTACATCTCCACCAAGGCGAACAGCGATGGCACGCAAAGCCCCTACGAGCTCAACATCAGCTACTTCGACGCCTTCGGCGGGGCGGCCCACGGTAGCCCCAACCCCTGGCAGGTACCCAAGTTCCTCGTCTCCCAGGCGGTCGCCTTGAGTTTTCGCGGCATTCCGGCGGTCTACATTCATTCTCTCACCGCTACGCCGAACGACACCCTGGGAGTGGAGACCACCGGGATGACCCGCTCCATCAACCGCCGCCGCTGGGACCTGCACGAGCTCGAGCGACTGCTCGCCGACGCGCGTACCGCGACAGGACGGGTGTTCCGGGCCTATCGGCACCTGCTCGCCCTGCGCCGGGCGCAGGCCGCATTTCACCCCGATGCCCCGCAGCATGTGCTCCCGCTGCCCGGAGGGGTCTTCGGTCTCGAACGCCGTGCCCGAGACGGTGCCCAGCGCATTCTGGCCCTGTTCAACTTCACCGACCGCCCCCAGCCCATCCGCCCGGACGATCTGCCGGGGGTAGCCGCCGATGGGAGCGGGTGGCTCGACCTGATCGGCGGAGACATTCCGCCGCTGCGCAGCAACCGCTGGCTATTGCCACCCTATGGGACCTGGTGGCTGAGCAACGCTCCGGCGGCGTGTTTCAGGCCTGGCGACTAGCGCTATCCCTCAGCTGTGCGCGAGGGGTCGGGTAACGGGCCGTCGAGACACGCCGTAGATACGTTCCATGCAGGCTCCACGGCGCGCTGCGTGGCGCCGAGGGTCCCGCCGCCCCGTACCCGACCCCCGTCTTGGTTTTCACCTGAGCCACGACGCTAATCGCCCCAGGCATTGTCGAGCTCCACCGCCTCGCACAGCCGCGCGCCGAAATCCGGAATAGCGCTCAACACCCGGTTCCAACTGGGGATGAAGGGGGTCTCCATGGGGTTGGCGAGGAACATCTCGCCGGCCGTCATGACGCTTTGCACGAAGACCTCCACAGCCCGCTCCTCGCCATGGCGGTCGAACTGCAGGTCGTTAATCTGGGCGTCGACGTAATACTGCTCGATACAGTCGAGGGCCATGCGGAAATAGGTGGCCTTGACGGTCCGGCACAGCTCCATGGAGAGGGTGACGCCTTCGGTGGCAAGCTTGCGGTAAATCGATTTGGCAATGTCGATGCTCATCTTTGCGAGACCGCCAGTCGGGCCGTCCGGGGAAAGCTCCTGATGTTTGTGGTCGTAGTGGTCTGCAATGTCCACCTGGCAGACCTGATGCCGTGATAGGTTGCGGTAGACCTCGGAAAGCACGCCCACCTCGAGGCCCCAGTCGCTGGGGATGCGCAGGTTCTGGATGAAGTCCCGGCGCAGAGAGATCTCGCCGGAGAGCGGATAGCGGAAGCAGTCCATGAATTCCAGATAGTCCATGGGGCCAAGGATCTTATTGAGCGCCCGCAGCAAAGGGGTGACGTACAGCCGGGTGACCCGCCCGGACAGCTTGTTGCCGGCGATGCGGGCGTAGTAGCCCTTGCAGAATTGGAAATTGAAGGCGGGATTGGCCACCGGGTAGAACAGCCGCGCCGGGAGATGGCGGTCGTGCGTAACGATGTCGCAGTCATGCAGTGCCACCGCTTCGCAGTCCTCCCGGGCAAGGGCGTAGCCCAGGCAGTACCAGACGTTGCGGCCTTTCCCCGTTTCAGTCGGCGCCAAAGCTTCCGACTTCAGCTCGGTGTCCAGGGCACGCAGGCGCGGTCCATCGTGCCAGAGGATGCGCGTGCGCTGCGTGAAACGGCCGAAGAACGCCCGGGCGTGGCGGAACTGCGCCTCGTCGGCCCGGTCGAGGCCCACGATGATCTCGCTGAGATAGCCAGCTTGACGCAGGTTCTCGACGATCGCTGGCAGGGCGCCTCCCTCGAGCTCCGAGAAGAGCGAGGGCAGGATGAGCGCCATGGGGCGGCGCGTCGCGAAACCCCGCAGCTCCGCCTCGAGGGCCTCGATGGGCCGCTCGCGCAGCTTGTGCAGCGTGGTGATGATGCCGTTCTGCAGGAAGTCGGCCATGGCAATCTCCGCTCATGCGCCCACGTGGCGCTCCCTAAGCTCGTGCAAGATCTGCAGCACGCTCGAGCTCCACCCCTCGGGGCCCGCCTCGACACTAAGGCGGGCGCCCTGCTTCCCAAGGGGCGCCAAGTGCGACCCGTCCTTGCGACGAATCACGACCGGCACATCCGCCGCCCGCAACATATCCAAGTCGTTGGGGCTGTCCCCGAGGGCGACTGTGATGGGCCGGGACAGACCGTTCCTGCGATAGACGCCGACCAGCCAATCCATGGCGGTGCCCTTGTCGACCATGCCGAGCACGTGCCAAAAGCGTCCGCCACGCAGCAGTCGCAGGCCACGCCGGCGCAGCTCTTCGCCGAACCGATGAAGCGCTTCGCGGCTGTCCTGCCACAGCAAGGGCTCGGAGGCAAGGCGCTGACGGGCATTGTATGCGGTGGGCCTGGTGAGGTTCGTCAGACGGGCCACAGCTGCGTCGCTCATGTCGGCGAACCCGGTGAAGCGATAGCCTTGGCCGTCGCGCAGCCGTGCCAGCTCCGCGGTCAGCCAACTGTAGTCCGGTCCGCAGCGCACCACCTCATAGCCGCGACTATCGCCACTCGCCAACGGCTCTGGAAAATAGCCGACCGGAACACAGACCGCACTGCCGTTTTCGATGATGCAGGGATGCGGATTGCCCAGGGCGGCATTGATCCCCGCCGCCTCCGCCAAGGTCTTGCTGGTGGCAGCAATGAGCGGGATGCGCAGCTCGCGCAAACGTGCCAGTGCCGGGATTGCCGAAGCGAACGAGTAGCTGTCTTCGTCCAACAGCGTGCCGTCGAGGTCGGTGAATACGAGCAGGGGTGGCCGCGGTGTGCCGAAACTCTGGTTCATCGCTTCGTTCCCCTCCATGCGCTCATGGAGCCGAGAGCCAGCTTCCACCGTCGTAGGCAGGGTCCTCCAACACTCATCTGAACCCCTTCATTTATTGCGATTGCGTTGGACTGACCAAATCTTGGCCACCACGAGTGCTTTTGGGGTCAGCATTCTTCGAGGCGGGCAAGGGCGGCCTCGACCCAGCGGAAGCCGATACGCTCCTGCTCCAGGCGGAGATTGCTGCGGATGCGGTTGTCGCGCAAGTCGTCGTAGAGGGCGCGTTCCTCCTCCGTCAGGCGGGGCAGATCGCGCGGCGTCGGCTTTTGCTCCAGCCCCCAGTGGGGCTCGAAGGCCATCAGGGTGGCGCGGTCCATGAGGAAGGACTCCACTTGGCCGAGCCGGCTCCGCAGTTGGTCGAGGATGGCGAAGCCGTGGGTGTCGATATCGCCCCAGTAGTGGATGCGCCGGCCAGCCAGCCAAGGCGTCCGCCCGAGGGTGTCGAAGCCGTAGCCCGCCCCGAAGATCACGAGGGTGTCACGCATGGGCGGCAGGGCGAGGAAGTTGATCTCGTTCTCGGTGATGAGGACCCGCGAACACCCGCAGTCAAGCCCGGCGAAGCTCGGGGCGTCCAAGGTGATGTCTTGGATCTTCCCGCCCGGCAGCAAGGCGTGGCGGGGGTCGAGGATACGGAAGCGGATCCGCTCCGGTTTGTCGAGAAAGCCGTAACGCCGGGCGAACTGGCCGACGCTGGAAGCGCCCTGGTCGATCGCTTCCGGCGGCAGGACGCCGTCCAGCAGCTCCGTGAGCACGCCGCGGTGGGCCTCTATGAACTTGGTGTGGATGCCCGGCAGATCCACCTGCCGCAGGTAGATGCCCGGGCGCGGGGTCGCCGCCACCCAGTCGATGATGTCGAGCAGCCGCGGCCAGTCGTCCGCCAGCTGCAGCGCGCGCAGGGGCCGCTGCGCGAGCCACCCCAGCAGGCGCGGCTCGCGATCGCGGGTCAGGGTCACGAGCCTGTCGAACCGGGCGGCCTCCCGCTGGCGGCCGACGAAGGCCAGGGCGTCTTCGCAGGTGTCGATCCAGACCTCATGGGGCAGTACATTGGCCCCAAGGACTCTGTGGCCGACCTCCCGCATCTCCACCCGGCAATGCCGCTGCCCGCGCACCTGGGCAATCCACGCCCGCGCCTCGTCGAACCGGTCGAGCAGCTCGGCCGCCGTGGGGCGTTTGAGCACCAGGCGCCGCGGGAACGGGCTTTCTCCGGTCACCACACTGGCCAGGATCTCACCCCGGTCCCACAGCCGCTGTACCTGCGCGCGCAGGTCCTCCGGCCTGGTCCAGCTCATGAGGCCATTCTCGCCCGCTCTTCCCGGTACTCCTCGATGGTGAGGTTGCGCAGCTTGGAGGCCCGCCCGTCCTCGTTCTGGACGAAGCCGACGCTGGCGACGAAGGGCTCGATGATGTGGATCTTCTGCAGCGGAGTGACGATCAGCAGCTGCAGGTTGAGCTGGTCGAAGAGCCGCAGCCCGAACTGGGCGGACTCGTCCGAGCCCCGCCCGAAGGCTTCGTCGATGACGACGAAGCGGAAGGTGCGGGAGCGCACAGCGCCCCATTCGAGCTTGAACTGATAGGCCAGGCTCGCTGCCAGGATGGTGTAGGCCAGCTTCTCCTTCTGCCCGCCGGACTTGCCGCTGGAATCCGAGTAGTGCTCATACTCGCTGTCGTCCTCCCGCCAGCGCTCGCTGGCGGCGAACTGGAACCAGTTGCGCACGTCGGTCACCTTCGCGGTCCAGCGCCGGTCCTGCTCCGCCTGCCCCTCGCGGCCGCGGAAGCGCTCGATGATGTGCTTGACCTGGAGGAATTTGGCCTCGGAGTACTGGCTGTCATCCGAGCCGGTGAGGCTCCCCTCGGTGCAGGCCCGCAGCTCCGCCTGGAAGTCCCGGATATCGGGGTCCGGGGCGGGCCGCGCCTCCAGCACGATGTAGCGGCCGGGGTTGTAGTCGATCTTGGTGAGGGACTCGTTGATGCGGCCGATGCGCTCCCGGATGGTCTCCCGCTCGCGGCCGAGCTGGGACTGGAAGTTGGCCACCTCGCGGATGGTGTTCTCGTTGAGCAGCTCCTTGAAGCGGGCCTCGAAGCGCGGCAGGTCGTCGGCCTGCAGCTGCCCCAGCATGGACCGGTACTCGCCGGCGGCCTCCACCGACACGTCCACCTCCCGGGTTTCCAGCTCGAAGGTGCCGCAGTAGGTGCGCATGGCGTCAATGATTCTCTCGCGCAGTCGCCGGAGCTTGGCATCCTCCCCATCAATGCGCCGCTGCAGCCAGTCCCGCATCTCCCGCTCGCGGTTGTCGCAGGACTCCACCGTCAGCTGGTGCTCCCCCAAGGCATCGTGCCGCATGGGGTCGAGGCGGTCGGTGTCCACGGCCTGGGCAGCAACGGCCGGGTCGTCGAGCACGGCACGGGTCTGCGTGCGCAGGTCCTCCGCATCGTTGCGTTTCTGCTCTGTCTTGGAGCGGGCGTCCCGCTTCTCCACCAGCTGGCTCTCCACGGCCTGCAGGGCGGCGGCTGCCTCCTGCAGCTGCTCGGTGAGCTGGCGCAGCACGTCCGACGCCGACTCGAGGCGGTTCTTCTCCTCGATGAGCTGCGCCAGAGCGGCGGCGCTCGCCTCCCAGTCGATCTCTTGGAAATCAACGAAGGCCCGCAGCTCGCTCAGGGCCTCGAGCTGTGCCTGGACCGCCCGGCGATCCCCCTCCATCCGCGCGATGCGGGCCCCTACCGCAGCAAGCCGCGTTTCAAGCTGTCGGGCCTTGGCCTCCAGGGCCGCGATCTTGGCCGCGTTGGTCCAGCCGAGTACGTAGCGGCTGCGGTCGTCGATGCGGTGGCGGTCGTCCTTCTCGTGTCGGGTGGCGCTGGATTTGATCTGGCCGGCGCGGGTGATTGCCCGGGTCTCGCGGCGGAACTGCTCCTGGGTGGCGCAGCAGGCGAGGTCGAAGCGCTCGGCCAGCTCCCGCTCCAGCCAGTCGTAGAAAGGGGAGTCGGGCTTGACGGCGAGCTTGCGCACCAGGGAGTGGCGGTGAAGCTCCGACGGCTCGCCCCGGGCGGCCGGGCGCACCCGGAAGTAGACCAGGCGTCCCCGCAGGTGGGTGCGGTCGACCCACTCGGCGACCTTGGCATACTGCCTGTCCGGCACCAGCAGCGACAGGCCGAAGCCGCGCAGCAGCCGCTCCGCGGCGCCCTCCCAGTCGCGCTCGTCCTCGCGCACCTGCAGCAGCTCACCGGCGAAGGGCATGTCATCCTCTGCCAGGCCGAGGGCGCGACACATTGCCTCGCGCATGGCCACCTGCTCGCCCGGGATGTTGCTGCGCCGGGCCTTGAGGCCGGCGATCTCGGCGGTGAGGGCGGCGTGCTCCTCCTTGCCCTGATGCATGGCGACGGCGTGCTCGGTGTACTGGTTCTGCAGCGCAGCATCCCGCGCGCGGACCTTCTCGGCCAGCTCCGCAAGGCGCCGGTGCTGGGCGAGGAAGGCGGCCTCGTCCCCGGCCGGCTCCTCCTCCACCCGCTTCACCAGCTCCATGTAGCGCTCCGCCTTGCGTCGACGGGAATCGCGCTCCTTCTCTTTCCGCCGGATGTCCTGCTCCAGCCGTTCCAGGCGGTCACCGCCGTTGTCGGCGATGCTCTGGCGCAGCTCCGCCTCCCGGCCCCGCAGCTCGGGGCGGCGCTCTTCCAGACGGAGGACCTGAGCGTTCTGGCGTGTCAACTCCTCGCTCAGGCCGGTAATCCGCCTGTCCAGCAGGGCGAGCTTCAGGCCGGCGAAATAGGGCCGCAGGGCATCGCGGCAGCCACGCAGCTCCTCCACCTCGGCGGACAGCTCGGCGTGGCGGTCGCAGTCGTCCACCAGGGGCGTGAGCAGCTCCACCTGCCGTTTGGCCTTGAGCACCGCCTCGTGGGCGCGGTTGAGGTCGTCGAAGTGCCCAAGCAGGGCGTCGATGCGCGGGCGCACGTCGAAGGGCTCGAGCATGTGGGTGCGCACGAAGCCGTTGAGGTCCCCCACCGACTTCATGGAGACGGTCTGGTGAAAGAGCTCCAGGGCCTGATCGTTCTCGATACCGAAGCGGCGCCGGAACCAGGCACCGTAGGGCGGAAAGCTGTCCGACACCTCCGCCCCGAGGCCGCGCAGACGCTTGCGCAGCCGGGTGATGTCCGCTCCGAAGCTGGCGAAGTGCTCCGCAATGGACAGGTCCCGCTCCGCGGCAACGAAAAAGCGGGCCGGCTGGCCCTGCAGGTCCTTGTTCCAGAAGACCTGGGCGAGGGTCACCGTCTGATCGTAGCCCGCGTTGCGGAAGACGCCGAGGAGCACCGAGTAGCTGCCGGCGTCCCGAAGGGCCACCGGCTTGCCGGTGCCGCTGAGATCGTTGCGGGCGGACTTGTAGTAGCCCAGCACATAGGAACGCAGATCCCGCTCCCGGCTGTACGCCCCCGCCGCCTTGTTGTAGGCCACCCGGTGGGCCGGCACCAGCAGGGTGGTAACCGCGTCCACCAGGGTCGACTTGCCGGAGCCGATGTCGCCGGTGAGCAGGCTGTTGCGGCCACCCGGGTACAGGGTCCAAACCCGGCCGTCGAAGGTGCCCCAGTTAAAGACCTCCAGGCGGTGCAGACGGTAGCCCGCGAGGGTGTCGTCGGCGAGGAAGTCGAGCTCAAAGGCCTGTATGTCATTCATCGCGTCGAAGATCCGTTCACCACGAAGGGCACCAAGAACCCGAAAATGAGGACGAAGGCCAAATTGCGCGGCGGCGGCCATCTCCTGCTGCAAACAGACTGAGAGCGGCTCATAGCTTCATCAAGAAACCTTCGTGCTCTTCGTGGTTCAAACTCCGGTTTCCGACTGTGCCGAGGCTTGCCCGTCATCGGCGAGCTGGGCCTGGTAGGCGGCCAGCCGTTCGTCGAAGTTTGCCAGCCACTGGGCGTCCACGAAGGCCTTGAGGATGCGGCGGACCTCGAAGACCGGGGTCTGCGCACCGGCGCCTGCGCCCTGCGGCTTGAGGCGGCGAAGGAAGCCCAGCTCCACCACCTTGTTGACGTGGGCGTCGATCTGGTCGATGAGGCGCGCCTCGTTGGTGTTGGCCGGCAGGAACACCCGGATCAGCTCGACCATGTCCTCGCGGGTGAGGACGAGCCGCGTGTCACCGCCTCCGGCGTCCGCCTCGGCCAGGCGCTTGCGCAGCAGGGCCAGCAGCAGGCTCACCGGGAACGACAGCGGGCGGCGGGCGATCAGGCGCGGCAGCCGCACGCCCGTCTCCTCGTCCTCCTCGTGGCGGGAGCGCAGGAAGGCGTAGCCCTCCGCCTCGTCCAGCATCAGATCCAGGCCGATCACGGAGACATAGTCGCGCACCCGGGCCTGGAGGTTGAGCAAGCCGTTCCACAGGGCCGGGTCGTTCTCCTGGTAGATCACCCCTTTGAGCAGGGGAATGACCAGCGCCGACAGGTTGGCCGTTGCGCCTCCTTCGTATTCTGATGCCGCCTCCGCCATCCTCACCTCACGAAGATCACCCGCGGGATGCGGGCCTGTTTCTCATGCGGCCGGCCGTCGCGGCCGTCCCCTGTCCAGGCGATAATGTCGGTGGTCGCCTCGTCCACCATGCTCTTGAAGCCATCGCCGCAGAGCTGGAAATAGGCCACCAGCTCCGCCAGGCCGTGCTCCAGGGGCTGCATCTCGCAGAGCTCCCGCAGGGTGACCTGGGAGCGCGCCTGCAGGGCGTGACGGACATGCCGTCTGAGCCGCGCCTTGTCCACCACCACCTGGGAGAAGAGGGCCGCCGCGTCCAGGTCCGCGTCCCCGGACTCCGGCGCGATGTCCGCGAGCCGGGGCTTGACCGCCGGGGTGTAGAGCGGCCGCTCCAGGGGTAGCTTCACGGCGGCGGCGGTCTCCGCAATCTCCATGACCGTCCCCGGCAGCTGGGTGTCCCGCAGCGCGATGGCCTTGCCCTCGATCCCCCGCAGGATATCCATGATGCGACGGTTCTCCAGCCAGGCTTGGTCGTCGAGAAAGCGCCGGAGCTGCCGGCTGAGGTCCGCCACCGTGCGCTGAGTGTGCTCGCCGGCCTCCAACCAGTCGTAGTGGACGTGGCGGGTGCGGGCGTCGGGTTTGAGCTCCGTCACCGCGGGCAGGCTCAGGACCCGGTCGATGAGCTCCGAGAATTCCTCCTGGCGGGTGCGGGACATGAGAAAGTCCCAGAAGGCGTGGAAGCTCCGGCCCTGGTCGGAGTCGGCGATGGCGTCACGCTCGCCCATGATCTCCTCCAGCAGGGCGCCCTTGCCCTCATCCCACAGGGCGATGCGCTCGCGCACCCGCCGGTCCAGGCGGCGGAAATTGTGCTCCACCTCGCGGAAGTCCGACAGCAGCTCCCGGGCCAGCTGGGTGAACTGCTGGAAGCGGTCGCGGATGGCGGTGCCCTCCAGCACCGGCACGTCGCCCGCGCGGATGCGGGCAATCTCCTCGTCGATGGCATCGCGGCGCTTCTCCAGCTCTGCGATGCGCGTCTCGGGATCGGTCTCGCTGCCGTGGCTCATCTGCCGCAGCAGCTCGAAAAGCGTGAGCAGACGCGACTCGGTGCCCACGAAAGACCGCTCCGTGAGGGTCCCGAGCCAGGCGACGGCCTTCTCCGTCGCCGGGGTGAGGTCGAAATGCGGCTCGTCGGACCCCTGCGGGTAGAACTTGCGCAGCCACCCCTTCTCCGGCGCCGCCCAGTCGTTGAGATACTCCTCCGCGGACTTCGGGAAAACACCCCGCCCCTGCTGCTCGCGCAGCGCGAAGAGCTGATCTTCCAGCGCCTCGACCAGATCCGCCTGCGGCATCACCCGCACATTCGGCGCAACGAACGCCCGGTGCAGAAAGCTTGCGATCAGGGGCGCGTTGCCGGCGCACAACAGCCGCCAGGCCGGGTGACTCTGGCGCAGCACATCGAGGGTGGCAAAATCGAGGCTCATGGCTCGAGGCGGTGTCCCATCAAACGCAGGGCGGAATAGCGCAGCGTATTCCGCCGGAAGAAACGGCACGGCGAGACGGCCGACGAGGCTGCCGCCGCAGCGGCTTGATATGAAAAGAAACGCCGCGGACTCGGCAGCGAGTTTGCCGCTGCCTTTGATGCTGCCATCGATGTGATCGAGGAGGACACTCAAGTTACTTGGCGGTGAGGGCCCGGGGCGCGGCGGGGGGCTAAAAAGTTGGACAAGTCCATTCGTTGTCGTTGTCGTTGTCGTTGTCGTTGTCGTAACTCTCGTAAGGCCCGGAATTCTCTCGCACCTCATGCCTTCGCTGTCCGGGCGTGGGGAGCATCGGGACGATCCGAGTCAGCATTGCCTTGCCCTGTGCGTCTTGAGCAGCAGCCAGCCCTTCGCAGGCTTCGAGACAGTCCTGAATCGATGCGCATTCCAACGCTGAGCCGCGAGCGATCTCGAAGAAGCGGCGCCGATCGGCATTGGTCCCCTGACCGTCGCCTTCGGCGATGTTCAGCGGGATCGACTGCGCGGCACGCAGCAGTCGTCCCCGCGCGGGCCGATCGATGCCCTTCAAGCTCTTGGCCCCTTGGTATGCCCAAGTCACATACCGGATCGAAACCCGGTACACATCGAGTTGGGTGATTAGCACTATGGCTCAGCTGGGAGATCTATCGACGGGTCGGGTGCAGGTCGGCAGGACCGTCGGCGCCACGGAGGGCGCCGTCGAGCCTGCACGGAGGTCTTGACGGCGTGTCCTGACGGCTCGCACCCGACCCTGAGCCTGCAGCTGAGTTATCGCGTTAATCACCTCGAGTTGCTCATGCCCGAATTGCATTTCTTCTCCGATTACGACCACGACTGACGTTTGTATTCCTTGTGCAACTTTTTGTTGATTCGTCATTTATTGGCGAGAAAGGATTCGCACGTAAATCAGTGGCGAGCGGGCCCAGGCGTAGGAAAAGCATTGCGTGCCGCCACACCGAACCCAACCCAATCGCCGCTGTAACCGTACGCGGTGCGTACCCTACCGCTTCAGTCGCCATGTCCGCCAGCCTGGGCGGGCCAGCCCATCTTTTCCGCAAGGGCGGAGGTGCGCTGGACGCGGCTGCGGCATCCTTCGAGGAAGCTCCCGCGGCTGCCCTGGATGCTGACCCTCTGTCGCGCCCGGGTGATGCCCGTGTAGATGAGCTCCCGTGTGAGGACGGGGCTGCGGTCGAATGGCAGGACCAGCAGGACTTCGTCGAACTCCGAGCCCTGGCTCTTGTGCACCGTGAGGGCGTAGGCGCAGTCGTGCTGGGGCAGCTGACGCAAGGAGACGCTCCGTAGGACGTTGCCGGCGACCAGGAAGTAGGCACGGAGCACCTGGTTCGCGTCCTGCCAGAGGAGGCCGATGTCGCCGTTGAAGAGTCCCACCTCGTAGTCGTTCACAGTGACCATCACGGGCTTGCCCCGGTACTCGTCGCCGCCCGCGATCAGGCCGTGATGCTGCAGCCGGGCAGCGATCAGCCGGTTGATCTCCTCCACGCCGAAGGGTCCCAGGCGCAGGGCCGCGAGCACCCGGTACCGTTCGAAGCGGCGGAGGGCCCCGGCCACGTCGCTCTGGCGAAGGTACCCCGCGTAGCGCTCGACGGCCCACTCCACGCAGGCGCGGTGAAGTCCGTCTTCGGGGGCCTCGAGCCAGCTGATATCCTCGTGTCCTTTCTCCGCGAGCCGGTCGAGAGCTGTGTCGCCGTGCCCTGCGTTCACGGCCTCCGCAAGGGCCCCGATGCCGCTGTCCGCACTGAACCGGTAGCTCACCCGCAGCAGACCAACCGCATCGGCCGGGCGGGTTGGACCTGCCGTGCACCCAAGCCCGTTACGATGAAAGTCGCGCGTAGCGCGCTCCCTGTCACCCTCGCCCGCTGTCCCCCTCGCGGGTGGCTTGGGTGCGTCGTCCACCG
>Ga0307418_1000384_pt1 | contig 13198 bp, 7 predicted proteins | sample SalMarWE160220MG_2_FD_202160 | JGI IMG/M metagenome (GOLD analysis project Ga0307418, IMG submission 202160) | Salt marsh sediment microbial communities from the Plum Island Ecosystem LTER, Massachusetts, United States - WE1602-20 | ecosystem: Environmental > Aquatic > Marine > Intertidal zone >...
CGGGAGAGAAGCTTTACGAGGAGCTGTTCCATCATTCCGAGGATCTGACCGGCACCCGGCATCCGAAGTTGATGCTGGCCGCCTCCCGCAGCATGGCCTGGCCCGATGTACAGGGGCACCTGAAGCATCTGTCGGAGGCCGTGGCACAGGGGGATGTGGACCAGCTGCGCCTGCTGCTGCGCCGCATGATCCCGGAATACGTGCCAGCTTCTTCCCCGGTAACGGCCAATGAGCCGGCATCCGGGGCCGTGTTGCACTGAGCCCGCAGCCTGACCGACGCCTGATCGACGTGGCGGTGTTCGCACCGCTGCCGCATCCGTTCACCTATGCCTGGCCGGATGCGCTGGGCGAACCGGTGCCGGGTCTGCGCGTGCGCGTGCCTTTCGGCCGCCGTCTGCGCACCGGTGTCATCCTGAGCGAGGTCCGTACATCCCCGCCCACCGACGTGAAGGAAGTGGCCGAATGCCTGGATGACGTTCCGCTGTTCGACGCCCAGCGCCAGGCCTGGCTCGAGCGTTTGCGCCAGTACTATCTGGCGGCACCGGGAGAGGTGTGGGAATTGGCGCTGGGCTGGGCCGAGGCGCTCGATGCCCGCCGCTATCGCTGTGCGGACCGTGCGGCGCTGGCTGCCGCCTATCCCCTGCTGGCCACAGCCTTCCCGACCCGTGCCGCTGCGAATCTGCAGACCCTGCGCCGTCGTCTCGGCCAGATACCGTTTCGGGACATGCTGCAGCACGCCATCGGCGACGGCCTGATCGAAGCGGTTGGTTCGGAGCCATCCATCGCGGCTGATCAAGTGCAGCAAGCCGAACCGCGGCCGGCGGTGCTGACGGCCGACCAGCAACGGGCATTGGCAGCCGTCGATGAGGCTCATGGCCTGTTCCGTCCCATGCTGCTGTTTGGCTGTACCGGTTCCGGCAAGACCGAGGTCTATCTGCGCGCCATCGAGCGCATCGTAGCAGCCGGCGGACAGGCGCTGATTCTGGTGCCGGAAATCGGTCTGACACCGATGTGGTTGCGGCGCCTGACAGACCGATTTCCGCACGTGGCGGCCTGGCATTCGGGCTTGGGCAGGCCGGAACGTCTGCGCGCCGTGCAGGCATTATCGAATTGCCAGGTATTGATCGGCACCCGCTCGGCACTGTTCCTGTCCCTGCCACGGCTACAGCTGATCGTTGTTGATGAGGAGCACGACAGCTCGTTCAAGCAGCAGGAGGGGGTGGCGTATTCGGCCCGGGATATGGCCGTGTTGCTGGCGCAGGAGCTGGGCATCCCCGTGGTGCTGGGCTCGGCCACGCCAAGCCTCGAGTCCTGGCGCCAGGCTTCCGAGGGGCATTACCGATTGCTGGAGCTTCCCCAACGCATCCGGCCACATGCCGAGCCGGTGCCGGAATGCGTCGACCTGCGCGGTGTCGATGGTGTGCTCTCGGAGCCGCTGTTGGCCGCCCTGCGCCAGAGCATGGATTCCGGACATCAGGCCATTTTGTACCTGAACCGGCGCGGTTACGCGCCGGCGCTGCAGTGCGCGGCCTGTGGCGAGGTGGAGGCCTGTCCGCACTGCAGCCTGCGCCTGACCCTGCATCGCAGGCGGAAACAGCTGCGTTGCCATGCCTGCGGTTTTGTGCGCGCCGTACCGAAGGTCTGCGCCCATTGCGGCGAGGCGGCGCTGGTGCCGCTCGGGGCCGGCACCGAAAGGCTGGAGGAATCCCTGCATGCGGCATTGCCGGAACTGCGCTTTGCCCGCTTCGACAGCGATACGGTGACCAGCCCCAAGCGCCTGGCCGAGACCCTGGACCGTTTTGCCGGCGGCGAGATCGATTGCCTGATCGGCACGCAGATGCTGGTCAAGGGACATCACTTTCCCAATGTGGCCCTGGTCGGGGTGATCAATGCCGATCTCGGCCTCGGCCTGCCGGATTTCCGCGCCGGTGAGCGCTGGTGGCAGCAGATCACGCAGGTGATCGGCCGCACCGGCCGTGGCGAGGCACCAGGGCGGGTGATCATCCAGACGCTGAATCCCGAGGCGCCGTGGCTCGGCCGTCTGGGAGAGCACCAGGCGAAAATGCTGCTGGACGAGGAGCTGGCATTGCGGGGGCAGTTGCAGTACCCGCCGTTCTCCCGCTGGGTGCGGATCCTGTTCTCGGCTGTGCATGCCGGGGCGGCTGAGGAGTCAGCTGAACGGCTTGCCGCGTGCGTATGCCGGGGCCTGCCGGAGATCGCGGTGACCGGCCCGATGCCCTGCGCCATTGAACGCCTGGGAGGTCGCTACCGCTTCGAGTTGATCCTGCGTGATGATGCCCGGCGTCATTTGCCCTGGCGGCTGGCGCCGCTGCTGGCAAGCCTGCCGGTACCGGCGGCGGTACGACGCCGAATCGATGTCGATCCCCAGGACATGATGTAGTCACGGATGTAGTCATATTGGGCTGCGTTTTTCCGCCGAGGCGCTACCATCGGCGGTTGGCCGTTTCAGGACGATTGCGGCAGCGAGGAGCAACGATGCAGGACAGGCTGATCCGTGTGCGCGGCGCGCGGGTGCACAATCTGAAAAACATTTCGCTGGATATCCCCCGTGACCAACTGGTGGTGATCACCGGCGTATCCGGTTCCGGCAAGTCTTCGCTTGCCTTCGATACGCTGTATGCCGAGGGCCAGCGACGCTACGTGGAATCGTTGTCAGCCTATGCCCGCCAGTTCCTGGGCGTCATGGACCGGCCGGACGTCGATGCCATCGAGGGATTGTCACCGGCCATCTCCATCGAACAGAAAACCACCAGCCGCAACCCGCGCTCCACCGTCGGCACCATCACCGAGGTCTACGACTATCTGCGCCTGCTGTTTGCGCGCGTCGGCCAGCCGTTCTGCTACGGCTGCGGCAAGCCGATCAGCTCACAGTCGGCCTCGCAGATCATCGATGAGCTGGCTGCTCTTCCCGACGATACCCGGTTGCAAATCCTGTCCCCGATCGCGCGCAGCCGGAAGGGTGAGTTCCGGCGCGAACTGGAAAGGGCCGGGCAGAACGGCTTCGTGCGCGTGCGCATCGATGGCGAGGTACATGCGATCGAGGACGTGCCGCCGCTTGATCGCAAGCGCAAGCACGACATCGAACTGGTGGTCGACCGTCTGGTGTTGCGCGAAGGGGTGCGCACCCGTCTGGCCGATTCGGTGGAAACGGCATTGCGCTACGGCGATGGCATGATGCTGGCGCTGATCGGCGAACGGAGCGTCACCTATTCGGAACGCTTCGCCTGCCCCGATTGCGGCATCTCCTACCCCGAGATCGAGCCGAGGCTGTTTTCGTTCAATTCGCCGGCCGGCGCCTGCCCGAGCTGCGATGGCATCGGCACGCAGACCATCTTCGATCCGGAGCTGGTGGTGCCCGATCCCTCGCTGTCGCTGAAGGACGGTGCCGTGGCTCCGTGGTCGGGGCGGGAAACGCCGTTTTTCCACCAGACCATGCAGGCCGTGTGCGAGCATCTTGGGGTCGACGTGCGCACGCCGTTCGCCGAGCTGCCGGAACACGCTCGCCGTTTCATCCTCCACGGCTCCGGCGAGGAAAAGATCGCCTTCCATTTCACCGAAGGGCCGCGCGTGCGCCTGATCGAGCGTCCGTTCGATGGCGTGATCCCGAATCTTGAACGGCGTTACCGCGAGAGCGGCTCCGACGAGGTGCGCGAGGAGCTTTCCCGCTACATCAATGCCGTACCCTGTCCGGCCTGCGAGGGCTCCCGCCTGACGCGCCCGGCCAGGCATGTGCTTGTCGGGGGACTGTCGCTTCCGGACTTCGTGGCCATGCCGCTGCACCGGGCCAAGGATTGGATCGATGCCCTGCAGCTGTCTGCGCAAAAGCAGGCCATTGCCGAGAAGGTGCTGGAGGAGATCCGTGCCCGCATCGGTTTCATGATCGAGGTGGGGCTCGATTACCTGTCGCTGGAGCGTACCGCCGGCACGCTGTCGGGTGGCGAGGCCCAGCGCATCCGCCTGGCCACGCAGATCGGCTCGGCGCTGGTCGGTGTGCTCTACATCCTCGATGAACCGTCGATCGGCCTGCACCAGCGCGACAACGACCGGTTGCTGGCCACGCTGAAACGGCTGCGCGATCTGGGCAATTCGGTGCTGGTGGTCGAGCACGACGAGGATGCGATCAAAAGCGCCGACTGGGTTATCGACATGGGGCCGCGCGCCGGCGAGCACGGCGGCGAGGTGATGGCGGCGGGTCCGCTGGCCCAGGTGCTGGCATGCAAGGACTCGCTGACTGCCGACTATCTCACGGGCCGCAAGGTCATCGCGGTACCGAAGCGGCGACCAGTGGGCGAGGGGCATCCGGTGATCGGCATCAAGGGAGCATGCGAGCACAACCTGAAACGGGTGACGGCGCTGTTCCCGCTCAGCCGCTTTTCCTGTGTGACCGGTGTATCCGGCTCCGGCAAGTCGACATTGACCATCGACACACTGTACCGCGCCTTTGCGCGCAGCAAACGCCTGCAGACCGAGCGCATCGGCCGTCACGACGAACTGGTCGGGGCGGAGCTGATCGACAAGGTCATCGACATCGATCAGAGCCCAATCGGGCGCACCCCGCGTTCCAATCCCGCTACCTATACCGGCCTGTTCACGCCGATCCGCGATTTGTTCGCGGCCGTGCCGGAGGCCCGCGCCCGCGGCTACAAGCCGGGCCGCTTCTCGTTCAACGTCAAGGGCGGTCGCTGCGAGACCTGCGAGGGCGACGGCATGATCCGGGTGGAGATGCATTTCCTGCCGGACGTCTATGTGCTCTGCGAATCATGCGGTGGCGCCCGCTACAACCGCGAAACGCTGGATGTCCGCTACAAGGGCAAAACCATTGCCGAGGTGCTGGACATGACGGTGGACGAGGCGGCCGAATTCTTCGCCCCCGTGCCGTCATTGAGGAACAAGCTGCAGACGCTGCAACAGGTCGGTCTGGGCTACATCCGCCTCGGCCAGTCGGCCACCACCCTGTCCGGAGGCGAGGCCCAGCGCGTGAAGCTGGCCAAGGAGCTGGCCCGCCGTGCCACCGGTGATACATTGTACATCCTGGATGAGCCGACCACCGGCCTGCATTTCGAGGATGTGGCCAAGCTGCTGGAGGTGCTGCACCGCCTGGTGGAGCGCGGCAATACGGTGGTGGTCATCGAGCACAACCTGGACATCATCAAAACAGCCGATTGGGTCGTGGACATGGGACCGGAGGGGGGCGACCGCGGTGGCGAGATCATCGTTTCCGGCACCCCGGAGCAGGTCGCCGCCTGCGATGCCTCGTGGACCGGGCGCTACCTGAAACCGCATTTGGAGGCGTAGCCGGGCTTGTCCCAAGGTGGCTGTGGCTCTAGCGTGGAGCGGCCGATGCGGCGGTGGAGGATGCGATGCTGAACAAGGTGATGTTGATCGGAAACCTGGGCCAGGACCCGGAAACGCGCTTTACCCAGGACGGAACCTGCGTTTGCAATATCCGGATGGCCACCACCGAACGCTACAAGGATCGTAGCGGCCAGCAGCAGGAGCGCACCGAATGGCACCGCGTGGTGCTGTGGGGGCGGCTGGGCGAGATCGCCAACCAGTACCTGAAGAAGGGTTCGCGCGTGTTCATCGAGGGCCGCATCGAGACCCGCAAATGGCAGGACAAGGAAGGTCAGGACCGCTACACGACGGAGATCCGCGCCAGCGAGATGAAGATGCTGGGCGGAGGCGGTGGCCGGGGTGACGATTTCGGCAACAGCGGGGCGGACAGCCCTTCCGGCTCATCCCGCGGCTCCTCCAAATCCGGCAATGACCCCTTTGCCGACACCCCGGATTTCAACGACGTGCCGGTCGACGACGATATCCCGTTCTGAGAGCGCCTGTTTCTAGGGTGTAAAAAAGATGTGGGGCATGCCGATCAAGGCGTGCAATGCGGTTTAGACCGGGTTTCGTCCGGTTCGAGCATAGGATCCCCCGACGTTCAATTGACTTCCCTCTTTATACAATATTCCGAATTCCCTCGAGAAAACCTGCCCCGGGGTACGGGGCAGGGGTCTGGCACTAGCCGCCGGTTGTCTTATGCGTTCGCGACAAGCGATGGCTTCGGCGCAGCGGCAACGAGTCCGTAGTTCGACATGACGCCAAGCAGTTTGGCCTTATCGGGGGGGCCACCGGCGTTGATGATGGCGCCGACGTCGTGAAAGTATTGTTCACCGATGTCGGGGGTAAGGATCACGAGCACCCGCGCGGGTTCAGTGCTGGTGTTGCAAAAGTGATGCACGGCTCCGCGCGGGGTGGACATCCAGTCACCGGGCTTCAGGTCGCGGGTTTCATGATCTACGGAATACCGTAGCACGCCATCCAGGACATAAACGCACTCTTCGTTGTCGGTGTGGCTGTGCGGGGGTGGGACATTGGCATGGGGTGGAACGAGCATCTCGAACACGCCAAGCCCACCGGTTTGAGCGCCTTCCACAAGATAGCGAATCTCCAGTTGTCCCACTTTGACGGTCTGATGCTGGCTCATGGTGATCTCCTTGGTTGTGTCATCGATTCACGGTCTTGTCGGATCGCGAACAACGTTTCCAGTCCGTAAGGGCATGCTATTAAATTGCACATATGTGATAAATAGTGTTAGATTCAAATGATTGTTGCAGGATTGATGCCAATGAAAGATCGTCTGAACAGCATGCGCGTGTTTGCGCAGGTGGTGGAAGCAAAGAGTTTCTCGGCCGCCGCGGACAAGCTTCACATATCCAAATCGCTCGCCAGCCGGCATGTCAGCGCCCTGGAAAAGGGCCTGGCCGTCAAACTTCTGAACCGGTCTACCCGTAAGCTCAGCCTGACAGAAGCCGGGGCGCAGTTTTATCAACACTGTGCGCGAATCGTGCAGGAGGCGGAGCTTGCCGAGCAGGCCCTGACCCGCATCCAGACCGAACCGGCGGGACTCGTGAAGGTAACGGCAACCCCGGCGTTTGCTGTGCGCCATGTGTTGCCGAAACTTAACGGCTTCTATCAGAAGTATCCCAAGATCCGCGTCCAGGTTTCCTGCAGTAATCAAAACGTGGACCTTGGCGAGTCAGGATTTGATTTCGGCATTCGGGTGGCATTCGTTCCGTCCCCGAACCTGATCGTGCGCAAGCTTGCCGCCAACCGCTCGCTGCTTTGTGCAGCGCCGGAGTACATCAAGCTCCATGGCAAGCCGCGTCGAATCGAAGAGTTGCGTCATCATGACTGTGTGCAATTTTCACCGCTGGCGCCGAAGGGTATTTGGACCTTTCGGCGCGATGGGCGGAAATATTCGGTACCTGTGAGTGGAACGTTTGCCACGGACGAAATGGATGCCGTGCGCACCGCCATCATTGCCGGACTCGGCATTGGGATCCTACCAGCTTACATGACGGGCGACGATTTGCGAAAAGGTGTACTCGTGCCACTGCTGAGCCAGTATCAGGCCGTGCCCGAAAGCGCCATTTATCTGGTCTATCTTCCGAATCATGCGCTGCCTTCGCGAGTACGTGCGTTGATCGATTACCTGGTGGAACAGTTCAAAATGGCTCCCCCGTGGGAGGTCGGGCGGTAAGCAAATGGCCGGACAATGAATATCCGGCTATGATCGTCAGCGGACGCAAGGATGATGCCGGAAGCCCGCAAGGTGGCGGGCTGCTTTAGGTTCAATACCCCTGATCCGATCGTTCGTCACATACTCCCCGTCCATTTCCAATCGCGGATCTCGGGCAGATCGCGACCCTCCTTGTTGATGTACTGCCTGTGCTCGATCAGCTTGTCCTTGAGCTGCTGCTTCAAATAGATGCCTTGGTCGCCGGTCTGCGGCAGGCGGTCGACGACGTCCATCGCAAGGTGGAAGCGGTCCAGGTCGTTGAGCACCGTCATGTCGAAGGGCGTGGTGATGGTCCCTTCCTCCTTGTAGCCGCGGACGTGGATGTCGTCGTGGTTGGTGCGGCGGTAGGTCAGGCGGTGAATCAGCCACGGGTAACCGTGGAAGGCGAAGATCACCGGCTTGTCCTTCGTGAAAAGCTCGTCGAAGTCCACGTCGCTCAGGCCGTGCGGGTGTTCGCTCGGCGGCTGCAGCTTCATCAGGTCGATGACGTTCACCACGCGGATCTTCAGTTCGGGTAGGTGCTGGCGCAGGATCGATACCGCGGCGAGCGTCTCCAGCGTCGGCACGTCGCCGCAGCAGGCCATCACCACATCCGGCGCCGCACCCTGATCGTTGCTGGCCCACTGCCAGATGCCCACGCCCTCGGTGCAGTGCTTGACGGCGGCATCCATCGTCAGCCACTGCGGTGCCGGATGCTTGCCCGCGACCACCACGTTCACGTAATGACGGCTGCGCAGGCAGTGATCCATTACCGACAGTAGGCAGTTGGCATCCGGCGGGAAGTAGGCGCGCACCACTTCGGCCTTCTTGTTGATCACGTTGTCGATGAATCCGGGATCCTGGTGCGTGAAGCCGTTGTGATCCTGGCGCCAGACGTGCGAGGCGAGAAGGTAGTTCAGTGAGGCGAGCTTGGGGCGCCACGGCAGGTTTGCTGTGACCTTGAGCCACTTGGCGTGCTGGTTGAACATCGAGTCGATGATATGGATGAACGCCTCGTAGCAATTGAACAGGCCATGCCGCCCGGTGAGCAGATAGCCCTCGAGCCAGCCCTCGCATTGGTGCTCGCTCAGCATGGAGTCGAGCACGCGGCCGCTCGGCGACAGGAACTCGTCGCCGGGCTCGGTCCGCGCGTCCCACTGGCGGTTGGTCGCCTCGAACACCGCGCCCAGGCGGTTGGACAGCGTCTCGTCCGGGCCGAAGATCCGGAAGTTGCGCTGCTCGTCGTTGAGCTTCGCCACGTCGCGCAGGAAGGTCCCGAGCACCAGGGTGTCGCCGCTGCCGGGCGTACCTGGCTCGGGCACGTCCACCGCGTACTCGCGGAAGTCCGGCATGCGCAGCTCACGCAGCAGCAGGCCGCCATTGGCATGGGGGTTGGCGCCCATGCGACGAGCGCCCTTGGGCGCAAGCTCGGCGAGCTCCGGATTGAGTTTTCCCCACTCGTCGAACAGCTCCTGCGGTCGGTAGCTTTTCAGCCATTGTTCCAGTTGCTTCAGGTGCTCCGGATGGCCGGCCGGATCGGTCAGCGGCACCTGGTGTGCGCGGAACGTCCCCTCGACCGGCTTGCCGTCGACCATCTTCGGTCCGGTCCAGCCCTTGGGCGAATTGAGCACGATCATCGGCCAGCGCGGGCGCGTCGGATTGCCGTTGACGCGGGCGTCGTGTTGGATTTCACCGATCCGCCCTACCGCCGCGTCGAGCGCCGCGGCCATCGCCTGGTGCATCGGCTCGGGCTCACTGCCCTCGACGAAGTACGGCATCCAGCCATAGCCTTGCAACAGCTGCTCGAGCTCCTCGCGCTCGATGCGCGCGAGCACGGTCGGGTTGGCGATCTTGTAGCCGTTCAGATGCAGGATCGGCAGCACCGCGCCGTCGCTCGCCGGATTGAGGAACTTGTTGGAATGCCACGATGTGGCGAGCGGCCCGGTCTCCGCCTCACCGTCGCCGACCACGCAGGCAACGATCAGATCCGGATTGTCGAACACCGCACCGAACGAATGGCTAAGCGAATAGCCGAGCTCGCCGCCCTCGTGGATCGAACCCGGACACTCGGGCGATGCGTGGCTCGGAATCCCTCCCGGGAAGGAGAACTGGGTGAACAGCCGGCGCAGCCCATCCTCGTCCTGGCTAACGTTGGGATAGACCTCGCTGTAAGTTCCTTCGAGATAGGTGTTGCCCACGACCGCAGGGCCACCGTGCCCGGGCCCTGAGACGTAGATCATATCGAGGTCATATTTCTTGATCACGCGGTTAAGATGCGCGTAGATGAAGTTCTGGCCGGGGGTTGTTCCCCAGTGACCGAGCAGCATGTGCTTCACGTCCGAGAGCTCGAGCGGTCGCTTGAGCAGCGGATTGTCGCGCAGGTAGATCTGGCCAACGGCAAGGTAGTTCGCCGCCCGCCAGTACGCGTGGATACGCTCCAGTTCTTGCGGGGACAACGGAGAGCTGTCTTTGGCTGCATCCTTGGTGCGTTTGGTCATGATTGGTCTCCTTTGCTGTGTTTGTCTTGGAACGGATGCTCGTCGCCGGATAACAATGCGACGGTGTGTTGCGCGATTATGCGCTCCTCATCCGTCGGGATCACCCATGTCGAAACCGGGCTGGCGGCAGAACTGATGCGCAGGGCGTTCTTCCGGTTGGCTCCGGTATCGAGCTCGATGCCGAGCCAGGCGGCGGCCCGGCAGACGCGCTCGCGCACCGGTGCGGCATGCATGCCGATGCCGCCGGTGAATATTACCGCGTCCAGCCCTCCCAGCGCCGCCGCCAGGGAGGCGAGTTCCCGGCCAAGGCGATAGCAGAAAAGATCGATCGCCTCGGCCGCCCGCGCATCGCGGCTTTCCAGCAGGATATGCATGTCGTCGCTGATCCCCGATAACCCCAACAGGCCGGATTGATGATGCAGCAGATCGGAGATCTCCGCTGCCGTCATGCCCTGCGCCAGCAGATACAGGACGATGGCCGGATCGATCGCACCGCTGCGCCTGCCCATCGGCAGACCGTCCAGGGGCGTGAATCCCATGGTGGTGGCCACGCTCTGCCGGTTTTTCACCGCGCACATGCTGACCCCGTGGCCCAGATGGGCGATCACCACCTTGCCGTCGGCGGCATTTCCCAGATGCGCGGGCATGGCACCGGCGATCGATTCATAGGAAAGGCCGTGGAAACCGTACCGCCGTATCCCTTTGCGCGTCAGCGCCTCCGGAAGTGCCAGGCGTTGTTCCCACGGTGGCATATTGGCATGGAAGGCGGTATCGAAACAGGCCACTTGCGGCAGATGGGGGTAGCGGTCCATCAGGGCTTCGATGGACTGCAGGGCATGGGGCTGATGCAGTGGTGCCAGGGGTATCAACGCATGCAGCCGGGCGAGTACCTGCTGATTCACGCGCACCGGCCGGCAGAATTCGCTGCCGCCATGCACCACCCGATGGCCGGTTGCCGTCAGGCGCCAGCCCGCCCCTTCGCGTTCCAGCCAGTCCAGAACGATGCCGAGCGCCTGCCCGTGGTCATGTGCGCTGACCTTCCGATCCGTCGGGCCGGCTGCTTCAGGGACGCGGCAGCTGAACCCTGCCTGAGCGCCGCCGATGCCGCGTATCGCGCCGTCACAAAGCCGGTCATGATCCCGGGAGAACACGGCGAATTTGATGCTGGATGAACCCACGTTGTAGGCAAGAATCGCGTCTTTCACGGGCCTGCCGGCCAGGGCTGTCATCGGTACCACGAGATGAATCCGGCATCCAGCGGTATGGTGGCCGCCTTATGGGCGGGGATCATGCGCGGGGTGAAATCCGAAGCCGGCCGGCCGGCCGGTACGCTGCCCTGGAAGATGTAGGCGTTCGCCGTGCCGGCCAGTACGGGTCCGCGTTCCAGGACCTGCCGGAAGGGTTCGCCGCCTTCGAGCGGGTCGGCATACAGTTCGACGCTGACGTATTCGGGCGGCATGTCGTCGAGATAGGCCTGGACTTCGAAATGATAGACATCGTCGCTGAGCGATGAACTCACATTGCCGAATCGCATCCGCTGCCAATGCAGCGAAAGCTGGTGAAACCAATCCTGCAGTTCGGTCGCGGTCCCCGAGGCTCGCCGCCGATAGGCTTCGGCCAGGGGCAGGTAATAGGTGTCGACATATTCCCGCAGCATGCGGTTGCTGGAAAACTGCGTGGTAAGGCGCGACATGCTCTCGCGCATGCGGTCGATCCATTCCCTCGGCATGCCGCGTTCGTCGCGGCGGTAGAAGGTCGGAATCACATCGCATTCCAGCAACTGGTACAACTGCTCCGCCTCGAGGGCATCCCATGCCGCGGTATCCTTATGCTCGCATCCGTCGCCCAGGGACCAGCCGACCTCGGGCGTAAAGGCCTCGGCCCACCAGCCGTCCAGTTCGGACAGGTTCAGGCCGCCGTTCACCAGCACCTTCATGCCGCTGGTGCCGCTGGCCTCCCAGGGCCGGCGCGGGGTGTTGATCCACACGTCCACCCCCTGCGTCAGCTGGGCGGCCACGATCAGGTCGTAATCCTCGATGAACACCACGCGTCCACTCACCTCGGGGCGTTCGAGAAAACTTTGCCATTGGTGCAGCAGGCGTCTGCCTTCCTGGTCTCGGGGATGTGCCTTGCCGGCGATGACCAGTTGCACGGGCTGGTCATGGTTGTTGAGCAGGGAAACCAGCCTTTCCGGATCACGCAGCAGCAGGTTGGTGCGTTTGTATTCGGCGAAGCGCCGGGCGAAGCCCAGGGTCAGTACCTCCGGATCTAGCAGTCCGGCGTATTCATGCGCCAGTGCACTGCCGGTGCCGCGGCCGCGGTGCTGGCGTACGAGGCGTACCCGCAGAAAGTCCACCAGCCGGTGGCGGCTGTCGTTGCGGAAGCGCCACAGGGCCTCGTCCTGCATCTGCCGCAAATCGGGCTCCAGCGTTTCCAGCGAACCAAGCCAGCGGGACTTGCCGCAGGCCTCGGTCCACAGCGCATCGGCGGCGGCCGAGTCCCAGGTTGGTACATGCACGCCGTTGGTGACGTGACCCACCGGTACCTCGTGCTCCGGCCAGCGCGGAAACAGGGACTGGAAGATGTGGCGGCTGACCTCGCCGTGCAGGTGGCTCACACCGTTGATGGCACCGGCCCCGCGCACCGCCAGGTAGGCCATGTTGAACGGCTCATCGGCATCGGCGGGATTGCTGCGGCCGAGGGCGAGGATATCGTCGAAATCCACACCCAGATTTTGCGCGTATTCCCGGAAATACAGCGTGAACAGATCGGGGGCGAAGCGGTCGAAGCCCGCCGCTACCGGCGTGTGCGTCGTGAACAGATTTCCGGCCCGGGTGGCGCACAGGCTGGCCTGGAATGTCTGGCCAGTTCGGTCCATGTAGTGGCGGATGCGCTCCAGGATGGCGAAGGCCGCATGGCCTTCGTTCAGATGGCATACCGGGCAGTCCATGCCGAGCCGTTCCAGCAGCCGCCAGCCGCCGATGCCCAGCACCATCTCCTGCTGCAGCCGCATCTCCGGCCCGCCGCCGTACAGCTCGCTGGTGATACTGCGATCGCCCGGATAGTTGAACGGATCGTTGCTGTCCAGCAGCAGCAGGGAGCGTCGTCCCACCTGGGCGAGCCA
>Ga0307418_1000390_pt1 | contig 13063 bp, 13 predicted proteins | sample SalMarWE160220MG_2_FD_202160 | JGI IMG/M metagenome (GOLD analysis project Ga0307418, IMG submission 202160) | Salt marsh sediment microbial communities from the Plum Island Ecosystem LTER, Massachusetts, United States - WE1602-20 | ecosystem: Environmental > Aquatic > Marine > Intertidal zone >...
GCGCGTGTGAGGATCGCCGGGAAAGAGGCCAGTCACCAGCACCTCGCTCCAGAGGGGGGTCGCCCCGGGGGGCGGCTCCAGCTGGGCATCATTCCCCGCATCCGAGAGGGTGACCGCCAAGGCGTCGGCGATGCCAAGGGCCGTCTCGATAAGAGGCGCTCGGGTGCGGTCGGTGGCAAAGGTTACCTGGAGCCAAGCCATGGGCGCAGCCTACCACGATCCGCGGGGGCGAGCCTCGGCCAGGCAGGCATCTCTCCTCAGGCGGTACGTCCCTCCGCCGCGCGGAATCCGGGACGGAGGCGTGGATCGCCTCCCTAGGGAAACCCGGTACTTCCCTAAATCCCCAGCTTCTTCTCCAGATAGTGAATGTTCGCCCCGCCGTTCTGGAAGGCGGCGTCCATCAGGATCTGGCGCTGGAGTCGGATATTGGTGTTGATACCGTCGATGACGGTCTCGCGCAGTGCATTGCACATGCGGGCCAGCGCGGCCCCACGGTCCTCGCCGTAGGCGATAAGCTTCCCAATCATCGAGTCATAGTACGGTGGCACCATGTAGCCGCTGTAAATGTGGGTGTCCATGCGGATGCCCGGCCCACCGGGCGCGTGAAACTCATTGATCTTCCCCGGGCTTGGGGTGAAGGTCTCGGAATCCTCGGCGTTGATGCGGCACTCGATGGCGTGGCCTCTGATCCGGATGTCCTCCTGCTTGTAGCGGAGCCTTTCGCCAGAGGCGATGCGGATCTGCTCTTTGACGATGTCTACGCCCGTGATCATCTCGGTAACCGGGTGCTCGACCTGAACCCGCGTGTTCATCTCGATGAAATAGAATTCACCATCCTCGTACATGAACTCGAAGGTTCCGGCTCCCCGATAGCCGACCCGGCGGCACGCCTCGGCGCAGCGCTCGCCGATCTCCCGGCGCTGGGTCTCGGTGATGCCGGGGGCGGGGGCCTCCTCAACCACCTTCTGGTGTCTACGCTGCATGGAGCAGTCGCGCTCCCCCAGGTGAATAGCGCTTCCGTACTGGTCGGCCACCACCTGGAACTCCACATGGCGGGGGTTCTCCAGGTACTTTTCCATGTAGACCGTGTCGTTGCCGAAGGCGGCCGCCGCCTCTGCCTTGGTCAGGGAGATGGCGTTTAACAGCGTTGCCTCGGCGTGCACGACCCGCATGCCGCGCCCGCCCCCGCCACCCGACGCCTTGATGATGACAGGGTAGCCGATGGACCGGGCGATCTCGATGGTGCGCTTCTTGTTGTCGTCCAGCGCGCCATCTGAACCGGGAACACAAGGGACGCCGGCCTCCTTCATGGCGGCGATTGCCGACACCTTGTCGCCCATGAGGCGGATCGTTTCCGGCCGCGGGCCGATGAAGATGAAACCGCTCCGCTCCACGCGCTCGGCAAAGTCCGCATTTTCCGACAGGAATCCGTACCCCGGGTGGATGGCGACCGTGTCCGTGACCTCGGCGGCGCTGATGATAGCGGGGATGTTCAGGTAGCTGTCGCGGGATGGCGCCGGACCGATGCATACCGACTCGTCGGCGAGCAGGACGTGCTTCAGATCCCGGTCGGCCTCCGAGTGCACGGCCACGGCTTTGATGCCCAGCTCGCGGCACGCCCGCAGGATGCGCAGGGCGATTTCTCCCCGGTTGGCGATCAAAAGCTTCTCGATCATGTTGAGCGGCTGCTGATGGGAGCTTGTGCTGGCCCGCCCGGCGCAGTCGGGGGTGCAGGGGCAGCGGGTCTTATTCGATGATGAACAGGGGTTGGTTGTACTCGACCGGCTGGCCGTTCTCCACCAGGATCCGCTTGATGGCGCCGGCCTTCTCACACTCGATCTGATTGAGGATTTTCATCGCCTCGATGATGCAAAGGGTGTCGCCCGCCTTCACCGTGTGTCCCTCCTCCACGAAGGGCTTGCTCCCTGGGGACGGCGAACGGTAGAAGGTGCCCACCATGGGCGAGCGCACCACATTGGACTCCGGCTCATTGGCTAACAGGGACCCCGCCAATGGTGCCGTGGTCACCGAGGCATTCTGTGCAGGCGGTTGGGAGGAGACCATGGCCGTGTGGGGCGGCGCAGACATAAAGAACGGCTGGGCGGGAGGGCCGTTACGGCTGATCCGCACAGATTCCTCCCCCTCATGGATCTCGATCTCTGCGACGTCCGACTGCTCCAGCAGCTCGATCAGTTTTTTTACTTTCCGGATGTCCATGTGCGCTGTGGTTATCCTCGCTCGGTGGCCTGCGCCAGACGGCCGACGGCGGCCTGCAGGGCGAGCTCGTAACCTTGGGTGCCGAGTCCGCTGATGACCCCTGCCGCTACGTCCGAGAGGTAAGAGTGGGCGCGGAATGGCTCACGCGCGTAGACATTGGACAGGTGCACCTCGATGAATGGGATTGCCACTGCCAGTAAGGCGTCGCGCAAGGCGACGCTTGTGTGGGTGTAAGCGGCCGGGTTGATGATGATGAAGGCGACCCCGTCCTGCCCGGCGCGCTGGATGGAGTCGATAAGCACGTGCTCCCCGTTGCTTTGCACGAATTCCAGCTGGTGTCCAGCAGTGGTGGCCAGTCCTTCGAGGCGGATGCGCAGCTCATCGAGCGTCTCCCGCCCGTAATGGGCGGTCTCTCGTGTTCCGAGCAGGTTCAGATTTGGTCCGTTCAGCACGAGGATGCGGGCCATCGCGCAATACGCCGGTGCATTGGAGGAGTAGGGACCGCCCGCCGACTGGCTGCGGTAGGCTTATGATCCGCGGATTGTGCAGATTTCCGCAGATGGTGTCTAGTTTCCGTCCTGTTAGCTATCAGTTTGTGCTTGTTCGTACACGTGCGTGGTCAGGCAGCAGGGGAGCCAGTTGCTCTTGCAGAATGGAGTGTGTGACCTCGCCAAGCTGGGAGTACATGCGCTTGCCGAAACGGTCGAAGATGACGGTGAACGGTAGCCCCTCCAGCCGGTCGCCGAGCTGCCGGGACAGCTCGATCGCCTGTGTATCTCCGAGAAGCATGGGATAGTTCACTGGATGCTGCGAGAGGTAGCCCGCAACCTCATCTTTCGCGTCGACTGCGATTCCGACGACCTGCAGGTCAGCGGCGCCATAGAGCTTTTGGATCTCCACGAACAGGGGTAGCTCCCGTCGGCAGGGGGGGCACCAGGTAGCCCAGAAGTTCAGCACCAGGACCTTGCCCGCCCATTTGCTGCTCGCGATCTGTCTGCCGGTCAGGTCGGGTAGCTGAAAGTCCGGCAGGCTCTGCAGCGTCCCGGCTCCGCGGACGCCTGAGGGGCTCTTCATACGTTCCAGGTCCAGCCAGCGTTGCCCGAAAATGGCGGTTCCGATGCTGAGGGCGCCGGCCAGCACGGTCACCACGATCACCTTGCCGGTCGTCACGGCAGCGCCCTTCGCAGGTGCTTGAGGAATGTCTCGGGCGATTCGAAACCCACCACACGGTAACCTCGCAATTCCTGCCCATCACGGCCAAAGAACAGGATCGCTGGCGGGCCCGGTATTCCGAAACGGCCTTCCATCAGCGCCCGATCCTGGGCGTCGTTGTCGGTCACGTCCGCCTGCAGCAGGACGAACCGTTTGAGGGTGGTGATGACCGCTGGATCTGAGAAGGTGTCGCGCTCCATCTCCTGGCACGACACGCACCATTTAGCGTAAAAGTCCAGCATCACCGGCATCCCCTTCGCCGCTGCGAGCTCGCGGTCGAGGTCCTCGACCGTCTTGATCCTTTTGAATGTGACGCCGCTCTCCGCAGCGGTACCCCCGCCAATGCCCAGTCCGCGCAGTGGCTGCAAGGTATCCTTGCCGCCGGCCGCGGCGCCCACGAGCATGGCGACGCCGTAGACTAAAAGAGCAAACCCGAGACCTTTCCACAGCTTGCTCCAGCCGCCAGCCTCGGGAGGGAGATGCCGCAGCGCCCCCATGTAAACGCCCGAGCATATCAGCAGCACCGCCCACATGACCATGGCAACGGCGGGCGAGACGATGCGCTCGATCAGGGCAATCGCCACTCCCAGGAGCAGAACGCCGAATACAGCCTTGACCACATCCATCCAGGCCCCCGCTCTGGGAAGCAGTTTCCCGGCGGAGGTGCCGATCAGGATGAGAGGCGCCCCCATGCCGAGGCTGAGCGCGAAGAGGGCCGTACCCCCCAGGACCGCATTGCCAGTTTGACCGATGAAGATTAGAGCCCCGGCGAGGGGCGGGGCGATGCAGGGGCTGACGATCAGGGCGGAGAGGAGACCCATGACGGCGACCCCGATGAGGGTGCCGCCCCGCTGGCGGTTGCTGATCTCTGCGAGGCGGGTCTGCAGTCCCGACGGCAGCTGCAGCTCGTAGAAGCCGAACATGGAGAGGGCCAAGGCGACAAAGACCATGGCGAAGGAGCCTAGCACCCAAGGGTTTTGGAAGGCCGCCTGGATGTTGGCCCCGAAGAGGCCCGCGGCGACCCCCGCCACCGTGTAGGTCAGCGCCATGGCGAGGACATAGGCGACGGACAGTCCGAACGCCCTGCCGGTGGTGATGTCGGCTCCCTGCCCGGCGATGATTCCGGAAAGGATCGGGATCATCGGGAAGACACAGGGGGTCAGAGCGAGCAGCAGCCCGAATCCGAAGAAGAGGGGAACGATCGCCCATAGATGTCCGCCTGCGAGCAGCGCGGCGATCCGGTCCTGCTCGGAGATCGGCGCCCGTGCTCTGGGGGCGGCCGTGGGCTCGCTCTCAGCGGCGCGGGGTGTGGGTTGGGCGGCACCTGCGCTCAGGCTTTCGGCGCCCGCCGCGGGCAATTGGAGGCTCACGCGTTTGACGATCGGGGGATAACAGACGCCGCGCTCGGCACAGCCCTGGTATCGGGCAACCAGGGTGATCCGCTGCGGTTTTGCGTCCTTGCGCAAGAGGGGCACCCTCAGATCAATGCCGTGGTGGTAGACCTCGACCGCTCCGATGGTCCCGTCGGGTCTCGCCATGCCGGTCTTCAGCTCCCCGGGGGGCAGGACGAAGGGGCCGAGGCTCACTCCCCGGGCATCCGCCAAGCTGAGCTTGATCTTGTCCCGATAGAGATAGGTACCGTCGGCGATCATCCAATTGAGCTGGAGGCGGTCGGGGGTCGCAACCTCGGCGGAGAAATGGAAGGCTTGGTCCGGCTGCAAGAGCGCGTCATTTGCGGTGCTCAGCCCCAGGCTCTGATTGAGGTCGGTCAGGCCGTCGGTTGTTGGCGCCTGCTGGAGTAGCAGCGGGTTGGCTGTGTCGGAGGATGGCTCCGTGGGCTGCGGCATCTGGGCAGCGGCGAGCTTCGGCAGGGTGAGCTCAAGACTCTTGTGTTGCGGCGGGTAGCAGAGCCCGGCGTCCGCGCAGCCCTGATAGGTCGCCTCGAGGGTGAAGGTATCTCCGGCTTGTGGGCTTCGCGTGAGGCTCAAGGGGATGCTGACGGCCTTTCGGTAGACCGGCACGTCGCCAAAGAACCGGTCATGCTTCAGCTCCGCTGCGGGGAGCTGGGGGGTGCCCGTTTCGATCCCCGGCGTTTGGCTGCCAAAGCGGAACTTCTTTTTATACAGATAGTAGCCGTCGGCGATAGCCCATGACACAACCACCGAATCTGCGCCCTTTATGCTCGACGAGATTCGGAAGGCTTGATCCGGAAGCAGGAAGTCCTGGTCCGCGCCGGGGGCGGCGGCCGACACCAGCAGCAGAAGCAGGGAGACGAGGGATGTCAGGCGTCGACCGTAGTGCATGTACTCACCCATCGAAGGTATTCAGGCAGGCCCTCGGCGACCGGGACGGCGATGATCTCGGGCAGCTCGTAGGGGTGTAGCTCTCGCAGCCGCTCGGCGAGGGCCGCGAAGCGATTTGCGCTGGTCTTTGCGAGCAGCAGGATCTCCGCTTCCTGCGCGACCTTGCCCTGCCACAGGAAGACCGACCTCACGCCGGGGATCTGATTGACGCAGGCCGCCAGCTGCTCGCGAACGAGCGTCTCGGCGATCAGCTCCGCCGTCTCAGCGTCCGGACAGGTGCAGAAGGTCACCAGAACACTTGGGTCCATCGAAGTCATACCGAGGGCTGCGGGCGATGGTTGGGCCGCCACCGAGGGATTGGTCGCGGCATAGGGTACTTGAACCGCGTCCCGGGAGAAAAAATCGGCACGATTGATCGGCGGTGGTTTCTGCTTCCCGGTACCCCATGTTTAAATGGTCGGGACGAAAGTCCTGTCCGCTGCATGAGACCCCGCATTTGATCATTTTTCTCCTGCTGTTTGTCGGCGTTCCCATCTTCGAGCTCTACCTGCTGATTCAGGTGGGCTCCCGGATCGGCGCCCTCCCCACCATCGGCCTGACCATCCTGACCGCGGTCATCGGGGGTGTTCTGGTTCGGCTCCAAGGGTTGTCCGTGCTCGGTCGAGTCCGCGCCAGCCTGGACCGGGGGGATGTTCCCGCCCTCGAGATGCTCGACGGGGCACTCCTGCTCATTGCGGGATTTCTCCTGCTGCTGCCGGGCTTTGTCACCGATGCGATCGGATTCCTCCTGCTCGTACCCTGGGTGCGTCGCCTCGTCATCGCCCGCTATGTGCAGGTGATCCCGCGACATCCGCCGAGCGGGGCGGACGACGGTCCGCGGGTGATCGAAGGCGAGTTTCGCCGGGACGACTAAACATTGCCGGCCTCGCGGCTCCGGCTTGTCGCCCGCTCGATAAGACGCACCGGGCTCCCACGGCTGGCCGGTTTTCCTAGACTTTGGGCGACTTCCGATTCACGGCACTTTAGGAGGCCGGCATTTTTCGCCGAGCTCCGATACGCGGCACAGACGACCATCCAGGTGGTCGCGCTTCAAACAGGGGGTTCACCTTGACTTCTGAAACGTCCCGGTCCACCGCTGGTCTCGGCCAGCTTTACGAAAGCGTGCTCGACACGATCGGCAATACGCCGAGCATCCGCATCAACAATCTGGCCCCGCCCGATGTAAGGCTTTACGTGAAGGCGGAATTCTTCAATCCTATCGGGTCGGTCAAGGACCGGCTCGCTGTCAGCATCATTGAGGAGGCCGAGCGCAGCGGCGCGCTGAAGCCGGGACAGACGGTCGTCGAGGCGACGAGCGGTAATACTGGTATCGGCCTGGCGATGGTCTGCGCGGCGAAGGGCTACCCTCTCGTTGTCACGATGGCAGAGAGCTTCTCGATTGAGCGGCGCAAGCTGATGCGGTTTCTCGGCGCCAAGGTCGTGCTGACCCCGCGTGCGGAGAAGGGCTTCGGCATGTATCGGAAGGCCGTCGAGCTGGCAGAGACAAACGGCTGGTTTCTCGCCCACCAGTTCGAGACGGAGGCCAACGCGCTGATTCACGCGAACACGACCGCGCGTGAAATCCTTGCCGATTTCGACGGTGTGCGTCTTGACTATTACGTCACCGGCTACGGTACCGGTGGCACATTGGCCGGTGTCGGGCGCGTCCTGCGCCGGATGCGTCCAGAGACAAAGATCATCCTGAGCGAGCCAGCCAACGCACAACTCGTCGGCAGCGGCCTCTCGCAGGAGCGTGCCGCCGACGGCTCGCCCAGCGCCGGCCATCCAGCGTTCGCGCCCCATCCGATACAGGGCTGGACCCCTGATTTCATCCCTCTGGTCCTGCAGGAAGCCATCGACAATCGCTATTTCGACGAGCTGATCCCAGTGGAGGGGTCAGTCGGCATCGAATGGTCTCGCAAGCTGGCGCAGCGGGAAGGCATTTTCACAGGCGTATCCGGTGGCGCGACCTTCGCTGTCGCGATGCAGGTCGCCCAGCGCACCGGCCCAGGGTCGACCATCCTGTGCATGCTGCCCGATACCGGCGAACGCTATCTGTCCACGCCGCTCTTCGACGGTATCGAGGAAGGGATGACCGATGAGGAGGTCGCGCTGTCCCTGTCGACGCCGGGATTCCAAATGCCGCTGGCTTGATGCTCTGTTGTCTGAGCGGCGGACCCTTTTCGCGACCTGGGGGGGACAGGCCGACAACCGCCCTCCGGTCAGGGCGCTGCATCGGTAAGCCGGAGCGGCCGGGAAAGGTTCAGTCGAAAACGTCCTCGCCCTGTCTTCTGAATGGCGATGCACGGGCAGCGCTCGGCGAGCCGGCGCTGCAGCAGGATCAGGCGTGCGTCCAGGTTGTCGGTGATGTCCGGGAGCTTGAGGGATGTGTCGAGCCGCAGCTCGCGGTTGGTGAACTCCGTCCGTCCGCCCTCCGCGTGCTCACGCAGGAGCTTCCAGATGATCGCTCCCGCCACCCCTTTGATCAGGTACTCGTTGTCGACGAAGACGCTGTGGTCGGCGGGGAAGTGGCGGACGACAACGGTCGGTCCATCTGCCGGCGGCGCAGGCGCCGCCACGGCGGGTTCGGCGGAATGCTCCGCGGACTGGGACAGGAGCTCGATGGACAGCGCGAGCTGGCCCGCGAGCACGACAAGGGCGTCCTCGTCCTGATAGGTGAAGCGCTGCTCCAGCGGGCTCTCCACGTACAGGACGCCGAGCAGTCGCCCGGCGACCAGCAGCGGAACCGCCAACTGGCTCCCTGCGTCCGGGAGGCCCGGGAAAGGGATCTCGGTTTCCAGGGCGATGCCGTCCTCGCTCTCGGCGAAACGCTGGCGGGCAGCCTGGCCGTAGCGGTATTCCTGAACCGCGTAGCCGATACGGATGGGCGTGCGCTCGCGGGCGGCGACGCCCACGATGCCTTCACCCATGCGGACCTCGGAGCCGATGCCCGATTGCGCGTAGCCGCGACTGGCGACCGTGTAGAGGCACTGGCGACCGGGGTCGAGCATGAGCGCCATCGAATGGTGGATGTCCCAGCGTCGCTCCAGCCCATCGAGCGTCTCGTCGAGCAAACGCGAGAGCTCCGAGCAGCCGGCGAGTCCGGAGAGTGAGGCACGCAGACTGGACAGCAGCTCCGCGCGGGGTGCTTCCAATGATCGGACATCGCCTCCCACCGCCTCAATGGCAACCACCCGGTACACGTCGGAGCCGAGCAGCCGGAACACCTTGCTCATGCCGGTATGGGATGCGATGGCGGCGAGTCTGGCCTTCATGCTCTCGAACAGCGGCCCCTCGGTCTCGGTGCGCAGATACTCGAGCTGGAGGTGATAGTGGGCCGCGGTCCCGGGGTCGAGCACCTCCACGGCGGCGCGCTTGTTCTGGAGCACGTTCTCTCGGGTCTTGTTGAAGAACTGGTAAGTCAGGGCGACGTGCTCGTCGTCCACGAAGTGCACCTGGGAGAGCTTGGTGACGTTCGGTGTGCCGTCCGCCGAGCAGGTCGAGATGGACGAGGGCACGGCGCCTTCGAAACAGGGGCGAAGGGCGCGCAATGCCGTCGTCATGCCTTGGGCTCCAGGCGTTCCCCCGCATGCGGGCCTGGGGTCTGCTCGAACAGTGCGCTTGGCTCGAATCCGACGCCCACCGCATCCTCGTCGACACCCGCCAGCAGGGCCTGAGCGAGCTCGGCCGGGTAGCCCAGGGCGCAGATCTCCGCGGCGAAGGCCTCGCCGTACCTGCGCATGCGCTCCCGGTCGCCCGGCTCCAGCGGTCGGACGTTTGCGCGCTCGCCCTTGAGCTGCAGTGATTCGTGGGTCTTGGGTCGGCTGAAGATGACGGCGATCGGAGTGCCCTCGGCGAGGTCACGCAAGACGGCTTCGGAGCGGGAAGAGGACAGGAAGACGACGATTTGGCGACGGTCCCCGGACACGCGGCACCCGTAGGCACGCGCGATCGAGGGCGCCAGCGTGGCGGAACGCGATGCCACGTTGATCGCGACCGGGCCGACGAGAAAGGCCGCGCGTGCGGTACGGAGGAGGGGTGGTCGGCCGGGGGGTGTCCCTGTCATGAGCATCGGTTCCGCGAGCAAGGTCCCGAAGCGGGACCGCAACCTGATTTTACCTTCCCGTGCCCGACAGGGTCCCTTGCTCCCTCACGGAGCAACCGGCGCCCGTCGCCTGCTCCCACATTACTGTCAAGCTGCGCGCAGCGCGCTCCGCATCTCCCTCGCCCCCTAAGGCAGGGCCGGGGTGAGGGAAACGGCCATGGCGGCAGCGAGTTACATTCTCTGGGGTGGCGCTGACGCCATGACCGTTAGCAAATTTTTAACAACTCCCTAATAAACACTTAGCAACGCCCCTGAGGGATGCGGTGTAGCCTTTGTCTCGCACACGGATCAGGTGAATTTCGCTACGAGGCAATCGCTCATGAACATCCGTTCCATCGCCCAAGCGGTCCTGTCCACACCGGTTTGGCTGGCTCAACCCGCCCTGGCGGCGGATCCGGGGACAGGCGCTCAGGCCCTCGAGCGCGGCCGGTATCTGGCCCGGATCGGCGGGTGCAACGACTGTCACACGCCCTATTACGACTTCGTGCCGAAGATGGCGAAGCGATAGTCCGGCCCCGTTCAGGAGATCCCCATGACAGACAAAGCGACAGACGGTGCGCCCCAACGCGCTGGTTTCGGCGCGGGCACTGCGGTTGAGCCCGCCCGGCACTCGACGCCGATCCAGCGGCTCGAAACGATGATGCTCATCCGCGCCTACGAGCAGCGGCTCGTGGAGCTGCAGCGCAAGGGCGCCCCAGGCACCTGCACGAGCGTCGGTCAGGAGGCCTGTGCGGTGGGCGTGGTCGCTGCCTTGGACGGGCGCGACCGGATCGTCACCAACCACCGCAGCGCGGGACACCTGGTCGCCCGTGGGGCCGACCCGCGCCGCCTCATGGCCGAGGTGCTCGGCCGCGTGGACGGCTATTGCGGCGGCCGCAGCGGCAGCCTGCACATTTCCGTTAGGGAGCTCGGCGTCGTGCTCACCTCCACCATCGTGGGCGGCGAGCTCTCGCTGGCCCCCGGCGTTGCCCTGGCGCAGAAAATGGGCCGCGGCAAGCCCGGGGGCATAGTGACCGTGTTTTTCGGGGACGGCGCCGCCTGCGAGGGCATCTTCCACGAGGCGCTTAACCTCGCCGTGCAATGGCAGCTACCCCTCCTCTTCGTCTGTGAGAACAACCAGTGGCAGGCGTTTGTGCACCGGCGGGAGACTATGCCCGACAACGCGATCGCCCAATGGGCGCAAGGCCACGGCCTGCCCACAGCCACCGTGGACGGCAACGATGTCGAGGCCGTGCACGAGGTCGCCGCTCAGGCCGCGCAGGAAATTCGCGTAAGCGGAAGGCCTCGGTTCCTGGAGCTGGTCACCTACCGCCAGCGGGGCCACTTCGAGCCGGATGATCAAGCCTATGTCGACCCGGTCGAGCTCCAATCCTGGGTGGAAAGGGACCCGATCCGGGTGCAGCGTGAGCGCCTGCTCGCCGGCGACCTCGTCGACCAGGCTGGATTGTCCGCGATGGAGCGCCGCGTCCGCGACCGCATCGAGGCCGCGGTCGCCTTCGCCGAGGCCAGCCCTTGGCCCGCGCCGGCGAGCCTCCTCGATCACGTCTATGCCTGAGTACAGGAGCGAGCCGACATGACCCGTATGACAGCGGAGCAGGCGATTCATCGTGCCCTGCGCGAAGAGCTGGGGCGCGACCCCTCCGTCCTAGTGATGGGCGAAGGGGTAGCGACCAAGCACCGGGATCTGGTGGACGCATTCGGCGCAATGCGAGTGCGCAACACGCCATTGGCCGAGGCCATCATCGCCGGCACCGCCGCGGGCGCGGCAGCCAGCGGGCTACGCCCGGTGATCGACCTGCTCTTCGCCCCGTTCATGGCCTACACCATGGACGTCCTGGTCAACAGCGCGGGCAAGCTGCGCTACCTGTCCGGCGGCCAGTTCAGCTTTCCGCTGGTGGCCATGGCGATGACCGGCACCGGCTGGTGTGTCGGCGGGCAGCACAACCACAACCTGGAGGCCATGTTCGTCCAGGCGCCGGGACTCAAGGTGGTCATGCCTTCCGAGTCCGAGGATTTCCTGGGCCTGCTCAAGGCCGCCGTGCGCGACGACAACCCGGTGGTGTTCCTCGCGGACCTCGGGTTGCTCCACCGGGAGGGCGAGGTGCCGGATGATGGCGATTTCATCGTGCCGATCGGCAAGGCCGCGGTGCGCCGGAAGGGTGCCGACCTGACGCTCGTGAGCTACGCCAAGGCCGTGGGGGTGTGCCTGCAGGCCGCAGAGGAGCTGCAAGCGCGGGGAATCTCGGCGGAGGTGATCGATCTGCGGAGCCTCAAGCCCCTGGACGAAGAGGCCGTGCTCCAGTCGGTGCGCAAGACGGGGCGGCTCATCGTTGTCCACGAGGCAAGCGGCCTTTGCGGTATTGCGGCGGAGCTGGCGGCCCTCGCTGCTACGAAGGCCTTCGATGCCTTGCGTGCCCCGGTCGCTCGCCTCACGGGCCCGGATGCGCCGGCCGCGTCCTCCTGGGCGCTGGAGCAGGCCATCGTGCCGCGGTCGGAGGCCGTGGTGGACGCCGCGCTCGGTATGGTCGAGAGCAGTCCGAGGACGGCCGTCGCGGATTGAGACGAGGATCGCCGCCTTGACCTGCGGGGTCGCTTGGACCCCGCTCGGGGTGTACGAGCTTCCGCACACGCCCCGATGTGCGGGGCGCCGCTTGCCCGGTATCGCTCGCGGGAGTACGTTCGTCCCCGCGCCCTGCCTGTATCGGCTAGCGCCGCATGCTTTCCCCGCTTATCGAAGGAGGCCTGACCGTGTTCGAATCGTCTGAGCTGGGCCACGAGATCAGCAAAGCGGTTTACGACGCCGAGGTACCCAAGCTGCGCGAGGCGCTGCTCGACGCGCAGTACGACCTCCGATCGGCCAAGGCATTTCCGGTCCTGATCATCATCGCCGGGATCGAGGGCGCGGGTAAGAGCGAGGTCGTCCAGACCCTCAACGAGTGGATGGACCCGCGTTTTATCCATACCCACGGCTTCCTCCTGCCGACTGACGAGGAGGCCCAGCGACCTCCGATGTACCGGTTCTGGCGGGCGCTGCCGCCGAAGGGCGACATCGGCATCTTCTTCGGCTCCTGGTACACGGTGCCCATGCTGGCCCGCGTGCTCGAGCAAACCGACGACCATGCGTTCGAGCACTCGATCGGCGTGATCCGCCATCTGGAGCGCATGCTGCACAACGAGGACGTGCTGA